>ERZ773248.142-NODE-142-length-107073-cov-13.784046_pt1 | contig 107073 bp, 95 predicted proteins | sample MGYA00580518_ERZ773248 | MGnify/ENA primary metagenome ERZ773248 (study PRJEB29015, sample SAMEA2737762) | human gut metagenome | biome: human gut; feature: human-associated habitat; material: faeces | place: China | collected 2012 ...
GCTTGTGCGGGCCCCCGTCAATTCCTTTGAGTTTCAACCTTGCGGTCGTACTCCCCAGGTGGATTACTTATTGTGTTAACTGCGGCACTGAAGGGGTCAATCCTCCAACACCTAGTAATCATCGTTTACGGTGTGGACTACCAGGGTATCTAATCCTGTTTGCTACCCACACTTTCGAGCCTCAGCGTCAGTTGGTGCCCAGTAGGCCGCCTTCGCCACTGGTGTTCCTCCCGATATCTACGCATTCCACCGCTACACCGGGAATTCCGCCTACCTCTGCACTACTCAAGAAAAACAGTTTTGAAAGCAGTTCATGGGTTGAGCCCATGGATTTCACTTCCAACTTGTTCTCCCGCCTGCGCTCCCTTTACACCCAGTAATTCCGGACAACGCTTGTGACCTACGTTTTACCGCGGCTGCTGGCACGTAGTTAGCCGTCACTTCCTTGTTGAGTACCGTCATTATCTTCCTCAACAACAGGAGTTTACAATCCGAAGACCTTCTTCCTCCACGCGGCGTCGCTGCATCAGGGTTTCCCCCATTGTGCAATATTCCCCACTGCTGCCTCCCGTAGGAGTCTGGGCCGTGTCTCAGTCCCAATGTGGCCGTTCAACCTCTCAGTCCGGCTACCGATCGTCGCCTTGGTGGGCCGTTACCTCACCAACTAGCTAATCGGACGCGAGGCCATCTCAAAGCGGATCACTCCTTTTCCCTCTGCTCGATGCCGAGCCGTGGGCTTATGCGGTATTAGCAGTCGTTTCCAACTGTTGTCCCCCTCTTTGAGGCAGGTTCCTCACGCGTTACTCACCCGTTCGCCACTCGATTTGAAGAGCAAGCTCCTCATCTCTCGTTCGACTTGCATGTGTTAGGCGCGCCGCCAGCGTTCGTCCTGAGCCAGGATCAAACTCTTTATAAATGATATTTATCACTTAAAAAGTGTTAAATCTCTCTTCGCTCAGCACGCAATCGCTTGCGTCCTGTGTGAATTACTTTGTTTGGAATTGTTTAACGTGTTTTTCCAACACGAAAATAGGTTCCGTTACAAGTTTTTCGATATTGTTCAATTTTCAAGGTCCTGTTTGCGCCTCAGCCTTGCGGCTGACAGCTTACTTATTTTACCACCGAAGCACCAGATTGTCAAGCAATTTTTTGAAGATTTTTTGAAGTTCTTAGGAGAACCAATCGACCTTCGTGCTTTTTCTGTCGCTTTTTTCGGAGGTGTTTGTGTCAGACGTCCGCCTGACAGTAATGTATTTTAGCACAGACCCCCTCAAAAAGCAAGTCCTTTTTTCACTTTTTTTGAATTATTTTGCGGTTCGTCTTTTTGCCCAGTTTTTTCTCTCAGATTTGGCCGCTCTGTCCATCATTCGTCCAACAGCCTGTCCCGCATCACCTTTAATATCTTGCGCTCCCGCCGGGAGATCTGTACCTGCGTGGTATGGAGCAGTTTTGCCGTATCGCTCTGGGTCTTGCCCCCATAGAAACGCAGCTGGATAATAAGCCTGTCCTCTTCGGGCAGGCTCTTCAATACCTCCGCCAGACCTATCTTATCCGCAAGCTCTTCCTCCGGCGACTCTACCGGAATATCCATCTGACGGTCGCCCTCTTCCCGGTTCTCCGGCGTCAGACTCACCGCAGGCTGCGCCGCCTGGATAGCCAGCGTGATATTCTCCACGCTTTCCCCCAGCTCCTCTGCCAGCTGCGACAGAGTAGGCTCTGCTCCGCAAAGCTTGCTGTGATGCTCCCGGGCCGCATTGATGCGCAGGCTCAGCTCTTTGAGTGACCGACTCACCTTTACAGTGCCGCCGTCCCGGAACAGCTTTTTGATCTCGCCCAGAATGACCGGCACAGCGTAGGTGGAAAAACAGACGCCACGCGACTCATCAAAGCCGTCATACGCTTTTACCAGCCCCATACAGCCGGCGCTGTAGAGGTCGTCGTATTCAATGCCTCTCCCCCGGAACCGTCCGGCACAGGAATGCACCAGCCCCAGATTCTGCTCGATGAATGCGCTCCGCCGGGTCTTGTCCGTTACCATTGCGACGCCCTCTTTCTCTTTATTATGTAGAGCGCTCATCCAGACGCTTGGTCAGCACCACCCGCGTCCCCTTTCCGGGCTGAGAGGACACTTTGACCTTATCCATAAAGCTCTGCATCACCGCAAAGCCCAGACCGGAGCGCTCTTCCGGGTTGCCGGTGGTGAAGAGAGGCTCCATGGCCTTTTCGACGTCCGGGATGCCGATGCCCTTATCCGTCACCGTTATCTTCACCAGCCGCTCCGGGTAGACGGCGATGCTCAGGGTCACGGGACCGATGGCATCCGGGTAGGCGTGGACGATGCAGTTGGTCACTGCCTCGGACACCGCCGTCTTGATGTCGGCCAGCTGCGGCACGGTGGGGTCATACCGAGCCAGAAAGGCCGCCGCTGCGCCCCGGGCAAAAGCCTCGTTTGCACTGAGCGAATCAAATTGGATCTTTGCACTGTTTTCCGCTTTCATTTATATCCCTCCTGATACTTCCCCGCCCGGCTCGGTGCAGGGGATGCTTGCAAGCTGTAAGACCCGCCGGAGCTGTTCCGGCGCGTGCTGGATGCGCAGACTGCCGCCCAGCGTCCGGGCGCAGCGCTGCCGCCCCAGTATCAGCCCGATGCCCGACGAATCCATGAACCCCACTCCGCCGAGATCCATCACCAGAATGCGCGGGCTGCGGGTGAGCAGGGCGTCGTCCAGCTGGATGCGAAGCCCCTGCGCCGCGTCGTGGTCGATCTCGCCGGCCAGATAGGCGTAGAGCACATCGTCCGCCGCGCTGAAGGTCACTGTCGCCATATCCTCATCTCCTTTTTTCTGGCATAAAGAAAAGACCTGTACACCTTTTCAGTGTACAGGTCTTTCGGGTTATTTTTTAGAGAACGGTGTCGCTCAGCGGTTCTTCAGCAGCTTCTCAGAAGCTATTTCGTAAGCGGGGTGCACCGAATGACGAGAATTTTTGCCCGCAGACAAGGCGATTTTCCGCTGCAATCCTTGGTGGATCGCAAGGGAAATCAACGCAGTATGCAGGCAAAAAGACCGTTCAGACGGTGTGCAATGCTTATGAAAATAGTTTCAGGGCTTCGAGGGCGATGGTCTCACTGCCGCAGACCAGCAGGCCGCGGCGGCTGTTGGCTTTCGCCTGCTCCACGGCCTCGGCCAGCGTCGGGCAGAACACCGCGTCGAAGTGATACCGTGCCTTTTCGGTCAGGCGCTCTGCCAGCGCCGCTTCCGTTCCCGCCGGGGCGACAAGGAAGACTTTGTCGAAGGGGTTCTCGCCCATGCCGGGCATGGTGCTCTTGTCCTTCTTCTGCTCTTCCGAAGTCAGTCCGGTCTCCAGTGCGGCAAGGAACGACTCCGCGCCTTCCTCCTCCGTCAGGCCGATCACGGCGCTCATGTGGCGCACCTTGGCCATATTGAGGACGCGCAGAAGGGCTGCAGCCTGCTGCGGAGTACGGCAGGCGTCGAGGATGATGAGGGGCTTCTGGGACAGGACGCGGATGCTGCTGCGGTTCTCCACAGCGGCAAGGCCCGCCAGAATGGCCTCATCGGGGATCTCAAAGCCCTTGCGCCAGAGGGCCAGCGCCAGCTCGACCGCGACGGCGGCATTGCCCGCCGCGTGACGGCCCAGGAAGGCCAGAGGGGCGGTGTATCCGCCGTAGTCCACCTTGCTTGTGAACTTTTCCGCCTCGAGGAAGGTGATGTCCTCGGCGTCGGGGACGACGAGCTCACACTCGGCCTTGGCCGCCGCCACCACCAGCTCACTCAGAACAGCCTTCGGCTGCTCCGGCGCGGTGACGCAGACGGCGTCTTTCCGCATGACGCCTGCGGCCAGCGCGGCCAGACGCTCCACTGAGCGGCTCACACCGTCCGGGCCGATGGCCGTGACGGCGCAGACCGGCATCTGGGGCAGGGCCGATGCCAGACCGGCATCCGGCAGCTCCACCACAGCCAGCTTGCAGCCTGCCGCACCAAAGCAGCGGGCTGCCGCCGCCAGCTCTGCCGCCTCACGGGGCAGAGGCTTTGCGGCGCTGAGAGCCTCGGCAGCCTGACAAAGCAGCACCGGCTCCACCGACACGCCGCCGATGGCGATGCGGGCCGACAGCGGCTCACAGCCGGCGCGGTAGAAGCCGACGTGGAACGCCGCCTCCCGCAGGATGGCCGCCAGCAGACCGGCAGCAGCGGTCTTGCCCGCCGTGCCGGCCACACCGACGAACTGCACCTTCTGGACATCCGCCGTCAGGGCAGCGCGCAGCTCCTCCGCCGGGGCAAAGCCCTCGGGCAGAGAAGAGAAATATTCGTTTGCCTGTTCGATGGTCATTGCGTCAATCCTCGTTTCGATGTTTGTAGAGCAGCCAGCACATCCTGCACAGGGCCAGACAGAACAGGCCCACCAGAATACCGGCCATCGCGCCCGAAAGATCCAGCCAGACGTCGGTGAGCTGGCTGCTCCGGCCATCGCTGAACATCTGGATGGTCTCGTCCGTCAGGGCCGTGAGCAGACCGCCCAGGATCGGCCACGAGATGTGAACGAAAAAGTGCCGGGTATAGACCCGCAGGCAGAGAGTGAGCAGGAAGCCTTCCAGCGCATACTCGCAGAAATGTGCCAGCTTGCGCACGATGTGGTCTGTCAGATGGTTCGCCGCGCCGGGCATTCCCAGACGGGTGAACACCTTTTTCATCAGGAGCAATACTCGTCCGCTTGCCGATTCCGAGACGTCACCGATCTGCATGGAGTTGGAGAAGATGAATACGATGCAGGCGATAAGCGCAAAGGTAAAGATGACTCGTGCCGCAATGAGCCAGGGAGAAGTTTTTTGCATATCAGGACCCGTTTCCTGCATCAGCCCAGAGCCTTGATGCTCTGCTCAATGTTGGCAAGCTTGTCCTGGCTCTTGGCGTGCTTATTGCGGATGTCCTCCACCAGAGCGGCGGGAGCGCGCTCGACGAACTTGGGGTTGTTGAGCTGGTTCTCGAACATGGCCAGTTCCTTCTCGGCCTTGGCCTTTTCCTTGTTCAGACGGGCCAGCTCCTTGTCGCGGTCGATGAGCTCCATCATGGGGATGAAGCCGCGGGCGGCGTGGGTGGACACCTGCACCATGCCGTCGGTGCTGCCCTCATACTTTCCGGTGAAGGTCACATCGGTGGCGAAGGCGAACTTTGCCAGATAGACCTCGGCGCTCTGGAAGGGAGCCGGGTCAGCCGTCTCGATGATCATGCTGGTCTTCTTGGCGGGGTGGACGTTCATCTCGGTGCGCATGGTACGCACAGCCTTGATGTAGTCCATCACCTTCTCGAAAGCCTCCTCTTCGTCGGCCCAGTTGTGAGCTTCATCGAAGGTGGGCCAGCTCTGGGTCATGATGGTCTCGGCAGAGCCGGGCAGAGCCTGATACAGCTCCTCGGTGATGAAGGGCATGAAGGGGTGCAGCAACTTGAGGGCCTTATCCAGCACATACACCAGCACGCGGCGGGCAGTGTCGGCCTGCTCGGCGTCGCCGGAGTTCAGGCGGGGCTTTGCGATCTCGATGAACCAGTCGCAGTAGACATCCCAGATGAAGCTGTTGATCTTGGCAGCGGCCAGACCCATCTCGTAGTGGTCGAGGTTGTCGCTCATGGCGCCGGCCACCTGATTCAGCTTAGTCAGCACCCACTTGTCGCTCATGTCCAGCTTCTCCTCGCCGGGCAGGCCGGGCTGGAAGTCCTCGGGCAGGTTCATCAGCACGAAACGGGTAGCGTTCCACAGCTTGTTTGCAAAGTTGCGGGCAGCCTCCACCTTCTTCTCGCTGTAGCGCATGTCGTTGCCCGGGGTAGAGCCGTCCACCAGCATGAAGCGCAGGGCGTCAGCGCCGTACTGGGCGATGACTTCCAGCGGGTCGATGCCGTTGCCGAGGCTCTTGGACATCTTGCGGCCCTGGCTGTCGCGGACGATGCCGTGGATGCAGACGGTGTCGAAGGGAGCCTTGCCGGTGTAGGCCAGACCGGAGAAGATCATGCGGCTGACCCAGAAGCCGATGATGTCGTAGCCGGTGACGAGGGTGTTGGTGGGATAGAAATACTTGAGGTCTTCGCTCTCCTCATTGGGCCAGCCCAGAGTGCTGAAGGGCCACAGAGCGGAAGAGAACCAGGTGTCGAGGGTATCGGGATCCTGGGTAAGCCTGGTGCCGCCGCACTTGGGGCAGGTGCAGGGTGCGCTCTTGGCGACCACAGTCTCGCCGCAGTCATCGCAGTACCAGGCCGGAATCTGGTGGCCCCACCACAGCTGGCGGCTGATGCACCAGTCGCGGGTGTTCTTCATCCAGTTCATATAGTTCTTGGTGAAGCGCTCCGGCACGAACTTGATGTCGCCCTTCTCCACGCTCTCGATGGCGGGCTTGGCCAGAGGCTCCATCTTGACGAACCACTGCTTGGACACCATGGGCTCGATGGTGGAGTGGCAGCGGTAGCAGGTGCCGACTTCGTGCTTCAGAGGCTCGATCTCCTTCAGGAAGCCGCCCTCCTTCAGGTCCGCGAGGATGGCCTTGCGGGCCTCGAGGGTGGTCATGCCGGCGTACTTGCCGCAGTCCAGCACATGAGGCTCGTTGACGGTGTTCTTGCCTGCAGCAAACAGAGCATCGGCAGCAGCCTTATCGGCAGCGCCGGTCATGTGGCCGTCGTAGGTGAAGACGCGGACGATGGGCAGGTCATGGCGCAGGCCGACCTCAAAGTCGTTGGGGTCGTGGGCCGGGGTGATCTTCACGACACCGGTACCCTTGGTCATGTCGGCGTGCTCGTCGCAGACGATGGGGATCTCCTTGTTCAGCAGGGGCAGGATGACATGGCAGCCGTGCAGATGAGCATAGCGGGGGTCATCGCCGTTGATGGCAACAGCGGTATCGCCCAGCATGGTCTCGGGACGAGTGGTAGCCAGTTCCAGCATCTCGCCGGTCTCCTTGACCGGGTAGAGCAGGTGCCAGAAGCTGCCGTCCTTTTCCTCATACTCCACCTCGGCGTCGGAAATGGAGGTGTTGCAGTGGGGGCACCAGTTGACCATGCGGTTGCCGCGGTAGATGAGACCCTTGTCGTACAGGCGGACAAAGACTTCCTTGACAGCCTCAGAGCAACCCTCATCCATGGTAAAGCGCTCGCGCTCCCAGTCGCAGCTGCTGCCCAGCTTCTTGAGCTGGCTGACGATGCGGTTGCCGTACTTGGTCTTCCAGGCCCAGGCGCGCTCCAGGAAGCCGTCGCGGCCCACCATTTCCTTGGTCAGGCCCTCAGCACGCATGGCCTCTACGACCTTGGCCTCCGTAGCGATGGAAGCGTGGTCCGTGCCAGGCACCCACAGGGCGGCATAGCCCTGCATCCGCTTGGTGCGGATGAGGATGTCCTGCATGGTGTTGTCCACGGCGTGGCCCATGTGGAGCTGGCCGGTGACGTTCGGAGGGGGCATCACGATGGTGTAGGGCTTCTTGTCGGGGTCGGCCTTGGTGTGGAAGTAGCCGCCATCCAGCCAGAACTGGTAGATGCGGTCTTCCACCTGGCTCGGATCATACTGTTTTGCGAGTTCTTTCATAGTATCCTCCCAGATGAATGATTGGAGTGGGACGAAAAAAGCCGCCCCACGGAGCGTTCCATGGGACGGCTGTAATATAACCGCGGTACCACCCAAATTGCACACGGCTTTCTGCCGCATGCCCCTTGATGCCCCGATAACGTGGGGCAGACCCGGAGGCGACTACTCCTGTTTCCCCGCCTCTGCTCAAAAGCGACAGCACGCCGCACCGCCATACCGGGTTTTCAGCAGCCCCCGGCTCTCTGGATGGCGAAAACGACACACACTCTTTTTCCTTGCATTTATAAAAAGAATATAGCGTTTTTTGTGCGTTTTGTCAATCTCTTTTTCATCGGAACAAAATTTTCACATCCTTGTGCGGGACCTTCGCTCCCTGCGTCAGGCAGATTTTTTCTTCTCACTCTTCTGCGTCCAGAAGCTCCGTTTTCAGCCGGGCAATGAGCCGCTCCATCAGGGCCACACGGTTGAAGGGGGTCATGAGATAGAAGCCGTCGGCGTAGGGCAGAGCCTCCCGGGCCATCTGCATCGACACCTCAAGGCCCAGTGCCTCGCCCTGCTCCCGGTCGAGGCCCGCGAAGCGCTGGATGATGTCCTCCTCCACATGGATGCCGTTGATCTCGTTCTCCATGAAGATGGCGTTCCGCTGGCTGACCACGGGCATGATGCCGGCCAGAATTTTAGCCCGTTCGCCCAGTGTCTGGCGGGCCTTGCGGAGATTTTCCACCGCCTGTGCCGACAGCACCGGCTGGGTCAAAAAGCCCGACATCCCGTTTTCCAGCTTTTCCACAGCCCGGCGCAGCTCCACGTCAAAGTTCCGGGCGTTGAGGTTCAGCGCACCAAAGACGGTCATGGCCGAGGGCATCTCCCGGCCCTCCCCGGCCAGCGAGACGATGTACTGGGCCAGCTTGCGGGAGTTGAACTGGTAGACATTCTTCACCTCGTCCCGCTCTGCGGTGGGGATGGGGTCGCCGGTGATGGCCAGCACCTCCCGCACGCCCTCGGCGTAAAGGCCCAGCAGAAGGGCCTTGGTGGCGTTGAGGTTGCGGTCGCGGCAGGTCATGTGGGGCAGAGCACACATTCCCAGTTCCCGGTGTACCCGGCAGGCCACGAGGGAGGAATCCATCCGGGCCTGTGCGATGGGGCAGTCGGCGATGGTCAGCAGGTCAGCGCCTGCGGCCTGCAGCCGCCGTGCGCCGTCCAGATAGCCGCTCAGGTCGGCCACCCGGGGCGAATCCAGTTCAATGGCGATGACCTTCTCGCCTGCGTTCAGTTTCCGCAGGAAAGCATCATCTTTTTCCACCGCCGGTGCAGTCCCGGTGGAAAGTTTCGCTGCCGGAGCGGCTTCGGTCTGCTGGGGCAGGGCATCCAGCTCTGCACGCAGGGCCGCGATGTGGGCAGGCGTCGTACCGCAGCAGCCGCCCAAAATACGGACGCCCGCAGCGGCGATCTGCCCCATCTCCCGGGCAAAATACTCAGGCTTGCCCTGATACAGCACCCGCGCCCGGGTGACCACCGGATAGCCCGCGTTGGGCATCACCGACAGGGGCAGCAGCATCTCGCCAAGGCCCTGCACCAGTTTCTTCATCGCGCCGGGGGCCGAGACGCAGTTCAGGCCCACGGCGTCCACCACGCCGCTGCCCTCCATCCGGCGCAGCAGGTCGCGGAACAGCAGGCCCTCGCGGGTGTAGCCGTCCGGCAGCACCGCGAAGGACACCATGACAAAGGCGTCCGGCACGGCCACACGCAGTGCCTTTACCGCCTCCACAATGCCCACATCGGAGCTGAGCGTCTCGAACAGAAAGTTCTTTGCCCCCAGTGCGGCGAACTGCTGCGCCACAAGGCCGTAGGCGCTGCTGGCCGGGGCAGCTTCGGTGTCCGGGGCCGGGCCGAGGTCAGCAAAGACGACGGCGTCCTTCTCCGCAGCAGCATCACAGGCCAGCTTCCAGCCCGCCTCGGCCAGCTCTTCCCAGCCCGGCATCTGGGCCGCCGCCATCCGGGGCAGACCGAAGGTGTTGGTCTTGATGGCCTGCGCACCTGCGGCCAGATATTCCGCATGGACCTTCTTCACGCCCTCGGGGTCGGTGAGGTTGGCCATTTCGCAGTCCGCGCCTGGTGCCGCTTTATAATAGGTACCCATGCCGCCGTCGAACAAAAGCGGCTCTTGGGCAAGATACTCTCGGATGTCCGTCATAGAAAGGTTCTCCTTTTTTATTTTCCTTGATTTTATAAAGAAATTCAGGTATAATTTTTGTATGAAAGTGAGGTGCTTTTGGATGCCCAAGATTCGTTCCAGCGCAGACCTGCGCAACAACTACAATGAGATCTCCACCTTCTGCCACGACTACGCCGAGCCGGTGTTCATCACCAAAAACGGCAAAGGCGACCTTGCCGTGATGAGCATCGAGACCTACGAGGCCCTGACCGCCCGGTTCGATTTGTACGCAAAATTGCAGGAGGGTCTAGATGACGTGGCGGCGGGAAGAACGCGCCCGCTGGATGAGTTCATGCAGGAACTGCAAAACAGAAGGAGTCTTCGATGAACTACTTTATCGATGTTGCCGCTTCTGCTCAGCGTGACCTTGCAGATGCCTTCGACTATATCGACCTGAACTTGAAAAATCCCTCTGCTGCCGACAAGCTGGTTGCCATCGCATGGAAGAAATTCCGTTCTCTCGACACCTTCCCACAGCGTTTTTCACTTGTGAATGACTCATTTCTTTCCTCTTTGGGAATCCGGCTCATTCCAGTTCAAAACTATCTTGCATTTTATAAAGTCGACTCTTCCACCCAGACCGTCCACATCCTCCGCTTCCTGTATGGTCACAGCGACTGGCAGGCTATCCTGCGGGCGGATGTTCTTCCAACCTGAGCATTCTCCCCGGCCCTTTGCCGGGGAGAATTTTTATGCAGTCATCTTCAGTTTAATGAAGTTTGCGCACTTGTCAAGCATTTTTGCCCCGAAGCAGCCCATTTTGCTTGCGTCGAAGCCGGTTTTGTGCTATTCTATGCATATTTACAATGGTTGGGAGGAATGTATCATGCGCCACGCCGGCACACAGGAAATCGAAACGCCGCGGCTGCTTCTGCGCCGCCTTATGCCGTCGGATGCCCCGATGATGTACGCAAATTGGGCCAACGACCCGGAAGTCACCCGCTGGCTGCGCTGGACGCCGCACAAGGATGTGGCCGAGACGCAGGAGCTTCTGAGCGCATGGGCGCTGCTCTATCCCAACGAGGACTACTACCAGTGGGCCATCGTGGAAAAGGCCACCGGACAGGTGTTTGGCAGCATCAGCGTCTTTACCTCCTCCAGTGTAGAGCCGGAGCGGGACCCCTGGCCCGGCTTTGACCACAGCAACGGCGTGTGGGAGGTGGGCTACTGCATCGGCAGAGCCTGGTGGGGCAAAGGCTGCACCACCGAGGCTCTGAACGCTCTGGTAGAATACTGGTTCAAGAATACAGACAGTAATTGGCTTGCCTGCTCCCACGCCGTGGAGAACCCCGCCAGCGGCAAGGTCATGATGAAAGCAGGCTTTATCTATGACCACGAGGCCGTCTACCATAAATTCGACGGTACAGCGATACCCTGCAAGTGCTATGCCCTGACGCGAGAACACTACGAATTGCTATATTCTCAAAACAAATGACAGAAAGGAATCATTTTGAGCGAACTTTACGATATTTTAGTCGAAACTCCCCCGACGAAGGTCATCCTTCTCGCCCTCGACCAGGGCCTGTGGGACTGCGAGCGCAGCCTTGCCGAGCTGGCTGCGCTGTGTGAGGCCAACCACATGGAGGCCGTGGCCGAAGTCACCCAGAAGCGCCAGACCCCTGAGACCGGCATCGTGCTGGGCAGCGGCAAGCTGGAAGAAGCCGCTGCTGCCGCAGCAGAGCTGGGGGCCGAGTGCGCCGTCTTCGACGGTGAGCTGACCGGCAGCCAGATCCGCAACATCTCCACGGCCCTCGGCGGCCTCGAGGTCATCGACCGCACCATGCTCATCCTCGAGATCTTCCGCAGCCGTGCCGTGACCAACGAAGGCAAGCTGCAGACCGAGCTGGCCCTCCTGCGCTACCGTCTGCCCCGCCTGCAGGGCATGGGCGAAAGCCTGAGCCGTCAGGGCGGCGGCGGTGGCGGCGGCGGCGGCGCCCGCCGTGGTGCCGGTGAAACGAAGCTTGAGCTTGACCGCCGCCACGTCCACGCCCGCATCGACGCACTGGCTGAGAAGCTGGCCGAGATGGAAAAGCGCCGGGGCGAGAGCCGGAAAGCCCGCGCCAAGACCGGAATGCCGGTGGTCAGCCTCGTGGGCTACACCAACGTGGGCAAATCCAGCCTGATGAACGCCCTCTGCGGCCCCAGCGTCGCCGAGGCCGATATGCTCTTTGCCACCCTCGACCCCACCAGCCGGAAGCTCGTCCTGCCCAGCGGCATGGCCGTTCTGCTGGTGGACACCGTCGGCTTCGTCTCCCGCCTGCCCCACAATCTGGTGGAAGCATTCAAATCCACGCTGGAAGAGGCCGCATGGTCGGACGTCATCGTCCGGGTGGCCGACGCCGGCGATGAGCAGCGGGAGGAGCAGCTGGCCGTCACCGACGAAGTGTTGGACAGCCTCAACTGCGCCGACATTCCCCGCCTGACCGTCTACAACAAGTGCGACAAGCCCGGCGCGCTGAGCTTCGACCCCGACATCCTGCTCACCAGCGCCAAGACCGGCTATGGCCTCGACAAGCTGCTGGCCAAGCTGGACGAGACCCTCAGCGACCGCGTCCACACCATCCGCATTCTCCTGCCCTACGATAAGCTGGGCCTCGCCGCCCCCATGCGGGAGCGCGGCAGCGTCCAGCTCGAGGAGTACCGCGAAGACGGCCTTTATCTCGAAGGCATCGTCAAGACCGAAGACCTCCACTGCTTCGAGGGCTATCTGGTCTGAGGACCCGCATACGAAAAGAACCGGACTCCGCAGAGTCCGGTTCTTTTGCATTTCAAGACATCAGCCTGCGGCAGGAGGCGCTTCCTCTGCGCCCATCAGCTGGTCGTACCGGCCGGTGAACACCCGTTCCGGCAGGGCCGCCGTCAGGGCGAGGGCGGCGGTGAACCGCTCCTCATCGGTCAGCTCTTCCTCCACCGGAGGGAAGTGCGCGAGCACTTCGTCCAGCTGCTTTTTGACCTCCCGGGCCACGAAGATGCCCCGGTCGGTGAGGTAGATCTTGCCGTAATACTCCTTGACGATCATCCCCCGCTCCATCAGCAGGTTCAGCACCCGCACCACCGAGGGTTTGGTCACGCCCAGCTTCTCGGCGATGCTGCGGGAGCTGATGTCAAGATGGGTCTGCGAGACCTCATAGATCGCGAGCAGGTACCGCAGGTGTGCTGGCGTCAGTTCCATCTCGTATCACTCTCTTTTCGTTATATCACACGAACTCTTGGTTTACAAAAGGGGCGTGGGCCAAAGCCTTGACCCGCGCCCCCTTCTCTTCCATTATTGCTCAGTGGCAGTCGCCCTTGCAGCTGCTGCAGCTTCCGCCGCAGTCGCAGCCGCCGCTGCATCCACTGCAGCCGCCATGCTTATGAGAGTGCCAGGTGATCCAGCCTACACCGCCAAACACGATGGCTCCGACGATGATCGTCGGCAGATTGAAATTAGCAGCCAGGAACTCCATCATAACAATGCACTCCTTTCAGCGCGTTTTGAGAAGTTTTTTACTTGATCTTGGAAACGTCGATCTTGACTTCGTTGTCGTTCACATACTTGTTGGGACGTACCATCAGGTAGATGAAGGCCACCAGGATGACAGCAGCCACGATGGTGAAGAAGTTGAAGCCGACCTCACCGGTGATGAGGCCGCCCAGCTGGTACACGACCAGAGCGGAGCAGTAGGCCAGTGCGCACATATAGCCGATAGCGAATGCCGTCCACTTGCCGTTGTTCATCTCACGCTTGATCGCACCCATAGCAGCGAAGCAGGGAGCGCACAGCAGGTTGAAGATCATGAATGCGTAAGCGCTCAGAGCGGTGTAATCAGCAGCAACGAGGCTCCAGATCTCATCACCGTTCTCAGACAGCTCCTCACCGCCGAAGTGATACAGGACGCCGAAGGTACCGACGACGTTCTCCTTTGCGATCAGGCCGGAGACAGAAGCGACGGTAGCCTTCCAGTTGCCGAAGCCCAGAGGAGCGAAGATCCATGCGATCTTGGTAGCGATCGCAGCCAGGACGGAGTTGTCCTGATCCTCGACCATGCCGAAGACGCCGTTCTCGAAGCCGAAGCCCTGCAGGAACCACAGGACGACGGTAGCAGCCAGAATGACGGAGCCGGCACGCTTGATGAAGGACCAGCCGCGCTCCCAGGTAGCACGGAAGACGTTGCCCCAGGCGGGGATGTGGTATGCGGGCAGCTCCATGACAAAGGGAGCAGGGTCGCCTGCAAAGGCCTTGGTCTTCTTCAGGATGATGCCGGAGCAGATGATGGCAGCCATGCCGATGAAGTAAGCAGAGACAGCCACCAGAGAAGAACCGCCGAACAGAGCACCTGCGATGAGGCCGATGATGGGCATCTTTGCGCCGCAGGGGATGAAGCAGGTGGTCATGATGGTCATGCGGCGGTCGCGCTCATTCTCGATGGTACGAGAAGCCATGACGCCCGGGACGCCGCAGCCCGTGCCGACCAGCACGGGAATGAAGCTCTTGCCGGACAGGCCGAACTTACGGAAGATACGGTCCATGATGAAGGCGACACGGGACATATAGCCGATGTCCTCCAGGATGGACAGCAGGAAGAACAGGACCAGCATCTGGGGAACGAAGCCCAGGACCGCGCCGACACCGGCGACGATGCCGTCCATGATCAGGCCGTACAGCCAGCCCGCCACGCCGATGCTCTCCAGGAAACCGCCCAGCGCGTTGGGGACGATCTCACCGAACAGGACGTCGTTGGTCCAGTCGGTCGCAAAGGTGCCGATGGCCCAGCCGCCGTCGGCGATGGAAGTACCCATGGACAGGGAGTACATCAGGTACATGATGACTGCGAAGATGGGCAGAGCCAGCACACGGTTGGTGACGATCTGATCGACCTTATCGGAAACGGTCAGGTGCTCGACGCGGGCCTTCTTCTTGACAGCCTTATCGACGACACCGTTGATGTATGCGTAACGCTGGTTGGTGATGATGCTCTCGGCGTCATCGTCCATCTCAGCCTCGCAGTCCTTGATGTGCTGGTTGATGTGAGCGATCAGGTCGGAGGAGAGCTTCAGCTCATCCATGACCTTGTCGTCGCGCTCGAACAGCTTGACAGCGTACCAGCGCAGGAAGCGGTCATCGACCTTGCCCTGAATGGACTCCTCGATGTGGGCGATGGCGTGCTCGACGCTGCCGGTGAAGACATGGGGCAGCTCGCCGCCCTTGCCAGCCTTTGCAGCAGCCATAGCAGCCTTTGCAGCAGCCTCGGTGCCCTCGCCCTTCAGGGCGCTGATCTCGACTGCCTGACAGCCCAGCTCGGCGCTCAGCTTCTTCAGGTCGATCTTGTCGCCGTTCTTGCGGACGAGGTCGATCATGTTGACAGCCATGACCACGGGGATGCCCAGCTCGATGAGCTGGGTGGTCAGGTACAGGTTGCGCTCGATGTTGGTGCCATCAATGATGTTCAGGATGGCATCGGGCTTCTCCTTGACCAGATAAGTACGGGAGACGACTTCTTCCAGAGTGTACGGAGACAGGGAGTAGATACCGGGCAGGTCCTGGATGATGACATCCTTCTCGCCCTTCAGCTTGCCTTCCTTCTTCTCGACGGTAACGCCGGGCCAGTTGCCGACGTACTGGTTCGAGCCGGTCAGATTGTTGAACAGGGTAGTCTTACCGCAGTTCGGGTTGCCGGCCAGTGCAATTTTAATGCTCATTGCAGCTCCTTTCCTCTCGTTACGATCAAACGACTTCGATCATTTCGGCGTCGGCCTTGCGCACGCTCAGCTCGTAGTTGCGCACAGTCAGCTCCATCGGGTCACCCAGAGGGGCGACCTTGCGGACGTAGATCTCCACACCCTTGGTGATGCCCATGTCCATGATGCGGCGCTTCACCGGGCCTTCGCCGTGCAGGCGCGCCACGGTGGCAGTCTCGCCGACCTTAACGTCTTTCAGAGTCTTCATAAAAAATCCTCCTCTGCTTGTCTTTCTATTCAGAGACTATCCAGTTTCGGAGCGTCTCCCAAACAGCGTTTTGCCGCTGCTCAGCCGATCATAATGCGGTTTGCCATCGTCTTGTCGAGGGCCAGACGGCTCTCCTTGACCTGAACGATGAGGTTGCCTGCGATCTCATTGACGACAGTCACCTGACTGCCCACCACGAAACCAAGCTCTGCCAGATGCAGACGCACTTCATCCTTGCCGGTGATCTTCTGGATGGTGACGGTATCGCCTGCTTTTGCCATAGTCAAAGGCATCATAATTGTTCCACTCCCATTCGTGCTCCCCATTCTGCGGGGAGCTTTTCGGTTCGCTTTTTTCGTCCTCGGGGATGGCCGCACCAGCCAGACGCCGCAACGCGCTCGCTCATGCCCGCGTCCCCCTCCGAAAAGCTACGGCAGTTAGTCAGTCGCAACTATCAGCACAGATAGTTTATACTTACTAACCTGCATTGTCAACCATTTTCCGACTCAAAAAAGTTAGTTTGTATGAACAAACAAATTTTCTTCCCTTATTTCAAGAAGATTTTTACAGTTTCTATATGCTAACTTTGTTTACACATATTTGCGACTTTTCTTTTTTACACTCCCCGCAAATGACACAGCCGCCCGGTGCAGGGGGTATTCTGCAACGAGCGGCCGCGTGTCAAAAGGAGGATTCTTCCCGCCAGTGCGTGGTTTCGCTCTGGCGGGCGCCAGGATAAAAAGAGAGTATTTGGAAGAGAATGTCAAAATTCAGGAGCGTCAGGCTGCGACAGCCAGACGCTGGATGGGGGTACCGCTGCGGAACAGACGGAGATACACTGCCGTACACTTGTTCAGCTGAGCAAAATGCCGCTGGGCGGCACTGGGGTCACCATAGGCTTTCCAGCAGCCGCAGCAGGTGAAGTTGCGGCCCGCATTTTCGATAAAGCCCACCACATCGTAAAGCGGATAGCCCAGAAATACGCCGATCTCATGGGGGAAATCAGCCTCGCAGCAGAGCCGGCGGGACAGCTGCTGCAAAAGCGGCGCGTAGTCGTCCGACTGCTCAGGCAGAGTGTAGCCTTCCCTGCACAGGAAATCCCGCACCTGCGGCTGGGCCAGCACAGCGCGGAGCTTGCTCTCGCGGTAGACATACACCAGATACCGATGGGTCCGCACACAGCCCTTGAGGACGCGGACGCAGAGGCCCTTTTCGCCCAGCTGTTCGTTCCAGCTGCGGACGCGGCGGGCAAGGTCGGCGCAGTCGCTCGTCTCGTAGCGGAAAAGTCCCGCAGGCTTTAAGCTGGCCAGCACCGGGGCGCACTGTTCGATCATGACTGTCTCAAAGTTGCGTTCCATGTCTTCGGCCTCCCTGCCCGTTTTCCACTATTGTCTCCTACCGTGTGGTGCTTATGCAGAAGATGCGGTTAGAAAAAGCTAACCAGAATTCCAAAAAGAATGCGGCAGCCTGCCCCTCTCGAGCTTCTTCCGCTTCTTGGTTAGTCATTTCTAACGTGGCATTATCTTACCATAGGTCCGGCTCTGTGTCAACACCTTTTTGCAAAAATATTTGCTCCATTTTCTCCGCCGTGCTATACTGAGCCAAAGCTGATATAAAGGAATGGTATCCCCATGCATCTTATCTCACCCGAAGAGCTGGCCTCGGCCATCGCCGACCGTCTGGCCCGACAGCCTGCCGTCCTCGTCGCACTGGATGGCCGCTGCGGCAGCGGCAAAACGACGCTGTCCGAACGGCTGGCAGAGCGTTTTCCTCAAAGCATCACCGTCCACACCGATGACTTCTATCTCCCGCCATCCCGGCGTGTCACGGGCTGGGAGAAGATCCCCTGCGCCAACATGGACATCCAGCGCCTGCGGGATGAGGTCGTCGCTCCCGCCCGGGCAGGGCAGGCATTCTCCTACCAGGCCTACTCCTGCCGCGAAGGTGCCTATCTGCCGCCGCGTCCCCTCGGCCCTGCGCCGCTGGTCATCGTGGAGGGAAGCTACAGCCATCATCCCAGCCTTGCACCCTATTATGATATAAGAATATTCGTCACCTGCTCTCCCTATGAGCAGGCCCGGCGGCTCCGCAAACGGGAGGGGGAGCGGTATTCGAATTTTGTGGAGCGGTGGATCCCGCTGGAAGAGGGGTATTTTGCAAATTACTCCATTGAGGAGAACGCGGAGATAATGGTCGTTACTGATTGACGGCATCGCGCGCCGGTGCGCGGGGCAGGTTTTTTCTTTTGGTCAAATGGCTTGCGCTCCGCGCGGGCCAGAGCGCTCTTTCATTAAGGCTAACTGTTCTCTTTTGCGTGCCAAAAGAGAACCAGAAAAGCACCAGCGATTTCGACGCGCTGGATCCACGAGAAAGGGGCTGCTCGCCCCTTTCAGACCCCGAAGGGGAAGTCGAAGTGGAAAAATGCTAGCCGCTTCGCTAAACGCATTTTTCTCACTTCTCCGATTTGCTGCTCCGCAGCTGGTATTACCTCTCTGCTGACGGTAAAGTTCAGCGAAAGCCTGAAATCTTCGGCGAAGCCGTAAATCGGCGGAGGCTCAAAATGCGGTTAAGAGATCTTCGTGCGAATGCACGAATCTCCAGCATTTTGAGTTGGAGCCCACCTCTCTGGGGTTACTAGGGGCGAGCAGCCCCTAGTTCGTGCCTCCCGCGCCTCGAAAGTAGCGGGCGCTTTTCTGGTTCTCTTTTGGCGCGCAAAAGAGAACTTAGCCCAGCGTAAAAGCGCTCTAACCCCGCGCACAGGCGCGAGAACCATTTCTGGTTCTCTTTTGGCACGCAAAAGAGAACTTAACTCAACGGAAGAGCACTCCACCCTTGTAAAAAGCCTTCAAAAAGGGTATCATAAAGAAAAAACAAAGGAGCCTTACTTATGCGTGCTTACGAGCGACTGCTGAAATACGCCAAAGTATACACCACCTCGGACCCCGAGTCCGGCACCCATCCTTCTGCCGCACGGGAATTCGACCTCGCCCACCTGCTGGTGGAAGAGATGAAATCCATCGGCATCGAGGACGCCTTTGTGGACGAGCACTGCTACGTCTACGGCAGCATCCCCGCCACCAAGGGCTGCGAGAAGAAGCCCGCGCTGGGCCTCATCGCCCACATGGACACCGCCCCCGACGCTTCCGGCGAGAATGTCAAGCCCATCCTCCACGAGAACTACGACGGCGGCGACGTCACCCTGCCCGGCACCGGCATGGTCATGAAGACCTCCACCTTCCCCTTCCTGAAGGAGCTGAAGGGCGAGACCCTCATCACCACCGACGGCACCACCCTGCTGGGCGCTGACGACAAATCCGGCGTTGCTGAGATCCTGACCGCTGCCGAGACCCTTATCAAAAAGAAGCTGCCCCACGGCAAGCTCTGCATCGCCTTTACCCCCGATGAGGAGATCGGCGAGGGCGCTTCTCTCTTCGACATCCCGGGCTTCGGCGCAGATTTCGCCTACACCGTCGATGGCGGCGACGTGGGCGGCATCGAGTACGAGAACTTCAACGCCGCATCTGCCACTGTCACCATCCACGGCTTCTCCGTCCACCCCGGCAGCGCCAAGGATGCCATGATCAACGCCTCCAACGTGGCGATGGAATTCCACATGGCCCTGCCCGTCATGGCCCGCCCCGAGACCACCGAGGGCTATCAGGGCTTCTATCATCTGTGCCAGATGTACGGCGACGTCACCGAGGCAAAGCTGGGCTACATCCTCCGCGACCACGACGCCAGCAAGCTGCAGTTCAAGAAGGACAACCTTCTCCACATCGCCTGCTACCTCAACGGCAAGTACGGCCCCGGCACGGTGGAAGTCGAGATCAAGGACAGCTACCGCAATATGCTGGAGAAGATCAAGCCCCACTTCCACCTTGTGGAGACGGCCCGCAAGGCCATCGAGAAAGCCGGCCTGACCCCGGAAGAGATCCCCGTCCGCGGCGGCACCGACGGCGCTGTACTGAGCTGGAAGGGTCTGCCCTGCCCCAACCTCGGCACCGGCGGCTTCAACTTCCACGGCGTCTGCGAATGCACCACCGTCGAGCGGATGGACAAGGCCACCGAGATCCTGCTGAATATCATTGAGCTTTATTCTAAATAACTTTGCATCATAAAAAATGGCTCCGGCATCTGCCGGAGCCATTTTTTGCTTCTTAAAACTCGATGCTCTGCGCCGCCTTGGCGATGGCTCCCAGCAGCTCCACCAGCTTGCTCTCGTCCATCCGGCTACTGTTGTTGGCAAAGGCGTAGAAGCAGCCCTGCACACAGAACGAGAGCAGGATGCCCCGGTTCAGATCAGCCGCGAAGGTCGGGTCGGCTTCCTCAAAGCGCTGACGCAGGCCCTTCTCGATGCTGTTGGCGAAGATGCCCTGCCGACTGCCCGAAAAGAGGATGTTCACGGCCCGCTGGTTCTGCATGAAGGCATGGAACAGCTCCCGCGTCAGCGTCTCTGCCTGATGCAGTGCCACGCTGTCGTTGGTGTGGGGTACGCTGGCCAGGATAGACTCGATGAGCTTGTTTTCCAGCGCGTTGGCCAGCGCGTAGATGTCCTCATAGTGGGCATAGAACGTCGATTTGTTGATGCAGGCCATCGCACATAGATCTTTTATCTTGATTTTTTCCAGGGGGTTCTTCTCCCGCAGTTCCATGAAAGCCTGTTCGATGGCGCGGTCGGTACGGGCGATACGGATGTCCACAAAATCCACCTCTTCCGTGTTTTAGTTGATTATCCAACGGTTTTCGTCTTTCGTCGATGGACAAGACCCCGTGGATTTTTTACAATGAAAGTAGGCCCCTTATTCTTCTTTTTTATAGAGCAGGCCCTTGGCGTCCAGTGCCGCTTCGATGCGGCGGAACGCCTCCGGCGTGGGGCAGCTCAGAGTGTGCAGATGCACACCGCCGGTCATCCGGCTCAGCAGGCACTCGGGCGTGTCCGCCGCCTGCTGGATAAAATGGTCCACGTCGTACCGGCTGGCGAGATTGAGGTTGCCGCGCAGCTCACCGTAAAGCGGGTTCTCCACGGCCACATCCACCACGATGCCGCCCTGGTCCACCACGGTATACAGCTCCTCCCGCATCTGGTCGGCGGTGCTGTGGACACAGGCGAGGATGCCCGTATAGCCCCGCGCCGCCGAGTGGAGCTGATAGCCCCGGGGCGTTGCGTCGATCTGCGTTCCCGACGCCCGCAGCAGGGCCACGTCACCCACCACGATCTGCCGCGAGACCCCCAGTTCCCCGGCCAGTACACTGGCACTCAGCGGTGCATCGGCCTCCGTCAGCCGCTCTAAGATCACTTTTCTGCGCTGCGCAGCATTCATCTTCCGCACTCCCCCTTTTTATCCTACCAGCCGCAGCAGGGTGGCGTAGTTGGAGGGCAGCTGGACTTTCAGCTTACCCCACTCCACCTGCGTCAGGATGGGCTGACTGCCCACACAGTCGGCCAGCAGGTCTTCGACCCCCGAAGCCTCCACCGGCAGCTGGAATTCCATCGAGACCGGGCTGTCACCGTTATTGTACACCGCCACGACAGCCTTGCCGTCCAGCACCCGGGCGTAGGCGTAGCTCTGGGTGGTCAGCGTCAGCTCCTTGAACTCGCCCCAGCTCAGCTCGGGACACTCCGCTTTCAGCCTGCCCAGTGCGGCATAGATGCTGGTGACAGGGTTCGTCTTCTCGGCGTCGGTGTAGTCGGCCAGCTCGAGGCAGGGGCGGAGCGGCCAGTCGCTGCCCCACTCTTTTTTGCCCTCGATGCCAAATTCCGAGCCATAATAGATGGACGGAATGCCCCAAAGCGTATATACTAGAAGAGCAATATGCCGGATGTGGTCGCGGTTGCGCAGTTTATTGGGCAGCCGCTCCACATCGTGGTTATCCGAGAAGTTATAGAGCCGGGTATCGTGGCACAGACCCTGCAGACGCCGCATGGTATGGGCGATCTCGAAATAATTGTGGTCGTTGTGGCCGCTCCACAGACCCTTATGCAGTTCGTAGTTGGTGACGGAGTGGAGCATCTCGGGGTTTGCCCAGCGGCTGTAGTCGCCGTGGATGACCTCGCCCATCAGCCAGAACTCGGGCTTCACCTCGTTGGCAACGCGGCGCAGGCCCCTCATGAAGTCGAAGTCCAGCACGTCGGCAGCGTCCAGACGGATGCCGTCAATGTCGAACTCATCCACCCAGAAGCGGATGGTGTCGAAGTGGTAGTTCTGCACCTCGGGGTTGCGCTGGTTCAGCTTGACCAGCAGGTTGAAGCCGCCCCAGTTGCCGTAAGAGAAGCCGTCGTTGTACTCGTTGTTGCCCCAGAAATTCACGTCGCAGAACCAGTCGCGGTAGCGGGCGTTCTCGCGGTGCTCCTTCAGCTCCTGGAACGCGAAGAAATCGCGGCCCACATGGTTGAACACGCCGTCCACGATGACCTTCTGGCCCCGCTCATGGCAGGCAGCGACAAATTCCCTGAATTCCTCGTTGGTGCCGAGACGCCGGTCTACCAGCCGGTAGTCGATGGTGTCATAGCCGTGGGAACCGCTCTCGAACAGCGGGCCGATATAGATCGCCGTACAGCCAAGCTTTGCCGCGTGTTCTGCCCACGCATCCAGCTTTTTGAAAGCCCCGGGGACAGGCTGTCCGTCGTTTTCATGCGCGCAGCCGCACAATCCCAGAGGATAGATGTGATAGAATACCGCATTGTCATACCAAGCCATTGTCTGTACCGCTCCTGTTTTCAAAAAGTTACAGCAGAGCACTTTTCCGACAAAAGTGCATCTGTGTCCTATTCAGTATAGCACATTTTCCGACAAAAGTGTGGTAAAAGTGTTGTATATTTCTCATTTTACATATTCCATCGTATGCGTTCTCTGTAAAAATTGCGATAAAAGGAGTCTTTCGTATGAATCTTCCCTCCATCCCCAAATCCTTCTTCAACGGCGACTGCTTCGACGCCTACCGCATCCTCGGCGCCCACCCCTGGCAGGGTGACCACGGCGAAGAGGGCTGGCGCTTCGCGGTCTGGGCTCCCGGTGCCACGGCTGTGGAGGTCTGCGGCGGCTTTGACGGCTGGGGCGCAGGCATCCCGCTCCAGAAAGCCGACACCGGTGTGTGGAGCGGCTTTGTCTCCGGGCTGTACGAGGGGGAGCTCTACAAATACCGCATCCACGGGGCCGACGGCAGCGTGGTCATGCGGGCCGACCCCTACGCTTTCGCGTCCGAAGTCCGCCCCGCCAACGCCAGCCGCCTGACCAAACTGGACTTTTCCTTCGACGACAGCGCATGGATGGAGCGGCGGGATAAATGCCGTAATCTGCCCATGAACATCTACGAACTCCATGCCGGCAGCTGGAAGCATAAGCCCAACTCCACCCAGCCCGACGGCTCGGACGGCTGGTACGACTACGAAGAGCTGGCCCGGGAGCTCATTCCCTGGCTGCTGGAACACCACTTCACCCATGTAGAGCTTCTGCCGCTGGCAGAACACCCCTTCGACGGCAGCTGGGGCTACCAGACCACCGGCTACTTCGCCGTCACCAGCCGGTACGGCACCCCGGCCCAGTTCGCCTCCTTCGTCAACGCCTGCCACCGGATGGGCATCGGCGTCATCATGGACTTTGTCCCCGTCCACTTTGCGGCCAACGCCGACGCACTGGCCAACTTTGACGGCACCCACCTCTACGAATACGACAGCGACGTGGGCCACAGCGAGTGGGGTACCTGCAACTTCAACTACTACCGCCGGGAGGTGTGCAGCTTCCTGAACAGCGCCGCCGCCCTCTGGATGGAGGTCTATCACTGCGACGGCATCCGGATGGACGCCATCTCCCGCGCCCTCTATTGGCAGGGCGACCCCGCCCGGGGCGTCAACGAGGGCGCCGTCACCTTCCTGCGGAACCTCAACCATGGCCTGAACGAGCGCTGGCCCACCGGCGTTTACATGGCCGAAGATTCCACCAACTTCCTCAAAGTCACGGCCCCCACCCGCTACGACGGCATCGGCTTCGACTACAAGTGGGACATGGGCTGGATGCACGATACGCTGGACTACTTCGCTACCCCCTTCGGCCAGCGTCCCGACGCATACGGGAAGATCATTTTCAGTATGCACTATTTCTACAACGAGCTTTACCTGCTGGCGCTGAGCCACGACGAGGTCGTCCACGGCAAAAAGACCGTCATCGACAAGCTCTGGGGTACCTACGAAGAAAAATGCGCCCAGCTGCGCACCCTCTATTTTTATATGTATGCGCACCCGGGCAAAAAGCTCAATTTCATGGGCAACGAGCTGGGGCATTTCCGGGAGTGGGACGAAAAGCGGGAGCTGGACTGGGATCTGCTCAAGTACCCCTTCCACGATGCATTCCAGAAATATTTTGGCGCACTGAGCCGCCTTTACGCCACCCAGCCCGCCCTCTACGCAGGCGAGTATGACCCCCGCTGCTTCGAGTGGGTGGCCAGCGAGAGCCGGGACGAGGGCGTGTATGCCTGGCTGCGCAAGGGCGCGGGACAGACCATCCTCTGCGTCATGAACACCCAGAACACCGCCCACAAAAAGTTCCCGCTCTACCTGAGCTTCCCTGCCGGGGCCGAAGAACTTCTGAACACCGAGGCCCCCTGCTGGGGCGGCGCGGACAAATCGAAGCCCAAAGCTCTCCATACCTCGGACGGCGGCGTCTATGGCCGGGACTATACCCTCACCGTGGACCTGCCCGCCATGGGCAGCCGGATGTTCAAGCTCACCCCCGAAGCTCCCCGCCCCGAGGCTGCACAGGCCAGCGCCCGCCGGGCCGCTGCCGCACGCCGCAAGGCAGCCCGCACCCAGAACGCCAAGGCGGATGCCGCCGCATACAACTCCAAAAAGTAATATTTGTTTCGGAATATCCCGTCTGCTGAAAATGCAGCGGGATATTCTGCGTTCTGGCGCGGTCTGCGGCTGGACAAGCCTTAACGGATTCATTATACTGTTAGATGGAAAGTTGTGTTTTGCATTTTCCGGAAGTTAAATGAAAGGGATCATCCTTCTATGCTATCTGCTGCTGTTCGCCGGCTCTCGCCTCTGCAATGGGCGGGGGTCGGTCTGGGCAGCTGTGCGGTGCTGCTGGCTCTTCTGGGGCTGCTTGCACCGGCCAGCGCCTTCTTTTTCCCGCTGCTCAGTCTCTGGGCCAGCGTGGGGCTCTTTGTTCTGGCCCTCTGCGTTCTCCGTGTGGCAGGCGCAGAGCTGGACTTCTTCCACAAAGCCGTCGTCTTCGGCATCTGGGCTGTGGCTGTCGTCTATTTTTACTGGACATTGTCGAGCCGGAGCTTTGTATACGTCTGGGATTGCGCCAACTACCTGCTCAAGCAGTACGACGCAGAAGCCGCCTTTGCCCAGAGTGCAGGCGCGGGCCTTGCGTACATCTTCGGCTCCATGGCCGACGACTACACCAATTTCATCACCCTCTTCACCGAGTTCCCATTCTGCCTCACGAGCCACACCGGCGATGACTACTCCTTCAGTCAGGTGTTCTGCATCCTGCCGACCCTGCTGGTGCTGCTGGCGGGCCTTGTCGTCAAGGTCGGGCAGATCCTGAATGTGAAGAATCGGAGGTACTATTTCCTCTTCGGGATGACGCTCACGGCGGCTTATCCCTTCCTGCGGATGAGCGCGGTGCTGGGCCAGCCGGACTGGTTCGGACTCATCTTCGCGTTTGCGATCCTTCTGCTGACGCTGGATCTCCGATTCGACAAGCTGGAGCCGGTACGGTTCGGCCTCATCTTCCTGGCCACTGCCGCCATCATCCTCGCCCGCCGGTGGTTCCTCTACTTTGTGGTGGGCTACTACTTTGTCTACGCCCTGCTGATCCTGGCAGGCTGCCTGGGGCTGGCCCGGGCCGGAGAAAAGGCCGCTGCCCTGAACCGGCTCAAGAACCTGATCCTCTTTGGTCTGGCCTCGGTGGTGGCCATGGTGATCCTGCTGTGGCCCATGGTGCATCACATCCTCACCTACAACTACGCGGGCCGCTACTCCTATTATAACGGCGGCGGTCTGGCCCTCGAGGCGTTCTATCACATCGGCCGGATGGGCCTGTTCAACATCCTCCTCATGGTGCTGGGTCTCGCCTTTGCGGCGAAGCACAGAGCGCCCTCCCTGCCCTGTCTCGCCGGGTGTGAGCTGGTGGTGAGCATCCTGCTCTTCACCCGGGTGCAGAACACCGGCTCCCATCAGTTCCTGCTCTTCCTGCCGGGGTACTTCATCCTCTTTCTGCTGGGTGCCGCCGCGCTGGCCGAGGGCATCACGCGCCGCCGGAACCTCAAGCTGGGCTGCTGGGCCTTCGTGCTGGTGCTGTCCATGTCGGTGCGGTGTTCGCCGCTGACCACGCTGGCCATGCCGGGTTTCGTCATTGAACACTTCCCGATCCAGCTCCCGGCCACCCAGTATTTCATCTCGCTGGACAAGCTCATCTACGATAGAAAGGACATCGGCCAGATCCGGGCCATTGCCGACTGGATAGACTCCCACTGCGCTGAGGGCGAAGTGAGCTACATGATACCCCACGATATGCTCTACAACCCCGACCACTTCAAGAACTGCCGCCTGCCGGACGCCCCCATCAACGACAAGCTGGCCTTCGGCTTCTCGGTCCCCGGCACCCACAACTTCCCCACCCAGTTCTTTGAGGCAAAATATGTCATCACCTGCGAGCCCTTCCCCCAGACTTACGTGGGCAGCGGCGAGATGTCCATCAAACTGAACGACCAGTTCCTCGCCGTGAGAGACCAGTATTTCGCCTTTGAAAAAAGCTTTGACATGGGCAACGGCACCACCTTTACCATCTGGAAGCGCACCACTGCCCCCACCCGGGAGGAAGTGGAGTATTATCTGAGCGCTTTCGCTGAGGAAGACGCCCAGTACCCTGAAATGTTCTCTCAGGTGGCCGAAGCCTGGCTCACCGCTCACGGGCTGTGAGCTTGCCCTTTCTGCCGAAAACGTGTATAATTCGATTTGTTGCTATAAAACCCGCAGCGCCGCCCGTCGGCCTGCTTACGTCATAAGGAGTACGTCACTATGGATAAGAAGAACACGCCTGAAGTGAAGCTGGGCCAGTACAAGGGCCTGGCTGTCACCCGTCACGTCCGCCCTGTCACCGACAAGACTGTGGACATCGAGCTTGTCCACCAGGCCCGGATGCACGCCGTCTACCACCCCACCACCGAACCTGCCAAGCGCGGCTTCCGCGCTCTGCTGGACTTTGTCGGCTACATGGACGGCAAGGAGATCCCCGACAGCCGGATGGAGAAGGTCATGGTCGTGCTGGGCGACGGCAAGCTGATGCCCGCCGCTGAGCAGGCCATCTACGGCCACCGTGCCGGCGAGGTGTTCCGCTTCGACTTTACCTATCCGCAGGACTTCCGCCTGCCCGAGCTGTCCGGCAAGACCGCACAGTTCGAGATCGAGCTCCGCTCTCTGGCCGAGAAAGTCACGCCCGCACCGGATGAGGCTTTCGCCAGGAGTCTGGGCTTCGACTCCCTCGATGCGCTGAAGGCTGACCTTCGCGCCAAAAAGCAGAAGATCCACGAGGAAGGGGCTGACCGCGCCGCCGGAAAGCAGCTGCTGGACATGGCCGGTGCCAACATGACCGTAGACCTGCCCGCCGAAATTCTCGACCGCACCGCCCAGAATGAGATGAAGCTGCTGAAAGAGCGCCTCTCCCGCAGCGGCATCACCCTCGAGCAGCACTGCAAGAACAGCCGCACCACCCCGGAAGCCCTCGAGAAGGACTACCGCGCACAGGCCGAGAGCCGCATCCGCTTCGTGCTGGCAGCCCGTGCCATCGCCGAAGCGGAGAACATCGTCGTCCACCCCGAGGAAGTCAACGCCGAGTACCGCCGCCTGTCCCAGCTGCAGGACACCCCCGAGGCGGAGATCCGGAAAGCCCTGCCCGAAGATACCATCGCCGCCGCGCTGGCCGCAAAGAAGGTGCAGCGCTTCCTGCTGGACAACGCACAGGTCACTACCGTGACCGATGCCCCCGAAAAGGAGTGATACCGCTATGGGTCTGTTTACCCGTTATGCAATGGACGCCCTGATGAAGACCTCCCACCCCGAGGTCATCCGCCGTCAGTGCTGGAATCTCCACCCCCACCGCACCCCCTGCACGGCCTGCAAAGACATCTGCCCCTACGGCGATGCCATCTTCACCCGCCCCAACCTCGTTAAAGACTGGGACCCCTGCACCGACTGCGGCCTCTGCGTATCTGCCTGCCGCTCGGGCTGCATCGTCCCTTCGCCGGAGCAGGTACAGCGGGACACCTCGCTGGCTGATACCGACAACGACACCCTCTGGCTGGGCTGCGAGAAGAGCACCCGCAAGAACACCGCCGTCCGCGCCTGCGTCGCCTCCTTCTCGTGGGAAACGCTGGCCTATCTGGCTCTGAACAAGAAGCTGGTCCTTGACCTGACCCCCTGCGGTGAGTGCGAGAACGACGTCTGCGCCGCCCAGCTCCGCAAGGAGCTGACCCGTCTGGTGGAGTTCCTCGGCCCCCAGCTCTTCGAGAGCCGGGTCACGCTGGCCTATGAGCAGGACGAAGCGCCCTACCATGTGCAGGAGCTGAGCCGCCGGGAGATGTTCTCCCACATGACCGAGGGCTCCCGCGCCGGCACCAAGAAGCTGCTGCAGATGCTGCCCGGCCTGCGCAGCGAGGAGGACAGCGCCGCCGACTTCCGCCTCATGCTCCACCAGCGGACAAAGCAGCTCAAGGCTGCTTCCGAGACGCCGCTGCGCTACGGCTGGTATCTGCCGAACTTCACCCAGAAGTGCTTCGGCTGCGGCAAGTGCGAGAAAGCCTGCCGCTCCGGCGCGCTCAAGCTCGAGGATATGCCCGACGGCCAGACCCGCGTGGTCATCACACCCTGGAAGTGCAGCGAGTGCGGCGTCTGCGTCGCGGCCTGCTCCAACAGCGGCATCGACGGCATGAAGCTCCGCCAGCTCACCACCCTCGGCCCGGTGAGCGTCTACAAATGCAGCAAGACCCTCTGCGCCGACTGCGGCAAGCCCATCGCACCGAACAGCTCCGAGGGCATCTGCTCGGTCTGCCGCATCAAGCGCCGCACCAAGCAGCGTCAGGAGGAGGCCGCAGCCCGCGCCAGGGAGCGGATCGCTGAGCGCGAGGCCCGCAAGGCAGCGGAAGAGGCCGCAAAGGCCGCTGCCGCAGAGCTGGCCGCTGAAAATGCCGCAAATGCTTCCGGTGCCGCCGCAGCCGAAACGGCAGCGGCTCCCGTCTCTGCCGCACCTGCCGCCGCGGCGGCAACAGCTGTTTCTGTTGCAGAAACAGCATCTGCACCCGAAAAGGATTGACGCGGCCGCAAATCAATGCTATACTCAGTCATGACCACACTGTTTGGTGGCCGGGACTGTTACAAAGGAGTAACGGATGGATTTCCGTTGCTCTTTTTTCATAAAAATGGTCCATTTGTCCGTTGCCGGGAAACAGCGGACACCGCACAACGCGATGCTGTCCTTTGTACAGCAAAAACAAGAAAAGAGGGAATTTATGATGAACACTTCCATCTCCCGCCGTCAGTTCCTGAAGGCCAGCGGCCTGGCAGCCGCCGGTGCCTGCGCAGCCGGCCTGCTGACTGGCTGCGGCGGCTCTTCCTCCGGCAGCGCTTCCGGCGCAGCCTCTTCCGGTTCCGGCTCCAGCTACACCATCCTGTACGACAGCCAGCCCGCTACCCTGAACTACCTGACCACCGGCACTGACCTTGAGATGGTCGTGGGCGCAAACTGCGTGGATACGCTGGTCGAGTACGACAACAAGGGCGTCATGCGCGAAGGCCTGGCCACCAGCTGGGACTGGGATGTCGACACCCTGACCTGGACGTTCCATCTGCGTGAGGAGAACTGGGTGGACTGCAACGGCGAGGTCGTGGCCCCCGTCACCGCACAGGACTTCGTGGACGCTCTGAAGTACGTCCTGACCCCGGACTACGCCGCCTCCAACGTGGGCCTCGTCACCGCTTACATCGCAGGCGCTGACGACTACTACAACTACCACCTCTATCTGAACAACGCCAACACCGGCGTCGTGGACGATGACGGCACCACCTACACCGTGGACGGCAGCGGCGTCGTCACCGTGACTGCCCCCGACTCTGACCCCGCCACCTACCCACCGGTGGACTTCGACGCCGTGGGTGTCACTGCTGTGGATGACCACACCCTGACCTACACCCTGACCTACGACTTCCCGGGCTTCCTGAGCCTGCTGTGCTATCTGCCCTACGAGCCCGCTTACGGCCCGCTGCTGGAAGAGACCGGCGACCAGTTCGCTACCAGCGCAGAGACCACCTACAGCTGCGGCGCCTTCTATCTGGCCGCCTACGAGTCTCTGGAGACCTGGGTCATGAAGAAGAACCCCGAGAACTACGACGCTGACAACGTCTTCATCGACACCATCAGCCGCATCTACAACGCCGAGGCCAGCGTCAACGGCCCCGAAATGATCAAGCGCGGCGAGATCGACGAGGCCACCATCGGCTCCGACATCCTCGACAGCTGGCTCTCCGACGACACCACCAAGGACATGGTGTCCATGGACCGTCCCAACACCAACTACACTTACTTTTATATGTTCAACTTCATGCCCTTCTCCCACGAGTTCTCCAACTGGAGCGTGGAGGGCATGGACGCTGAGTATGAGCCGGAGAACTGGGCCAAGGCCATCAACAACACCAACTTCCGCAAGTCCTTCCTCTACGGTATCAACAACTCTGTCACGCTGGCCGTCAAGGCACCCGAGGGCTACGACAACTACAAGCTGAACACCATCACGCCCCCCAGCTTCTGTGCCAACGCTGACGGCGTGGACTACCTCAAGTGCGGCGACCTGGCCAACATCACCGAGTTCTTCGACGAGGCGAAGGCCAAGGAGTACCGCGACGCTGCCATCCCGGAGCTGACCGCTGCTGGTGTCACCTTCCCCATCAAGGTGCAGATGCCCTACAATCCCTCTTCCACCGACTGGGACAAGCAGTGCCAGGTGTTCAAGCAGCAGCTCGAGGGTGTGCTGAACGACGGTTTCGATTTCATCGACATCATCATCACTGCCGGCCCCTCCGACAGCTTCCTGTCCAGCGTCCGCCGCAACGGCAAGTTCGCTTTCCTGCAGTGCAACTGGGGCGCTGACTACTCTGACCCCCAGACCGAGACCGACCCCTTCTATCAGGCCGAGGGCGCACGCGGCAGCCGTTACGCCTTCCTGCGCACCGGCGTCGAGGACGGCTTCATCACCGGCGACACCGCGGACGCCGTCATGAACTACATGAAGGCCATCGAAGAGGCTGTCAAGATCACCGACGACATCAACGCCCGCTACGATGCCTTCGCCAACGCCGAGGCTTCCCTCATCAACAATGCCCTCGTCGTCCCCATGGGCATGAGCATCCCGGCCTACATCGCCACCCGTCTGAACTACTGGGAGGGCCAGTACGCTTCCACCGGCTTCTCTAACAAGCGCCTGAAGGGCATCCACGTCCTCGACCACTACATCTCCATGAGCGAATACGAGGCCAACCGCGACGCCCGCTAAGACTTTTTGAGTCTGTCCGCTCCAAAGCTCTCCGTTTTCCCACGGGAAAGCGGAGAGCTTTTCGTTTCTGAAGCCTCTTACATGAATTTTTGTAACGAACTTTGCTAAATCACTTTCCAAAAGTGGTTTTTTGTTGTATTCTATTCCTATCCGACATTCATTTTATAAAAGAGAGGGGTGCGCACAGATATGCTCAAATATCTGGCGAAACGCATCGGGCGCTCGATACTGACCCTGTTTATTATCGTCACGCTCGTTTTCTGCCTTTTGCGGCTGATGCCGGTGGAAGGCTATTTTGCTAACTACGAAAAAATGACCGAGGCCCAGATACAGGCCGGCTTACAGTCCATGGGCCTGCTGGACCCGCTGCCGGTGCAGATCGGCCGCTTCTGGGTCAATATGCTCCACGGCGACCTCGGCGTGAGCCACATCTATAAGGTCAACGCCTCCGTCACCGGCATCCTCGCCAAGAAGCTGCCCATCTCCATCCAGATGGGCGTGTACGCCATGCTGCTGAGCCTTGTCATCGGCATCCCGATGGGCCTGTTCATGGGCCGCTTCAAGAGCCGCTGGCCCGATAAGATCGGCACGGCCATCATCGTCCTCATCCAGGCTGTGCCTGCGGCAGTGTATTATCTGTACATCCAGATGTACGGCACCACCGCGCTGAACGTGGGCCTGCTCTTCGACGCCTCCAACTGGAAATACTGGGTGCTGCCCGTCTGCTCCATGAGTCTGGGCAATGTGGCGTTCTACGCCATGTGGCTGCGCCGGTATATGGTGGACGAGAGCAACAAGGACTATGTCCGCCTTGCCCGTGCCAAGGGCGTGAGTGAAAACAACATCGCCCTGCGCCACATCTTCCGCAACGCAATGGTGCCGCTGGTGCAGTATATTCCCTCCGCCTTCCTGAACACTGTGGTCGGCTCCATCTACATCGAGAGCCTCTACAGCATCCCGGGCATGGGCGGCCTGCTGGTCACCTGTGTCCAGCGCCACGACAACACGATGGTGCAGGGCATCGTTCTACTCTACGCCTGCGTGGGCATCATCGGCCTGATCCTGGGCGACCTGCTCATGGTGCTCATTGACCCCCGCATCAGCTTTGGCAAGAAAGAAGGTGGCCGATAATGCTTTTCCGTATGAAAGATGAAAAAGCACACCAGCTCGAGGCAGAGCTGGATAAGTTACAGGCGGACGGCCCCGCCGCATGGGCAAAGCTGCCCGAAGAAGAGCTGTTCACCCCCGCCGGGTTCAGCGAAGAGCGGGCCGAGGCCACGTCCTACTCCAACTACAGCTACTGGGGCAGCACCTTCCGCGCCTTCTTCAAGAACCGCGTGGCCGTGCTGCTGCTCGTCGCCCTCATCGCCGTGGTGGCCTTTGCATTTTTGCAGCCCTGCCTGCCCGGTCAGGCAGACCCCAACCTCTGCGCCGTGGACCCCGCCACCGGCATCCAGTACCGCAACATCGCCCCCGGTGAAAAGGGCTTCATCTGGGGTTCCAACGCCATCGGCCAGGACCTCTGGGCCCGCATCTGGGCCGGCGCCCGCACCAGCCTGACCATCGCCTTCTTCGTGGCCCTCATCGAGGCCGTGGTGGGCATCACGGTGGGCGTGCTCTGGGGCTATGTCCGTCAGCTGGACTTCTTCTTCACCGAGCTGTACAACATCTGCGACAACGTGCCTTCCACCATCATCCTGATCCTTATTTCCTACGTCGCCAGCCCCAGCGTCCAGACGCTGATCCTGGGCATGTCCATCACGGGCTGGATCGCCATGGCGCGTTTTATCCGCAACCAGATCCTCATCATCCGTGACCGTGACTACAACGTGGCATCCCGCTGCATCGGCACCCCCACCTCCCGCATCGTGGTGCGCAACCTGCTGCCCTACCTCGTGTCGGTCATCATGCTCCGCATGGCCCTGACCATCCCCGCCGCCATCGGCAGCGAGGTCTTCATCACCTACATCGGCCTCGGCCTCTCTGTCGAGGTGCCTTCTCTGGGCAACCTCATCAACGATGGCCGCAAGGTCATGATGCAGGCCGGCCTGCGCTATCAGCTGCTCTACCCCACCATCATCCTCAGCTTCGTCACCATCGCGTTCTACCTCATCGGCAACGCCTTCTCTGACGCAGCCGACCCCAAGAACCATCTGCAGTAAGGAGGAACAGGCATGAAAAAGAATGAACTGATCCTCTCTGTGCGGGATCTCAACATCAAATTCAATCTGCGTGGAAAGATCCTCCACGCCATCCGGGGCATCGACCTCGACGTCTACCACGGCGAAGTCCTCGCCATCGTGGGCGAATCCGGCTCGGGCAAGAGCGTGTTCACCAAGTCCTTCATGGGCCTGCTGGACTCCAACGGCTCCATCACTTCCGGCACCATCGACTACTTCGGTGCCGACGACCACCAGCCCATCCGGCTCTCCGAGTTGAAAAAGGAGAAGGACTGGCTGAAAGTGCGCGGCCACGAGATCGCCATGATCATGCAGGACCCCATGACCAGCCTGAACCCCCTGAAGACCATCGGCGACCAGATCATGGAGGCCGTGGAGCTCCATCAGGGCCTCAAGGGCGCTGCCGCCAGGGAGAAGACCCTCGAGTACCTGCGGGATGTCGGCATCGCCGACCCGGAAGTGCGCTTCAAGCAGTATCCCCACGAGTTCTCGGGCGGTATGCGTCAGCGCGTCGTCATCGCCATTGCCGTAGCCTGCAACCCGCAGATCCTGATCTGCGACGAGCCCACGACGGCTCTGGACGTGACCATCCAGGCCCAGATCCTCGAGCTGCTGAAGGAGATGCGGGTCAAATATAACCTCACCATCATCCTCATCACCCATGACCTCGGCGTCGTGGCCAACATCGCCGACCGTGTGGCCGTCATGTATGCCGGCGACATCGTGGAGATCGGCACCTCGGATGAAATTTACTACGACCCCCGCCACCCCTACACCTGGGCGCTGCTGTCCAGTATGCCCCAGATGGGCGTGAAGGGCGAAGATCTGTTCAACATTCAGGGTACGCCCCCGAACCTCTTCACGGAAATTCACGGCGACGCTTTCGCGCCCCGCAACCCGCTGGCGCTGAAGATCGACTTTGTCAAGCGTCCCCCTTATTTTGATGTCAGCACGACCCACCGGGCCAAGACCTGGCTTCTCGACCCCCGCGCACCCAAGATAGAACCGCCCGCCGCTGTGCGGATGCTGCAAGAGGAGGGCAAATAACATGGCAGACGAACGCGAAGTTCTGGTCGAGGTAAAAAACCTCGAAGTGACCTACGGCTCCGGCCGCAAGGCTTACAAGGCCGTCAAGAACGCAAACTTCACCATCTATAAGGGCGAGACCTTCGGTCTGGTGGGCGAGTCCGGCTCGGGCAAGACCACCATTGGCCGGGCGATCATGCGCATCCTGCCCACCTCGGGCGGCGAGGTGTTCTATAAGGGCCAGAAGATAAACGGCAAGATCTCCCACGCGCTGGACAAGCAGGTCATCAAGGAAATTCAGATGATATTCCAGGACCCTCAGTCCTCCCTGAACGAGCGCGCCAAGGTGGGCTACATCGTAGGCGAGGGCCTGATGAACGTCCGGCCCGACCTCTCCGCCGCCGAGCGGGACGAAAAAGTCCGTCAGGCGCTGCTGGATGTGGGCCTGCTGCCCGAGTTTGCGTCCCGCTTCCCCCACGAGTTCTCGGGCGGCCAGCGCCAGCGCATCGGCATCGCCCGGGCTCTCATCGTGGAGCCGGAATTCATCATCGCCGACGAGCCCATCTCGGCACTGGATATGTCCATCCGCGCCCAGGTTCTGAACCTTCTGCGCCACATGCAGAAAGAGCGCGGCATCACCTACCTCTTCATCGCCCATGACCTCTCCGTCATGCGCTACATCTCCGACCGCATCGCCGTCATCCACAAGGGCGACATCGTGGAGCTGGCCGACGCCGAAGAGCTGGTGACCCACGCCATCCACCCCTATACCCGCAGCCTGCTGTCGGCCATCCCCATGCCCAGCCCCCGCCGCGAGCGGCAGAAAAAGCTGCTGGTCTATGACCCCTCCATGCACGACTACTCTGCGGAGGCTCCCCAGTGGCGGGAGCTGCGGCCCCGTCACTGGGTGCTCTGCAGCGCCTCCGAGGCCGAAGACTGGTGCCGGGAATCGTAAACTTTTTCTTGCGTTTTTCTCATTGTGGCCTCTCTGTTTATTGACTTTTGTTCTCTGCTCTACTACAATAACAGGAGTGGCTTTGTAACAAAACGAAACAAAACATTGGCCCCCGCGCGGGTCTACAAACATAAAGGAATGAGAAATTGATGACGACGCAGAATCCTGTTTACGCATCCCAGGCCAAGCCCTGGCTCAAGTATTACGACCAGAAATTCATCGATCAGACCCTGCCTGCCCTCTCGGCCTTTGAGTATGTCTGCCAGCGGAGCAAGAACCACCTGAACGACACGGCTCTGGAATACTACGGCCGCAAGTTCGCCTACGCCGATCTGATCGTCAACGTAAAAAAGACTGCCGCCGCCCTGCGGGGCGCCGGGGTAAAAAAGGGCGACATCATCACGGTGGTCAGCATCATGACCCCGGAGATCATCGCCCTGTTTTATGCCGCCGACATGATGGGAGCCACCCTGAATCTGGTGGACCCCCGCTACAGCGTCGAGGGCATCCGTGAGTATATCGAAGAGGTGGATTCCCACCTTCTCGTCTGCCTGAACGTGGTGTACGAGCGCTGCCGTCAGGCCGCAAAGCGCACCAATGTGGAAAAGGTCATCGTCCTCTCTCCGGCCGACTCTCTGCCCCCGGTGATGGCCGTAGGCTACAAGCTGACCACCCCCGACAAGAACAAATATGCTTCCAACGTCATCCGCTGGAAGCAGTTCATCAAAGGCGGCGAGGGCCAGAGCACCGCTGCGGAGCCCTATGACCCAGACCATGCCTGCGTCGTCGTCCACACCGGCGGCACCACCGGCTCCCCCAAGGGGGTCATGCTGACGGACGACTGCTTCAACGGCATCGCCTTGCAGTTCCAGGCTTACCCCAAGCTGTTCCACCGGGGGCAGAAGCTGATGAACATCATGCCCCCCTTTATCGCCTACGGCTTTGCCTGCGGCATCCATCTGCCCCTGGTGCTGGGCTTCACGGTCATCATCATCCCCAACCTGGACCCGGCCAAGCTGGGCAGTCTGGTGCTGAAGCACAAGCCCGAGCATATGTTCGGCGTGCCCACCCACTACCAGCAGCTTGCCTCTGACCCCAAGCTGCGGGACAAGGACCTTTCTTTCATCATCAACTACGCCGCCGGCGGCGACTCCCTCTCCCGGGGGGCCGAGCAGACCGTCAACGATTTTCTGGCTGCCCACGGGGCCCGGTACCCCATTGCCAAGGGCTACGGCATGACTGAAGTGTCCTCGGCAGCCACGGTGGCCGCCGGGCTGGACAACAAGCCCGGCAGTGTGGGCATCCCCATGGTGAACACCGTGGTGGCGGCCTTTGAGCCGGGCACCGATCAGGAGCTGCCCATCGGCCAGCGGGGCGAGCTGTGCATCTCCGGCCCCTGCCTGATGAAGGGCTACTACAACAAACCCGAGGAGACCGCCATCCTGCTGCGCCGCCACCCCGACGGCCGGGTGTGGGCCCACACCGGCGACATGGGCTATCTGGACGAGGACGGCTTTGTGTTCCTGGATTCCCGGATCAAGCGGATGATCATCCGCCACGACGGCTTCAAGGTGTTCCCCTCCATGATCGAGAATGTCGTCAGCCGCCACCCCGCTGTGCATCAGTGCTCGGTGGTGGGCTGCGCAGACAAAGACCACACCCAGGGCCGTCTGCCCTTCGTCTACATCGTGCTCAAGGCCGACACCACCGCCAAGAAAAAGCAGGTGATCCGGGAGCTGGAGCGGATGTGCGCCGAGGAGCTGCCCGAATACGTCCAGCCCGTGGCCTACAAGTTTATTTCCAGTATGCCCATGACCCCTGTGGGCAAGGTCGATTACCGTCAGCTCGAAGCTGACATCTCCCCCCGCGACTATTGATTTTCATGAAAGGACTCTTCTGCCATGAACAAGCGTTTTGCAAGTCTGGCGGTCTCTGCCCTGCTGCTCGTCTCCCTGCTCAGCGTCCCCGCGCTGGCCGAGGGGAGCGAGGCCGCTGCGGACACCGCCGGAGATGATCATGTCATCGTCACCCTGAACCCGGAGGCTGCCCTGCAGCCCGAGACTCCGGCGGAAGCCGCGGCTTCTGCCACCGAGACGGCTCAGGCTGACCCGGTCCCTTCTGCGGACGACGCAGAGGAGGCAGCAACCGCTGCTGAGGCCGAGGTCAAGGCCGATGACACCAAAGAGGAAGATAAGGACAAGCAGCTCACCTACGTCGCACTGGGCGACAGCATCGTGTCCGGCGTCGGCCTGGCCGATGTCCAGTACAGTGCGCGCTCCGGCTACAGCGTCGATATGGCTCCCAACTTCCATGGCTACTCTCCCGACTGCTATGTCGGCAAGGTGGCTGCAGCTCTCGGCCTCGACCGTGACCACGCCATCAACCTCGGCCTGCCGGCCCTGACGGCTCCCGACCTCGCGGACATGATCCGGTACGGCAAGATGCCCCAGATGAACATGGCGTCCGGCTGCGAGTACAACTACCCTGAGTTCCAGGACTACATCCGCAAGGCCGACGTCGTCTCCGTCCAGATCGGCTCCAACGACGCCTTCGTCCCCTGCATCGTGGCTCTGGGCAACGCCACCAACTGGAAGAGCGAGAAGCTGGCCGCTACCATTCTGGCCGGCGACCTGCGCAATGAAGGTTCCGGCTCCACCATGTCCACCATCTACCGCAGCATCAAGGCGATGGACCTGACCAAGGCCGAGAGGGACGCCACCTGGAATCTGCTCTTCTCCGGCATGAGCAAGATCTGCGACGAGACTTACCCCAAGACCACCGCAGCCCTCATCTCCATCGTGCAGGAGATCCGCAATCTGAATCCGGATGCCCAGATCATCCTCGTGGGCTACACCAACCCTGTGCCGCTCATCCCCTGCTGGCGCAGCTACTTCAACAAGCTGAACAAGTTTGAGAAGCAGATCGCCAAGACTTATAACTTGACTTATGTGGCCATCCCCAACACGGAGACCACCATCGACGTGCATCCCACCATCAAGGGCCACCAGTACATCGCCAACAAGCTCGTGAACGCCATCGAGAACCCGTGATCAACAAATACAGCAAAGCCCCCGTTTCCAGCTGGAAGCGGGGGCTTTTTCCTGCAATACGTTATGCGGCCAGAGCCTTTTTGATGTTTTCAAAGACGGTGTCGCTGTCCTCACAGCAGACCATGACCACCTCGCCGGTGGGGACAGTCGCCACGCGGGCGGCAGAAGCGATCTGGTACTGGTCTTCGAGGTAATGCTCCATAGACTTCTGCTGGCCCTGGACATAGGCATCCATCGCATCCACCACGTCCTGCGTCTTGCCCTCGGCGGGCTTGACGATGGCCACGCCGTAGACGCTGACCATCATGCCGGACACTGAGGCGGCGAAGTCGTCGTACATATCGTCCTCGAGGCCCAGCAGAGGCATCATCATGTTGGCCACCTCGTCGGAGAGCTGGTCGGCCTCATACTCGGCGCTGTAGCCGTACTGGGCGGTGAACTTGCCGTCCTCGCCTTTGGTGAATATCATCTCATACTCGTTGTCCTCGTCGCTGCGGGCGTCGTGGAGGATCTGGGTGTAATCTTTCTTCGCGGCAGAAGATGCGCTGCCGGAGCTGCCCGACGCGCCGCAGCCCACCAGAGCCAGCAGCATGACGCCGGCCATCAGACAAGCAATGATACGTTTCATATTCAATTTATCCTTTCGTTCGCAGGGTGAGGTTTTCGGTGTGCAGTGATAGTATTTGATGATTTATCCCTGCTATTCGGTAAACGACCCACGGCGGGCGAAAATTGCACCCACAAGTGTAACAGTTCTATGAACGCTTACAGCATCATGGCCTCAAGGTCACCGTGATTGACGGGCGTCGAGAGGATGATCTGGGTGCTGGTGGTACCCAGCTTCTGGAACTGTAAGATGAGGTGTTCCAGCTGGGGCATACTGCCGCAGCTCACCTTGATGAGGAAGGTGTAAGCGCCCGTGACGTGGTAGCACTGCAGCACCTCTTTGCTGTTCTTCATCAGCTCCACCAGCTCGTCCCGCTGGGACGGGGCCACCGAGAGGCTGATGAGAGCATCCACATAGACCCGGTCGGACGGGCGGTTGAGCATCACGGTATAGCCGCTGATGATGCCGTCCGTTTCCAGCTTGTGGATGCGGCTGGAGACAGCGGGACTGGTCAGCGCCACCTTTTCGGCGATCTCCTTCACCGGCATACGGGCGTTCTTTGCGAGGAGGGCGAGAATCTTGCGGTCCAAATCGTCCATAGGAAAAGTACTCCTTTTGAAATATGTTACATTACATAAAATTTTTTGAAAGTAAAGTTTTATTGTTGTGGCAATAGCACAACCTGTGCAAAAATCAGTTTTCGTTTTGCCGTCTTTAATTATATAAAGTTTTGGTCAAAAAGTAAAGTGCTAAATTAAAGCGAAACCAATTTTTTGCATTTGACAAGAAAACAAATTCGGGTATAATACATACTGCAAGGTAGCGTCACTGAAGTTCTGATGTACCGCCGGGGATCCCGGTGTTCGGGTACGATATGTTGCCGACTGATCACGCGATTCACCACTTTATATACTTTCCCACCCCTCTATACACAAAAACCCGCTGCCAGGCGGGTTTTTGTGTTTTATACAGGTTTTTATGGCTCTGCCAAGGCTCTCCCTTAGGGAGAGCCTTTTTAACGGTATCTTACATGCCAAAGGCCCCCATCCGGCAGATACCGGATGGGGGCCTTTGGCTGTTTATACTTGAAAAGGAGGAGGATCGCCTGATCATTCTTCGGTGCGGGTCTTCTTGAGCAGGCTCAGGATGACCGCACCCACGACGCTGCCGACCGCCAGAGCCACACAGTACATCACGGCATGGTCAACGACCGGGAAGACGAAGATGCCGCCGTGAGGGGCGCGGAGGGCGCAGCCAAAGGTCATGGACAGCGCACCGGAGAGGGCTGCACCGATGACACAGCTGGGCAGGACGCGCAGCGGGTCAGCGGCAGCGTAAGGGATCGCGCCCTCGGTGACGAAGCAGAGGCCCATGATGTAGTTGACGATGCCGTTGCGGCGCTCGTCGGGAGTCCACTTCCTGGGGCAGAAGGTGGTGGAGAGGGCGATGGCGATGGGAGGCACCATGCCGCCCACCATGACAGCGGCCATGACCTCATAGTTGCCGGAGGCGAGGGCTGCGGTGCCGAAGACGTAAGCCGCCTTGTTGAAGGGGCCGCCCATGTCGATGCTCATCATACCGGCCACGATCGCACCCAGCAGGACCTTTGAGGTACCGCCCATGGCGTTCAGCCAGTTGGTCATGGCGGTGTTGATCATGCCCATGATGGGGTTGATCCCGCACATGACCGCGCCCACGATGAGGATGCCGCCCAGCGGGTAGATGAGCATGGGACGGATGCCGTTCAGGCTGGCGGGGAGCTTTTCGGTGATCTTCTTGAGGAACTCCACCACATAACCGGCCACGAAACCAGCCAGCAGAGCGGCCAGGAAGCCGCCGGAGATGCCGGTGGTCTCACCGGCTGCGATACCGGCGAAGTTGGTGCCGTTCATGGCCAGCACGCCGCCTGCGAAGCCGACGGCCAGACCCGGACGGTCTGCGATGGACATGGCGATGAAGCCCGCCAGGATGGGGAGCATATAGCTGAAGGCCGCAGAACCCACCGTCTTGAAGAAGGCGGCCAGCGGGGTGTTCATGCCGAAGTTGGAGGGGTCGATGCTGTAATCGTCCAGCAGGAAGGCCAGCGCTATCATGATGCCGCCGCCCACCACGAAGGGCAGCATATGGGAGACGCCGTTCATCAGGTTCTTGTAGAGGCTGCGGCCAAAGCTGTCGGAGGCAGAAGCGTCCTCCGCGGCCTGTGCGCCGCCCTTAGCGTGGAACTCCGGCACCTCGCCGGAGGTTATCTTATGGATGAGCTCTTCAGGCTTGTGGATGCCGTCGTCCACGCGGGTGAAGAGGACCGGCTTGCCGTCGAAGCGGGCCGTCTCGATCTTCTTCTCCGCCGCCACGATGATGCCGTCGCAGTTGGCGATCTCGTCTTTCGTCAGGATGTTCTTTGCGCCGTCGGAGCCGTTGGTCTCGACTTTGATGGTCACGCCCATCTTGGCACCGGCCTTGTTCAGGGCTTCAGCGGCCATGTAGGTGTGGGCGATGCCGTTGACACAGGCGGTGACGGCCAGCACACGGCAGCCCGTCTGCTCGATCTCCTGGTCGGTGAAGCTCTCGTCGCCGAACTGGGCTTCTTCCTGCGCGTCGATGGCGGCGAGGAACTCTTCCGGGGTCTTGGCGGTGCGCAGCTTCTCCACGAAGTCCTCGTTCATGAGCATCTGCATCATACGGGCCAGCATATCCACATGGAGGCTGCCGTTTTTGGGGGCTGCGATGGCAAACAGCAGGTCGGTCTTGCCGTCGTCCTCGGCATTGTACTGTATCGGGGTCTTGAGGCGGAGGGCCGCCAGACTGGGCCGGGTCACGCAGTCGCACTTGGCATGGGGGACGGTGATGCCGTTATCCACATAGGTCGAGCCCTCGTCCTCGCGCTCATACAGGCCCTTTTTGTAGGCTTCCTTGTCTCTGATGTTGCCGTGGGTCGCCTGCAGCTCCACCAGACGGTCGATGATCTGGCTGCGGTCCTGCTGGGCTTCGTCCAGCGCGATGGACTGTGCCGTGAACAATTCCGTGATTCGCATAGTGTGTCTCCTCTCCTTGTTTCCTTCTATCGCTCAAATCGTCGCCAGCAGGGCGTCGATCTTTTCCTTCTTTGCCAGCCCGAGGCTGAACGCAGTGGCACTGCCGCAGGCAGTACCCAGACGCAGGGCTTCCAGATAGCTGCCGCTGCGCAGGTAGCCTGCCACGAAACCGGCCACCATGCTGTCGCCTGCACCCACGCTGTTGACCACCTTGCCCTTGGGCGTACCGATGCGGTGGACCTCGCCCTTCTCGTCCAGCAGGAGCGCACCGTCACCGGCCATGCTCACCAGTACGTTCCGGGCGCCCTTTTCCTGCAGGGTGCGGGCGGCGGCAGTGATGTCGGCGTCGGTGGTGAGGGTGCGGCCCACGATCTCACCCAGCTCATGATTATTGGGCTTGATGAGGAAGGGGTGATACTGCAGCACATTCACCAGCAGGTCGCGGGTGGCGTCCACCACCGTATGCACGCCGTGGCCTTCCAGACGGGCCAGCAGACGCTCGTAGGTGGTCTGGGGCAGGCTGGACGGGATGCTCCCCGCCAGAATGAGGATGTCGCCCTCGGCCAGCTTATCGAGCTGTGCTTCCAGCTGCTCCATGGCGCTCTCGGGGATGTCCGGGCCTGCGCCGTTCAGCTCAGTCTCCTGCCCCGCCTTTATCTTGACGTTGATGCGGGTCATGCCCTGCTCGAGGTGGATAAAATCGGTGGTGATGCCCTGCGCGGCCAGACCCCGCTCGAGCCACGCACCCGTCTCACCAGCCACAAAGCCCAGCGCCGTGTTCCGGCAGCCCAGCTCGGCCAGCACACCGGACACGTTGATGCCCTTGCCGCCCAGCACGCAGTCCTCGCCTTTGGCGCGGTTCACCTCGCCCACTTCCAGCGGTGTGTCCAGCCGCACGACGTAGTCGATGGCCGGGTTGAATGTCACGGTATAGATCATTCTGCTGCCTCCTTTACCAGAGTGAATTGTCTGTATTTCGGATTCGGACAATGATTCGTCAGGATCGCGCCGCCGGACAGCTCGGCGATGACCGCCGGGTAGATGCGGGCGAACTTCGAGTCATCCACGAGGAACCAGGCTTCTCTCGCCCGGCGCACGACCGTGGCCTTGACAGCCGCTTCCTCGGGGTCGGGGGTCGTGAATCCTGCGTCCAGCGCCACGCCGTTTGCCCCCAGGAACGCTTTCGTGAAGTTGTACTGCTGCAGGCTGTGGAGAGCCGCAGCGCCGATGATGGCCTCCGTCTCGGGCCGCAGCAGACCGCCCACCAGAAAGACCTTGCAGCCCTTCTGGGCCAGCAGACGGGCGTGAGCGACGCCGTTGGTGACGTACCGGGCGTCCAGCGCCGGGCCGCTCAGCTCCCGGGCCAGCGCCAGCGTGGTGCTTCCGGCGTCCAGAAAGACGAAATCCTCTGCGGCGATGAGGGCCGCCGCCGCCTTTGCGATGCACTTTTTCTGGACGACGGCCAGCGCTTCCTTCGTGGCCATCGTCGGCTCGTCGGCGAGGAACTGGCTGTCCGGCAGGGTCGCGCCGCCGTGTACCTTGTTCACCTTGCCCATCCTGTCCAGCTCGTTCAAATCGCGGCGGATGGTGGACTCGCTGGCGTCCAGCGCCTCGCAGAGCTCCTGCACCGTCGCAGTGCGCTGCTGGCTCAGCAGCTTCATGATGCGGGAAAGCCGCTCCTCTGCCAACATCTTCATCCCTCCTGTTGCACGTTTTTGCTTGTGTTTGAATCGTTTTGACTGTTTCTGTCTGTATTATAGCAAATATCCCGTCAAAATCAATCACTTTCCGTCCGTTTATCTGCCAAAATATTTCCGTCAAAATCGTGCATCCTGCACAAGAAGTGGGATACAACCCACAAAAGAGTACAAAAAATCCGCCCCAGAGCGGTCAGCTTCGGGGCGGATGACGGTTTTGTGGGTCGATTTGACCGTTTTTGACGGTTTTGTTGGAAATGATTTTTCCTTCCGGGTCGGATGTGATTCAGGCGTCCGAACGGGCATAGGCGTTCTTCATGCCGCTGCTCAGCTCGAAGAGGACCTTATCCAGCGTATCGGAAGCCCTCTTCTTCAACTCGGCAGCGATGGCGGTATTGGCCTCCTCCCGCAGGGCGGCGCGCTGGCTCTCCTCGGCCGAAGCGATGTTCTTATCGTACTGATTCAGCAGAGCGCGGCTGGCGGAGAGGACGCCCTCCTCGTACCGCTCCACATGGATGAGGCTCTTGGCGTAGGAGGCATCGGCCATGGCGGCGATCATCCGGCTCACCCAGTAGAAGCTGTCGGTGGAGACTTCACCGGTGGTGCAGGCCAGATAGGCCGGGGTGCGCTCGACGTTGGCGTAGAACGGCACCATGGTATTGAAGGCATTGGAGGCGTAGGCGATCCACTCCACAGCGCGGATGTCTTCCGGCACGTCAGGCCGCATCTGGATGAGGGCCATGAAGTCGTTGCGGTTGATGCCGATGGAGCGGTAAGCTCCCTTCATGCTCTTGTCGCCGTAGCTGGCGTAGGGGTCGAAGGGAGTCCCCTGATAGTGGGAGGACAGCACATACTTCACATCCTCCGGGGTCAGCTTCCGCTCCGGCACCATGCACCAGGGCAGGTCGTCCGAGAGGGGGCCGTAGTCAGCGGCAGGGCCGTCCCAGACCCAGGTGTTGGGGTTGAGGTGGCGGAGCATGAACCATGCGCGGGGGGTGTTGTAAACGTGGTCGGCGTCGTCGTGGCTGCCGAAGGCGTCACGCGGGTTCAGACGGCCATCCAGCGAGAGGTCGAGGTGATTGTCCCGGATAAACTCCCGCAGATCGGCAGAGCAGAGATAATTCTCCTGTGCGCCGAAAGCGTCGTCGAGGTCGAAAGCGTCGATGCCCAGCTGGTTCGGCATGACCACATAGGAGTCATCCGGCACACGGCGGGCCATCCAGTGGTGGCCGCCGATGGTCTCCAGCCACCAGATCTCGTCCACATCCTGGAAAGCGATGCCGTTCATCTCATAGGTGCCGTACTCTTCCAGCAGCTTGCCCAGACGGAGCACGCCCTCGCGGGCAGAATGGATGTAGGGCAGGACGAGGTAAACAATATCTTCCTCGCCGATGCCGCCGGGGACTTCCGGCTGGCCATCCCTGGCGGGCTGATAGACCACCAGCGGGTCTGCGCCCAGAACGCGGGGGTTGGAGGTGATCGTCTCGGTGGCAGTCATGCCGACGTTGGCGGCGTTGACGCCCGAAGCAGCCCAGATGCCCTTGCCCTCCACGGCGTTGGGCATGGCGGTCATCCGCAGGGCATTGCCCGGCAGGGGAACTTCTACATGAGAGATGACCGACTTGTAAACAGCCGGGTGCTCCTCCGGCTGAACGACGACGAACTTTTTCGCGGTGAAGTGGCCGGAGCCGGAATCGTCGTTCCGGGCGATCATGGTAGAGCCGTCATACGAGGCTTTTTTGCCGACAAGGATGGTAGTACAAGCCATAGCTGTTATCCTCCAAAATTTTACATCTTGTATGTATAGTGCTCATTTATACAGTTTCGCAGGCGCGTTTGTTCTGCAAAACCCATTGTATCGCGTTTGGCCTCCGGGCGCAAGCCCTTACATTTCGCCAATGTAGGCAAAGCGCGGCTGACGCTTGCCGTCCCGCTCCACCTCTTCGGCCCACATAGCCGCCGGGCGCACCCAGAGCCCACCCTCGCCGTACAGAGGGCGGTAGACCACCATTTCCTCTTCGGTCTCGCTGTGGCGGGCCATCCCGATGACCTGATATTCGTTGCCCTTGAAGTGCCGGTAACGGCCTGGCTTGATGTCGTATTGGAACTGGTACATAAAAACTCCTTACAAAAAGCCCGGCCGCAGACTGGTCTGCGCCGGACTTTTCCACTTGCTTCACCCCTGCGGGTGGAAATATTCGTAAATGGTCTGGGCCATCTGCCGTCCGACGCCGGGGGTGTTCTCCAGCTGGTCAGGGGTGGCCTCTTTGACGGCGCTCACGCTCTTGAACTGTGCCATCAGGGCTTTGGCCGTCTTGGGGCCGACGCCCGGCACCTCGGTGAGGGTGGACGAATAGCTCTTCTGCTTCATCTGCTGCTTGCGGTAGGCGTTGGCGAAGCGGTGCGTCTCGTCCTGAATGGCGGTGACGAAGGTGAACGTCCCGCGGTTCATGTTGATGGCGATCTCCCGGCCTTCGCTGTCCACGATGGCGCGGGTGCGGTGGTGGTCGTCCTTCACCATGCCGTAGAGGGGTACATCGGCCAGTGCCGTCCCGGCCAGTGCGGCCTTCGCGGCGCTCACCTGTCCCCTGCCGCCGTCCATCAGGAGCAGGTCAGGCTTCTGGCCGAAGTAGTTGCTGCTCGGCTCGCCGTTTGCTGCCATTTCGGAATACTTTTCGTATTCAGCCGCACGGCGGGAGACGGTCTCTGCCAGCGAGGCGTAGTCATCGGTGCCGGCGACGGTCTTCATCTTGAACTTCCGGTAGCCCGCCTTGTAGGGCTTGCCGTCCCGGAACGTCACCATGCCGCAGACGCTGGTGCCGTCGCCCCAGTTGGAAATATCGTAGCTCTCGATGGTGCGGGGGGGCTTGGGCAGGCCCAGCACCTGCGCCAGCTCATCCAGAAGCTTTTCCTCCCGGGCATAGCGGCCGCTCTCGCGGGCCAGCCGCTCGACGGCGTTGGTGTGGGCCATCTCGACGAGGTGCGCCTTATCGCCCCGCTGAGGGACATAGAGCTGCACCTCACTGCCCCGCTTCTCGTTGAGGGCCTGCTGCAAAGCGTCCACGTCCGGCGGCAGCTCGTCCACGGCAATGACCTTCGGTATCTGCTCATCGTCGAGGTAGTACCGGGGCAGAAATTCCTCCCGCACCGCCGCGATGTCGGCGGTGTCGTGGAACAGAAACTCCCGTTTGTCGGTCAGCCGCCCCTCCCGGAAGCGGAGGACAGCCGCGCAGACGCTGCCGGGCGTGCCCGCCAGCGCTACCACGTCCATCTCCACGTCGGGGTCAACCACGACCTTCTGCCCTGCCGTCACCTTGGTGATGGCGGCGATCTGGTCACGGATGAGGGCCGCTGTCTCAAATTCCAGCCGGTCAGAGGCTTCCAGCATCCGCTCGTTGAGGGTTTTCAGAATATCCTTTTTGCCGTAGCGGATGAGGTGGACAGCGCTTTTGACGGCCTGCTCGTAGTTTTCACGGCTTATCTTGCCGCTGCACACCGCCATGCACTTGCCGATGTGGGCGTTCAGGCAGGGACGGCCCCGGCCAATTTCCTGCGGGAACCGCCGGCTGCACCGGGGCAGCAGAAAAGCGTCCATCGCCGTCTCGGCCATCTGACGGGCCGCAAAGCTCGAGGTATAAGGGCCGATATACTCCGCGCCGTCGTCCTCTTTTTGCAGCGTGAACGACAGCCGCGGCCACTCGTCCTTTGTCACCTTGATATAGCTGTAGCCCTTGTCGTCCTTGAGCAGGATGTTGTACTTCGGGGTGTGGGCCTTGATCTGGCTTGCTTCCAGCACCAGCGCCTCGAACTCGCTCTGGCAGACGATGACGTCGAACGCGTAGGCGTGGGCGATCATCTGGCTGACCTTGTTGTCGTGAGGCACACCCTCCCGGAAATACTGGCTCACCCGGATGCGCAGACGCTTGGCCTTGCCGATATAGATGATGGTGCCGCTTTTGTCCCGGATGATATAGACGCCCGGCAGAAGCGGCAGCATACAGGCCTTTTTGTAAAGTTCTGCCTTGGTCATCAGGTATTATGCCGGCCTTTCTGCATCATCTCGGTCCTGGCAATATTCGACGCCGCCAGCGCCAGACCGCACACGTCGAGGGCCACGCTCCACCACTTGGGCTTCTGCTCCGAGGTGAGCAGAAGGGTGATATTGACGATGAGCGTCACCAGATAGACACCAAAAAAGCAGTACCACGGCTTGCCGGAATCACAGAACTCGCCAAACTTGAACAGTGCTTCTTTCGTCGAATCTTTCATGAGGCTGCCTCCTTTGTTCTGATGCATCATACCAAAAAAAGCGGCAAGGATGACCCCCGCCGCTCATACACGAAATGGAACTGAATTACTCTGCGAAGCCGGACTCCACCAGCTTGATGAGGCCATCGACAGCAGCCTGCTCGTCTGCGCCATCAGCGATGATGCGGATGGTGGTGCCGCCCACGATGCCCAGAGACAGGACGCCCAGCAGGCTCTTAGCGTTCACGCGGCGCTCTTCCTTCTCGACCCAGATGGAAGACTTGAACTCGTTGGCCTTCTGAATAAAGAAGGTTGCCGGACGGGCGTGCAGACCAACCTGATTTTCAACGGTAACTTCTTTGACGTACATAGTAAAACGCTCCTATCTATTATCGTTCGGGAAATGCAATTATGTTTCGCGCCTGTTGCGTTGTGATTATTTTAGCGCAAACCGAAACCGTTGTACAGTCCCCAAACGCATTTTTGGCGGTTTTCCCAAGGATGAGGGGGGCATTTTCCACCTTTTATACAAAGACAACAAAATTATTCCCCCAGTGTTGGCGGGGTAATACAAAAGTTTTCAACATTTTTTCGACGGAGGGTCAGCACTCCGACTGTTTTTGTGCTTATCCGGCAGAGTATGACGTTTGCCGCAGACTCCGCTCAACCCTCGTACTGCATCCACAGCAGCGCGCATTTCTTTACAACAGAAGGATATTCTACAGGGTCAAATTCCATGTCTTTTTCGCCTGTGAATTTCCATCCCATCCGACGATAGAGAGCAATGGCGCGGGCGTTGGTGTCCAGCACGCTCAGGCGGGGATGCTCATACTCTTCCAGCTTTTTCCGGGCGAAGTCCAGCATTTTCTGGCCGATGCCCTTTCCCCGGGCATTCCCAGACACAAAGAGATGCTCAATGCGGCCGGTCTTGTGGTCTACGCTCACCATGCCGTCCGGCACATCTTTCGTCGTGTGCAGGTAGCAGGCCCAGCCGCCTTTTTTCTCCGCCTTGAGCTGAGCGAGAAACTCCTCTTCTGTCAGGCTTGCACAATACTCTTCCGTCCAGTTTCCGGCGCAGACGGCGCGGCGTCCCTCCGCAAACAGCTTTGCCGCAGCGGCAAACTGTTCTTCCGTCTTGACGAGGCGGACATTCTCGCCCCGCTTCCACTTGGGCAGCTCGGTGATGGGGTGGCTCTCGCACCACTGCTCATACAGCTCCGGGCGGCGCAGACGGGTGCGCTCCCGGCTCTTTTCGCCCCGCCATGCGTCGATCTTCTGGTGGTCGCCGCCCAGCAGAACGTCGGGTACGGCACGGCCTTCCCAGACCTCAGGGCGGGTGTACTGGGGGTATTCCAGCAGGCCGTCCCAGTAGCTCTCTTCCTCGTAGCCCTTCTGCTCCGCCAGAACGCCGGGCTTGAGACGGAGGACGCTGTCGGCCACCACAAGACTGGCCAGCTCGCCGCCGGTGAGGATATAGTCGCCGATCGAGATCTCTTCGTCCGCAAACGCTTCAATGACGCGCTCGTCGATGCCCTCATAGTGGCCGCAGACCAGCGTCAGGTTATCGTACTGGGCCAGCCTGCGGGCGTGCTCTTCGGTGTAGCGCTGACCACCCGCCGTCAAGAACACGATATGCGGGGCCGGGCGTCCCTGTTCCGCTACCTCTTTCTGGACGGCGCGCAGGCAGTCGGCGATGGGCTGGGCGTAGAGCACCATACCGCAGCCGCCGCCATAGGGGTAGTCGTCGGTCTGCTTCTGCTTGTTGAGGGTGTAATCCCGGATCTGATGGCAGTGGGTCTCGATGCAGCCGCGCCTGGCTGCGCGGCCGATGATGCTGGCGTCCAGCACCTGCTGGCACATCTCAGGGAAAAGGGTCACGATGTCCACACGCATCCCCATCGCTCACTCCTCCTCCCGCTCACTGTCGAAATCGTCGTCCAGCAGGCCCGGGATGGGGGTGACGAGGATATAGCCTTCCGGCGGGTTGCGCTCTTTGAGAAAGGCATCCACGCCGGGGAACATATATTCCTTGCCGCTGGGGGACTTGACCGTATAGATGTCCTGTGCGCCGGGGTGGTCCACGCTGGTGACAACGCCGTACACCTTGCCGGTGTCGGCGTCCCGCACCTCGCAGCCGATGAGGTCGGCCACATACCACCGGCCCTCGGGCAGGGTGGCGTCGCTGCGGTCGAAGTAGAACACCTGACCCCGCAGGGCGCGGGCGGCGTCCATATCGTTCACGCCCTCCAGCTGGAGCAGCGCCATCTGCCCCTGCGGGCGGATGGAGGTGATGTTATAGCACTTACCGCCCTTTGCCGACGCATAGAGACGGCCTGCCTTTTTGAGGAAATCCACGCCGTCGCACCACAGCTCCAGCTTCATTTCGCCGCGCACACCGTGGGTGGTGACGACCTTGCCTGCTTCCAGATATTGCTGCATATTCTCTCCTGTTCAACCTCTCAGTCTCGCTTCGCTCGACAGCTCCCCTACCGAGGGGAGCCTCTGGCGAAGAGGGAAAGCTTTCCGGTATGCCAAGGCCTCCCCTCGATAGGGGAGGTGGCACGCCGCAGGCGTGACGGAGAGGTTATTCCTAATAACAAAAAGGCCCTTTGCCATTACAGCAAAGGGCCTGTAGGGTGCTTAGTCGATCTCAACAAGGACCTTTTCATCGACCCGCACAGCAGCCGCGCGCATCACCACACGAATGGCTTTTGCGATCCGGCCCTGCTTGCCGATGACACGGCCCATATCTCCCTCTGCCACGCTCAGGTGGTAGACGATGGTGCCGTCCTCACGGGGGGCGTCCACCGTGACCTTGACGGCGTCCTTATCCTCCACGAGGCCGCGGGCAACTGCCAGCAACAGCTCCTGCATGAGTCAGCCCTCCACCTTACAGAATGTTGGACTTCTTCAGCAGCACGCGAACGGTGTCGGTGGGCTGAGCGCCGTTGGCGATCCAAGCCTTAGCCTTCTCGCCGTCGATGCTCACGACAGAGGGCTCCTGGTTGGGATCGTAAGTGCCGATCTCCTCGATGAAACGGCCATCGCGGGGGAAGCGGCTGTCAGCAACAACAACACGATAGAAGGGAGCCTTCTTGGCGCCGACGCGGCGCAGACGAATCTTAACTGCCATGGTAATATCCTCCAAAAATTTCTTGTTCCCCGGTTTGCGGGGATTAAATCTATCTGTACAACCCCACAGCGGGGTGTATACCGGAATTATTTCATGCCTCTGAAGGCGCCCGGGTTGCCCATCAGGCCGCCCAGCTTGCGGGCAAATCCCTTGGGACTCTTCTTGAACTGCTTCATCATCTTCTGCATCATCTCAAACTGCTTGAGCAGCTTGTTGACATCAGACACCTGAGTGCCGCTGCCCGCTGCGATGCGGCGCTTGCGCTTGGGGTTGATGATGGAAGGGTCTTCGCGCTCGGCCCTGGTCATCGAGTAGATCATGGCCTCGATGCGGTCGAAGGCTTTCTCGTCGATCTGGCTGGCGTCGATGCCGGACATTCCGGGCATCATGCTCAGCATGGCACCCGCGCCGCCCATCTTGCGGATCTGGGCGAACTGGGCCAGCATATCGTTCATATCGAACTTGTTTTCCATCATCCGCTTGGCGGTCTCTTCGGCCAGCTTCTCGTCGGCGGCATCCTGTGCGCGCTCGATGAGGCTCAGCACATCGCCCATGCCGAGGATCCGGCTTGCCATGCGGGAGGGATGGAAGACTTCGAGGTCATCCAGCTTTTCGCCGGTACCCTGGAACTTGATGGGCTTGCCGGTGACAGACAGCACCGAGAGGGCTGCGCCGCCGCGGGTATCGCCGTCAGTCTTGGTGAGGATGATGCCGTCGATGCCGACCGTTTCGTTGAAGGTCTTGGCGACGTTCACGGCATCCTGACCGGCCATGGCGTCCACGACCAGCAGAGTCTCGTCCACGGGGACAGCCTCTTTGATCTGGACCAGCTCCTGCATCAGCACTTCGTCGATCTGCAGGCGGCCTGCAGTATCGAGGATGATGATGTCGTTGCCGTAGTCCTTGGCGTGAGCCAGTGCCTTTTTGGCGATGGCAGGCGGCTTTTCGCCGGGCAGGGTGAAGACCGGCGCACCGGCCTGTTTGCCCACCACCTGCAGCTGGTCGATCGCGGCCGGACGGTAGATGTCGCAGGCCACCAGCATCGGGCGGCGGCCCTGCTTGATGTAGTATTTTGCAAGCTTTGCTGCGTGGGTCGTCTTACCGTTGCCCTGCAGGCCGCAGAGCATGATGATGGTCTGGCCCTTGTTCTTGATGACCAGACGAGGGGCTTCCTCGCCGCCCATCAGGGCGACCAGCTCCTCGTTGACGATCTTGACGACCTGCTGGGCAGGGGTCAAGCTCTCCATGACCTCCTGGCCCATGGCGCGCTCGGAGACCTTTGCGCAGAAGTCCTTCGCCACCTTGTAGTTGACGTCGGCTTCCAGCAGGGCCATCCGGACCTCGCGCATGGCGGCTTTGATGTCCGCCTCGCTCAGTTTGCCGTGGCCGCGCAGCTTTTTGAACACACCGGCAAGGCGGTCGGTCAAAGATTCAAATGCCATTGTTCGGTGCTCCTCTCAAATCAGTTTTCAGCTCTCATTCACTTCGTCGATGGAGCGGATGAGCCCCAGCATCTTGTTCAGAGTGGCGGCATACTCGGTGGTGGTCAGCCGGGCGTTCGGGCCGGTGCATTCAAACCGGGCGTCGATGACCAGCTGCTCCAGCTCTTCCAGCGTCTGCTGCACCCGGCGGTACCGGGCCGCGAAGCCGACCTTTTCTTCCAGCTCCTTGAGGGCCGTTTCGCCATGCTTGATGGCGTCCCGCGCCCCCTGCCGGGTGATGCCGAAGTTTTCTCCGATCTCGCTGAGGGAGAGGTCATCGTTGTAATACTGGCGCAGCATCTCGCGCTGTTTGGGCGTGAGCACTTCGCCGTAAAAATCGAGCAGATAGCCCATTTCAAAGTCTTTTGCCATGTTCTGTCCTGCTCTGACCTCCGCTGTTTGTAAAGGTTTTTTGCTTTACATACGGAGTATAGCAGACGGAGTGTCCCTTGTCAAGGACTTTTTGCGTCATTTTGCCAAATTTTCTCCCGATTTTTCTCTTTTCTGCCCAAGCCCCGCTTGACGCTTCCTCTCCTTTGCGTTAAAGTTATAGGCGTAAGCTTTCCCCCGGACGCGAAAGGAGACCGCCCGTGCCTATCTACCCCAACATCTACCAGACCCTGCTGCCCGGCCCCATCGTCGAGCTGCGGGGCTATCTTGCGGCCTGCGGGCTGCGGGGGCGGCTGTACGCCTATCTGAACTACAACGGCCCCACCGGCACGGCGCGGGACGAGCTGGCTGAGGGGATGCTGGCGCTGGCCCTTGAGCGCGGGGCGCTGACCCCCGGCCAGACCATCGTGGAAGCTGTCTCAGGGCCTTTTGCCACAGCGCTGACGCTGGCAGGGCTGACGGCGGGCCACCCGGTGACGCTGGTCATGCCGGAGGACGCCCCCGCCATGCGGCAGGAGAGCCTGCTCCGCCTCGGAGCGCAGATCATCCATACCCCGGCCCAGGCGGGCCCTGCAGGCGCACGGGCGCTGGCAAAAGCCACCGCCGCCGAAAAGGGCTGGTACTATATGGACTGGCTCAACAACGACGACAACCCCACCTATCACCGCCGGGTGACGGGGCCTGCTTTGGTGCGCTCCATCGCGCGGGAAGGTTCCAGCATCGTGGACAGCATCGTCATCGGCGTGGGCAGCGGCGGCACCATCACCGGCGTGGGCGAAACGGTCAAGGCGTGGACGAATGACGTCCGCATCGTAGCCGTGGAGCCTTACGAGAGTCAGGCCCTGAGCAGCGGCCTCACCGGCTCCCATGGCATCCCGGACATCGGCTTCGGCCTCGTTCCCGGCAACTACAACTCCTATGTAGTGGACAACATCGCTGCCGTCACCACCGCCGATGCCGTCCGGGCGGCGCAGCGGGTCCTGCGCACCGATGCCATCCCGGCCTCCCCCAGCGCAGGTGCCGCCCTTCACGCAGCGGCCCAGCTTATCGCAAACGGCAAAAGCCGTTCGGCACTGGCCGTGTTCAGCGCACGCCAGAACATACTATAAAAAGGAAACGAGAAGGAATCCATGACAAAAGACATGACGACCGGAGCCATCACGCCCCTTCTGGTCAAATTCACCATCCCGCTGGTGCTGGGCAACCTGTTCCAGCTCACTTATAATGCCGCCGACAGCATCATCGTGGGCAAATTTGTCGGCGAAGACGCCCTTGCCGCCGTCGGCACCTCCAACCCGCTGATGACGCTGGCCATCCTCTTCATCAACGGTCTCTGCCTCGGTGCCGGCATCCTCGTCAGCACGGCCTACGGTGCCGGAGACACCCAGCGCGTGGAGCGTCAGGTCTCCACCACTGCCATCGCAGGCACGGTGTTCTCGCTGGTCTTTTCGGCCCTCTGCGTTCTGCTGGCGACGCCGCTGCTCCGGCTGATGCAGGTGCCGGAAGAGATCCTGCCCATCGCGGTGCAGTACCTCCGCATCGTCTTTGCGGGCCTCATCTTCACCTTCTTTTACAACTTTCTCGCCGCCACCATGCGGGCGCTGGGCGACAGCAAGAGCGCCCTATACTTTCTGATGATAAGCGCCGTGCTGAACATCGGCGGCGACCTCTTCTTTGTCGAGGTGCTGGGCTGGGGCAGCGAAGGCTGCGCCCTCTCCACCGTCCTCAGCGAGGCGCTCTGCTGTGTGCTCTGCGTCGTCTATATCCAGCTCAAAGTTCCCGTCCTTCAGCTGGGGCGGCGCTGGTTCGTCTTTGACGGTTCTCTGCTGCGCAGCACCGTCCAGTACGGCTGGACCAGCGCCATGCAGCAGGCCACCGTCCAGCTGGGCAAGATCGCCGTGCAGGCCATCGTCAACACTCTGGGCATCAACGCAATGGCCGCTTTCACCGCCGCCAGCCGGGTGGACGACTTCACCTATATGCCCCAGCAGAACATCGCCCACGCCATGACCACCCTGATGGCCCAGAACCACGGTGCCGGCAAAAAGGAGCGGGTGCGTCAGGGCTTTTTCTGCGGCCTGCGCATCGAGCTCATCTACGGCTTCTGCCTGATGGCCGTCTGCCTGTTCTTCGCCCGCCCCATCATCTCCCTCTTCGTGGATGACCCCGCCGTCATCGACCTGGGCGTCAAGTTCCTGCGGTGCGCCTCCCTCTTCTACCTGATGCCCGGCGTGACCAACGGCATCCAGGGCGGCTTCCGCGGCCTCGGCGATTTGAAGATCACCCTGAACAGCAGCATGCTCAACATGGGCTTCCGCGTGGCCGCCGCCGCTGTGCTGGTGCTGGTGCTCAAGGTCGATCTGCAGATCATGCCTGTGAGCTACGGCATCGGCTGGCTGTCCATGCTGATCTATGAGCTGCCCCTGCTCATCCGCTACATGAAAGAAGACAAACTTTAACTCCGACAAAAAAGAGCAGGGCGTGCAGCCATACGGCCGCACGCTCTGCTCTTTTTCGCTTTCAGGCTATTTACAAGAAGTTACTTATTCTTGTACATTTCCTCGTAGTATTTCTGGTAGTTGCCGCTGGTGATGTGCTCCATCCACTCCTCGTGGTCGAGGTACCAGTCGATAGTCAGGACGATGCCCTTCTCGAAGGGAGTCTCAGGATACCAGCCAAGGTCGTTCTTGATCTTGGTGGGGTCGATGCCATAGCGGCGGTCGTGGCCCAGACGGTCAGCGACGTGCTTGATGAGGTCTTCGCTGATGCCGTCGTCCTTCAGGCGGTCGTGCAGCTGCTCGATGATGGTCTTGACGATGAAGATGTTGGGGCGCTCGTTGTGGCCGCCGACATTGTAGACCTCGCCCACCTTGCCGCCGTTGCAGACCATATCAATGGCCTTGCAGTGGTCCTCAACGTACAGCCAGTCGCGGATCTGCATACCGTCACCGTAGACGGGCAGCTGCTTGTGGTGCTTGACGTTGTTGATCATCAGCGGGATGAGCTTCTCGGGGAACTGGTAGGGGCCGTAGTTGTTGGAGCAGCGGGTGATGTTGATGGGCATACCGTAGGTGTCGTGGAATGCCATAACGAACATATCAGCGCTGGCCTTGGAGGAAGAGTAGGGGCTGTGGGGGCAGAGCGGGGTGGTCTCCATGAAGAAGCCCTCAGCGCCCAGAGCGCCGTAGACCTCATCGGTGGACACCTGCAGGTACTTCTTGCCCTCTTTCCAGGTCTTGGCCTCGGCGTCGTACCAGGCTTCCTTGGCGCGCTGCAGCAGGTTGACGGTACCCATCACGTTGCTCTGGACGAAAATTTCAGGGTTCTTGATGGAGCGGTCAACGTGGCTCTCAGCGGCAAAGTTGATGACGTAATCGAAATCGTACTTTGCAAACAGGCTCTCGACCAGCTCCTTGTCGCAGATGTCGCCCTGCACAAAGACGTGGCGGGGATCGCCCTCAACGTCCTTCAGGTTCTCGAGGTTGCCGGCGTAGGTCAGCTTGTCGAGGTTGACCAGCAGGATCTCGGGGTACTTCTTGAGCATATAATGCACAAAGTTGGAACCGATAAAACCGGCGCAGCCGGTGATAAGATATTTTTTCATAAATTTCCTCTTTTATTTTCTGCAATTACTCCGCAGTTTCATTATTTTCACCAGTGGACAGACAATCTGCAATCTGACCCAGTGTCGAGTCCATGGAAGCCAGAATTTCATTGTTCGCTTTTGTATATTCCACTAAATCCGCAAATGAATACAACGTCCATACAGAAAGCATCGACAAAAACCAAACAACAACTGCAACGATTACCCCGAGCAGTAATCCTACCGCATTATTATCTGTAGCAGCTGCGGCAGAATAAATAACCGCGCCCAAAACAATCGCAACAACACTGAAAAACATGCCTTGAATCGTCGCCCATGTTTTCAGTTTCTTTTCTGACTGGTTAAACATAACTTTTTCCTCACAAAAGCCAATTAAGCTTTCATCCCATTGTCGCCGTCCCAGTGCTCGAAGAAGCAGGCCAGCGCGTCCTTCCAGTCGCGGACGTCGTTGCCGACGGTGCAGCGGAGCATCCGGTTGTCCAGAGCGCTCCACTTGGGGCGGTCGGCGCTGTCCGGATGCTTTGCCTTGTACTCTTCGCTGGTGCAGGGAGACACGGTGGCGTCCACGCCGGACAGGCGGATGATCTCCGATGCGAAATCATACCAGGAGCAGATGCCCTCGCCGGTGCAGTGGTAGAGGCCGTACTCGTGGGTCACGCAGAGCTGCAGGATCTCGTGGGCCAGATCGACGGCGTTGGTCGGGTTGCCGCACTGGTCGTTGACGACTTCCAGCTTGCCAAACTTTTTGCCGGCGTTCACGATGGTCTTGACGAAGTTTTTGCCGTAGTAGCTGTAGAGCCATGCCGTGCGGACGATGAAGTGGCGGTGGCAGAACTGCTCCACATACTTCTCACCCATGAGCTTGGTGGAGCCGTAGGCGCTGATGGGGCCGGGAATGGTGGCCTCATCCTGCGGGATGCCGCCGTTCTCGCGGCCGGAGAAGACATAATCCGTAGAGACGTGTACCAGACGTGCGCCGGTCTTGGTGGCGGCCTGTGCCAGATTGCGGGGGCCGATGGCGTTGGCTTTGAAGGCAGTGTCATGGTTCACCTCGCAGCCGTCCACGTTGGTGAAAGCGGCGCAGTTGATGATGACGTCCGGGCGCTGACGGCGGATGAAGTCATCCACCATCTTGTAGTTGGTGATGTCCAGCTCCGGCAGGTCCACCGGAATGACCGTGGCGCTCACCAGCTTCTCGGGGATGGGGCCAAGCTCACTGCGGCCTTCCCGGAGCTGCTTGATGATCTCGGTGCCAAGCTGGCCTCTGCAGCCGGTAACAATGATTTTCATGCGGATACCGCCTCTCTTAATACTTCAGTTTGCCGTCGGCCACATTCTTGAGGTGCTGGCCGTAGGGGCTCTTGCCGTAGCGCTCTGCGCTTTCCAGCAGGGTATCGCGATCGATCCAGCCGTACTTGAATGCGATCTCCTCAGGGGCGCTGATCTTGATGCCCTGACGCTTCTCGATCATCCGCACAAAGTCGGCTGCCTCCACGAGGCTGTCCATCGTGCCGGTGTCCAGCCATGCAAAGCCGCGGCCCAGCAGCTGGACGTCCAGCTCATCCTGCTTGAGGTACATATCGTTCAGGGTCGTGATCTCCAGCTCGCCGCGGGCCGAGGGCTTGACCTGCTTTGCCATCCTGACGACTTCCTTGTTGTAGAAGTACAGGCCGGTGATGGCGTAGTTGCTCTTGGGATGCTGGGGCTTCTCCTCGACGCTCAGCACCTTGCCGTTTGCGTCGAATTCCACGATGCCGAAGCGCTCGGGGTCCGGCACATAGTAGCCGAAGACGGTGCAGCGGCCCTTGTTCTCGGCGTTGGAGACAGCATTCTTCAGAATCTTGGAGAAGCCGTTGCCGTAGAAGATGTTGTCGCCCAGGATCATTGCGCAGCAGTCGTCGCCGATGAACTCTTCACCGAGGATGAAAGCCTGAGCCAGACCGTCCGGGGACGGCTGGACCTTATATTGCAGATGGATGCCGTACTGGCTGCCATCGCCCAGCAGCGCCTCGAAGCGGGGCGTGTCGGTGGGGGTCGAGATGATGAGGATGTCCTGGATGCCCGCCAGCATGAGGGTGGACAGAGGATAATAGATCATCGGCTTGTCGTAGACGGGCAGCAGCTGTTTGCTGGTGACCATCGTCAGCGGATAGAGCCGGGTGCCGGCACCGCCGGCCAGAATGATACCTTTCATTTTTGTGCACTCCTTATATTATGAAATAAAAAAGTTGTGCAGCTTGTACAAGGCCCGACAGCGTATCCGCCGGGTCCTGTATGGATTCAAAGCGGAGCTGCGTCCGCTGTAAACAATGTTGGTGGTAATACGCCGCCAGCCGCCGGGCTTCCCGCGCCACGCGCGCTGGCAGGATCTCGCTGTGCACTACTGGCAGGCTTGCGATAGTATTACACCTTATTCTACTATCAAATCGAAAAAAAAGCAAGGAAAGAGCGCCCTCCGCAAAAATTTTTGCGGAGAGCGCTCTTTTGTTTCATCAGCAAAGGCTCAGAACTTGAACCCCCACTTGTGGAAGTACCGCAGCAGGCTCCCGGTCTGCCACAAAAAGGGCTTGAGGCTGCGGTGGGCCGCACGATGCCATGCATGGATGGCGGTGTACTGTGGCACGAGGTAGGCTTTGCCGGTGGTGCGCATCTTCTGGGTCAGGTCGGCATCCTCCACATACATGAAGTAGTGCTCATCGAAGCCGCCCACGGCCTTGAACTCCGCCGTCCGCACGGCGGAAAAGCTGCCGGTGCAGAACTCGATCTCAACGGGAGCGGACAGATCCTCCCCCTCCATCAAATACGCACGGTTATATTTCTCCCAGAATTTCAAAAACGGCAGCTGGCGGTAGACCATAGGCCGCAGCGCACAGCGCCGCAGCGGCAGGCTCTGGGGACGGCCATCCGGGAAGCGCAGCCCCGGCCGGGCCATCACAGCATCCGGGTGGGCGGCCATCCAGTCGGCCAAATCGCTGAGGGTATCGGCGGTGAGCTGGATGTCCGGGTTCAGGATGAAGTGATAGTCGCTCGTCAGCTCCGGCAGGACGGTGTTGTGTCCGGTGCCGAAACCGCCGTTCTCCTTGCGGCAGCGCACCTCGACTTTCTGGCCGGGCTGAGTGCTCAAAGCGCCGCCCTTCACGGCAGCTTCCAGACGTGCGCCGCTGCCGTCGGGGCTGGCGTTGTCCACCAGATAGAGGGTCAGCGGGTGGCGGCGGGTGTATTGTAGCACCGTCTGCGCCGCCTTGAGGGCTTCGTCGCAGCCGTTATAGACAACGATACAGGCAGAGAGTTCCAAGTTTTATGCTCCTCATTTTTGTAGTTCAGACCTTTCCGCCATGCCAAGGGCTCCCCTTTTTCAGGGGAGCTGGCGAGCGAAGCGAGACTGAGAGGTTGTTCCTCTTTTATTTATTCCAGCGGTAATATCTTCAGGCTGAAATCTTCGCGCTGGATGTCGAAGTTGGGATTGGTGCAGGGGTCGCCTGCAGCCAGCAGGTCGCCCCAGCGGGCCTGAAAACGCAGCACCTCGCCCTGAAAACGCTTCTGCTTTTCGGGGTTGTCCTCCATGCCGCGGCTCTTGCTCTCGTAGTGGTAGAGCTGGGCAAACGGGGTGAATACGTTGGTGTAGCCTGCCTGACGGACGCGGACGCAGAAGTCCACATCGTTGAAGGCCACGGCATAGCTCTCGTCCAGACCGCCCACTTCGTCGTAGATCTCCTTGCGGATGAGCAGGCAGGCGGCGGTGTCAGCGTAGACGTCCTGCACATAGTTCAGGCGGCCCATATAGCCGTCGGAGCTGGCGGGATAGTACTTGTGCAGATGGCCCGCCACGCCGCCGATGCCGAAGCCGACACCGGCGTGCTGGATGGTGTCATCCGGGTAGAGCAGCTTGGCACCCACGCAGCCCACCCGCTTCTGCTGGGCATACATGACCATCTCTTCCAGCCAGGCGGCGGTGATGACCTCGGTGTCGTTGTTGAGCAGAAGCAGATACTCACCGGTGGCGAACTTCTCGCCGAAGTTGTTCAGGGCGCTGTAGTTGAAGCCCTTGCCCTCCCAGGTGACGACCTTGAGGTTATCGGGGTGCTCCTTCTGCATCCGCTCGTAGGTGCGGAAGGTCTCGGGGGCCTTGCTGTTGTTCTCGATGAGGATGATCTCAAAATCCGGGTAGGTGGTGCGGGCGTAGATGGACTCCACGCAGGTCACCAAATCGCGGATGTGGTCGCAGGTGGGGATGAGGATGCTCACCCGGCCCGGATGGTCGATGGTATAGTCGGTCTTGTAGTAGCCCGGCGTACCCGGGATGAGGGACACATCGTCCACGGCCACGCCGCAGCGGGCGTAATGAGCCTTGAGGGCGGCAATGCCCGCGTCGATGCAGTAGGTCTTGGCGGAGATGTCGCTGGCCGTGCTGCCGGGGCTGGAACGCCAGTAATAGAGGGCGTGGGGGATGTGGACGATCTTCCGGGCCGTCTCGGTCAGGCGGAGGAAGAGCTCGTAATCCTGACTGCCGTTGTACTCCATCCGCTCCGGGCCGCCTGCGGCGTCCATCAGCCGGCGGCTGAAGAGGGTCAGGTGGCAGATATAGTTGTTGGAGCGGAGGTTGTCCAGCATGAAGTCCGGCTTGAAGTGGTAGAGCACCACGTTCTCCACCTTGCCCTCGAAGGTCGCCTCATCGGTATAGACGAAGTCGGCTCCCTGCTCTGCGATGGCCTTGGCGGCGTACCAGAGGGCGCAGGGATGGAGGATGTCGTCGTGGTCCAGCAGGGCGATGAAGTCGCCGGTGGCCATCTCGATGCCTTTGTTGGTGTTGCCGGGGATGAGCTCATTCTTCTCCAGCTTCCTGTAGCGGATACGAGGGTCCACAGCGGCGCGCTGCTGCACCATCTCGCCCACGCCCGGGGCAGTGCCGGCGTCCACACAGCAGAGCTCCCAGTTGCGGTAGGTCTGGTTCACAACGGAATCCAGCAGCTCTTCGAGGAAGTCCAGCGGGGTGTTGTAGAGCGGCACCACGATGCTGATCCTGGGGCCTGCAGGCTGATTGCCTGCCTGCCGCACCAGCAGTTCCACCGGTGCGAACCGGTCGGCGCGCATGACTTTGCCCGGGAAGAGGGCGGCGTACTCGCGGCGGGCGCGGGCCAGTTCCCGCACACCCTCGATGCCGCCGCTGCGCAGCTCCCGCAGGAGCACGAAGAAGGGCAGAGTGTGCCAGAGCTGGCGGCTCTTGCTGACGACATAGCGCATGGGCCAGGTCATCTTCCAGAACTTCGAGCCCGTCACCTCGCCCAGTGCCTTTTCCAGCTGCTGCTCGTGGCTGCGGCTGAGCGAAAGGTCGCTGCGCAGCCGGGCGATGAGCTCGGCTTCCTCGCCGCTGGTGCGCTCAGCGCGCACCATCCGGTCACGCAGGATGTCCATTTCCATCTCGTAGCCCCGCACCATCTTCAGCTGAGTGGGCTGGCTGGTGCAGAACAGCGCCGACTGCGGGGCGCGGCCCTTGCTGCGCCAGCCAAAATCGCGGAAGTACCCTCTCTGGGCCAGCTGCTCGGCCCAGCCCGCCATCACGGTGCTCTCATCGCTCACCAGCAGCACCCGGGCGGGCAGGGTCTCGGGCAGCGTTTCCCACGCGGGGTCTGCCACCACCAGAAGCTCTGCCACAGAGCCCTCCGTCCACTCTTCTGCCTCCACACCTGCACGGTGCAGGGCTTCCGTCAGCTGGGGCATCTGCTCTCCCAGCAGGGCCGCCGAGGCGGGATTTGCCTCCTCCGCGATGCGCTGCGCCAGTGCGCGGCAGCGCTCCCGCTTTTCTTTCTTTTCCTTCTCCAACTGCATTCCGTTCTCTCCACCTGTTATTCTTTATCGTATCGCTCCCGCTTTGGAGCGTGAAACGCGAAATCGTCTGTCTCTTGTGTACAAGCGTGTACAGTATACCAAATCACGTCCCATTTGAGAAGTATTTTGCGCAATTCCTTTTGATTTTTTACATGCCCAGCAGGCGGCGCAGCCAGCCGAACAGACCGCCGCCGGAGCTCGTGCCGCTGCCCACCGTCCGGATGGAAACGCCGGAGTAGTAGTGCTTCAGGATGTCGCGGTAGCCCATCCCCTCCTCGGCGGCGTAGCCCACGGCGCCGCACTGGCTCATGCCCACGCCGTGGCCGAAGCCGTAGTAGTACATACAGGGTACGCCCGCTGCATCCGTACTGAAATCGAAGCAGTAGCGGGAGGACACGAACTGGCCGATATAGCGGTAGCTGCGGCCATTGGACACCAGCGTGTTGTACTGGACGAAGCCGCCGAGGTCTTTGTGGGTGGTGTCGGCGCTCTGGTAGGGCTCACCGGTGCGGCTGTCGTTGTACTCGACATAGTCATAATCCTTGCCGATGATGCGGCGCATCTTCTCGTGGTACTGGCGCTCATAGGGGCTTTCCACGCTCTTGAGATACGGCACATCCGAGCCCCAGGCGTCGAGGCTGGAACAGGTGCCGTAGACGCCGGTCTGGGTGTTGTAGCCTGCGCTGGCCGACCAGACGGCGTCGATGACGCTGCCGTTGCAGGTCAGCACCTCATCCTTCACAGCCTCCACCGCCTTGCGGATGGCCGACCGGGCCGAGGACGGGATGTCCTCCACGGGGGTGTAGATGAGAGCGTTGGCCGAGGAGCCGTACTGCTTATGGTACTCGAGGTAGGAGTGGATGGCCACGGCCTGGGCCTTCCACGCCTCCTGCGCGGCACTGGCGCTGACATAGCTGCCGATGGAGCCAAGCTCGGTGTAGGTGATGCCCACCAGGCAGTCCACGAGGTCCAGCGACACGTTCCGGCGCAGGCCCTTGCCCTTGATGTTCAGATAGGGCAGTGTAATTTTATCTTTGGAGCCGAAGAGCCAGCTCAGACAATTTTCCTCTTCCTCAGGGATAAGGGTGGTGTTTGCACCGCCAATGGTGGTGGCACCGGATGCGGCATCCTCGGCGAACACCGCCGGGACAGCCACGCACAGCATCACAGCTGCCAGCACCAGCGCCGTCAGACGGCGCGCGAAACTCAGACTCTGCTTCACGGTCATTTCCTCCTGTGGTTTCTGGATCTTTCCATAGTTGTTATCAGTGTAACACACTGCGCCCCCGACGGCAAGGACGGAAGTTGTGCAAAAATGTGAAAAGACGCCTTTGCAAGCCGCCGGAATTATGATACAGTATAGCATGAGATGATATGCCCCCTTTGGCGGGCATGACAGGGAGGGCCGGAATGGACAGCAGAGAGTTATATCCCAGCGACGAGCAGCGGCGCCGCATCATGGACTTTATCATGGCGGCGGGCGAGACGCTGCTGGAAAACGGAGCAGAGGTCTTCCGGGTGGAGCAGACGATGGAGATCATGGCCCGCAGCTTCCATCTGCGGGAGTTCCACGTCTACGTGCTGACCAACGGCATCTTCGCCAGCGCCGGCACGGCAGAGATCGCCGAAGTGCGGAACGTCCCGGTGCGGACGACCCACTTAGGCCGGGTGGCCGCGGTGAACGCCCTTTCCCGCGAGATAGCAGCCGGGGGCATCACACTGGACGAGGCTGAACACCGCCTGGCCGAGGCCCGGCGCATCCCCTTCCCCAAGGGCAAGACCCAGCTCCTCGCCGGGATGAGCGGCACAGCCTGTTTTGCGCTCATCTTCGGCGGCACGATACGCTCGGCGCTGGCGGCAGCGGCAGCGGGTCTCATCGTCAGCGGCTATCTGCTGCTCTGTGAAAATCGGAGGCTTTCCAACGGCTTCCGCAAGATCTCGGCGGCAGCGCTCATTACATTGGTCTGCATTCTGGGGTGCCATCTGCTGGACACTGAGGCCAGCCACGCCATCATCGGCACCCTGATGATATTGACCCCCGGCATCGCTTTCACCATGGGCATCCGGGACTTCGTGCAGGGCGACTACCTCTCCGGCACCATCCGGATGATAGACGCCCTGCTCATCGCGGCCAGCATCGCCATCGGCACCGGCCTCGTGCTGAGCCTTACTTCGATCCTGACGGGGGTGACGGTGGTATGATGACCTTGACAAGCACACAGCTCGGCCAGCTGGCGGCACAGTTCTTTCTGGCCGGGGCGGGGACGCTGAGCTTCGCCGTTCTCTTCGCCTGCCCTAAGCGCACCCTCCCCTGCTGTGCGCTGGTGGGCGCGGTGGGCTGGTTCGTCTACAAGCTGGCTGTCTTATACGGGGCCGACGCGGCGGCAGCCTCCCTCATCGCAGTCATCCCGCTGACGCTGGTGTCCCGGCTCTTCGCCATCCTGCTCAAAACGCCGGTAACGGTCTTTCTGCTGACCGGCATCTTCCCGCTGGTCCCCGGCGCGGGCATCTACTACACCGCCTACTACTTCATCCAGGGCGAGAATGCCCTTTCGCTGGCCAACGGCATCTCCACCTTCAAGGTGGCCGTGGCGCTGGCTGTGGGCATCGCGCTGGTGCTGGGCCTGCCCATGCCCAGCGGCCACGCCTGGAAGCGGAAATAGATTCCCGCCTCCCTTGTGCGGCTCTTTCGCCGGTGCTGTAATCAAATCATACTTAATATAAAGGAGTGTCTGCCGATGTCTGTTATGGAAACGCTCAACACCCGCCGCACCTACCGCCGCTTCGCCCAGAAGCCGGTGCCGCAGGATGTGGTGGATGATATGGTGGAGGCCCTGCGCCTGTCGTCCTGCGGCGCGAACCGTCAGGCCGTGAAGCTGGTGGTGGTGCAGAGCCCCGAGATGGTGAAAAAGGTCCATCCGCTGGTCAAGTGGGCCGCCTATCTGCCGCCGGAGCAGGGTGTTCCCAAAGCCGACGAGCAGCCTGTGATGTATCTGGCCGTCGTGCAGGACAGCTCCATCCCCGGCGACCTGAACACCGACACCGGCATCGCGCTGGCGAACATCACCCTCGCCGCATGGGATAAGGGCGTGGGCAGCTGCATCATGGGCGCCATCAACAAGCCCGCCCTGAGCGAGCTGCTGGGCATCGCCGCACCGGACAAGCTGGCGTTCATGGTCGCGCTTGGCTGCCCCACTCACGCCGCCAGGGTCGTACCGATGACGGAGGAAACCGGCATCAAGTATTATCTCGATGAGAACGGTGACTACTGCGTGCCGAAGCGGAGCGTGGAAGAGCTGGCAAGAAGCGTATAATGGCTCTCCCTTTGGGAGAGCTGGCGCGAAGCGCCTGAGAGGGCAAGGACGCTGCCAAAGAATTGCAGACGTCGCGATAGTTTCGCTCTGACAAAGGGGCTGCCTATCGCCGTGCGGCGGCTCTGTCGCACTGAGCTTGCCCTCTCCGTCACCTGCGGTGACACCTCTCCCAAAGGGAGAGGCTTTCGCATCCGGGCAGCCTACGTTCTGCATATATACATCGTTCTCAAGCTTTATTCTGCATAATTGTTTGCAATTCGGTTTCAATTTGATGGAATTTTTGCACAACACTTGACTTTTCAAATTGTACAACCTATACTAAACACGCTCTCTGATTTTTCGATGAATCGCATCGCAGCAGAGAGATGCAAACGATATGCACATAAAGAGGAGTGTTTGAATATGAAAAAGATCTCTCGCCGCAGCTTCCTGGCTGCCGCCGCTGTTTCCGCTGCTGCTCTGGCCCTGACCGCCTGCGGCGGTTCTGCCTCCACCGCTTCTTCCGCTGCTGCAAGCTCTGTTGCTGCTTCTTCTGAGGCTGCTTCCACCAGCGCTGCCGCTGCTGAGCTGACCACCGTGGAGGCCGGCAAGCTGACCATGGCCACCAACGCCACCTTCCCTCCCTACGAGATGACCACCGACGCCGGCACCATTGAGGGCATCGATGTGGACACCGCACAGGCCATTGCCGAGAAGCTGGGCCTGGAGCTGCAGATCGACGACATGGATTTTGACGCCGCTCTGCTCAGTGTGCAGCAGGGCAAGGCCGACATCGCCATGGCAGGCATCACTGTCACCAACGAGCGGATGGCTGTGATGTCCTTCTCCGACAGCTACGCCACCGGCATCCAGTCCGTCATCGTGCCCGAGGGCTCCGACATTGCCTCTGTGGACGATCTGGCCGGCAAGAAGATCGGCACCCAGCGCGGCACCACCGGCTACCTGTACTGCTCCGACGACTTTGGCGAGGACGCCGTGGTGGCCTACGACAACGGCCTGACCGCTGTACAGGCCCTGAACAACGGCCAGGTGGACGCTGTGGTCATCGACAACGAGCCCGCCAAGGCCTATGTGGAGTCCAACCCCGGCCTGAAGATCCTGGACACCAGCTACGCCGAGGAGGACTACGCCATTGGCATGAACAAGAGCAACACCGCTCTGCTGGATGCTGTGAACGCCGCTCTGGAGGAGCTGAAGGCTGACGGCACCCTGCAGGCCATCGTGGACAAGTACATCAAGGCTGAGTAAACAGACCCCTCAAGGGGAGGCGGCCCACCGGGCACCTCCCCTTTTTTAAGGGATATAGGTTACAAAATTCTGACAAGATCACAACAGACGAAAAGAAAGTGAGGATGCGAATGGCCGCACAATACGAACTGTTGAGCCAGCTGCTGAAAAGCGGCGGCCGGCTGGACATGGGGCAGGAGCTGTTCTACAAATTTTATCAGGCCTTTGTCCTGAAGGACCGCTGGCTCCAGTACATCGAGGGCGTAGGCACCACCCTGCTGGTCACTGCCATTGCTCTGGCCATGGGCGTCCTGCTGGGCAGCGTGGTGGCGCTGGTGCGTGTGGCCCACGACCAGCAGCGCCCCGGCCGCTCGAACCCGGTGCTGGGGGTCTTTAACGCCGTGTGCCAGGTGTACACCACCGTGATCCGGGGCACCCCCATGATGGTGCAGCTGCTGATCATGAGCATGGTCATCTTCAACAACAGCCGCAACTTTACCATGGTAGGCGCTCTGGCGCTGGGCATCAACTCCGGCGCTTACGTCTCCGAGATCATCCGGGGCGGCCTGATGGCTGTGGACCCGGGCCAGATGGAGGCCGGCCGCAGCCTGGGCCTGAACTACATCACCACCATGGTGGTCATCATCATCCCCCAGGCCATCCGCGCCGTGCTGCCTGCCCTGGGCAACGAGTTCATCATGCTGCTGAAGGATACCTCCCTTATCACCGTCATCGGCGGCAAGGAGCTGCTGTATGCGGCCCAGGGCATCATGAACCGCACCTACGAGGCCATGTTCCCCCTGTTTGGCGTGGCACTGATCTATCTGGTGCTGGTGATGATCTTTACCTGGCTGCTTGCAAAATTTGAGAGGAGGCTGGCACAAAGTGACCGATAAGATCCTGGAAGTCCGGGGCCTGACCAAGACCTACGGCGGCGAAAAGCGGAAGGGCGCAAAGCAGGCTGCCCCCACTCTGGACGTGCTGCGGGGCATCGACATCGACATCTACCGGGGAGACGTGGTCTGCCTCATCGGCCCCTCGGGCTGCGGCAAATCCACCTTCCTGCGCTGCCTGAACCGGCTGGAGATCCCCACCGGCGGCAGCATCAAATTTGAGGGCGTGGAGGTGGACGACGACCACATCGACTCCGTCCGCCAGAAGATGGGCATGGTGTTCCAGCACTTCAATCTCTTCCCCCACCTGACCGTCAAGAAAAACCTTGAGCTGGCCCCCAGCCTGCTCAAGCTCAAGGACAAAGAGGCCATCTCCAAGCGCGCCGACGAGCTTCTGGCCCGCGTAGGTCTGGCCGACAAGGCCAACGTCTACCCCAAGAGCCTTTCGGGCGGCCAGCAGCAGCGCATCGCCATCGCACGCGCACTGGCAATGGACCCGGACGTCATCCTCTTCGATGAGCCTACCAGCGCCCTCGACCCCGAGATGGTCGGTGAAGTGCTCGAGCTGATGAAAGAGCTGGCTCACACCGGCATCACCATGCTGGTGGTCACCCATGAGATGGGCTTTGCCCGCGAAGTCTCCAACCGCGTCATCTTCATTGACGAGGGCCGCATTCAGGAGGATGAGCCGCCGCAGGAGCTGTTCACCAACCCCAAGCACCCGCGTCTGAAGGCATTCCTCTCCAAGATGCTGTAGCCATAGTTTTTGATACAAAGACTTCTGCCATGCTTTGCATGGTGGAGGTCTTTTTGTTTTCTGTCGCTGAGACGGCTTTTCTCTTCCTCATTTCCCACAAAATCTTCTACAGATTTTTGGGAGATTTACTAATTGAATATTTTTAGGGGGGGGGGGGTATACTCAATTTAACAGCAGAATACACAATCTGTTCCGCATCATCGATTTTCACAATGTTAGGAGGTATCTTATGAAAATGCTCAAACGAATCCTTGCCGCCGTTGCGGCCAGTGCAGTCTCCCTGTGTATCTTTACAGCGTGCGGCTCAGACCCCAAATACGACACTTCTATTTTCATCAACGCCGTCCGGGCAAGAACCGGTTATAACGTGAAGGAGAGCAAGGCACTGGATGATGCTCTGCAGGCCGGCATGGACGCCCTTGACCCGAACGTCGATTACAGCACTACCAATGAAGATCCGGATTATAAGGGTCATGAGCAGACCGCCTACGATGCCATCAAGGCAAAGCTGGGGGATCCGGGTGCCACCAAGTATCAATATGTCAAGTCTGGTTCCTTGCGCGGTAACCTCAGATACTTCGCAAGGAACGGCGAGTCTCCTGTGGCCGCCTACGCCATCTACAACGCTCCCCTCCGGGACTTCGATAAGGAATACAAAGAGCTGAACTCTGCACAGCTCTACGAGGCCTTTGGCACATACTTCACTAACCAGAAGCATCTCTTCCTTTCCAACTCCAATCATCAGACCGTCGACGGTAAGACCGCCTCTTATGTCCCGGAAGAGATTTCCGTCAGCATCAAGACCATCACGGTCGATGGCAAGACCTCTCCCTACATCTTTGTCCTGCTGAAGGGCACCATGTCCATTGATTCCTGATATTTTCAATTTGAATTTTCATGGTATTCCAATCCAACATCACATAAAAATCCCCCCTCGCTGCGAGATAACAGCGAGGGGGGGATTTTTTGTTGTTGCAACAGGGCCAGCCTCTCTCTTTGGGAGAGCTGTTTTGCAGCAGTCTTTCTTCTTATGCTCAGTTGTTGGCTTCCACCTTGCTCAGGAGGATGCGGTCATTGTCGAGGATCTTGCCGGCGTTCTCGCGGAACTTCTCGAGCAGGTCGTCCACGGTCATCTTACTGCGGGCCTCGCCCTTGACATCGAAGACGATGCGGCCCGCGTCCATCATGAGGGTGCGGTTGCCCAGCTCCAATGCCTGATGCATATTGTGGGTGACCATCAGGCAGGTGATCTTCTTTTCGGCCACGATGCTCTTGGTGAGGTCCAGCACCTTTTCGGCAGTGGCAGGGTCGAGAGCGGCGGTGTGCTCGTCCAGAAGCAGGAGCTTCGGGGTGACGAGGGTGGCCATCAGCAGGGTCAGCGCCTGACGCTGACCGCCCGACAGCAGGCCCACCGGCTGCTTCATCCGGTCTTCGAGACCCATATCCAGCAGGGCCAGCTTCTCACGGAAGATCTCCTTATCCTTGCGGGAGATGCGAGAGAAGATGGCGTTGGGGGCGGTCCCGGCGCGAAGGTAGGCCAGCGCCAGATTCTCCTCGATGGTCATGTTGGGGGCCGTACCCTTGAGCGGGTCCTGGAACAGGTGGCCGATGACCCGGCTGCGCTGATATTCCGGCGCGAAGGTGATGTCCTCGCCGCCCAGCGTGATGCTGCCCTCGTCGGCGATGAAGCCGCCGGTGATGGCGTTGAAGAGGGTGGATTTGCCCGCGCCGTTGGAGCCGACGATGGTGGCGAAGTCTCCCGCTTCCATGGTCAGGCTGACGCCGTTCAGGGCCACTTTCTCGTTGACGGTGCCGGGGTTGAAGGTCTTGTGCAGGTCACGAAGTTCGAGCATCTCCATTTTACACACGCTCCTTCCGTGCCTGACGGGCCGCACTGCGGCGCTTCTCAAAGGCGATCTTCTCCCGGATGGCGGGCATCGAGATGGCCACCGCCACGATGATGGCGCTGACCAGCTTCATGGCAGCAGCCGGGACGTTGAAGCGGAGGGCCACCGCCACGATAAAACGGTAGAGGCAGCTGCCGAACACGACGCCCAGCACACGGCGCACCATCGTCCGCTTGCCCACCAGCGTTTCGCCGATGATGAGGGAAGCCAGCGCGATGGTCACCATGCCGGTGCCTACGTTGATGTCGCAGCTCTTCTGGTACTGAGCCAGCAGGCCGCCGGAAAGGGCCGTCAGTGCGCCCGAGATGCAGAGGCCCACCGTGATGGTGAAGGCGGGGTTGATGCTGGAAGCACGCACCATGGCAGCGTTATCGCCGGTGGCACGAATCGAGAGGCCGAGGCGGGTGCCGAGGAAGCCCACCATGGCGGCACCGGCCAGCGCGATGACTACCGCCGCCAGCACCAGCTTATACCCGCCGCCCGTGAAGCGCAGGGCGCTCTTGGCGATGGAGAAGACGGTATCGGTCTTGACCAGCGACATGGTGGACGAGAAGCCCATCACGGCCAGGTTGATGGTGTAGAGGCCGGTGTTGACGATGATGCCGGCCATGATGCTCTCGACGCCGAGGCGGGTCTGCAAAAAAGCTGTTACAAAACCGGAGCACACACCGGCCGCCATCGCCGCCAGCAGGGCGAGGAAGGGGTGGCCGGTCAGCGCCACCTGACAGGCGACAGCGCAACCAAGGGTGAAGCAGCCGTCGGTGGACAGGTCCGCGATATTCAGGATGGAATAGCTCAGAAACAGAGCCAGCGCAACGAGGGCGTAGATGCAGCCCAGCTCGAGCGCGGTCTGGATGACGTTGAGCGAAAAGATACTCGCCAGCATGGTGTGCTCCTTAATAAATAATATTTTCCTTTTTAAGGCTCTCCCTTTGGGAGAGCTGGCGCGCAAGCGCCTGAGAGGGCAAGCCGCCTGACCAAAAGCTATTCGCCTTGCGATAACCTTTTGTTCGAGTCAACTTATCGCAGCGTTTTTGCTTTTTTCACAGCGTCCTTGCCCTCTCCGTCACCTTCGGTGACACCTCTCCCAAAGGGAGAGGCTTTCAGCGGTCAAGAGAAGTTCTCCGCCGTGGTCACTTCCACGACCTCGGTGCAGTAGGGTGCAAAGGCCTTCTTCACGGTGTCGAGGTCGAGACCCAGAGCCTCGCAGGTCTCGGTGTTGATGGTGGCAATGCCGTTGTCGAAGGTCTGGAACGGCAGGTCTGCAGGGGTCTTGCCGTCGCAGAGCAGTTCCACCACCATATCGGCGGTAGCCTCGCCCAGCTGGACGTAATCGACGCCGTAGCCCACGAAGGCACCGTTCAGGGCGAAGCTGTCAGCGCCAGTGTAGTGCTGGACGCCTGCCTCGGTAAAGGTCTCGTAGATGGAAAGCTCGGCGGTCATGACGGTGTTATCAGTGGGGGTGAAGACAGCCTTGACACCGGCGGCGATGAGGGCCTCAGCGGCCATCTGAACTTCGGCGGTGGTGGTGCCGTTCTTCTCGATGTACTTGATGCCCTTGCTGTCGCAGAAAGCCTTGGCGTCTGCAATGGCCTGTGCAGAAGAATCCTGGCTCAGATCATACAGCAGGCCGATGGTGTCGATGTCGGGGTTGACGGCCAGGATGAGGTTCATGATGGCGTCGGTGTTCAGGGCGTCGGAAGTGCCGGTGATGTTCGGCTCGGTGTCAAAGCCTGCGGCAGCAGGGTCGGTGACGGCGGAGTAGACGACGGGGATGTCGGTGTCCTCCACAGCGGCCAGCATGGTAGCGGCGGTGGGGGTAGCCACAGCCACGATGACGTCCACGCCGTCGGCCACGAGGTCGGCGCCGATCTGGTTCAGGTTGGTCTGGTCGGCCTGTGCGTTGGCGTAGTAGTCGGCGTAGTCGAAGGTGACGCCCTTCTCCTTGCCCACCTCGTCCAGACGCTCTTCCACCGACGCAACGATCTGGTTCAGAGAAGCGTGGTCAACGTAGTTGACAATGCCCACCTTGAAGGTCTGGCCTGCCTCGCTGGCGGCGGCAGAAGATGCTGCTGCACCGGAAGCGGTGCCGGATGCAGTGCTCGAAGCGGACGAACCGCAGCCGGTCAGACCCAGAGCGGAAACAGTGGCGGCGGCCATAGCGGCTTTCAGAAAGCTGCGGCGGGAGATCCTGTTCATGGTTTTCATAGCGGTTGCTCCTTCCCTGGAGCGGGCGGCATGTAAAATAAAAACCCGCTCCACTTGCGGGACGGGCTTTTGTTCTCATATAACAAAACGACCCTGTCCCTGTGTGTTCATCCACAAGGACAGAGTCGAGAAATTCGAATCTGCGGTGCCACCTTGCTTGCCTTGCCCGCTTTCCTCTTGAAAGCCGCAAAGCCCCTCACGGAGAGCCAACACTCCCCTGCCCTGTAACGGAGGCTTCCGTCCCAAGCTACTGGAGGCTCTGCCTCGTTTGCCCGGCCCTCGGCGGCCCACGAATCTCTGCCCCGCTCTCGCCCGTTTTCACTGTCCGGGCTCACTGAAGATGCGCTCTGCAGGTTCTCTTCCGCCTCATCGGTTTGATTGCATTATACACTTTATCCGTGTAAAGTCAAGAGGGAATTTCAAAATTTTCCGTCAGATTTTTTCACGTTTCATCACTCGAGGTTGAGTTTGTTTCGCATCAGCCAGACCGTCAGCCCGAACCAGAAGACGCCGAACGCCACCGCGATGCCCAGCGTGACCATCGCGCTCCCCATGTAGCCCAGAGCCGATACGGTAGTCCCGATGCTGCCCACATCGCCTACGGCGCTATAGATGGCCGTCTCGTAGACGCCGGTGCCGATCTGGAGCAGCTTTTCGAGCCAGCCCTGCAGATACTGCATGACAAAGAAGCTCAGGATGCCCGCCAGCGCGGGGTGGTTCTTGAACTGATGTCCCACCATGCAGGCAGCATAGATGCAGGCGATGGCGCTGACCATCCGCACGAAGCTGACGACGCCGCTGAAAGCCAGCGCCTCCCAGAACTCCATGTTACAGCGGGCGAATGCCTCCCGGATGCCCGACCACATCAGCGGCAGCTGCTCAAGCAGGTCCATATCCGCCATCATCAGGACAGCCAGAATGCCGAAGGAAAGGCAGGCTGCGAGGATGCTGCACAGGCTCCACACGGTGCTGGAGATGAGCTTCGAGGTCACAAGCTGTGTTTCCGTCACCGGCAGGGTGTGCATCAGATAGCCCTCCCGGCCCAGCAGGTTGCGGTAGAACCGCTGCACGATGGTCATGATGGTGACGACCACGGTGCCGATGATGACGCCGGTGTAGACAAGGCTCAGCAGGCCCACGAGAGTCGAATAGGCGTCACTATTGGTGCTGTTCCATCTCCAGAGGGACCCGCCAAAGAGCACCGACGCCGCCAGCAGGGCCAGATACATTCCGCCGTAGGTGCGGGCGGTGGCCCGGAACTCATATTTCAGTAACTTTTTCAGCATTTGAATACCTCCCGGAAATATGCATCCACACTCATGCCCTCGGTCTCGCGGAGCTCATCCACCGAGCGGTGGGCGAAAATTCTGCCGTTCTTCAGGAACACGGCTTCATCCAGCACCGGCTCCACATCCTCGATGAGGTGGGTGGAGATGATGACCGAGGCGTCCCGGCTGTAGTTGGTGAGGATGGTGTTCAGGATGTAGTCCCGCGCCGCCGGGTCCACGCCGCCGATGGGTTCATCCAGCAGGTAGAGCCGGGCGTTCCGGCTCATGGCAAGGATGAGCTGGACTTTCTCCTTGTTGCCCTTGGAAAGGCTCTTGAGGGGTGCTTTGGGCGAAAGCTCCAGCTTTTCCAGCATCTCATTCGCCTTGGCGGGGTCGAAGTCGGCGTAGAAATCCCGGAACATCTCCACCAGCTGCTCCACCCGCATCCAGTCGGGCAGCCATGCGGCGTCCGGCAGGTAGGAGACGATGGCCTTCGTGTCCGGGCCGGGGGCCATGCCCGCGATTCGGATGCTGCCCGCCGTGGGCTGCAAGAGGCCGTTCGCCAGTTTGATAAGGGTGGTCTTGCCGCTGCCGTTGGGGCCAAGCAGGCCCACGATGCGGCCAAAGCCGATGTGCAGCTCGATGTTATCGAGGGCGTTTGTCCCCTTCTGGTAGGATTTCGTCAGGCCCTCACAAGTTAAAAGCTCATTCATTTGAATCACTCTCCTTTGTTTCCCAGCCCGTCATAAGCTTTGCGGCCTCTGCCGGGCCGTAGCCGATGCCGCGCATTTTTTCGAGATATTCGGCGGTCATGGCGCGGGCTGTCTCGTCCCGCAACTGTTCCAAAAGGGCTGTATCTTCGGTGACGAAGCGGCCCGTGGTCCGCTCGGTGTAGACGAGCCCTTCCGCTTCCAGCTGGGCCAGCGCCCGCTGCATGGTGTTGGGGTTGACGCCTGCCGCTGCGGCCATGTCGCGCACCGAGTCCAGATGTCCGCCGGGCGGGTAGACGCCCGCCAGGATTTTTGCCTTGAGCCGTTCCACGATCTGTGCGTAGATGGGGCGGCTCATATCGAATCGTTCGCCCATCGTCTCATCTCCTTGTGTTGCTGTGCTAAGTGCTTAATACAATAATACTCAAATCATCTTTTTTGTCAAGAGGGAATTTTCAATCTCTTCAAAATATGTTATACTGTCTTTTGTATGCTAGAAGAAAATGCGCAGGAGCACAGAATCTATGAAAGCGACCATCATCATCCCCAACATCAACGGCAAAGGCTGGCTCAAGGACTCCATCGAGTCGGTCTACGCCCAGACGGAGCAGGACTTCGAGCTTATCGTGGTGGATAACGGCTCCACCGACGAGAGCCTTGAGCAGGCCCGCAGCTATTGCAGCCGCGAGAACTTCCAGCTCATCGAGAACGGCTCCAACACCGGCTTCTCCCACGCCGTCAATCAGGGCATCGCCCGGGCGAAAAGCGAGTTCGTGGTGCTGTTCAACAACGACGCCTTTGCAGAGCCCCAGTGGCTGGCCGAGCTCATCCGCGTGGCTGAGAGCGACGAGAAAATTTTTGCCGTCCAGAGCCTCATGATACGCCACTTCGACCGGGAGCTTGCCGACGACGCCGGCGATTACGTCACATGGATGGGCTTTGCCTGCAAGACCGGCGACGGCCGCCGGGCCAGCCGCTACACAAAGCAGAAGCGCATCTTCTCGGCCTGCGGCGGCGCGGCCCTCTACCGCAAGAGCATCCTCGACGAGATCGGCGTCTTCGATGAAAACTTTTTTGCCTACTTCGAGGACGTGGACCTCAGCTGGCGCGCCAACAACGCCGGTTACAAAAACGTCCTCTGCCCCACGGCAAAGTGCTACCACATCTGCGGCGCCAGCACCGGCGCGGTGCGGTACAACGCCTTCAAGAGCCAGCAGAGCGGCCGCAACAGCATCCTTCTCCCCCTCAAGAACGAGCCTCTGCTGATGCTCATTCTCAACATCCTTCCGCTGGCGTTGGGCTATCTGCTCAAACGCTGCAAGTTCCACAAACAGGGCTTCGGCGAGGCGTGGGACAAGGGAATGCACGAAGCCTTCGCCCTGCTCAAAAACGGCCAGCTGGGCAAGCGCCCCTTCCGCCTCCGTGATTTGCCGAATTATGTTCTGATGGAATTGTGGATGATATGGAACATGGTGCCGTATCTCTGGTATCGGCTGGTGGTCGTGCGGTTTGATTTGAAGTAATTCCGGATATGCAAAAACCGGGAAGCTCTGGGAGCTTCCCGGTTTTTCTATGCGCGTTTTTAATTTTAGTATCCGATAGAGGCGGCGGTCTGGTTCCAGTGGTAATTTACTTTGGAAGCTGTTAAATCTTGATTTCTATGATAATAATCGTCTTCAATCACAATTTTATCCCACATCTCTTTCGTTCCGCCAAAATATACATTTGTTAGTGACTTACAATTATAAAATGCTCCTTCTTCAATCTTTTTCACGTTTACCGGAATATAAATATCCTGAAGTAGCCCACATCCCCAGAAAGTCTGCCGATCGATAACAGATACGCCTTCAGGTATTATAACAGCATCTATCGCACAATACTCAAAGGCATATGGACCTATTTGGGTTAATTGCTTTGGAAGAACGATTTTTTCAAGCTTATTGCAGAAGTTAAATGCTCCTTCTCCAATACTTTTAACACTTTCCGGAATCGTTACATTCTTTAAATTTTGACAATACGAAAATGTTCCCGCTTTTATTTCTGTTATTCCATCTGGAATCACAATCGATTGCAATGAATTGCAGTAAGCGAATGCTTTTTCGCCCACTTCTACCACCGTATCTGGTATCTTAGCTTCTAGTCTTTTACAGTTCATGAAGATATAGTTGCCCAAAGTCTTGACATTTATCGGAAATTGTACATTTTTTAGTATTTGGCAATCATGGAACATACTGTCCGGCAAGACACTAATTGCATTATGAAATTCTACTGTTTCCAAATATCTGCATGCGCTAAATGTTCCTTTCTCAAATTCCGTTCTTCCCTTGATAATTGCCGTTTTCATTTTGCTATTAGCACAGAATGCTTCTTCGCCCACTTTAGTCAGACTTTCCGGCAACACTAGACTTTCAATATTGCATGCCTTAAATGCGTTTTTGCCAATTTCTTGTACTCCCTCTGCTATCGATAAATTTGTCAAATTTTCACATCCAAAGAAAGCCCATTGGTCTATTATCTTTATAGTAGTAGGGATTGAAATCTTCTCTATATCCTCATTTTGATATAAGCATTTACTTCCTATCTCGCTCACCACATAACCATCGTACTTATCCGGGATGATAAGTTCCCCCTTCGGGACGATGGCCGCCGTCTTGTCGTAGCCGGTCAGCTTAATCGTGCCATCCGACTTCTTGGTGTAAGTCCACATGATATGGGCCTGCGGCTCTTCGGCATCGCTGTTCGAGGAGCTGATGGAGCTGGAAGAGCTCGACGACGAACTGCTGGAAGAACTGCTCGAGCTGGACGAGCTGCTGGGCAGGTTGGGCGTCGTGGAAAAAGACGGCGCTTCTCCGCCGCCGCCGCCACCGCCGCCGCTGCATCCGGTCAGAAGCACTGCCGAAAGCACCACGCCTGCCGTCAGGATGCGCAGAGCATGAGGATGTAAACGCATAAGATTCCACTCCTTACTTGATTTGTGATTCCAAAGCGTCAGAATTTTTCACTTCCCTTGGCCCCATTATAGCTATATTATCTTATTAAGTCAAGTTAATCTATTAGTTTATTATTCTTTCAGTTTAATCCTGTATTGTCAGTACAAGACACTTATACAGGAGGACTGACATCATGATTGACTACACCATCATCGGCAAGCGCATCCAGACGCGCCGACAAGAGCAAAACATTACGCAGGAAAAGTTGGCAGAGCGGGTCGGCATTTCCGTCGTCTACCTCTCCAAAATCGAAAATGGTCGGGTCTACCCCACGTTGGAAACACTTTCCAACATCTGCACCGAGCTGGACACAGAGCTTTCCGCCATCCTTTCCAACACGGAGATTGCCCGCAAAGACTATGCCAACGAGCGGGTGTTGGAGCTGTTCAACTCCTGCTCCATCCGGGTCAAGCCCATCGCGCTTTCTCTTCTGGAAGAGCTTTCCAAGCTCTGAGCGTAACAAAAAGGTCTGCTGCAAGATGGTGTCCATCTCACAGCAGACCTTCTGCTTTTTGTGTTATTCTGTTGGTTTACGCCGCCGCGCTGGCCGCACTTTCGGCCTGCGGCCCTGCGTCCGAGGCGGCTTCGCTTTCGGCGGTGCTGTCAGCTTCCTCGCTGGCGGCTGCGGCCTCAGAGGACGCGGCGTCGGAGTCAGCGGGCGTTTCGCCGCCGGTGGCGAGGATGGCGTCCTGCACCTCGCTGTCTGCCATCATGGCAGGCTCGGAGGCAGTGGACGCCGCCGTTGACTCGGGCTTCGTCTCGCTCTCGGTCAGGCCGGTGAGATACCAGCTGCCGCTCTGGCGGCTGAACAGATAGTCCATGTACTTGACCGGCGTATCCGAGGTGGCGGTGAGGATGCTGTCCGTTGCGTTCTGGTTGGGGATGTAGCCCACGGTGACGTGGAGGAGGCCGTCCTTCTTGAACAGCCTGGTGACGGTGGCGCGGTAACTGCCCACGCTGCCGGTGACGGGGATCTTATAGCACTGGGTGGTGTCGTCGAACTCGATGGTCATATCCTCCATCTCGAAGGTCTTGTGGGTCATGCGGAAGCTGGGGCCGACAAGCTTTGCGAGGTAGGCGTCCACGTCCACCGAGGGGATGAGCAGCTGCTCGGTATCGGGGTCGGTGTTGTAGCCGTCGAAGCCGCCCTGGGTCTCCTGGATGCTGTACACACAGCCCCAGACAGCGGCCTCGCGGAGGGTCAGGTCGTCGATGTTCTCGATGCCCTCAAAAGGCACGGGGTCGAACAGCACCAGACCTTCCAGCTTGTCCTCGTATTCCTGCTTCTGGGCCGTATCGTCAAACAGCTTTGCCACGGCGTTCACGCCTGCGTGCAGCACGGTCAGCGTGCCGATGAGCACCAGCACCGCGATGACCAGCCCGAGGGCCTGCCGACCGCGGCGGCGGTGGAGCCGGGCGTGTTCTTCCGGGGTCATTTCTATCTTCATATCGTTATCGTCTCCTGCGTTGTTTCACTTTTCAGATAAAAACAGTATACCACAATCATAGGCAGGGTGCAAAACCCTGCCCGTGTTATTTTGGTGAAAGCCGTTCACTCCCAATTCTTCCAGATGTCGGGCTGGTAGCCGACGGTGGCCTGACGGCCATTGCGGACGATGGGGGTTCGGAACAGCTGCTGGTTCTCGAAGAGCTTGTCTTCCTTCTGCCAGTCCACCAGCGCGTCCAGCAGAGCGAGGGTCTGCTTGTCCTTGGCGTTGGGATTTACCAGCGCCTGCCAGCCGCCCAGAGCGCGGGACACATTTTCAAACTCGCCCCGGCTCATCTCTTTTTCTTTCAAATCGATCATCTGGAACTTGATGCCGCGCTCCTTGAAATAGCGCTGTGCCTTTTTGGTATCGAAGCACTTGGTGGTGCCGAATATCTGGATGTTCATGCTCTTGTCCTCCTGTTCATTCTGCTCTATTGTAACATATCTGCGCCCGAAAGCCTATAGCATATTTTCTGCTCCACCGGGCCACACTGCTCTCAGCGCCTTTTTCTCATTTTGAATGGAGGTAGTACCAACATGAAAGCATTCGTAGACCCTGAACTCTGCATCGGCTGCACCCAGTGTGCCGGGCTCTGCCCCGAGGTATACCAGATGGAGGGGACTCTGGCTGTCGCCATCCCCGGCGACATCCCGCCCGACCAGGTGCCGCTGGCCGTGGACGCCGCCAACGCCTGCCCGGTGAGCGCGATAAGGGTAGAGTAAAACTTCCCGAAAGAGGCTGAGGTACACAACCTCTCCGTCATTGCTTCGCAATGCCACCTCCCCTAACGAGGGGAGGCTTTAGCATTTCGCAAAGCTTAATCTCTTCGCCAGAGGCTCCCCTCGGTAGGGGAGCTGTCGAGCGTATGCGAGACTGAGAGGTTTATCCCTCAGTCTCTTTTTTCTTTGGGCCATTCGTGGTATACTATAGAATGTGAAATTATGGAATGGAGGACCACAAGCTATGCGTTTACTGGTCATTGACGGCAACAGCATCGCCAACCGTGCCTTTTACGGCATCAAACTGCTGACCACCAAAGACGGCCGCTATACCAACGCCATTTTCGGCTTTCTGAATATCCTGCTCTCCCTGCTCAAAGAATCTGAGCCCGACGAGGTGGCCGTGGCTTTCGACCTCAAAGCCCCCACCTTCCGCCACAAGATGTACGACGGCTACAAGGCCACCCGCCATAAGATGCCCGACGAACTGGCTGCCCAGCTGCCTGTCATCCGGCAGCTTCTGGCCCTGCTGGGCTATCGTGAAGTGACCGCCGAGGGCTGGGAAGCCGACGACATCCTCGGCACGCTGGCCGCCGCCTGCGCCGCCCGCAGCGACGACTGCTTCCTTGCCACCGGAGACCGGGACAGCTTACAGCTGGTCAGCGACACCACCACCGTTCTGCTGGCTACCACGGCGTTGGGCCGCAGCAAGACCGTCACCATGGATGTGGAGGCCGTGAAGGAGAAATACGGCGTCACGCCCCGCCAGCTCATCGACGTGAAGAGCCTGATGGGCGACACCTCCGACAACATCCCGGGCGTGAAGGGCATCGGCGAGAAGAGTGCCTTCACCCTCATCCAGAAATACGGCAGTCTTGAGGGGGTCTACGCCCACCTCGACGACACCACTGACAAGACCATCAAGCCCAAACAGCGGGAGCATCTGGCCGAAGACCGCGCCATGGCAGAGCTGAGCTACACGCTGGGCACCATCCGCACCGACGCCCCCATCGACACCGCCGAGGGCGCCTATGCCGTGGGCGAGGGCAACAAGGCCGAAGCCGTCCGGCTGATGCAGGAGCTGGAGCTCCACTCCCTCATTGCCCGCTTCGGCCTGAGCGACATCACCCCCGCCGCCGACCCGGAAAGAGTGCCGGCCGAGCCTCTGCCGGAAGCCGAACTTGCCGCTCTGCCCGCTGAGCCGAAGGGCCATTACCTCGTGGCCGCGCGGCCCGCTGTCATGGGCAAGCAGGGCGTCCGCATCGTGGAGCTGCAGCCCGCCGCGTGGTATGCCGTGCAGGACAAGACCGTCTTTCCGCTGGAATCCGAAGACCTGCTCCGCCTGCTGGACAACAAAGACGTCACCCTTGACGTCTTCGACAGCGCGCCGCTCTACGCCCGCGCCATGGCTGCGGGCGGCTGGGGCAGCAGCATCGTCTGGGACGGCAAGCTGGCGGCCTATCTGCTGGACGCCTCGGCTTCCAAGTACAACCTCTCGGAGCTCATCATCAGCTACCGCGCCGACGCCGCTTTCACCTGTGAGAAGTGGCCGGACGCCGGTGCGCTGGCCGACCTGTTCGCCAAGATGAAGGCAGAGATCACCGCACTGGACGAAGACTCCCTCTACAACGATATCGAGTTCCCGCTGGCGCAGGTACTGGCCGACATGACCCGCATCGGCATCCTCGTGGACAAAGAGGGCATCGAGAAGTTCGGCGTGAAGATGCGCTCGGAGCTGGAAGACGTCCTCACCCGCATCCACATGGAGACGGGCAGCGCCAGCTTCAACCCCAACAGCCCCAAGCAGCTGGGCGAGATGCTCTTCGACACCATGGGCCTGCCCCACGGCAAAAAGACCCAGCGCGGCTGGTCTACCGACGCCGAGACGCTGGAAGCCCTGCGGGACTACCCGCTGGTGGAGGATATTCTGCAATACCGCGCCTACCAGAAGCTGAACTCCACCTACGTCGAGGGCCTGCTGAAGGTCATCGCAGAGGATGGCCGCATCCACACCCGCTTCAACCAGACCGAAGCCCGCACCGGACGGCTTTCCTCCGACAACCCCAACCTGCAGAACATCCCCATCCGCACCGAGCTGGGCAGCCAGCTCCGCGCTTACTTTGTGGCGCGGCCCGGCTGCGTGCTGGTGGACGCCGACTACAGCCAGATCGAGCTGCGCATCCTCGCCCACGTCACCGGCGACGAGCATATGCAGCAAGCCTTCCTCACCGGCGAGGACATCCACCGCAGCACTGCCGCCAAGATCTACGGTCTGCCCCTCGAGCAGGTCACGCCCCGCCTGCGCTCTTCGGCAAAAGCCATCAACTTCGGCATCATGTACGGCAAGGGCGCTTACAGCCTCTCGAAGGACATCGGCGTGAGCGTCAAAGAAGCCGACGCCTTCCTGAAAAACTATCTGGCCACCTTCCCGAAAGTCAGCGGCTACATGGACAAGACCATCTCCGACGCCCGGAACTGCGGCTATGTGTCCACCCTCTTCGGACGCCGCCGCTCCCTGCCGGAGCTGGCCAGCAACAATCACAACATCCGGGCCAGCGGCGAGCGGATGGCCCGCAACACGCCGATCCAAGGCACCGCCGCCGACGTCATCAAGCTGGCGATGGTGCGGGTCTGGCGGCGTCTGCGGGACGAGAAGATGGAGAGCCGCCTCATCCTGACCGTCCACGACGAACTCATCGTCGAGGCCCCGGAGGCAGAAGCCGCGAAAGCCGCCGCCATCCTGCAGGAAGAGATGGAAGGCTGTGTCAATTATGCTGTCCCCCTGAGCACCGAAGTGCATCAGGGCAAAAACTGGCTGGAGGCCCACTAAAACCATGATCATCTTAGGAATCGAATCTACCTGCGACGAGACCGCCGCATCTCTGGTGGAAGATGGCCGGCACCTGCTGAGCAACGTCATCTCCACCAGCGTCAAGGAGCAGGCGCTTTACGGCGGCGTCGTGCCGGAGATCGCCAGCCGCCGCCACTGCGAGTTCATCAGCGCCACCGTCAAAAAGGCTCTGCTGGACGCAGGCAAGACCATCGACGACGTGGACGCCGTGGCTGTCACCTTCGCGCCCGGCCTCATCGGCGCAGTGCTGGTGGGCGTCAACTTTGCCAAGGGCCTCGCCTACTCGGCGGGCAAGCCGCTGGTGCCGGTCCACCATCTGCGGGGCCACATTGCGGCCCTCTACCTGACCCACCCGGAGCTGAAGCCGCCCTTCCTCTGCCTTGTGGCGTCCGGCGGACACAGCCACATCGTGGAGGTGCAGGACTACACCCATTACCACATCCTCGGCCACACGGTGGACGACGCCGCCGGCGAAGCCTTCGACAAGGTGGCCCGGACGCTGGGCCTGCCCTATCCCGGCGGTCCCAGCGTCGCCAACGCCGCCAAGACCGGCGACCCGAAAGCCTACCGTCTGCCGGTGCCTCACGTGGAGGGCAGGTACAACGTCAGCTTCTCCGGCCTCAAGACCGCCGTACTGAACGAGGTGAATCAGGCCCAGATGAAGGGTGCTGACATCAATGTCCCCGACCTCGCGGCCAGCTTTCAGGAGCGCATCGCGGGCATCCTCGCAGAAAAGCTCCTTCTCGCTGCCGCCGACACCGGCGCAAAACAGGTCTGTCTGGCGGGCGGCGTCGCGGCCAATGGCCGTCTGCGCCAGCTGGTCAACGACGGCGCCCAGAAGCTGGGGGCCAGGGTCTACCTGCCCGAGCTGAAATTCTGCGGCGACAACGGCGCGATGATCGCGGCCCAGGGCTACTATCAGTACATCGCGGGCCATACCGCCGGGCTGGAGCTGAACGGTCTGCCGACTTTGCCCATTGATTACGAATAACTGAGATAGAAAACGGAATGGCCGCGCACAGCTGTGCGCGGCCATTCCGTTTATTTCATATCATGTCCGAAGTAAAGCTCCACTTCACTGAGCTTCTTTTTCCGCAGCAGGAATGCCGTCGGGATGAGGTAGACCGCGATAGACGTCAGCATGGTGATGTCATAGGTGCTGATGCTGTCGGCTACCGTCTCGGTGCCGTACAGGCCGCCGATGAGCATGGACGTGATGTCCATCGCGGCGTGGATGAACACCGTCACCCAGATGTTTCCGGTACGGAAATAGACCGCCGCCAGCAGCGTACCCAGCGAGGCCGCAAAGACGCACTGCATCAGAACGCCCAGCGGCGCACTGCCGGTGAGGTTGGTCAGGTGGGCCGCACCGAAGTAGAGGCCCGACAGCAGGCAGGCTTTCCAGACGCCGGCCCGGCTGGTGCCGAAGTGTTCCAGAAGCGTCTGGGCGATGACGCCCCGGAACAGAAACTCTTCTGCCACACCGACGCTGGTCATGCCGATAAGGAACCACACGACATGCCACGCGGGCAGCATATCGCCCTCCGGCCTGCCAAACAGCAGAGTATTGTAGGCGTTGTAGCTGATGAGCGCGATGGGGTACAGGCCCACCAGCAGACCGTTGAAAAAGCCGCTGCCCCGGCGGCGGAGCAGGCCGCTCTTCCCGGTGCGTGCCAGAAAGAGCCACGCCACCAGCACGCCTGCTGCCTCCTGCATGAAGGTCAGCATATAATCATCGACGGCATCAATATCCCGCACGACGAACAAGATGAGCAGAAGCGACAGCAGCGATGCCACGAACAGCATCCCCAGAAACAGCACCTCAGCCACAAGGCAGTAGAGCATCGGGTGGGCGCTGCGCAGACGTTTGAGCATAGAAAGACCTCCCTGTGTCGTATTGGTACTATTCTACCATATTTTCAGGGAAAGAGATAGGGATTTGTGTGAATAATAAAGTGGGACCCGGGTTGCGGCTCCCAGCGTCTGTTTCGGCCCTTGGGCGGGCCTCACATCCTGCTGGCCGCGGCCCCAGCCTCAGCTCCCTGTTTCTGCCGCTGGCAGCGGTCGCTTCGGCTGCAGAGATAGAAAAAGACCGGCACACGAATGTGTACCGGTCTTTTTCAGTCGGAGCAGCGGGATTTGAACCCACGGCCTCCTCGTCCCGAACGAGGCGCGCTACCAACTGCGCTATGCCCCGAAAATACCGCAACCCAATGGGCTGCGGTCTGGTTGGGGATGAGAGAATCGAACTCCCACAAGTAGAGTCAGAGTCTACCGCACTACCACTATGCAAATCCCCACTATTCGGTTTCGCCCTCAGCACCGAAGCGCTGCTGACGAGGAATATTATACAGCCTCCGCCTCCATTTGTCAACCACTTTTTTTGATTTTTCCGTCCATGTTTTTTCTGTCTTCCCTACCTCTGCGTTTTCACGCCTTTTTTCGTTCCCGGCTCTTGACACCCGCCCCCTTTGGGAATACTCTTATAGTATCATTCACCTGCCCCTTCTGAGGGAGAACGGAAGAAACGAGGGTTGTTCGATATGAAAAAACGTGTTGGTATCCTGACCTCCGGCGGCGACTGTCCCGGCCTGAACGCCACCATCCGCGGCGTGGCCAAAGCCCTGTATGCACGGTTCGGCGACAACGTCGAGATCGTGGGCATCCTGAATGGCTACCACGGCCTCATCACCGGCGAATACAAGGAGATGTGCGAGGACGATTTCCGCGGCATCCTGACGCTGGGCGGCACCATCCTCGGCACCAAGCGCACCCCCTTCAAGCTGATGCGCGTGGTGGAAGAGGACAAGATCGACAAGGTCGCGGCCATGAAAAAGACCTACAAGGACGCCAAGCTCGACTGTCTGCTCTGCCTCGGCGGCAACGGCACCCACAAGACGGCCAACCTCCTCTCCCAGGAGGGTCTGAACATCATCGGCCTGCCCAAGACCATCGACAACGACATCTACGGCACCGACGTTACCTTCGGCTTCCACACCGCCGTGGACATCGCCACTGAGGTCATCGACCGCATCCACACCACCGCCGGCAGCCACAGCCGCGTCATGTGCATCGAGATCATGGGCAACAAGGCCGGCTGGCTGACCCTCTACTCCGGCATCGCCGGCGGAGCTGACATCATCCTGCTGCCCGAGCAGCCCTACGACATCGACCGCGTCTGCGCCGCTGTGGAGCGCCGCGCCCGCAAAGGCTCCAACTTCTCCATCATCGCCGTGGCCGAGGGTGCCATCAACACCGAAGAGGCCAAGATGAAGCGGAAAGAGTGGATGGCAAAGCGCGCCGAAGCCGGTTACGGCATCACCGCCACCAACCGCATCGCCGCCGCCGTCCAGAAAAAGACCGGCATGGAGACCCGCGTCTGCATCCCGGGCCACATGCAGCGCGGCGGCAGCCCCAGCGCCTATGACCGTGTGCTGGCCACCGAGTTCGGCAGCTACGCCGCCAAGCTGGTGGAAGTGGAGCGCTACGGCGTCACCGTCGCCATGGTCAACAACCGCGTCGTCGCCAACCGCCTCGAGGACATCGCCGGTAAGACCCGCAACATCCCCGAGGGCTGTGAGCTGCTCACCGTCGCCCGCCGGATGGGCGTGAGCCTCGGCTGAGACTGTAAAAGCAGAAACACCCCGCTGTGTCATGCAGCGGGGTGTTTTTGTTTTTATGCTTCAGAACGAGCCGCCCGACGAACCTCCGAAGCCGTCGGAATCGACGGACGAACCGCCGGAGGAGTTGGACTCCTTCTGGGGCGGGTCATAGGTGCGCTCCTGGGTGGTGTGGGTGTAGCGGTCACGCTTGACCCGCAGGGTGAAGCCGGGCATATACTCGTCGGCCTCCGTCTTCTGCCGGGCCGTCTTCATCCGGCGGTAGAGGATGAGGCAGATGAACGCCGAAATGCCGAGAGGGAAGATCATGGCAATGAGCAGGTCTTCCAGGCCGATGTCGTTATCCACATCGATGGGCTCGCCATAGTCGGCATAGTAGTCCAGTGCATCGTCGCACATATCGATGTAGGTATAGGCGGCATCCGCCCATTCCTCATCGGAGAGCTGCGGGACGATCTCGTCCTCCTGCTGCTCGATGCGGTAGTCAGTGAAAGCCGTGACGCCCTCGCCGTAGGTGATGGTGACGTACTTGCGGGAGCCGACCGCCAGCAGGAAGAGGATGCCGCTCTGTTCGTCGCCATAGCCGAGGCCGTTGGAGATATAATAATTTTTCGCGTAGTCGCGCTGGTCGGCATCGCCGATGTCGTCCACCACGAGGAAGTAGACATCCACGTCGTGGCCGTCAGAGGCGCTTTCGGCCTGCTCCTCGAGGTCGGCCAGCGTGTCGGCGTCAAAGACGCCGCACTCGTCCCGCACCAGCGGGGCCGCTGCCCCGGCCGGCAGGGTCAGGGCCATGCAGAGCAGGGCCGCAGCCAGAAGGGCAAACAGTTTTTTGCAGTATTTCATATTCCCGTCTCCCCCTCTCACAGCAGCATGATGAGCGCCGTCAGTATCATCAGCGGGATGCTGATGCCGGCAAACCATGCAGCTACTCTGCCCTTATCCACGGGCAGATCGCCGATGAGCTTGCCGGTCTGGCCGTTCATCGCAAAGAGGAAGTTCTGCTCCTTCCAGCGGGTGTGGAGCATCCAGACCGGCAGCAGGGCGTAGTGGGGTTCCAGCGTCCGCGGGTCGAGCTGCTCCGAGAGGGTCTGGACGCCGGTGTAGCCGCCCAGCGTATCGTGGAGGGCCGCAGCGGTGCTGTTCTTCATCCGGGTCAGGACGCGGGCAGCACACTTCTTGTCGTCCTCGTCGTACCGGTCCGCCAGAAAGCCGGGCAGGTAGGCCGTGGAGAAGGGCTTGAGGTCGCTGTAGTCGAAGGGCTCGATGGCGTCCATATGGGCGTCCGGCATCTTGCTGGAGCCGTCCACCGGCACCCGGACAAAGTCGGCGTCGCCCACGCGGGCCACGTCGAAGTGCCTGGTGGTGGTGACAATGTAGTCGCCCTCACGGTGGCTCTCGCTGATCTCGGCCTTGTAAGCGCCCCGGGCCTCCATCCGGCCATCGTAGAGCCAGAACGGCACATACACGCCCTGGATCTCCTCGATGTGGTTGGACTCTTTGAAAGCTTTGGGGAGGAAGGCTTTGCCCTTATAATACTTCTTCAGGTTCTCGATGGCGGTCTTTTTGTCCATCCGGAAGGGGATGATGTACTCCGGCTTGAGCTTGCCGGAAAGCTGTCCGCCCAGCACGGTGGGGTTGCCGCAGTAGGGGCAGGTGGTGGCGGCTGTTTCGGGGCCGCAGACCAGCTCTGCACCGCAGGAAGTGCAGGTGCGGCTGCTGAGATCTCCCGTCTCCATCTCCCCCCAGACGGGGCCGCTGGAAGCGGCCTTTTCGGCGGCTTCGGCGGCCTTATCGGCCTGAGCCTGCTTCTCGCCGTAAAGAGCCTCGACCTGTGCTACATCATAAGTAGAGCCGCAGTAATCACAGCAGAGCTTTCCGCTGGCGCTGTCGAACCGCAGCGGGCCGGTACAGGCCGGGCATTGGTAATTCGTGGTGTTTTCTGCCATATCTCAGCTCCCCTTTCAGGCTCCGAAAGGCTTGCCGCATTCGGGGCAGAACTTAGGCGGGTTGGCCGAGTCGGCAGGGGTCCAACCGCAGTTCGGACACTTGGCCGCCGGGCGGGGCTTACCGCACTCCGAGCAGAATTTGCCGGTATTGTGTGCGCCGCAGCTGCACACCCAGCCTGCTTCGGGGCGGGGCTTGCCGCAGGCGGTGCAGAACTTGCCGGTGTTGCCGGTCTGGCCGCAGGAGCAGCTCCAGCTGCCAGCCGCCGGGGCGGCTGCGGGGGCAGGAGCAGCGGCAGGCTGCTGCTGTGCGCCCATCTGGTAGAGGGCCTGGGCGTTGATGCCGCCGGCAGCAGCGGCCTGATTCATGCCCATAAAGGCCATGGCCGGGCCGGCGGAGGTATTGGAAGCCGCTGCCTGCATCGCCGAAGCCTGTGCGCCCACCATGTGGGCGGCGGCGCGGGTCGGGTCCATAAAGGCGGCGCTGCGCTGCAGCTCCTTGATCATCTGTTCGTCTTCTTCGCTGGCTTTGACGCCGGATACGCCGAGGGAGACGATCTCGATGCCGCGCAGCTTGCTCCACTTGCCGGACAGCTCCTGGTTCAGGGCCTCGGCCAGCTCGGTGGTATGGCCGGGCAGAGCCGAGTAGCGGATGCCCATCTCGCTGATGCGGGCAAAGGCGGGCTGCAATGCGGTCATCATCTCGGTGCGCATCTGGCCTTCCAGCGCGTCACGGGTGTACTCGTTTTCCACATTTCCGCAGACGTTGGTGTAAAACAGGATAGGGTTGACGATGCGGTAGCTGTACTCGCCGAAGCAGCGGATGCTGACGTCGATGTCGATGCCGGCACGCTGGTCCACGACGCGGAACGGCACGGGGCTGGGGGTGCCGTACTTGTTGCCCATCAGCTCCTTGGTGTTGATGTAATAGATGCGCTGGTCGGTGGCAGCCTGACCGCCGAAGCTGAACCGCTTGCCGATCTCAGCAAAGACTTCGTCGATGTTCTTGGCCAGACCCTCGCTCAGCAGAGAGGGCTGGGTGCCGGTGTTATAGGTGTACTCGCCGGCCTCGGCGCAGAGGTCCACTACCTTGCCCTGCTCCACGATGAGGGCGCACTGGCCCTCGGCCACCGCCACGATGGAACCGTCGGTGATGATGTTCTCGGTGCCGTGGCGGTTGGAAGAGCGCCCGGAGACTTTCTTCTGTCCCTTGACAGCCAGCACCTCCGCCGGGAGAGCGCTGCAGTAAAAGTATTCTTTCCACTGGTCGCCCATCACGCCGGATGCTGCGCCCAATGCCGCTTTGACAAGACCCATAAGCCATATCTCCTTTATCTGCCCATTTTTGCAAATGCAGGCTTTTTTTCAGTATACCACAAAACGCGCCGCGAAAAAAGAAAACCCTTGCATTTTATCCCCGATGGGTGTAGAATACTCCCGACAAACAAATACAGGGGAGCTTGTGGATGCAGGCTGAGAGGGAGTTCTCGAACTTCGACCCTTTAGAAATTGTTTTCGGACAGTTTCTGCACCTGATGCGGATAATGCCGCCGTAGGAAGTCATAACACTGTTTATGGATTTTTACAGGAGACGCCGCAGAAGGCGTCTCCTGTTTTTTTGTTGTCTCCAACTGAGGGGGAGCGCCCTGAGTCTGGGGTTTTGTATGCGATGGGAAGCCGTGTTCCGGCGTGAGAGGAGGCCAGTGAGCCTCGACCGCTTCTTCCGTTTCCGGCATCTCTGCGCGGGTGCCGGGTCTGTTCGTGTGCGGGAGCGGCGGTCTGCCCCTGCACTTATTTTTTATTGAAAAGGAGCACTCACTATGAAACACTATTCTGCCAAAAAGCTGGCCCTTGCCGGTATGTTCTGCGCTGTCGCTGTCGTGGGCAGCGTCTTCTCCTTCCCGGTCTTCGGCAGCAAATGCGCCCCTGTGCAGCACATGGTCAACATCCTCTGCGCTGTCCTGCTGGGGCCTTACTACGGCGTGGGCGTGGCTTTCGTCGCCTCCCTGCTGCGCAATCTGCTGGGTCTGGGCAGTCTGATGGCTTTCCCCGGCAGCATGTTCGGCGCACTGCTCTGCGGCATCGTCTTCCACAAGACCAATAAGCTGCTGCCCACCCTCGTGGGCGAGGTGTTCGGCACCTCCATCCTCGGCGGTCTGTGCGCCTACCCCGTCGCCATCCTGCTGATGGGCAAGAGCGCCGGTGACATCGCGTTCTACGCCTACATCGTCCCCTTCCTCGTCTCCACCGCCGGCGGTGCCATCATTGCAGGCGCACTGCTGGCCGCACTTTCCCGCGCAGGCGCACTCCGCGCCATGCAGGCCAGCCTGAGCTGATTCGAAGGAGAAGCCATGTTTCGGAACCTCTTTGCCAACGTCCGGGCCAAAAGCCCGCTTGTCCATAACATCACCAACTACGTCACCGTCAACGACTGTGCCAACATCGTCCTCGCCTGCGGGGCGTCCCCCATCATGGCGGATGATGCCGCCGAGGTCGAGGACATCACCTCGCTGTGTGCCGGGCTGAACCTCAACATCGGCACGTTGAACAGCCGCACCATCCCCTCCATGCTGCTGGCGGGACACACCGCCAACCGGCTGGGCCGTCCTGTCGTGCTGGACCCCGTGGGCGCAGGCGCCTCCCATCTGCGCACCGAAACGGCCCTGCGCCTCCTGCGGGAAGTGAAGTTCACCGTCATCCGGGGCAACATCTCCGAGATCCGGACGCTGGCGGCAGGCAGCGGCACCACAAAAGGTGTGGACGCCGACACCGCCGACAAGGTGACGGACGAGACGCTGGACAAGACCGTGGCATTCGCCAAAGCGTTTGCGGCCCGCACAGGGGCGGTCGTCGCCGTCACCGGTGCCATCGACATCGTGGCCGACGGAGAGCGGGCTTTCTGCATCCGCAACGGCCACCCCATGATGAGCACTGTCACCGGCACCGGCTGTCAGCTCTCGGCCCTGACGGCGGCATTCTGTGCGGCCAACCCGGACAAGCCTCTGGAAGCCGCTGCCGCGGCTGTCTGCGCCATGGGCCTTGCGGGCGAAGCAGCTCACAGCCGCCTTTCCAGGCTGGACGGCAACGCCACCTACCGCAATTACATCATCGACGCGATCTTCAACATGACCCCCGAACAGCTCGAGGAAGGAGCACGCTATGAAATGCGATAAACACACCATGCTTCTCTACGCCGTCACCGACCGGGCGTGGACTGGCCGCGAGACCCTCCGCCAGCAGGTGGAAGACGCGCTGAAAGGCGGCGTCACCTGCGTCCAGCTGCGGGAAAAGGAGCTGGACGACGCGGCATTTTTGCAGGAAGCCATGGAGCTTTCCGCCCTCTGCCGCAGCTATGGCGTACCCTTCATCATCAACGATAACGTCGAGATCGCTATAAAATGCCATGCCGACGGCATCCACGTCGGGCAGGAAGATATGGCCGCCGCAGACGTCCGTGCCAAGGTGGGCCCTGACATGATCATCGGTGTGTCGGCCCATTCCGTCGAGGAAGCACAGCTGGCCGTGGCCCACGGCGCGGATTATCTGGGCGTCGGCGCGGCATTTTCCACCCACACCAAAACCGATGTGGATGTCCTGCCGGAGGGCAGACTGAAAGAGATCTGTGACTCCGTGGATGTGCCGGTCGTGGCCATCGGCGGCATCCATAAAGACAATATCCTCGAGCTCAAAGGCTCCGGCGCGGACGGCGTGGCCCTCGTGAGCGCGATCTTCAGCGCCGAGGACATTGAGGCTGAGTGCAAAGAGCTGAAGGCACTGACAGAAGTAATTGTATAACCTCTCCGTCAGCGCTGACGCGCTGCCACCTCTCCTATCGAGGAGAGGCCTTGGCATTGCGTAAAGCCCAATCTCTTCGCCAGAGGCTCCCCTCGGTAGGGGAGCTGTCGAGCGATAGCGAGACTGAGAGGTTTATTTAAGGAGATTTCAATTTATGAAAACTGCACTTACCATCGCGGGCAGCGATTCCAGCGGCGGCGCCGGCATTCAGGCCGACCTCAAAGCCATGACCATGAACGGCGTCTTCGCCATGAGCGCCATCACCGCCCTGACGGCCCAGAACACCACCGGCGTATCCGGCATCTTCGAGGTCAGCCCCGAATTTCTGGCCCAGCAGATAGACGCCGTCTTCACCGACATCCGCCCCTGCGCCGTCAAGATCGGCATGGTGTCCTCTGCCCCGCTCATTGAGACGATCGCCGAGCGTCTCCGCTTTTACAAGGCGGAGCACATCGTCGTGGACCCCGTGATGGTAGCCACCTCCGGCTCTGATTTGATTGCATCGGATGCCGTGCGCACCCTGCGCCGGGAGCTGTTCCCTCTGGCCGAGGTCATCACGCCCAACCGGCACGAGGCCGAAGTGCTGTCCGGCCTGCACATCTCGGGCCGTGCCGACATGAGCGCCGCCGCCCGGGCCATCGCCGCCGACTGCGGCTGTGCCGTCCTGCTCAAGGGCGGCCACAGTGACACCGACGCCGACGATCTGCTCACCTTCCCGGATGGCACGGAGATCTGGTTTCCGGGTAAGCGTATCGCAAACCCCAACACCCACGGTACGGGCTGCACTCTGTCCAGCGCCATTGCGGCCAACCTTGCCAAAGGGTTTGCGCTGGAAGAAGCGATCGCCCGGGCCAAGGCTTACCTGACCGACGCGCTGAACGCGCAGCTCGATCTGGGCCGCGGCTCCGGCCCGCTGGACCACACCCTGGGCGGCGTCGGGGTCGAAAACTGGATGCACGGCGTCCCGGACGCTGTTCATAAATAAAGAGAGCGTATTTTCGGAGGATTTTCAAATGCAGACTTACACCACACAGATGGATGCCGCCCGCAAGGGCATCGTCACGCCCCAGATGGAAACGGTGGCCAGGAAGGAGTACCGCACCGTCGAAGAGATCCGTCAGCTGGTCGCTGAGGGCAAGGTCGCCATCCCGGCCAACAAGCACCACGAGTGCCTGAACCCCGAGGGCATCGGCTCCATGCTCCGCACCAAGATCAACGTCAACCTCGGCGTCTCCCGCGACTGCAAGGACTACAACATCGAGATGCAGAAGGTCATGAGCGCCGTCAACATGGGCGCAGAGGCCATCATGGACCTCTCGAGCCACGGCAATACCCAGCCCTTCCGTCAGAAGCTGACCCACGAATGCCCCGTCATGATCGGCACTGTGCCGGTGTACGACTCGGTCATCCACTACCAGCGCGACCTTGCCACCCTGACGGCACAGGACTTCATCGACGTGGTGCGTCTGCACGCAGAGGACGGCGTGGACTTCGTCACTCTCCACTGCGGCATCACCCGCAAGACCATCGAGCAGATCCGCAAGCATAAGCGGAAGATGAACATCGTCAGCCGCGGCGGCTCGCTGGTATTTGCATGGATGTGCATGACCGGCAACGAGAACCCCTTCTACGAGCACTTTGACGAGATTCTGGACATCTGCGAAGAGCACGACGTCACCATCTCTCTGGGCGATGCCTGCCGCCCCGGCTGCCTCGCCGACGCCACCGACGTCTGCCAGATCGAAGAGCTGGTGCGTCTGGGTGAGCTGACCAAGCGGGCCTGGGCGCACAACGTCCAGGTCATGGTGGAAGGCCCGGGCCATGTGCCTCTGAACCAGGTCGCCGCCAACATGGAGATCCAGAAGACCATCTGCATGGGCGCACCTTTCTACGTCCTCGGCCCCCTCGTCACCGACATCGCCCCCGGCTATGACCACATCACTGCTGCCATCGGCGGCGCTGTCGCGGCCATGAGCGGCGCAGCCTTCCTGTGCTATGTCACCCCTGCCGAGCATCTGGCTCTGCCCAATGTGGACGACGTCAAGCAGGGCATCGTGGCTTCTAAGATCGCCGCCCACGCCGCCGACATCGCCAAGGGCATCCCCCACGCCCGGGACATCGACGACAAGATGGGCGACGCCCGCCGCGTCCTCGACTGGGATGCGCAGTTCGCCTGCGCCCTCGACCCCGAGACGGCAAAGGCCATCCGTGACGCCCGCCGGCCCGAGGACGACCACAGCGACACCTGCTCCATGTGCGGCAAGTTCTGCGCCGTCCGCAGCATGAACAAGGCTCTGGCCGGTGAGTACATCGACATCCTGTAAGCTGCTGTAAAACCGATATTTTCATCGCTTTTGCGATTTTTCTTCTCCATTGCCGCCCGGTACAAAAGCCGGGCGGCTTTTTTGCTGTTCTATACTGCTTTTGGAACTTCAAAACGCCCAAAATCAGCAAACCCTTCTTCTTCACAGAAAACAAAAAACCGCATGAACACTGGATCTTCCAGCATTCATGCGGTTTTTTTCAAGTTGCGCCAGCAGGAGTCGAACCTACGATGGGGGAGTCAAAGTCCCCTGCCTTACCGCTTGGCGATGGCGCATTATCGTTATTTTTCTTGTCTTTGAATCATCAGGTAGCCTTATTGGTCACCTTATGATTTCAATTTAACAGGAATCATGTGTGCTTTCAAAAAGATTGCTATACTATTTTAACTGAACTTTCCTACTGTGTCAAGAAAAAAGGCTATCTTCTTTAGACTTTTTGTTCCAAAGGTCACCTTATCATAAGACTGCCGCATCCGGTTTCATTCCGATGCAGCAGCCTTTTTGTTTTATTCCTCTTCCTTACGTTCTTTGATATAAGAAATCAAATCATACACCAACCGCTTTTCCTGTTCGTTCATGCCGCGCAATACGATTTGCTCCTGCGATTCAAGGCCCAGAATATCGTCCGTAGTCGTATGAAACAGTTGTGCAAGGGCTATCAGGTATTGTGCAGTCGGTGCAGAAAGTTCCATTTCCCAGGCGTTGACACTGGCGCGCGTGACACCCAGCTTACGAGCAAGGGCGGCTTGTGAAAGTCCGGCATTCTCCCGAAGACGCTTGATGTTGTCAGAAATCATGTTGTTCACCTTCCTGCATCTACTTTACTATACAGCTCTTGATATTAAATTATCCAAATGCGTATAGTTTTGTTGACATTCAGTCAGGCAAAGCGTACAATGGGTGTATGGATATGCCAAAAAGGGAGGATGTCATAATGGCTGATAAAGTTTTAGCTGGTGAATACACGGGAGCAGAGATAAAGGTGTCTGCAAACGGTCAATCAGCATACGTTTTAGCGCCCGGCGAGCAAGCTCACTACATCAACAAATTAAATGTTGAAAGTGTCTCAGAGGTCAACCGCACGTCGTCAAATGATGTTGCAAGCGCCTTTGTTGGACAAGCTCTTATTGGCAACGCAGGTTTGTTACTTGGTTCCAACCAAAAAGAAATTATGCTTGAAATCCACTGGAAAGACGGAACCAAAAGTTTGGTTACTGTTGGAAACAACGCCCATCAGGCAATCATCATAGGAATGTACAACGATACAACGCAAGCCCAACAAGATAAAATAGCCACTCAAGATGCTTCTGCCCGAAAAACAGGCACCATCATCACGATTGTGATTGTTATTATTTGTACGCTCATCTATCTTATTCCAACAACATGATTCAGCAAAAATCCAAAAGACATATGTCTATAGCCGCTTTTTGGTATGTAAGTATTGCCCTTCCGCTTTTGGCGGGCACTCTCTTGTATGTGTTCATTCACAAGGACGGTTTATTTGATTTAGCAGAAAATTATTGCCCTTACTTTCAACATATAAGAGTGCTTTTATATCACGAAGTCTATCCCAAAAGCATCCTTGGCCGATTTATTAAGTACCAATTAGGCGATTTGCTTTGGGCATATTCGCTAGAATGTTCGATTGCTTTAAGCACAGGAAATTCGCATAAGGCATTATATTACGGCCTGTTTTGGGCAACTGCTACAGAATGCTTTCAGTTGCTTTCCTGTGTACACGCAACATTTGATGTTTGGGATATTCTTGCACAGATAACAGGTGTCCTTATTGCCTATTGGATAGTTCAGAAATTTTACCATTATCAACTATATACTTTCTCAAAAGATTCTCAAAGTTAAGTTAGAGACAAAAAGCATTCTGTGAATCGGAGGAACGTTTAATGAAAAGATTTTTGACGATTGCTGTAACGGCTTTCTTATGCTGCTTACTTGCAGTTCCATGCTTTGCAGCTGGAGCGAAGCCCGCTGTTGAGGTCATGTGGACAGATTTTAGCATGAACTCTGTTGGTGGTGTCAGTCCGCAAATTTGGTATCGAAGCAATTCGGATAAGCCTATTAAATACATCGAGTGGCATTTGACTGCTTATAACGCTGTTGGAGACCCTGTAAAATGTGATATTCGTAACCGGTCTAGTATAATTGCAGAAACTGTTGGCCCTATTTATAAAACAGTTCTGCATTCTAGTAGCACAACTCCTTACACTAAGACTTATTGCGCTGATGATGACCCATTTAAAACCAGCTACTATACAGGCTACTATATTAATACCACTAATCCAGCACTATATCATAATGGTTCAGACCTTAAATATACTATCGACATGGATAGCTTTGGAAATTACTATGCTAGTGGTAGAAACCTTGATGAAACTTTTTTGTCTGCAGATGAAATCGCTAATGCAGTATACAAAGACTATTCTTATTTTGAAATCTGCTGGTATAACTTCACTATCGCAGATTTTCGTGTAACGAAAGCTGAAGTTATATTCATGGATGGTTCTAAAACCGTTGTTTCCGGTAATTCGGTTTATTCTCCATATTTTAAGCACGATTTGGACAATAAGCCTTTTACGACACAAGTCAACCAGTATTCCGATGTCTATAACTATAAAGACTATCTGAACTATAATCCTGACTTAAATGAAGCATTAGGTAATAATCAAAGAGCCCTGTTTGAACACTTCATTAATTTTGGAATGAAGGAAGGTCGTCAAGGCAGCAGCAAATTCAATCTTGACATTTACAAGGCTAATAATCCAGACCTCGTTGCTCTCTTTGGTGATGATAACGTAAGATACTATGAGCACTTCATCTCTAGCGGAAAAGCAGAAGGGCGTATTGCTGTCAGCTTCAAAGCTCCCAATACCGTAAGAAATGCTAAAGGTCTTTCCGAAACACTTTCTTAACCTTTACGTCCTTAATCATTTAAAAAAACATTAAAATGCCTGTCCTGTTTTTATAGGGCAGGTATTTTTGTTAAATCAGAGTATACTTGCACTTTACGCTTAATTCGGCTTCGATAGTGTAAAATTCAAGTCCATTTATGAATTATTTGCAAACTTGTAAATGAAGTTACAGACTTTGATTTTACACTACGGTATAATACTAAATGTAAGGACAATAACTCAGCCGAAAGGACGGTTTTAGAATATGTCGAACATTGCGTATGTCAGAGTCAGCACCGCAGAGCAGAACGAAGCACGCCAGATTGAAGCGCTCAAGAAGCACAACATCGACAAGTGGTTTACCGAAAAGGTCAGTGGCAAGAATATGAATCGCCCCCAACTTGAAGCCATGCTTGACTATGTGCGTGAAGGCGATACGGTTTACATCCATGATTTCAGCCGACTTGCACGCAGCACGAAAGACTTGTTGTCCATCGTGGAGCAGTTGCAGGAGAAAGGCGTTCACTTGGTATCAAACAAAGAAAACCTTGATACCAGCACCCCGACCGGAAAATTGATGCTTACCATGATAGCCGCTATTAATGAGTTTGAACGGGAGAACTTGTTAGAGCGGCAACGCGAAGGCATCGCCATTGCAAAAGAGCAGGGAAAATTTAAAGGCGGGCAAGTTAAGAAGATTGATGATAAAGTTTTTAATGCCGCATATGAGCAGTACAAGCGCCGCGAACTAACTAAAGGTCAGATGGCGCAAAAGCTCCATATTAGCCGCCCAACGCTTGATAAGATGCTTAAAGAGCGTGGCTATGGGGTCACTGACCGTGTTTTCTTCACGCCGAGACAAAAATAAATTCAGATATAAGCCCTTCCCGCCACCATGGGAAGGGTTATCTTTTCACTTAAATTTAAAAAAGAATCCGCGATTTACAAATATTGGAAGCCGCTTTTCTGGATTGCCGGTGTAGCCCATCATCGCACAGAGTAGAATAAAGGAGCATCCACGCCTTTGTAAGGTGCCGCCCTACCAGATGAGCTAAGGCCGCATATTAAAAGATGAATCAAGAAAACTGACACAGCATCGAACATAAAATGTATAATTTTGTTGGTGTGCCGTGAAATGCACCGGCGATGGCCTTTTGATTTCTTTTTTTCACAAACTTTTGTCAGGTTACATTACCTTCAATTGTAAGATGTGCGCATGAAATTTCCAGCTTTGAGGCTGATTCCCACCCGATTTGGCTAAAATCACGACATAAGGAGGCAACTTTTTAAATAATTAAATAACGTAGGCACGAGTAATATTTGACAACCTCAACAAACAGTGCTACAATTCTCAACACAGAGCGGACGAAGAGCTTTCCATCCGAACAGATGGCTTATTCTGTCCACTTGTCAATTTAAGAAAGAAGGGTTAGTTATAAGCAGTAAAATCAACATCGTTGATAGCATTATGGGAAGTTACAAGACCAGTGCAGCCATCAACTATATCAATCAGCATCCAGACCATCATTATCTTTATGTCAGTCCCTTACTCAGCGAATGTAGCCGTATTCAAGAAGGTTGTCCTTCATTGGATTTCAAGCAGCCAGATGATACCGGCGCAATCCAATCAAAGAGCGGTGACCTTCTCCGTCTGCTTAGAGAAGGATTCAATGTTGCTATCTCTCACGAATTGTTCAAACTGTTGCGAGAAGATGCTATGGATTATATTCGAGACTACTGTTTAATTCTGGATGAAGAACTCTCTACTATCGAACCTCATAAAGTTACACTCAATGACCTTGAAATCATGCAAGAACAAGAATTACTCCAAATCGACCCGGATACAAAGCAACTTATCTGGTTGAATGATTCTTATAAAGGTGACTATAAACGTCACATGGAAGCAGTCAAGCGCCAAGACCTCTTTGAACTTGCTCAAAATCAAGTATTTTGGATGTTCGATGCAGAAGTTTTCAAAGCCTTTGGCCGAGTATTCATTCTTACCTATCTTTCTGATGGCTGTGTTTTAACATCTTACCTGAATATCAATCATATCAAGTACGGCTATTATCATGTTGAGCAGACTGATACAGGACATCAATTTAAAGAGGGATTTCGTCCAACTACACCTGAACAGAAGCAAAGAATCAAATCTCTGCTAAATATTTATGAAGGCCCTCTTAACACAAATTATTTAACAAAGAAAGAACTCAATAGCACGGCTAAAGCCGATTCTGCTCTATCTAAAAGCTGGTTTGATTCCAAGAAGAGTAAAATTGCCAAAAAATCCATTGAACAACTAAAAAACAATGCAGTTAACTATATTTCACATATCCGTGGAGCTTACAAAAACGAATGTCTTTGGTCTACTTTCAAGCAGTACGCTAATAAATTCGATTGTCCTAGATTAAAGTATCGCTGTGCAAAACGTGATAGTAGAAAAGGAAACGGCTGCTTAGGTTGTCAGAGTCGTGATTCCTGTAGAGTTAATTTCCTTGCTTGTAATTGCCGGGCAACCAATAAATTTAAAGATAAAACAGTTCTTATCTATCTGCTGAATATTTATCCATCTCCTGTTATCTCTGATTATTTAGCAGCCAAGGGATATCCCCTTGACGCTGATACATACGCTCTCGCTCAGCTCCTTCAATGGATTTGGCGTAGCGCAATCAGAGAAGATAAACCCGTATATTTATATCTTCCTTCTTCAAGACTTAGAAAATTGCTATATCAATATCTTAACGATGAAGATTGATATTGTCAGATTTTTTCTGTCAACCACCATCAAAAAGTCCAGTATTCAAGCCATTTTCTAGTTCGTTTTCTTATAAAGGAAGAAACAATTTAACATAAAGAGTCAAAATTAATACTTAAATTCACACAATATTTCTTATTATCGACTCGACTCTACTATTTTTGCTTATCGACAGGAGGAAATTCCCTATTGAAAAAGGATATTACGTCTAATAGGTCTAAGCATTGGTTAGAATGGAATGATTATAAACAGCCAAAAGTCAAAAATTATCTGTTAAATTTAAGAGAAAGATATGGCTTTTCTGAGTTTTATTTTTCAGATTTACTTGTTATCGTTAATAACGGAGTAAAATATCTTCTTAGTATTGATTATAACGGAGCTGTTCTATATGTATATAATTCAGTCTCCCACCGCCATACACGTTATTATAAGCAGAATGCTTGGGTTGACGCTTTCAATGCCATTGCATCCAATCTTTGTTAAATTGAGATAATAATATCATTTCCAACAGGTTTTGATATTTATTATAGTCCGAATATCAATCACAAAATAATATTTTTATGGAGGGACACACTTTGATGTTCTATAGAACTTAGACCAGCCGAAAGGCTGGAATTTAAATTTATGTACACTTACAATTAAAAATCAAAAAGAATTTAACAACAAAAACGAGGTAACAGAAATGAATATTAATAATCTAAGGAGTAAAATCAATTATGAATGTTCTAAATTTAGATGGGACGCTTTGTGGCCTAGATATAGACCTATCAAGCAAGCTCCATAATCTGCCGCAATCAAAATATATCATCACTCAAAATATTCTTAATGGCATGAAGCAGTATACTATTATCAATACTTGGAAGAATAAGATTCTATACCCAGATGATGATTTTAACATTAGACTTATTGATTCTAACGGAAAGCAAGTAAAAACCTCCATGAAGAAAATTGTTCGGCTTATTTATGATTCTGAATATTGTGTTGATGATATTGAAGATGAACCCGGAGAGTTTTGGGTTTTCATTGATTTATATGAGGTCAGTAAAACTAGAAAGTACCCTATGCAAAATTCAAAAGAATCATTTCTAGTTAGCAGTCATAGCAGAATTAAATCATACAAACACAATCATGCCGAAATTCTAACCCAATATCCAAAACATCCAGAATCACCAGAAACATCTTACTATTATGTATACTTAAAATGCGATAATCCAAAACTTAAAGTTTATGTACATAGACTTGTGGCACAATATATCAATGGCCCTTTGCAAGGCATTTCACCTTTTGATTTTACTGATTTGAAAGTTGAAGTTCATCATTCAGAATCTAAAAGGCATAATGAATGCTACAATCTGATTGTGTGCCTTGACAAAAAGGTTCATGCTCAGTTCGATGCTGCCAAGCGAGCCAGAGAAAAAGCAAAAATGGAGCAGAAAGAATATTTGATTGCAGCTTAAAAAAAAAAAAAAAAACTAAAACCAACAAAATTTACAAAAGAATATGATAACCAATATAATAAGCCTGTCAGACCGCGATTGAACGCAGCTGACAGGCTTTTCTTGGCTCTATGATACTTTTCTTGTTAAATTTAAAAATCCAATTGCATGATTCCTGTATCAAGCCCAGTTCAGAGCTTGCATCTTCTCCACTTTTTCGGATTCCACAGTATGAACATAGGTTTTCAGCGTAAAACTGATTGTGCTATGGCCTAATTGTTCCGATACTGTTTTTATATCAACTCCCGCCCGAATCAGTTTCGTTGCAAAGGTATGTCTTAAATCATGCAAGCCCACTACATTGTCAATATTAGCGCGTTTACACACCTTCTTGTATTCTCTCCCCAAATATATTAGATTTGCAGGAAAAGTCTTTTGATTTGCAAGATAGCAACCCGCCGGGCAGGTCTCTAAACGCTCTTCTAACAGTTTTTTGGCGCGGCTTCCTAAATACACCATTCTATCTTTATTGGTTTTCGTCTTGTTCTGATATACGAATCCCGTCCCGGCGGCTTTCCTGTCAGGTGCTTCTATCAAAGTCGCATGAACATTGATATAGCTTTCTTTTAAATTAATATCCGAAGGACATAGCGCACAGGCTTCTCCCATTCTCAAGCCAGTGTACAGAATCAACTCACAAACCCATTCATAAGAAGACACACCCATACTGCAAGCCTTGATAAACCGCTTTGCTTCTTCGTCTGTAAGCGGTCTGATTTGCCTTGCATCGCTTTTGCGTTCCTTGGGGAGAACTACATTGTCACATGGATTTGAAGCGATATCTCCTACTTTAACAGCGTATGACAAGCAAGCGTGTACAATATCGTATGGCTTCTTTATTGTAGAAAATGAATTGGGCATCTTTGTCTTTGCGTTCGGTTCATTTGCCATGCGGTTTACCAATTCAAGCTGAATCGTCTTTGTGTCCAATTCAGAAAGACTGTATTCTCCCAAATATGGCACAACATAGGTTCTAATTGTTCGTACATTCCTTTTATAGGTCTGGGCTTTGATTCCATTACGTCCCACGTTCTCCATCCACTCATTTACATACTTTCCAAACGCTTCATTGGAGCGTATTCTCTCTGATTCCTCTTTATGATGTCTTAACCATTCATCCCGCTTGCTCTTGGCTTCCCTCTGCGTCTTTCCCTCAAAAGTTTTTCTGAAAGATGAACCGTCTGCCCTATGCGCTGTGATTCGAGCGACCCATTTTTTCTTTTTCTCGTTAAATTCGAGACTTCCTTCGCCCTTTGTGCGGCGCTTATTTTCAGATTTTGCCATACAACCACCCTTTTCATCGGCCCTTGGTAGCCTTATTGGTCACCTTATGCGTTCAAAAAATCTCTTTCTGACCGGCACAGCAAATCTTTCTGTTAAATTTAGAAAAGAAAAAAGCCTTCAAAATCATCGAATCACCGACAATCTTGAAAGCTTCATATGAATCCGATATAATACAGCCGCCTTTCGGTATGGAGTCAAAGTCCCCTGCCTTACCGCTTGGCGATGGCGCATCAGTAGAGAATAGTATAGCATATTTTTCAAACTTCCACAAGAGCCGCCGGGCGGTTCCACCCAAATTTTCTGAGCCGGGCAGGCAAATCCCGTCCTTGCCAGGGTCTCACCGATATGATATACTTATATTGCAATTTTTTTCCCTGTTCAGCGCGTGACGCAGAAAGGAGCGCGGCTTATGGTACACCATCTTGTCATCGGCATCATCTTCCTCATCTGGGGCATTGCGGACGTCCTCCGCCTCCAACTGCCCGGGGTGCTGGCACGGCGGCTGGAAGCGTCCAGCGAAGAGGCCCGCCGCTTTTGGCAGAGGCTTCTGGGTGTGCTGGAGCTTATCGTAGGCGGCGGGCAGCTGCTGTTCTTCTTTTTCTCCGACAACCAGACCGTCACCAACATCATCCTCGCGGTGATGATACTCGCCGCCGTCTGCATCCTCGGGCCGTACTGCCACTGGCGGAAGCAGGAAAAAGAGAACACACAGGAATGAATCACGGGAGGAAACAGTATGGGGCCTTGGTATTACGAAGTCGTGAGCTTTGACGGCGATTACGTCAATCTGCGCCGCACCGACATCGAGAGCGACGAGCTGAACCCGGTGGCGCTGGCGCTCCTGCCGCCGGAAATCGACGTAGGCAGCAAGCTCAAGTGCGAATATTTCCAGTACGAGATCATCGGCTGACAAAACGAAACGCCGCCCATTCGGGCGGCGTTTCTGCATCTTCTGATAAAGTTATACGCGCTCGGCCACCAGCTGGAAGCCTGCCTTGGTGAGCTCCTGCCGAATCTGCTCGATCTGGGCGTTGTCGCGGGTCTCGAGGGTCAGCTTGAGGAAGCAGCTGGAGATGGGCATATTGGGGTCGGAGCCGTCGTGGAGGACGGACACCACATTGCTGCCGCAGCGGGAGACGATGTCGGCCACCTGCTGCAGCTGGCCGGGCTTGTCTTCCAGCGCGATGGTCAGGTTGGCTTTGCGGCCGCTCATGACGAGGCCGCGGGTGATGACGCGGTTGAGGATGTTCACGTCGATGTTGCCGCCGGAGACGAGGCAGACGACCTTCTTGCCCTCGATGGGCAGCTTGTGGAAGAGCGCCGCCGCCACAGGCACTGCGCCTGCGCCCTCGGCCACCAGCTTCTGGTTCTCCATCAGAGAAAGGATGGCGGCTGCGGTCTCGTCCTCAGTGACGGTGACAATGTCGTCCACATACTCCTCGCAGAGCTTATAGGTCAGCTCACCGGGGGTCTTGACCTGAATGCCGTCTGCGAAGGTAGAGACTGCAGAAAGGGTCTGGTATTTGTGCTCGTGAAGAGAGCGGTACATGCTGGGTGCGCCCTCGGCCTGCACGCCGTAGACCTTGACGTCGGGCTTCAGGCTCTTGATGGCGAAGGCCACGCCGGAAATGAGTCCGCCGCCTCCCACAGGCACGATGACGGCGTCCACATCGGGCAGCTGGTCGAGAATTTCGAGGCCGATGGTGCCCTGACCGGCAATGACCTGCTCGTCGTCGTAGGGGTGGATGAAGGTCATGCCCGTTTCTTCCTGCAGTTCCACGGCCTTGTCGTGGGCATCGTCGTAGGTACCGGGCACGAGGCAGACCTCCGCACCGAGGTTCTTGGTGTTCTCAACCTTCATGATGGGCGCGCCGTCCGGCATACAGACGATGCTCTTGATGCCGCGGCGGGTAGCGGCCAGCGCCACGCCCTGTGCGTGGTTGCCCGCCGAGCAGGCGATGACACCCTTGTCGCTCTCCTCCTTGGAGAGCTGGCTGATTTTATAATAAGCGCCGCGCACCTTGAAGCTGCCGGTCACCTGCAGGTTCTCGGTCTTGAGGTAGAGCTGGCAGTCCTTGGAGAGCCGGGGTGCCTCGATGAGGTCGGTCTTGCGGGCTACGTCCTTGAGGACAAAGGCGGCGTGGTAGATCTTATCCAGTGTCAGCATATCGTTTTTCCCATCCTATCTCTGTTTATCCATCCCGGCACACGGGCTATTTTTATTGTTAAAGACAGGATTTAGTATAGTTTACATAAATTGTTTTGTCAAATGAATCTATTTCACACTTTAAGGCAGAAAGCAGAATTTGCTGACATTGTATTCATTCTGATGGCTCGTTCTCTATGCTTGACAACCCAAAGAAATTTGACTATACTACAATTAGAAAGGCGCTGTGTCTGCAAACGACTAGCTCCTTACCAGATCAGTCAAGAGAAAATGACCGCTCGGCTTGGAACTCTGAGGCGGTCATTTTTTCTTGCGTTTTTTATCGTCATGGTTCTCATGTGCGATCGTCCATGTGATCTGGAATGTAACAAAAATTGCTCCGCCAAGAAGCGTCAGTAATATTGCAACATCGGAGAACGTCATGGTCCACACCCCCTTCCTGCCCTTGAGCACTCGGGGAGTGGCAACTTCAAGAAAAACTGCCTTACCCGGCGCTTAGGTGCCGGTAAGGAGTCAGCCGCCTGCGTTTTGGACACAGCGCCTTTTTCCTGCCATCACTGACATTGGTTACAGCATAACATAAATTTTGACAAAGCACAAGACATATAAAACGCCGCCATTCACCAAACAGTGAACAGCGGCGGGGTATTACCACTTTATCCTATTACTTTCCGGTAAACTCAAATCTCCGCGAGAATAGCGTCGCCCATGGCGGTGCAGCCGAGGCAGGTGCAGCCCTCGCTCATGTTGTCGGCGGTGCGCAGGCCCTTGTCCAGAACCTTATTCACCGCGTTCTCAATGGCGTCAGCCTCCTCCGCCATACCGAAGGAGTAGCGCAGCATCATGGCGGCGGAGAGGATGCAGGCAGTGGGGTTGACGATGTCCTTGCCCGCGATGTCGGGGGCAGAGCCGTGGATGGGCTCATACAGGCCCCGGGTGCCGTCGCCCAGACTGGACGAGGGGATCATGCCGATGGAGCCGGTGATCATGGATGCCTCGTCGGAGATGATGTCGCCGAACATGTTCTCGGTGACGATGACGTCGAACTGGCTGGGGTCCTTGACGACCTGCATGGCACAGTTGTCCACGAACATCTCGCTGTACTCCACCTCGGGGTACTCAGCCTGCAGGCGGTGCATGACCGCACGCCAGAGGCGGCTGGTATCCAGCACGTTGGCCTTATCCACGCAGCAGAGCTTCCTGCGGCGCTTCATGGCCGTCTCGAAGCCGATGCGGCCAATGCGCTCGATCTCGTGCTCCGAGTAGGGCATGGAATCCACAGCCTGCTTCTCGCCGTTTTCCAGCGTGTAAGTCTCGTGCTTGCCGAAATAGACGCCGCCGATGAGCTCTCGCACGATGATGAAGTCGATGCCCTTTGCCACGATCTCGGGCTTGAGGGGGCTGGCCGGGGCCAGCTGGGGCCAGATCTTTGCAGGGCGGTTGTTGGAGTAGAGGCCCATCCCGGCGCGGAGGCGGAGCAGACCCTTTTCGGGGCGCTGCTCACCGGGCAGCCCCTCCCACTTAGGACCGCCCACTGCGCCCAGAAGGACGCTGTCGGCCGCGAGGCACTTGTCCAGCTCATGCTGGGGCAGCGGGTCGCCGTACTTGTCGATGGCCTCGCCGCCCATCGCGGCGTCGGTGTAGTGGAAGGTGTGGCCGTACTTTTCGGCCACCTTATCGAGAACGCGGAGGGTCTGCTTCACGATCTCGGGGCTGGAGCAGTCGCCCCAGATGACAGCAATGTTTTTTTCCATTCTTATGGGCATCCTTTCTTCGATTGGGCAGCGATTTATGACAGGGTCCTTGCTTTTGGGTGGGCGTGTGCGGGGCTGGTTTTTTCTTTTGGTCAAGTGGCTTGCGCTCCGCGCGGGCCAGAGGCAGGGAGGGGTGTTTCGACTCCCCCCTCCCTACCTCTGGACTCCACTCTCCCCGCAACGAGTTAAGGGCTGCTC
>ERZ773248.144-NODE-144-length-106358-cov-177.948336_pt1 | contig 106358 bp, 101 predicted proteins | sample MGYA00580518_ERZ773248 | MGnify/ENA primary metagenome ERZ773248 (study PRJEB29015, sample SAMEA2737762) | human gut metagenome | biome: human gut; feature: human-associated habitat; material: faeces | place: China | collected 2012 ...
AAAGAATAAGTGCATAACCATCGTTTCTACTGGCTATACACTTATTATACGAGGAGAAATAATATGAAAAAGATCAATGTAACAAAATTTTTAGCAACAACTTTAGCAGCTGCAACTCTTTTGACTGGTTTTGAAGTGCCTTCAGTTGTTAAAGCAGAAGATGTAACAAATTACACAGAAACAACGACTACCACTACTACTGTAACAGAAGATATGTATGATACATTATTTGAGGCACTTACTAATTCACAAAAATATTATCAAGAATTAAATCAGTTAATTTTTGAAAGCGATAAATTAGAGACTGTAAAGTCGAAGAAATCTATTTCAAAAACTTTTGATAATACATATAATTCAGATACTCAAGTTACAATTGTTTCTAAAAAACCATTTTCTGGTGAATACATAAAATCTTCATGTGGTTTCAAAGAAACAACAAGTTTAGGTGAAAAACTTTTTGATAAAGTTAAACTTAATGGAGAATATTATTATTTATTTGCAGATGATTCTATTGTTAATAATTCTTATAAGACAAAAATTACAGTAATTCCTGATAGTGATACTGAAATTGGTTTTATAATTTCAAGAGACAAAGTATCTGGTGAAAAAACGAAAAATGTAGTATCTGAGACACCTACATCTATATCAGGAGCAGCTATTAGTGCATTTGAGGAATATAATGGTGACTATAATAAGAAAAGCAGTTATTATAATGCCAAACTTAAAAAATTTCCTAAAAATGCAGAAGCTATTGAATATTGTGCAGTAGATCTTAATGGTAATACCGTATTTAAGAATACTACTTATACTAAAAATATGACTGTTAAAGTTAATCCTGGCATTTATAAATTATTAGTTAGAACAAGAAATACAAATGCAGCTAATGAAAAAATTTATTCAAACTGGAAAAAAGTAAAAACATTTATTACTCAGCCAAAGATTGACTTTAAAAATTCAGTTTTTGTAAAGAAAGGTAAAGCAGTCCGTATTAAATATGCGAAAGTACCTGGAGCAACAAAATATGAAATTTGGGGTGCTTATTCAAATCAGTATTATAAGAAATTAGTTACAACAAAGAAAACTTCATATGATATTACAAAACTTAATGGTAAGAAAATTAATCGTAAAAAAGATTCTATCTTTTATGTAGTAGCTGTAACTAAGGTTGACGGAAAAGAGATCAGATCTAAAATATACAATGCAGTTGCTTTCTATAAAAAATAAATATTTAACTCAACTTTCCCAGTAGATACTTCCGAGTAAAGCCTGAATAAATCCGGCTTGGGATACAATCCATTCGGTTACTTTACTTTTCAGTACAGATGTGATATCTGCAGAAAGCGTTGACATATGTTCCACAAACAGAGCCATAAGTCTCTGCAGTGCATTGGTTAAATCCATGTCCTGGATATCCTCACAGTACATGAAAAACAGTTCACCATAACTACGGCTCTGGAATTCAGAGCCTAATTTCAGAAAAGATTTTGATGCCTTGAAAAAGCATTCAATTGACCAGCGGTTCCCATAAATACGCACAATTTCTGCGTTGTTAAGTGAGGTATCCGTGCTCAGAAGATAGAGACATTCACTTTTTTTATTACGGTTACGCACAAATACAATCTTAACCGGGATCCCGGTTTTGGTTGTAACAACAAGAGATCCAAAAATGTTTCCTGGACTGGAAAAATCAACGAATTTTTTCAGTCCAGAAGTGTATATTGTCTGCCATTATAGGTATAACGCTGCTTTAACTGTTTTACCATACCGATTGCATGGATTCCCGTATCCAGAATCTCTTTGAGCATTGGTTCTGTGGTAAACCATGTATCCATAAGCACGTAATCAGCCTTTATTCCAGCAGTGAGTGCATTCCGGATAAGCTGGACGGCGGCATCTGTTTTGTGCATCATACTTGCCTTCCTGACTTTATAACCGTTTGTCCGGTGGTCAATGCTATCTGAAACTTCATTATATACTGTGGTTCCAATGGGAACAGTACCAGTGCAGGCGGCAGAGGTAGATGCGTATAAATTAGATGGATATGCTATCAATCAAAATGATGATTATGAAATAAGCGTTGGAGATAATGTATATGCTGCAGGATGGTTAACAGATGTCAGTGGAAAAGACTTAGACAAGGATAAATGGACTTTTGTTGACCAAGAGTGGTTTGATAATGGAAATATTGATACATTATTCTATTCTGATTATGATAATGTAAAAGAAGCAGAAAAAGATATGGTGACTTTTTCCGGAAAAGTTCCAGAAGAGGCATTTGGTAAAACCGTTTATAATTATTGCGGAGCCTATCTTTTGACGGATAATGAAAATGCTGTTTGGACATATGCATCATCGAAATATCATGTAACACACTGGGATAACTCAAAGTCTTACACGGTTGACAGGAATACTGATGGAAAAAGCGTTACTGTATTTACAATTCAAAACACAAAGAAATCCGGAAAAACCATTACTTTTCCTTCCAGTATAAAGATTGGCGGAAAAGATTATAAGATTGTTAAGATTGGAGATTATGCTTTAGATAATGGGAAGGGAACCGGACTTACTGCGGTTACTTTACCATCAACAATCAATATGATTGGAAAAGAAGCTTTTAAAGGAGCAGAAAATTTAAAAACCATTACTGTTAAGGGAAACTTAAAGAGTATTGGAAAGAATGCATTTGTGGGAATTAATAAGAAAGCTATCTTTAAGATCAAAGCAACGGAGTCAAATTATAAAAAGATTGTAAATAAGATTAAAAAGGCAGGGGCACCAAAAACTGCAACTTATAAGCGTATAAAATAAAAATACAGGATTGTAATCCCCATCTTGTGATGGGGATTATTGTTATTTAAAAGGGAAAAAGTCATGAAAAATATTATGAAAAAATGGACAGTATGGGTGTTGTTGGTAATATTGCTTTCATCAGGTTTAGTTACGAATATGCCGGCAGAAACCATCCATGCTGCTTCAACAAAGAAAATTACAGCATCTGCACAGCTCGTATGTGGAAAAACAGGGATGATAAAAGTGCCGCATGGTTATAAAAGGTGTCGTTTCTCCAGTTCAAATAAAAAGGTCGCAACGGTGACAGCCAATGGAAGTATCAAGGCATTGCGTCTTGGAGTGACAAAAATCAGCATAAAAAGCGGAAACAAAAAAACAAATTATACGATTACTGTTGTTCCGGAAAAGAAAAGTGAAGTGCACTTAAATCAGGAAGTGATTATTTGCAAACAAGATATCCAGTTAAAACTTGTTTCTGATAAATATGATACCAGTCAGGTAAAGTTGTCTTTTGATCGTGATTCTAATGCGATTAGCAAGGATGGATGGTGGAAATGGAGTGATCCATCATATTTTTGTGAGGAAGTTTATATACAGTATTCCTATGGAACGTTTTCAAAGGGTGTATATATATATGCATGTGATAAAGAATTTTTGTTTAATAGTTTGTTAAATGTAGATGAGTGGGGACAAAAAAATATATATGCAGGGGTAAAGTATAAGAGAGATTCTTTAAAGTGGAAGTTTTTTGATGATAAATCCATGACCTTTAGGCAAATAAAACAGAAAGGAATTCGTATAGAACTGGATGGCAAGGAACTGCCAGACGAAATCGTTTATATGCCGGGAGAGCATACGTTTACTATTATTGCGGGAAAGCAGGTCTATACAAAAAATATTTCAGTCAGCTATTCTGTGAAAGATGCACTTATCAAAAGAGATGCAACCGGATTTTCAGAAGAGGGGAAAGCTGTATTTGATGCTGCATTCCATGCGGTTGAACAAAATATAAGTGAAGGGATGAGTGAAGAGCAGAAAGTAAAGGCAATTCATGACTATTTAATTTACAGTGCAAATTATGTAAATAATGGAAATTACAAATCAGCTGAAAAGTGGGCATATGGGGCTGGTGGAGTTTTAATTCATAAAGAAGGGGTTTGCCAGAGTTATGCAATTGCATTTTATATGATGGCAGTTGCGTCAGGATTGGATTGCCGTTATGTGACAGGAACAGCAAAAGGGGGAAGACATGCATGGAATCAGGTAAAGGTTGATGGGACATGGTATTATATTGATTGTACATGGGATGATCCAATTGTGAATGGACATAGTGGTGGTGGAGAAAGGTATAAATATTATCTTTCAGAAAATGGATGGTCAAATCATACAGTCGGAACAGTTAAGGATCTGGCTGATGCAGGAATATCTTCCTGGGAAAAATATTACCTGACAGGGGAAGGTTACAAATAGTGTGAAAATAATAGAATCGAGTTTGGCAAGGCGAACTTTTTGATAAGAAAAATTGGAATTGCTTCCATAAACCCATGTCCCCAGGAAAAGAACCAGTGGGACATATGTTGGAAAAGTTGATGCCATGTCCCCAAGAGAACGTGCCGTTGGACGTATATTAAAAAAGTCCGTACCTATGTCCCCAAGAGAACAGGTTGTGGGACATAGACAGGAAAAGATGATGCCCATGTCCCCGAGAAAATGTGCCGAGGGACATATATCAAAAAAGATGATGCCTATGTCCCTCGGAGAAGAATCGCTGGGACATAAGCAGGCAAAAAAATTCTATATATCCCGGAGTATAGAAGAAGCGGGACTTAAAAGCTGAGAATAGCTCTATATGTCCCGTCTCGCGATAATAAAAATAGAAACAATTTTGAAAATTGTATTTATCAGACCAATCAGTTATACTATATGTAAATATGGCAAAATGATCTGTTTGTTGGAGGCTCATATGGTAAATACTTTGAAATTACCGGTAGGAATTGACAGTTTTGAAAAAATACGCAGGAACGGATTTTATTACATTGACAAGACAAATCTCATAGAACAGATTCTGATGAATTGGGGGGAAGTAACACTGTTCACCCGTCCGCGACGTTTTGGCAAGACGTTGAATATGAGCATGCTGAAAAGTTTTTTTGAAATCGGTGCAGATGCTGCACTGTTTGAAGGCTTATATATTGCAAAGAATAAAGAACTATGCGATGCGTACATGGGAAAGTATCCAGTGATATTTCTCACGCTCAAAGGAGTGGAGGGTCTGACATTTGCGGATGCGAAGAGGATGCTCGGCACGATTCTTGCCAATGAAATGGACCGGCATTATTATCTCAAAACAAGTGATACACTTACGGACGAGGATAAGGCATATTTCGCTAAAATGCTTACAGGTACGGATGAGAATATAAAAGACAGCATCCGGAAACTGTCACAGCTTTTATATAAACATCACGGGAAAAAGGCAGTAATTATCATAGATGAGTATGATGTTCCTCTGGATAAAGCATATCAGAATGGATATTATCGTGAAATGGTTTCTCTGATCAGAGGTCTTTTTGGTCAGGCATTAAAGACGAATGATTATTTACAGTTTGCATTTCTGACGGGATGTCTGCGAGTATCGAAGGAAAGTATATTTACAGGATTGAATAATTTTAAAGTACTTTCTATTATGGATTCCAGATTTGATGAACAGTTTGGATTCACAGATGATGAGGTAAAAAAACTCCTTGCGTCGTATGGTCTTGCTTCACATTTTCCGGAAACAAAGGAATGGTATGATGGCTATCACTTTGGAAATGCGGATGTGTACTGTCCATGGGATGTCATAAATTATGTGGATGAACTTAACTATGATCAAACGGTTGAACCACAGGATTACTGGTCTAATTCGAGTGGGAATGCGATCGTCCGCAGATTGATCGATAAGGCGGATGTGCAGACCAAGGATGAAATTGAGCGTCTGATCGTGGGAGAGTGTATTGAAAAGGAACTTTCACAGGAACTTACGTATGATGAGCTTGATAAAAACATTGGAAATCTGTGGAGCGTACTTTTTACGACCGGATATCTGACAAAACAGGGGCGTACAGCGGATGGAAAGATACGTTTGGCAATTCCCAATAAAGAGATAAAAAATCTTTTTATCAAGAAAATCAGGGAATGGTTCCGGGATACGTCCGCGAATGACGGTAAGAGACTGGAAGAATTCTGCAATGCGTTTTTAGAAAAAAATACAGAAAAAATAGAGCAGCTCTTTGGAGAATATCTTTGGAATACCATAAGTATACGTGATACAGCAGTTGCAAAGGAAAAGAAAGAAAATTTTTACCATGGCATTTTACTTGGGCTTTTGGGATATAAAGCAAACTGGCTTATAAAGTCAAATGCAGAGTCAGGAACCGGCTACAGCGATATTCTTGTTGAGGTGCCGAACAACAGAACAGGAATTGTGATAGAACTGAAATATGCCGGGAATGGAGATCTGGATGCTGCATGTGCCGAAGCTTTGAAACAGATGGAAGAAAAATCATATGTCGATAAGCTGAAGCAGGACGGAATGCGTAATTTTATCAAATATGGAATTGCATGCTTCAAGAAGGATTGCAGGGTTGTGATTGCTGGTTAGCAGGAAGGAAACAAACATGGCAAAAGTAATCATGGTGCAGGGCACGATGTCAAATGCCGGGAAAAGCCTGATCGTTGCAGGACTTTGCCGTATTTTTGCGCAGGATGGCTATCGCGTGGCACCGTTTAAATCACAGAATATGGCACTCAATTCCTACATCACCGAAGACGGTCTGGAGATGGGGCGCGCGCAGGTCATGCAGGCGGAAGCGGCGGGTGTGAAGCCTTCCGTGCTTATGAATCCCATCCTGTTGAAACCGACCAATGATGTCGGATCACAGGTGATCGTAAAGGGTGAGGTGCTCGGAAATATGCGGGCGCGGGATTATTTTGCGTATAAGAAAAAGCTGGTTCCGACGATCTGCGAGGCTTTTTCGGAGTTGGAAAAGCAGGCAGACATTATTGTGATGGAAGGGGCGGGAAGCCCGGCAGAGATCAATCTGAAATCGGATGATATTGTCAATATGGGGCTGGCAAAACTGGTCGATGCACCGGTGCTTCTGGTGGGGGATATTGACCGTGGCGGCGTGTTTGCGCAGCTTTTGGGAACTTTGATACTTTTAGAAGAGGATGAAAAAGCTCGTGTGAAGGGTCTGATTATTAATAAATTCCGCGGGGACAAGACGATCCTTGATCCGGGAGTGGAGATGCTGGAGGAACGCGGCGGCGTGAAGGTTGCCGGAGTAGTGCCATATATGCATCTTTCCATTGAGGATGAGGACAGTCTGAGCGGCCAGTTGGACAACCACGATGTAGGCGTGATAGATCTGGCAGTGATCCGTTTTCCGCGGATCTCCAATTTTACGGATTTTAACGTGTTTGAACGGCTGGAGGGTGTGTCCGTGCGCTATGTTTCTTCGGTGCAGGAATTGGGACAGCCGGATATGATTTTTCTGCCGGGCAGCAAAAATACGATGGGTGATCTGCGCTGGATGCGGCAGAACGGTCTGGAAGCCGCGGTCAAAAAGCTGGCGGCGCATATCCCGGTCTGGGGGATCTGCGGTGGCTATCAGATGCTGGGGCGTACCATTTCGGACCCACATGGGGTAGAGAATGAGAATTCGCTACGCGAACCGCTCTATCCGGCTCATTGCGAAGCAATTTCTCATGAGCCGGATACAATTGCCGTGGAGCGCATAAAGCGCGACGGGGCACTACCCCTGCGTGGTATGGAACTGATCGACACCGACACGACCCTGATGCCGGAAAAAATGCGTACGCAGACACGTGGAAAATTTGAGAATGTGACCGGTATTTTTTCCACACTTTCCGGATTGGAATTTTCCGGCTATGAGATTCATATGGGAAAGACAACGGTTTCCACCGGGGAACATCAGACGCCACTGGTACAGCTGGCAGATGGCAGAACCGACGGGGTGCAGCGCATGGAAAAAGGCAGCGAAACACCCGGCGTATACGGCAGTTATGTGCACGGCATTTTTGACGATGGAGACATTGCCGTGCGCATAGTACAGGCATTGGCTGAAAAAAAAGGTGTATCATGGAAACCGGAGGCTGGCGGCGATTATCATGCATTTAAGGAACAGCAGTATGACAAGCTCGCACAGGGATTGCGGGAGCATCTGGATATGGAGTATGTATACTCTATTTTGCAGGAGAGCCGGATTTCCTCTTGATTTTTACAATGTTATAGATCCCGACACAAATCAGGACAATGGATAATACCAGAAGAATGGAAAGTGGGTATTCGAAAATATAGTGATAGGAATCGGCATATGCATTACCATAGAGATCCATATATTTGAATTGTTCCCATTGACCCAGAAATGGAAGCATACACAACAGGAAAATTCCGGTTATGGTCATAAAAATAAAGGGAGTTCTTTTAGCAGGATTTTGGATTTTATTTTGGTTTTCTGCTGAAGCATCTGGTTTTTTGAGCATTGTGTCAATTGGAACATGGAATTGCTCACTGATTAAGAGCAGGGTATGGATGTTTGGAACAGAGATTCCCATTTCCCATCGCGATACGGCCTGACGAGTAACGCCTAATGTTTGAGCAAGCTGTTCCTGGGAAAGATGATGTTTTTGTCTTAAATCAAGAAGAATGTGAGCGATAGTTTGATTATCAATTTTGGTTTTATTCATATCAGCACCTCCTTTTTCTTATCATACATTTCATGGCTGAAAGAAGCAAGAAACAGGGAATTGCATTTGCGCAATTTACAATTGCAACAGGAGAAAATATTTGATTACAGGAAAAGAAATGGAGAAACTTAAAATCATTCCACCGGACGCACAGATCTACGCGCAGGTAAAAGCAAGCTGGGACAAAATTGCCAAACCGCTGGATGGTCTGGGGCAGTTTGAGACAATGTTTGCGCAGATCGGCGCAATCACAGGAAGCAGCAGCCTTTTCATTGAAAAAAAAGTGATCCTCACCATGTGCGCAGACAACGGTGTTGTCGCAGAAGGGGTCAGCCAGTCCGGACAGGAAGTGACCGCGGTGGTTGCAGGATTTATGGGGCAGCAGGCAAGCTCGGTTGGCAAAATGGCGCGCCGCGCCGGTGTGGATGTGATCCCGGTCGATATTGGAATCAACACAAAAGAAACGCTGCCGGGGGTGCGCGACTGCAAAGTGATGCAGGGCACGCGCGATTTTCTGCAGGAACCTGCAATGACAGAGGAAGAAGCGTTGCAGGCATTGTCTGTGGGAATTGATCTGGTCCGGGAGTGCAAAGACAAAGGCTATCAGCTGATCGGTACCGGAGAGATGGGAATCGGAAATACGACGACGAGCAGCATGCTTGTGGCGGCACTGACCGGACGCACAGCAGAAGAAGTGACCGGGCGTGGTGCCGGATTAAACGACGCGGGGCTGTTGCGCAAGCAGCAGGTCATTGCGCAGGCACTGGAGAAATATGAAAAAGAGATCCGGTCAGAGCATGCACTTTCCATGCTGGCGGCATTCGGTGGTCTGGATATCGCGGGAATGGCAGGTGTATGCATCGGCGGAGCACTGTATCATGTGCCGGTCGTTCTGGATGGGCTGATCTCATCGGTCGCGGCACTGGTGGCGGAGCGGATCGTGCCGGGTGTGCGGGAATTTGTTCTGCCGAGCCATCTGAGCAAGGAACCCGCGGCAAAATGGATCGCGGAGGAATTGAAACTTCATCCGGTTATTGATGCAGGACTGGGGCTTGGGGAAGGCACAGGAGCCGTGATGCTGTTTTCTCTTCTGGATCTGGCACTGGCACTCTACGAGGATCAGACAACATTTGATACGATGGAAATTGCGCAGTACGAGCGGTATGGGGAAACAGAATGATCACTTTGGTTTTGGGTGGAAGCGGCAGCGGAAAATCGGCTTACGCAGAGCATCTGCTGGATGGAAAAACGAATAAATATTATATCGCAACCATGCAGGTGTACGATGCGGAGGGCGAAAAAAAAGTTGCAAGACACCGGAGACTTCGCGCGGGAAAAGGATTTGTTACGATTGAACAGCCGCGGGATATCGGGGAAGTAGATTTTTCGAAAAGAGCACAGCAAGCCATGGAACCACCGGATCGCGCAGGGCAAAATATTACGGAACGTCCTCGCTGTGCCCTGCTGGAATGTATGTCCAATCTGGTTGCAAATGAGATGTTTTCCGGTGCGGACATCGTTTCGGAAGATGTGGTTGTCGGACACATATTGCAGGGAATCAAAAACCTTTCCACAAAAGTGGACGAGTTGGTGATCGTCAGTAATAACGTGTTTGAGGATGGCATTTCCTATGATGCGACAACGCAGGCATATATCCGTGCACTCGGACGCATCAATACGGGAGTAGCGGCGTTGGCGGATACGGTGACTGAAGTCGTTGTAGGGATTCCGGTTCCGGTAAAAGAGAGAAAGGAAGCAGGTTATGCACATCATTAGAGGAATCGCGGTGGCGTTTTCCACCTATTCAAAAATTCCGATGCCACAATTTGTGTGGAAAGAAGAAGACATGCGTTACAGCATGTGCTTTTTTCCGTGGATCGGGGCAGTGATCGGTGCTATCCTCTGGGGATGGTTTCGGTTGTCTGCGTTATTGGGAATCAGTACGCTTGCATTTATTCTGATATCAGCTGCGCTCCCGCTTATTATCACCGGGGGCTTCCATGTGGATGGGTTTATGGATACCATGGATGCATTGCATTCGTATCAGCCCAGAGAGCGAAAACTGGAAATTTTAAAGGATTCCCACATTGGAGCTTTTTCCGTGATCAAGCTGGCGGAATTCGGGTTGATTTATGTGGCGGCTCTTTCCCAGATTGTGGATTACCGTGCGCTGGAAGTGTTTTGCTGTGGATTTTTTCTGTCCCGCTGTCTGAGTGGCCTGAGCGTGGTCTCCTTCCGTTCCGCAAAAACGGATGGGATGCTCTATCATTTTGCGAGTACCGCACATGAGCGTGGGGTAAAAGGGGCACTTTATGCACAGACGTTGTTGTGTGTACTGTTTATGTTCTGGCTTTCGCTTATGGCGGGAATTCTGGCGGTGGCGGCGGCATTTGCAGTGTTCGGTTACTATCGCTGGCGCAGTTACAGGGAATTTGGTGGAATCACCGGAGATACGGCGGGCTATTTTCTTACCTTGTGTGAAGGCGCAATGGCGGTGGCGGCAGCAGTGTCGTGTCTGCTGTAACCGCCATGTTTTTCATGTAGATCAGACTTCTTCGAGAGCTGCTGGAGATTTGGCAAGTGTTTCTTCGATATATCGGTTCATGGAAATTTGATGTGCCATTGCATAAACAAATACTTTTTTGTGCAGCTCAGGAGAAATCCGTACATTAAAACTTCCCTTGAAAGCGGTTTCCGGTGTTTGACCGGATTTTTTACATAATTCCAGATAATCATCTACAGCCTGATGAAAATCATCGATCAGCTCAGTAGCATTTTCACCTTCATAGGAGATTAACGAACGGATTCCGAGAACTTTTCCGTAAAAAATTTTATCTTCTTCTGAAAATTCAATACTTCCAACATAGCCTTTATACTGAATTGTGTTATTCATAATAATCCCTCCTGTTCTAAAAAAGTAATAAGCTGTTTGATCTGATAATTTTTCAGTTCGTTATTTGGATGTGGTTTATGTAACAATATATTTGCGTGTTCTGTGCTTTCGAAAACAACGCGTGAACCACTGGTTTTTCCTTTATTTGAGCGTTTATAGTCTAAATATCCGAGCAGGGTTTCCGCTTCCTGAAATGTAAAATCTTTTGGTCTGGATTTTAGACGTTGAATTAATTTTTCTTTCTGTCCCATATGATGCCCCCCTGTTAATTACATTATACTCAAAAACAAACAAACTGCAACTATATATAGTTGCAATAAAAACAAATTTTCATTATATGAGAAAAATATGATAGAATATTTTTATATCAATTCTAATTGGAGTTTGAAGTATGGAATTATACATTGGCGGCACTGCTCAGGGGAAAAAAGTATATGTAACACAGGTGCGGGGCATCGCGGAAGCACGGATCTGGGACAATTTTGAAGAATGGTTTCGAGAGAAATTGCAGGAAAGTGCCCCGAAGTCTCCATCCCCGGAAGCAGAAAGTATGGCTTATCTGGAAAAACATCCGGATACAGTAATTATCTGCGATGAAGTAGGCAGCGGAATTGTGCCGCTTGATTCGTTCGAGCGGGAATATCGTGAGCGGCTGGGACGGCTGCTTTGTGAAATTGCAGCAAAAGCAGAAAGGGTGGAACGGATTGTATGTGGAATTGGACAGAGAATCAAATAGAACTGTATCTGATCCGGCATGGAATGACGCTGGGAAATGTAGAACACCGGTATATTGGCAGACAGACGGATGAACCGCTTTCGGAGGACGGCAGACAGCAGCTGGAGAAAAGAAAAGACCAATGGGCACAGGTATGCAGGACAGGGGATATGCCATATGTATTTGTAAGTCCCATGCTTCGCTGCCGGCAGACCGCAGAAATTTTATTTCCGCAAATTCCACAGATCGAAATTGATCCATGGCGTGAAATGGATTTTGGAGAATTTGAAGGAAAGAATTATGCACAGCTGAATGGAGATCCGCGCTATCAGGCATGGATTGACAGTGGTGGAACGCTGGCATTTCCGGGAGGTGAGAGCCGGGAGGCTTTTATCGCAAGATGTGTGGATGGGATGGAGCTGGTTATGGAACAGATCCGGCAGCAGCTGGCATACAGAGCGTGTCCAAAGTGCCGGGAAACGGAAGACAACGGTATGATACAGGAGCCGCTTCCGGTGGTGGCTGTGGTTCACGGGGGTACGATCATGGCGCTGCTTTCGCACTACTGTGGCGGTGATTATTTTTCGTATCAGGTAAAAAATGCAGAGGGCTATCATCTGCGCCTGTCCATACAAGAGAATAAAATGGAGTTAAAAGAAAAAGTATGAGTTATCATTTCTTTGCGATGTTTCTTGGGTTTGTGCTGGATCTGTTGTTTGGCGATCCGCACTGGCTGCCCCATCCGATCCGTCTGATTGGTAATCTGATCGCATCACTGGAAAAACTGAATAAAAAGGAACTGTCAGACACAAAAAAATTTCTGCGCGGGTTTGCGATGGTTGTGATTGTTATCGCATGGACAACCGGTGTAACCGCCGTTATCCTTGAGGGGGCATACGGGCTGCATCCGGCGATTGGCTGTGCCGTGGAAGCCATTATGACCTATCAGATTCTTGCTACAAAGTGTCTGAAAGTGGAAAGCATGAAGGTATATGAGCAGCTGCAAAAGCAGAATCTGCCGGCAGCGCGAAAGGCAGTGTCCATGATCGTTGGGCGTGATACGGAACAACTGGATGAAACAGGTGTGGCAAAGGCAGCAATTGAGACCGTTGCGGAAAATGCATCCGACGGTGTGATTGCGCCGATGATTTATCTGGCAGTCGGCGGACCGGTGCTTGGATTTGCCTATAAGGCGGTGAATACCATGGATTCCATGGTGGGATATAAGAATGAAAAGAACCTGTATTTTGGAAGATTTGCGGCAAAGCTGGATGATGTGGTAAATTTCATCCCATCCCGCGTGGCGGCACTGCTTATGATCGTGGCAAGCTTCCTTCCGGGGAAGCGTTTTAGCGGGACCGGGGCATGGAAGATCTGGAGAAGGGACAGCCGGAAACATGCCAGCCCGAATTCTGCGCAGACCGAGAGTGCCTGTGCGGGAAGCCTTGGCATCCAGCTGGCAGGGGATGCCAGTTATTTTGGAAAGACTGTAAAGAAACCGACGATAGGGGATGCCCTGCGTCCGGTGAAACCGGAAGATATCCGGTGTGCGAATGTGCTGTTGTACCGGATGGCATTCCTTGGCATGGCCGTTTGCCTGTCACTTTTGTATTTTCTGTAAACATTAAAAAGCCGGACGTTGTGTAAACGGCGTCCGGCTTTTTGTCAGACAGAGTTATCCGAGTTCTTTGTGCTCTACGGAATCTTTCATATCTTCTGCAAGCATGTAAATATTCTCCAGAACTTTTTTACAGCCCTTCATATTGTCCACCGTGGAATCTGCCATACGCAGCCCTTCGGTGGAAGAGGCAGCCACTTCCTCACCGGTGGCGGAGAGGTGGGTAATATTATCGGAAATAACATTCGTGGCATCAAGGATTTTCTGGATATTTTCTTCTGCCGTATGGATATCTTCCATCAGGCGTTCAACGGTTTCACCGACATTGCCGAATTTCTCCCGTGTATTCTCAATCAGTTCGTTCTGCTTTTCTACGGAAGCAACTGAGTTTTCGATACTTTCGTTGGCACGTTTTGTGTCATCGTTTAATTTGTCGATAATTTCTGTAATGTTGGCAGAGGCATTTTTTGTCTGTTCGGAAAGCTGGCGGATTTCATCGGCCACCACAGCAAACCCTTTTCCGGCTTCCCCGGCACGCGCAGCCTCAATGGAAGCATTTAAGGCAAGCAGATTTGTCTGGTTGGAAATTTCAATAATGGATCCGACAAAGCTCTGGACATCCTCGACTTTTGAAGTCAGGCTCTGGATGACCTGTACCGTGATATTGCTGGCTTCTTCCACGTTCTGTGCCTGTTCCTTTAATTCCAGGACGACCTGTGCACCGGATTTTACAGTAGCATCCGTTTCATGTGCGGCTTCAATCATCTGGTGGATGCCGGCTTCTGCCGCATCGGTGTTGCCCTGAATATTGGAACACATAACCGCCTGTTTCTGGATGGCTTCAGCGGTGCTTTCGGTGCTGTCTGCAATTTCCTGAATAGAACTGTGGCTGACCTCAATACTGTTTTCCAAACTGTCAAGCACAGTCATTGCTTCTTCAAAATGCCGGGAAATATTTTCGGCAACGAGAAGCATCTGATCGTGGTTTTTCTTCTGCTTATCCGCAGCTTCTGTAATTTCCGTCATGTTTTCATCAAAGAAAAGCACAAGCATCCGTGTAATACTGATAGAAGCGTATGCAACAAGAAGCAGGACAAACAGTGCCAGCACCTTGTTGGCCAGTGCAGCAGATGCGTGTGGGGCAAAACTGAGCATCAGACGAACGATATTTACCAGCAGAAATACGCTGTTTATTATTTTCATAAGCCGTTCATTCAGATAAACCATGGCGGCAATAATGAGGGGAAGCGCGTAAGCCCATGTCCCTTCCGTGGTATTTAGTAAAGCAACAGCTGCATAACCGACCATCATGGCGGTTGTCAGGATGATGGCACAGGTGTGCGTTTTCTTTCGGGTCAGATAGCCCAGTGCGGAAAGGATAATCACACCGACCGAAACCAGACACTGGATCATAATCCGGACAAAGTGATCCCCGTGGCTGGCCGCCAGTGCAGCAAGCATGGTCAGCGTGATATACGCAAAGATAATGGTGACAGCGAGAAATACCCGCTTGTTGGCTCGTAAATACTGTTTTTCGTTCATGTAATGTTCTCCTTCTGCCAAATATGCAAAATCGTTAAATTGTATAATAATCATACCTCTCATAAATACCGTTTGTCAAAGGAAAACAGACAAAAAACAGACTTTGTGGATTATTTGCCAAAAAACAGTTTTAAATCATCTTCTACGGTACCAATTCCGGCAATGCCAAACGTGTCCGTGAGGATCTTTGCCACATTCGGGGAAAGGAATGCCGGAAGGGTCGGTCCCAGGTGGATATTTTTTACACCCAGTGCCAACAGTGCCAGCAGCACAATCACTGCTTTTTGCTCATACCATGCAATGTTGTAGACGATCGGCAGATCGTTGATATCATCGAGACCGAATACTTCCTTCAGTTTCAGGGCAATCACAGCCAGAGAGTAGGAATCGTTACACTGTCCGGCATCAAGGACACGCGGTATTCCGTTGATATCGCCGAGATTCAGTTTATTATATTTGTATTTGGCACAGCCGGCAGTCAAAATAACCGCATCTTTTGGAAGTGCTCTGGCAAAATCCGTATAGTAATTGCGGGAGTTTGCCCGTCCATCGCATCCTGCCATGACGACAAATTTTTTGATCGCGCCGGAGTTGACGGCCTCAACAATCTGGCTGGCAAGTGCAAGTACCTGATTGTGGGCAAAGCCACCAATGATTTCACCGTGCTCGAGTTCTTCCGGAGCAGAACAGTGTTTCGCCTGTTCGATCAGTGCCGAGAAATCCTTCTGTGCACCGATTTCGCCATCAATGTGTGTGCATCCCGGATAGCCGGCAGCACCGGTGGTGTACAGCCGGTCTTTGTAGCTGTCCTTTGGTGGAACAATACAGTTGGTCGTCATCAGAATTGGCCCGTGGAAACGTTCAAATTCTTCTTTTTGTTTCCACCATGCATTTCCGTAATTTCCGACAAAGTTCGGATATTTTTTGAATGCCGGGTAGTAGTGGGCAGGAAGCATTTCTGAGTGTGTATACACATCTACACCGGTTCCCTGTGTCTGTTCCAGAAGCATTTCCAGATCTTTTAAATCATGACCGGAGACAAGAATCCCCGGATTTTTTCCCACACCGATATTCACTCTGGTAATTTCAGGATTGCCATAGGCACTGGTATTTGCAGTATCGAGCATCGCCATGCCTCTGACACCATAGTTTCCGGTTTCCAGTGTGAGTGCGACCAGGTCATCGGCTGTGAGGGAATCATCCAGTGTTGCAGCGAGTGCCCGCTGCAGGAAGGCATCAATTTCCGGATCATCCGAAAGCAGTACATTGGCGTGCTTGGAGTAAGCGGACAAACCTTTTAATCCGTAAGTGATCAGTTCACGCAGACTGCGGATGTCCTCGTCTTTTGTGGAGAGAACCCCTGCCTCTTTTGCCTTGGCAAAGAGCACATCATCCGATGCGTCAGAGCCATCTTTTGTTTTTATATCCCAGAAAGCAGCTTCCGGCAGACCTGAGGTATCTTTTACCTGTAAAATGAGTGTGCGGCGCACGGACAGAGTGTTATGAATCCGTGCGATGATCGCCTCATTGTCGAAGTTGGCATTTGTGATGGTGGTAAACAGATTCCAGGTGATCAAGTGGTTGGTTTCTTCTGAAACCTTTGTTCCTTCTTTGCGCAGCTGGGTTGTGACCGCGGATAATCCCTTGCTCACATAGACGAGCAGATCCTGCATAGCTGCTACTTCCGGCTTTTTGCCGCAGACACCCATCTGGGTACAGCCGCTGCATCCTGCGGTTTCCTGACACTGATAGCAAAACATTTTATGTTCCATAATAAGATACTCCTTTGATTTTATTTTGTAAGCAAGAAGTAATTTATCAGAAAGCAAATGGAAAATATGTTGTTAAAACCACAATTGACGAGAAAATGAACTGGTGATAAATGGGAATATGCAGTAAAATAGGAAAAAGAAAAGCTACAGGAAAATTATATGGGGGGATTACAGATGATGAAAGAATATATTATGGCACTGGATCAGGGAACGACAAGTTCCCGCTGTATCCTGTTTGATCATGCAGGAAAAATCGTCACGATGGCACAGAAAGAATTTACACAGATTTACCCGCAGCCGGGCTGGGTAGAGCAGAATCCGAGGGAAATCTGGTCCTCCCAGATGTCGGTTGCCATAGAGGCAATGGCGAATATCGGGGCATCATCCAAAAATATCCGTGCCATTGGCATCACAAACCAGCGCGAAACCACAATCGTCTGGGATAAAAAGACCGGGGAACCCGTATACAATGCGATCGTCTGGCAGTGCCGGCGCACGGCAGAACAGATTGATGAACTGAAAGAAAAAGGATATGGACCGATGCTGCAGAAGCGGACAGGTCTGGTGCCGGATGCTTATTTTTCCGCAAGCAAGATCGCATGGATTCTTGATCATGTGAAAGGCGCGCGTGAGGCGGCAGAAAAAGGGGAACTTTTGTTTGGCACGGTGGATACATGGCTGATCTGGAATCTGACCAAAGGGGCGGTGCATGTCACGGATTATACGAATGCGGCAAGAACCATGTTGTTTGACATACACAGATGCTGCTGGGAGGAAGAGATATTAGAGCTGTTTCGCATTCCCAAAGAAATGCTGCCGGAAGTGCGGCCGTCGAGTGGTTTCTTCGGAGAGACACAGGAGCAGATTTTTGGCGGTAAAATTCCTGTGATGGGTGTGGCAGGAGACCAGCAGGCAGCATTGTTCGGACAGTGCTGTTTTGAAAAAGGGGATGTAAAAAATACCTATGGAACCGGTTGTTTTCTTTTGATGCATACAGGAAAGGAACCAATCATTTCCAGACATGGACTGCTTACGACCATTGCTGCGGGTACTGCAGGGGAAGTGGAATATGCACTTGAGGGAAGTGTTTTTGTGGCAGGGGCGGCCATCCAGTGGCTGAGGGACGGGATGCGTATGATCCGTACCGCAGGACAGTCCGAGGAATATGCCAAGAGAGTCCCGGATTCCAATGGTGTTTATATTGTTCCTGCATTTGCCGGCATGGGGGCACCGTATTGGAATCCGTATGCGCGCGGAACGATTGTCGGGCTGACACGGGGATGCAAAAAGGAACATTTTATCCGTGCGACATTAGAGTCTATTGCCTATCAGGCGAAAGATGTCATTCACGCCATGGAAGAGGATGCCGGCGTGACGCTGAACGGTCTGCGTGTGGACGGAGGAGCCAGTGCAAATAACATGCTTGTACAGTTTCAGGCAGATATCATTGATGCGGCAGTACTTCGACCGGAATGTATTGAGACAACAGCACTCGGAGCGGCATATCTGGCAGGACTTGCGGCAGGTTACTGGAAAGATAGGGATGAAATCCGGGAAAACTGGCAGCTGGGACGAAGGTTTGAACCGGTAATGGACGCAGGGGAGCGCAAAAAGCTGCTCAGGGGATGGCAGAGAGCCGTGCGGTGCGCACGGCTCTGGGCAGAAGATGGGGAATAATGAGATTTATTTGTTTAATTCCGTTTTGATATTTTCGATCAATGGATCAGCCTGTTCCATCATATTGGAAATGTCCTCATAGATAAATCCCTTTTCTGTCATCAGGCTCTTTAAGCCGTCAATATCGGACTGAACCTGGGCATAACGGGTTTCATGGGCTTCCATGTCTTCCCGGAGCTGATCCACCTGTCCGCTGCAGTTTTCCACAACCTCATTGATGCCGCGGTGAACATTTTCTACGCCGGACACAGAATCATTGATATGGGAAAAGATATTTTCGGTTGTGTCCATCTGTGTGCGGGAAGCATCCAGTGCATCCTGTACATCCAGCAGAGAATGCGTCAGATTTTCGGAGCTTGTCTGCAAACCTTCCATACTTTTGTTTACATCACCCACCAGTTCTTTGATGCCAATGGAAAGTTTTGTGACTTCATCTGCAACAACGGCAAATCCTTTTCCGTGTTCACCGGCACGGGCCGCTTCGATGGAAGCATTTAATGCCAGCAGGTTGGTCTGGTTTGCAATGCCGACAATGTTTTGCATGGTTGCATGGATTTCATCAAAGCGGGCCTGAAATTCATCGTAGATTTTATGAATCTCTGCGAACTGCGTTTCCACTTTGACAGAGCTTTCTTTCAGATCACGGATATCCTGCATGGCATCATCGGATACGCTGGTCACATCGGTGATTACATCCGTAAATTGGCCGGAAATTTCTCCGATTTTTCCGAATTCTTTTTGCAGGGAATCAACAGCTTCGCGGATCGAGGCATTGTGTTCAATGACATCGGTGTAAGAGTCTTTTACTTTATCAATCTCGCGCACGGTCTTGATCTCTTCTTCAACGAGAGATTCCTTTTTGTCAATGACAAAATGGCTGAGAAAAGACATGGATGTCAGACAGTCTTCTATTTTCTTTTTATTGGAAACCTGTGGAACAGGTGTTGCGGTTCCTGTGGTTTTCTTTTTTCCAAACATAAAAGGTTCCTCCTATTCAAATACCACGCAGACCATCGTCTGGTTTACATGCTGGTTATTATACTGTTCGCCACCGCCGACAATGCCAAGGTGTGGTCCGAGAACTGCCATGTCTTTTGCATATGTAGAAAAATATCCCTCTTTTTCGTAGAGCAGATACCGGTAGATACAGTCAATGGATAAAACCAGGGAAATATGGGATGCGTCCTGCTGGATCTGCTGGCGTGTCTGCTGTTCTGTTGCTTTGTAGTCACCGAGGCTTAAGAAATAAATGCAGTCGTTTTTATTGATTCGTTTGTAGTTGGTCAGTGTGCCGTCTGTATCCATTCCGTTCATGGAAGAGATAAAAACCTGATTGCCCACCGCACGTCCCATAGGATTGACCAGTACGTTGTCAACGATTTTATCACGGGGAATGCCAAGTTCTGCGCTGTATACGTCTGCGGCGGGTTTACCGTCAAGTTCGATGAGTGCTTTACGGGACACATCGACTTTTGTGGCAAAGTGACTCTGAGCCGATGTTTTTTCATAGATGTTTTCTTTGTATACACGTATTTTTCCGGTTGTATTTTTGATCAGTGCATAGACGCAGGCATCTTCATATAATTCTCCGTTATATGCAACGACCGGAGGTTTGCCGTCCGGGACACCGAAAACGGTGCCTCCTGCCAGATGGATGCCCTTTGTTTCCAGACAGGATGTAAACGTGGTTACCAGCTTTTCTTCGGAGCCGGTACAATATTCCACGCATACCGTATCGTCTGTGCCGGGAGAAATCTCTGCAATCTGCTTCAGAAGCTGCGTTGTGCCCGCAACCGGACAACGGCTGGCTTCGGTGATGATACCACAGCGGATCTTCACATCAGAAAAAAATCCAAGAACCGCAAGACCGGAATCATTCACCTGTCCGTTTACGAGTCTGGTTCCGATCGTTCCGATACACGGAGTATCCGGAAAAAGTTCTTTTAAGCGTGAGGCAGTTTCTTTGAAATGTTCATAAGAAGCCATAAAAAGAATTGCACTTGGGGATGTAAGTCCCTGTACTGCCTGATGCACGGCAGCTTCCGGCTGTCCCACACCTGTGCCGATGAATGTTTTCATGGAAAATTCCCCCTTAAATCTGATCTGTTTTTCTTATAGTATATTTTTTCTAATTTAAAATAGCAACAGAATTTTATGTTTTCACCGACAAAAATGATTTTTTTCTTGCACTTGTTTCCTGTTTTGCGTATAATTTTTAATGTGCGCGTACAAAGCACATTTGTACGCAGGAGAAGCCTTTTGAAAAAGGAAAATAAGGAGAAAAATTATGTGGACAACAATCAATGCATTTTTAAAGACCGTGGACAACTTCGTCTGGGGAGTCCCGCTTATGGTATTGATCCTCTGCGGTGGTATCTTACTGACCGTGCGTCTGGGAGTCCTGCAGATGCGCAGGCTTCCGCTGGCACTCAAGTGGATGATCAAAAATGAAGAGGGCGGCAAGGGAGAAATATCCAGTTTTGCGGCTTTATGTACGGCACTGAGTGCAACGATCGGTACGGGAAACATTGTCGGCGTGGCAACTGCGGTATGTGCAGGCGGTCCGGGGGCATTGTTCTGGATGATTGTGGCGGCATTTTTCGGAATGGCAACAAAATTTTCCGAAGGATTACTTGCCATCAAATACCGTGTAGTTGACAAAGACGGACACAGTCTGGGTGGTCCGTTCTACTATATTGAACAGGGAATGGGATCGAAATGGAAATGGCTTGCAAAGATTTTTGCCTTTTTTGGAGTCTGTGTAGGTCTGTTCGGAATCGGAACATTCAGCCAGGTGAACGGTATAGCCAGTGCCATCCAGAACTTTTTTGACCCGAATAAGGTTCATACCGTGGCAATTCCGGGAATCGGAACTTATTCCTGGACGGTTGTAATCGCTTCCCTGATCCTTGCATTTTGTGTGGGTGCCGTGCTGATTGGAGGAATCAAGCGTATAGCAAGTGTCAGCCAGATTGTTGTTCCGTTTATGGCAGTTGCATATTTTGTATTTGCGTTGATTTTAATTATCTGTAATATTACAAAAGTTCCGGCAGCGGTTGTTACGGTTGTGCAGGGCGCATTTCATCCGCGTGCAGTCACCGGTGGTGTGGTAGGCAGTATGTTTGTTGCCATGCAAAACGGTGTTGCAAGGGGCATTTTTTCAAACGAGGCAGGACTTGGTAGTGCACCGATCGCAGCGGCAGCAGCACAGACACATGAGCCGGTGCGTCAGGGTCTTGTCAGCATGACAGGTACATTTATTGACACGATTGTGATCTGTACACTGACCGGACTTTCCATTGTACTGACCGGAGCATGGCAGGTGGATGGACTCGAGGGCGTTCAGGTTACTACATATGCGTTCCAGAACGGACTTCCGTTCCCTCATGTGGTATCTTCTTTTGTCCTGATGATGTGTCTGGTATTTTTTGCCTTTACAACGATTCTTGGATGGGATTATTACAGTGAGAGATGTCTGGAATATCTGACCGGTGGAAATATGAAAAAAGTAATGGTGTTCCGCTGGATTTATATTCTGGCAGTATTTATCGGACCGTATATGACGGTAAGTGCTGTCTGGACGATTGCCGATATTTTCAATGGTCTGATGGCACTGCCGAATATGATTGCGCTGTTTGCTTTAAATGGTGTGGTTGTATATGAGACAAAGAAATTTTTTGAGGCTGGTAAACATAAAAAATGAAAATATATTTAATCAGGCACGGAGAAACGGACTGGAATCATATCAACCGTTTTCAGGGAAGGGAAGATATAGAACTGAATGCGGCAGGAATTGCACAGGCAGTACGCTGTGGGCAGACGCTGCAGGGACTGGGGATAGAAGCTGTGTATACAAGCCCACTGAAACGTGCACACTGCACAGGAGAGGAGATTGCTGCACAGATCGGGTTAAGCAGAGACGGTGTAGAGCCGATGCAGGAGCTGATTGAGCGGGATCTTGGTCCGTTTTCCGGACAACTGGTAAAAGATAAAAAAGAGTATTTTGCACTTGCGGCAGGCGACCATGTCGAAGGAATGGAGCCGTTTGCCGATGTGCAGAAACGCATGGAGCATGCGATGGAGCTTCTTGCGGCAACGGGACATCAGGCAGTGGCTGCGGTATCCCATGGAGCGGCAATCAATGTGCTTCTGGCAGGGCTTACGAATCATGAGATCGGAACCGGAAAGACAAGACTCTACAATGGGGCAATCAATGTGATTGAAGGGTCACAGACCGGAGGATTTCATGTCCTGCACTGCAATCTGCCGCCGGATGATCCCAAGACACGGCAGATTCTGCTGCAGGATCGGTAAAGCAGATTTTATCATGCAACTATGGATACAGGAGGACAGGATGGGATACGAGCGGCTGGAAAAAAGTCTGACAGACACGATCAAAGAGGAACAGGCAAAACTGGGATTCCGAAAAGAAGCCATCCGGTTATATTATCCCCTGTCCTCTCTGAATCACTTTTTTGACGTGCAGGAGAGAGAAGAACAAATGCTTCATCGCCTGCAGCATCTGCCGGAAACCTGGCAGGAAAAACTCGGGGATGTAGGTGTGACGGCAAAAAAAGAGCGTTTCTGTTTTTATATTCCGGAACAGGGAAGTGTATATGTCCATGAGCATGAAAAGCCGGATGAATTTATCCGGGAACTGGTGGAACTAGTGGGCAGGCATGGCTGTACCATGCAGGAGATCCGGGAACTGTTCTGTAAACATTCGTCCCATGTGGAATGTCAGAAGATCGAAAATGGGGAATTCGACTGGATGTTCCGGTTTGCAGAGGATGAGGAAGATCCCTATTATTATTGTTTTAAGGATGAGGGAATCCATATCATTTACCATCGTTTTTTGCCGGAGGATTACAGGGAGTTTGGAGTCTGATGAAAACAGACACAGATAAGGCAGCGGATCAGCAGGGAGAAAATTATGGCACAGACAATATTACTTTTTCGTATAAACCGGGATAAATACGCAGTGATTCAGAATGTATGCAGGACATTAGGCATCCGTATCATAGATGTTGCCCGCAAGGATTATTCCCAGAAACTGGGCACTCTGGCGCAGATACAGGGATTTACCAGAGAAGCAAAAAAATATGACGGTCCGGAATTTCCGGCAGAAATGCTGATTTTTTCGGAAATGAATTCGGATCAGGTGGATGCATTTCTGGCAGAATATAAAAAGGCGGGTGTGGAACCAATTGCACTAAAAGCTGTAATCACGGGCAATAATATTTTCTGGACGGCAGAGAGGACACAGAAAGAATTGTTGCGGGAACATTTATTTATGAGCAATATTTACAAAAGCAATATGTGATTTGCACAAAAAATTTACGTTATTTTTGTTGAAAACTACCAAAGATGGTGCTATAATGTATACAAGAAATGAGAAAATCATTTCGAACATATCAGCCCATATGACATAAGATAATTGAGAAGGGCGCACACCAAAATAAAAAAGGAGGTGTATCGATGATGTATGCAATCGATCCAACCATGTCCTTTGCTCAGGTAGTTCAGTATTACAAGGATTACGTGAAACGGACGAAGAGCTGTGGACGCAAACCGGTATCCTTCCTGCGATTTGTAACAGGCAGATACTAAAATCGGATGATCCGGTGGCAAAGAAGCCGCCAGCTCACCCGATTTTTCTTTTACTACGGAAATAAAACAAGATAAAAACGGCATAGCTGTGATCCAGTACATATTGCAGGGATCATAGGCTATGCCGTTTGCTGTTTAAACCGTTCCGGTATCCGGAATTACGGCTGGGCCGGATTCTTTTTCATACAACACATTCCGGTTCCGGATGATTCCTAGCAGAATCCCCACCAGAATGGAATTGGCAACTGTGCCGGTAAGTCCGTAAGATAAGAACGGAACAGAGGCGGTATAAAACAGATTGATGCCAAAGTTCGTCAGTACATAGTTGAACAGCTCAAGGAGAAGGACTCCGCTGGCAGCAGTACCAAGCAGCATTGCCAGACGGTTGCTCTGCCGCAGCGCACAGTGCATGCTGTACAGCGCAAAAAAGGCAAGTGCAGCGATGATTAAAATGCCGGCCGCAATGCCGAACCACAGAAAAATACTGTGCAGCAGATAGGTAGAGTAAAGTTCTTCCCGTGGAAGACGGTCACTGACAGAACTTCCACCGAACAGGGAAAAACGTGTCTGTTCATACTGCAGGGCAAGTCTCGTAAAGCCAGGTCCGTCGTCAGTATGCTGCAGTCCGAGTGCAGTCAACAGGCGGTCATACAGATAGGTTTGCGGACGTAAAAACAGGCTGCCTGCCAAAGCTGCGATTCCGATATAAGGAAGAAGTGTCCAGCACCAGAGAACCTTTTTGGAACCGGGCAGAATCCTTTTTTGGATACAGATTCCGGACAGCAGGACGGACAGAAAAACAAATGCCAGAACCGGCGGCCATACAAAACCACTGGTGTGGCTTAGGATCGCTCCGAAAAACAGGAGTGACAGCACATGCAGCCAGACAATGGTTTTCCATCCTTTTTCCCGGTTGGAGTATAGCAGCAGTGCATAGGACAGTGGATACAGCAGACACAGATAATAGCTAAAGGTACGGGTCTGCCAGAAAGAGAACGTGCCCGGAAAGAAGCAGGCGAGCAGCGCAAATCCCAAAAACAGACCGTATAAAAACCAGCTGTATTTTGACAAACACATGTAATTGCTGAACATCCCAAACAGAATAATGCCGAAGCCAATCATCTGATAGAAAACGGCATGCTGCATAAACGCGGTGTTGGAATAGGTGGTGTTAAGTGGTTCAGAACCATACAGGATATATTGCATGAAAATTCCGGATAATGTAAGAACCACCGCAATGCCGAACAAAACACCCGGAAACCGGGGACGATGGATCCGGTTTAATTCCGTGCCGGCTGCAACCGGGTCTCCCATCTGCCGGACAGCTTCTTTTTCTGCTGCGTCCGGAGACATTCCTGTATCTATATAATCCTGCATCTGTTCGTCAATGTGTTCCTGAATTTCTTCCAGCACATGGGTACGTGCATGTGGGTTTAAAATCTGTTCGCCCAGGGTCTGCAGATATTCTTTTTCCTCCATATCAGATTCCTCCTTCAAAACTTAACACATTGCTTACAGCAGCCTGATAGGCCATCCATTCCTGCTTTTTTTCGGAAGAATGATGCCGGCCGGCCTCTGTCAGCTGGTAATATCTGCGTTTTTTCCCGGAAGAGGCATCCTCATAGGACCGCACATAGCCCTTGCTCTCCAGGGAGTGGAGCAGTGGGTACAGGGTGCCGGCTTTCAGTTCAAAGACGTTGTTGGATTTGCTGCGAAGAGCTTCAATCATTTCGTAGCCATACATATCTTTCGTTTCCAAAAGGCGCAGAAGCAGCAATGCCATGCTTCCCTGTACGAGATTTTTGTCAATACCCATGGTATATGACCTCCTTTCAGTGATAAGTACTATAGACTGCCTATACATGAAAGTATATATCGACAGTCTATACATGTCAAGCAAAGGGAAAAGCGTTGTGCAATATGCATGAAAAATAGAAAGGAAAACTTACTTATTTCACAAAAATGAGAATAACACTTGCGAAACTGTGCAAAAAAGGTGTATACTCTGCTTACTGAAAACGTTACCGGAAACATTGCCGTGAACGTTTTCGACCAGGGGCTGCCGTATGGACGGTAACTCTACGAACGTATTTATTTTAGGAGGGTGAAAATATGAAAAAGAAAATTGTATCAGCATTAATGGTTGCCGCAATGGTTGTCACAGCATTCGCAGGATGCGGAAGCGATAAGGGTGGCACATCCACACAGGGTGGAGACAAGACCAGCAAGAGTTCTGGAAAGGTTTACATGTTAAACTTTAAACCAGAGACAGACGAAGCTTGGCAGGATCTGGCAAAGACCTATACCGATCAGACCGGTGTAGAGGTAAATGTGCTTACTGCAGCAGACGGACAGTACAACACAACATTACAGTCCGAGATGGCAAAGTCAGATGCACCTACCATCTTCAATGTGGGAAATTCTTCCGCAGCACAGACATGGAACGATTATACATATGATCTGAAGGACTCTGAGCTTTACAAGCATCTGACAGATAAGTCTCTTGTAATCAACTCTGATGATAAGGTAGCTGCCATTGCAAACTGCTATGAGTGCTACGGCCTGATCTACAACAAGACAATTCTGGAAGGATACTGTGGCATGGATGGTGCTGTAGTTTCTTCGGTAGATGAGATTAACAACTTTGATACTTTAAAGAAAGTTGCAGATGACATCAATTCCCGTATTGATGACATCAATAAAGAACTTGGAACTGACCTGACAGAGGCATTTGCTTCCGCAGGACTGGATGACGGATCTTCCTGGAGATTTGCCGGACATCTTGCCAATATGCCACTGTACTATGAGTTCAAGGATGATGGATGTGACCTTACAGCCGGGGAAGAGTCCATTAAGGGAACTTATCTTGATAACTTCAAAAACGTATGGGATATGTATGTATCTGATTCCGCAGCAGATCCTAAGACATTAAATTCCGGTGCATTAAATGCAGAGTCTGAGTTTGGTATGGGAGAGGCAGTCTTCTACCAGAATGGTGACTGGGAGTTCGCTCCGTTAACAGATGAGGAAAACGGATATGTCGTTACAGCAGATGACTTATCCATGATGCCAATTTACTTTGGTGTAGATGATGAGAATGAAGGACTTTGTGTTGGTACTGAGAACTACTGGGCAGTGAACGCAAAGGCATCTCAGGAAGATATTGATGCAACACTTGAGTTCTTAAATTGGGTAATCACTTCTGACGAGGGACGTGATGCCATTACAAATCAGATGGGACTTACTGCTCCATATGATACATTTACAGGTGATTACGAGACAAAGAATGCATTTGCACAGGCTGCAAACAAGTTAATGACTGACGGAAAAACATCTGTAGCATGGAGCTTCAATGCTACTCCAAACGTAGATGACTGGAGAGCGGATGTTGTTTCTGCCCTGACTGCCTATACCGCAGGTGAAGGTGAGTGGGATGCTGTAAAGACCGCATTTGTTGATGGATGGGCAAATCAGTGGAAGATCGCCCATGAAGATGATGCACAGTAATCAAAGATGATGGGAAAAGGGGTAAGTGGCATGCCGCTTACTCCTTTTTTAAAAGAAGCACCTGCAGTGCAGGCTGGTACTGGCAGGGGCTGCAGTTAGTGAAAGGAATGTATTATGGAAAAAGCAATTAAAAAATATTTCCCGATTTTTCTGCTTCCGACAATGATTGCGTTTGCAATTGGATTTATTGTACCGTTTGTATATGGAATTTTCTTATCTTTTTGTAAGTTCACAACCGTTACAGACTGGAAATGGAAAGGGTTACAGAATTATTCGAGAATCTTTTTTGTAAACGGAAAGTTAGACACAACATTTATTCATTCATTATGGTATACAGCGTTATTTACGGTTGTATCGGTGCTGATCATCAATGTGATTTCATTTTTCATTGCGATGGCACTTACCAAAGGCATCAGGGGTACCAATCTTTTCCGTACCGTATTTTTCCTGCCCAACCTGATTGGTGGTATCGTACTCAGTTATATCTGGTTAATGATTTTTAACAGCGTATTATCCAATTTCTCCAAGACAATCGTATCCACACAGTGGTATGCGTTCTGGGGTATGATTATTGTAGTATGCTGGCAGCAGATCGGATATATGATGATTATCTATATTGCAGGAATCCAGAATATTCCGGGAGAATTAATCGAGGCGGCAAAGATTGATGGTGCAAATTCCTGGCAGCTGCTCCGGCATGTAACACTTCCGATGCTGATGCCGACGATCACCATTTGTACATTCCTGACGCTGACCAATGGATTTAAGTTATTTGATCAGAACTTCGCTCTGACCGGTGGTAATCCGGCTAAGATGTCACAGCTTCTGGCATTAAATATTTATGACACAATGTACGGCACGACCGGATGGCAGGGCGTTGGTCAGGCCAAAGCGGTTATCTTCTTTATTCTGGTTGCAGTTATTGCGCTGGTTCAGAATAAACTGACCACAAGCAAGGAGGTGCAGGACTAATGGCTAAAAAGAATAACAATCAGGTAAGTGCTGTCCGTCAGGCAAAACATAGCTGGATCTGGACACTGGCATTTACGGTTATCAGCATTTTATGGATTGCACCAATTCTGGTAGTCCTTTTAAATTCCTTTAAAAGAAAAGCCTTTATTTTCAGACATCCGTTTACACTTGGAACAGAGCCGCTTTCCGCTGGCTGGGATAAATTTATCCATGGTGTTGAACGTGCATTCTGTGGCTGGCTGAACTATTCCAACGGTATCCGTAAGACAAATTTCTGGAACAGTTTTGGGATTTCCCTGTTTATTACAGTAGGCTCGGTTGCATTGATTATTATCTGCTGCTCCATGTGTGCATGGTATATTACCAGAGTCCATACAAAAGTGACGAAAACAATTTATGTACTGTGTCTGTTTTCCATGATTGTTCCATTCCAGATGGTAATGTTTACGTTATCAAAATTTGCAAACCTTTTACATCTGTCCAATCCTCTTGGAATTATTGTTGTATATCTGGGATTTGGAGCGGGGCTGGCCGTTTTCATGTTTACCGGCTTTGTAAAGGGAATTTCCCTGGAAATTGAAGAAGCTGCAATGATTGATGGATGTACACCATTACAGACCTTTTTTAAGGTGGTTTTTCCAATTTTAAAGCCAACGACGGTAACGGTAGCAATCCTTGAGGCGATGTGGGTATGGAATGATTACCTTCTGCCGAGTCTGGTGTTGAATATTAATAAGTATAAAACCATTCCGATCGCAATCCAGTTTCTGAAACAGAGTCATGGACAGATCGACTGGGGTGCCATGATGGCGGTACTTGTTCTTGCAATTCTGCCAATTATTATCTTTTATATTGCGTGCCAGAAATATATAATAGAAGGAGTTCTTGCAGGTGCTGTCAAGGGCTAGAAAATAGACATTTCGTCTGTATATACGAGGTGAAGGAATGACAATTGTAGATATTGCGAAAGAGGCAGGATATTCTGTCAGTACGGTTTCCCGTGTCCTGAATGGAAGAAGAGATGTCAGCGAAGAAGCCCGTGACCGCATTATGCGAATTGTGGAAGCTTACCAGTTTGTACCAAATAACAATGCCAAGCATTTAAAACAGACCGTGAGCCAGAGTATTCTGATTCTCGTAAAAGGTACTTCGAATATGCTGTTTACAAATATTATAGAGGTGATTCAGGATACTATTGAGGGATCGGATTATTCCCTGCGGGTGCATTATCTGGATGAAGATGCAGATGAAGTGAAAGAGGCTGTGCGGATGTGCAGGGAACATAAGCCGATGGGAATTTTGTTCCTTGGAGGTAATATACAGTACTTTCATGAAGAATTTGAACTGGTCAATGTTCCGTGTGTACTGGTGACAGATCGGGCGGATAAACTGGGATTTCGGAATCTTGCATCGGTTTCAACAGATGATATGGCAGCTGCGGAGATGGCGGTTGATTATCTGTTTGATCACGGACATCGCGATATTGCTGTTATCGGGGGAGATATGGCATTATCTTCCCCAAGTAAATACCGTAAAGCAGGAGCGAAGCGCAGCTTTATAAAACATGGCTGTGAATTTGAGGAAGAAAGTTATGCGGTAGCGCGGTTCTCATATGAGAGTGCATACAATGCCATGAACCGGATGCTGGCTTCCCAAAGATCCATTACAGCGGTTTTTGCCATGAGTGATGTGATGGCAGTTGGTGCCATGCGCGCAATTTTTGATGCGGGTCTGCGGGTACCGGAGGATATCTCGGTGATCGGATTTGACGGAACACTTCTTGCAGATTATTATAATCCAAAGATTGTGACGGTTTGTCAGGGGTATGAAAAGATTGCCAGAAAAAGTATTGATCTGTTGTTTGGCATGATTGATCTCAACAAACCGGCCACACATGAACTGGTTCCATTTAGTTTAAAAAACACAGAGAGCGTAAGCTCTATTTGATTTCTGCTTATTTTTAAGAAGCCGTGCAGCGTTGCTGCACGGCTTTAATTGATTGAGGGACGGAGCAGCCGGTAGATGGCTGCTGCAAGTGGCACGGCAAACAGGATTCCCCAGATACCGAATGCCCCACCGCCGACAATGACTGCGGCAAGTACCCAGATGCCGGGCAGCCCGATGGAATGTCCGACCACACGGGGATAGATAAAATTGCCTTCGATCTGCTGGAGAATTGTTAAAAAGATAAGAAATACCAGTGCTTTTACCGGGGAAACCGTAAGAAGCATACACGCACCGGCTGCGGCACCGATATAAGCTCCGATGACCGGTAGCAGTGCGGTTACACCTACCAGACAACCGATCATGGCAGCATAGGGGAGACGCAGAATCCACATGCCGATGGTACAAAGCATACCGAGGATTACGGCCTCTATGGTCTGCCCTGCCAGAAAATGATGGAAGGACTGATTGAGAACCGTCAGTACGTAACGTATTTTTTTCCCTTGGAAAACACCGAAACACCGGTCGATCAGGGAACTGCCCATCCGTAAGAGGGATTCTTTGGCAGCAAGCAGATAAAAAGAAAACATCAGTCCCGGCAGAAAAATTAAAAGCCAGCTGCCAAGTTTCTCCAGGGAAGTTTTCATGCCTTTTGCCAGACGGGGGATTTTTACAATCAGTGTATCCCAGCAAAAGGGTTCATTCATCCATGCCCGGATTTCGTTTCCCATGCCAAGATCCATTTGCAGATGTTCGTTTGCCCACTCACACAGTAATTCTAAAACCTGGGGGAAATCGGTTGCGATGATCCGGATGCAGGATAACAGCTGAGGGACGATCATCCACCATAAGATCAGGATCACAAGCACAAGCGAAAGGTAGGAGAGTGTCATACATAGGGGACGCTGTAAGGGCGCAATGGCTGCCATACGGCATATTCTTGCATATCCTTTTTCGTAAAAACACATAAGGGTATTAACTACATAGGCAATCATACAGCCGATCAGTAAGGGAAGGACTGCGCGGAAAACAGTTTTTGCAATTACTGCCAGAATGGGCAATACATAAAATAGTGAACCATACATAGGGCATACTCCTTTTCCTCTACAAATATTTATTAGTTTGGGCAGAAGAAAGCGGGATTATGTAAAAATAAGGAAATGTTAAGGTAGAATCATGGTTTCGCCCCTTGAAATCATGGAGAAAGAAAGCTAGAATACAAAACAGATGATAGAATCAAAAAGTATTGCTTATTTAAAGAAGGGATCCGATGATGAAAAAAGGACTGGTCATGGAAGGCGGAGCTATGCGCGGAATGTTCACCGCCGGAGTCATCGACGTGATGATGGAGCATCAGATAACATTTGACGGAGCGATGGGCGTGTCAGCAGGGGCAGTGTTTGGCTGTAATTATAAGTCTAGTCAGCCGGGACGCGTCATTCGTTACAATGCAGCGTACTGTAATAAACCGCAGTATGCGGGACTGCGCACATTTTTGAAAACAGGGGATATGTTCGGGGAACAGTTCTGTTATCATGATATCCCGGAGCATCTTGACCCATTTGATTATGAGGCTTACCGCAAGAATCCGATGGATTTTTACGTGGTGGTGACAGATGCCAAAACCGGGAAAGCTCTTTACAAAAAAGTGGATCGGTGTGATAAGACAGAAATGGAATGGATGAGAGCATCGGCATCCATGCCGATTGTGTCAAAGCCAGTCTGTGTAGACGGATATGAATTGCTTGATGGAGGCGTAGCAGATTCTATTCCGGTGCAGAAAATGCAGGAACTTGGGTTTGATAAAACGGTTGTGATTCTGACGCAGCCGCGGGATTATGTGAAAAAAAAGAATCAGCTGATGCCGCTGGCGAAAGTATCGCTTCGCAGGTATCCGGCGATGATTGATGCCATGGAACACCGGCATGAGCATTACAACGAAGAACTGGAATATATCAGGGAAAAAGAAGAACGTGGGGAATTGTTTGTCATTCGTCCGCCAAAAAAGATAGAAGTCAGCAAAGTAGAAAGAGACCGGCAGAGACTCCTTGCCGCCTACCGCATGGGACGGGAGACGATGAAGGAGCATATGCGCAGTCTCGAGCGTTTCCTGAAATAAGCACCTGTTACAGGAAACGGTAAATCAGGATCGCCAGCACAATTCCGATGATGCCGGCGATCGTTATTTTTATGGTTAATCCAAATGTGAGCACCAGAATTCCCAGATCAAGTACCAGTGGGTTGGAAAGACCAAAGGTCTGTCCGTAATTCAGCCAGCGGAGAGCCGGAACACCGGCACTAAGCTGACCGATAAAGCCACCCAGTACAACACCTGCGAGAATCATCAAAAGAAGTGCCCAATAGTTTTTTCCAGCAGTTCCTTTTGCCATAAAATATCCTCTTTTCTAAAGTCTAGAATTCTATCATAACATAAAAAGTTAAAAATCACAAAGGATACATGTTTTTTGTATAGAACAGCATTGAAGCCTTTGGTTTTTTGTGATAAATTAAACATATCGGCATGAATTGGTATATGGGGGAGGACAATTGAAAAAAATAGCATTGATATCAGACGGCTGGCGCCGGATGATCACGTATGCCTGGGTAGATGGGATCATCCGGCGGATCAGGGAACTGGATGAGGATATTGCTTTGTATCAGTACAATTGTTATGGCAATTGGAGCAAAGATGCATTGCATAATACGGGCGAATATAATATTTATAATCTGCCGGATCTGTCAGCGTTTGATGGAATTATACTGGATGGAAGCAATATTGTGGATGTCCGGCAAAAAGAAAAGATTGTAGAACGCCTGCAGAACTGTGGGGTTCCGGTTCTTTCCCTGGATTGGTATATCAGCGGATTTTATTATGTAGGCGCAGATAACCGGCGTCCGATCCGTGAACTTATGACACATTTATACGAAGTGCATGGATGCCGCAGATTTGTTTTCGCCGGAGGCCCGGAAGATGCTTTCGGAAATTTTGAACGTGTTGCTGCGTACTGCGAATGCCTGAAAAAATATGGAATGACATTGGATGACAATCCGATTTTATGTGGGGATTACGACTATGAGACCGGCGTGAACTATATGCGGGAGTATGTCCATAGCGGCTCGAAACTTCCGGATGTGTTTGTCTGTGCAAATGACAATATTGCGGCAGGAATCTGTGCAGAGGCAGAACAGTGGGGGTACCGCGTACCGGACGATTTTCTGGTGACGGGCTTTGATAATCTGGATAAGGCAGCCTATTTCCGTCCGCAGATTACGACTGTATTTCAGGATCGGGAGGAGATCGGAAAGCTTTGTGTGGATGTACTGCTCCGTATCTGGGAAGGAAAACCGGTGGAAGAACGCAATTATATTCCGGTTACCTGTATTTACGGAGAAAGTTGTGGCTGTCCGAATAACGGCATGGTAAATTACCGTGAATATATAAAGGAAAAGATTGTCGCCGCAGTCAAAAAAGATGAGGATGATTCCCTTCTCGTGGAATTGGAAGCGCAGATGGCAAGGTGCAATGGTTTCCGGGAAATTTTTGAATATATTGTTGACTATTTCCAGAAACTGAGATGTGACGGGGTATATTTTGTGGTGGATCGCAAGCTGTTTGCGGCCGATGAGGATACGGATTTTCCGGTGGAAGGCTATGATGAAAAGAATCTTGTGGTGGCAGATGGATTTGAGAACCATAAGAGAATGGCATTTGCCAGTGTCGGGGAACTGAACCGCCATCTGGAAGAAACAGGAAGCCAGAATGCCTATCTGTTTACCCCGATTCATTTCCGGGAACAGTCGGTTGGTTATCTGGTAATGAAAAACGGACGCTTTCTGTATGATAATCCATATTATTATGACATTCACAGCACGATTGTAAAGACACTGGAAACGCAGTTTAAGCAAAAACAGCTGGAGAATGCAGCAAACAAACTCCAGATGCTGTACAACAGGGACCCGCTGACCGGTATCTGTAACCGGATTGCGTATACGGACATTATCCGTCCGGCATTTGCAAAGTATCAGGAAAAGGGAATAGCATGTGCGCTTGTCTTTGTGGATGCGGATGATTTTAAATCTGTGAATGACACATATGGACATGAATTTGGAGATCAGGTACTGATAAGAATTGCACAGGTTCTTGAGGAAGAATGCCCACAGCAGGGATATGTATGCAGATACGGAGGCGATGAGTTCATCGGATTTTTCCCATATGCGACTTCCGAAAAGGCACAACAGTACACGGATCATGTGCAGAGCCGGCTGACCAAGGAAAACATTATGATCAGTATCGGTGTAGAGCTGACGTTTGCGGGGGGAGAAGAGACTATAGATGAGTATCTGTCACTTGCCGATCAGAATATGTACCGCCAGAAACAAATGCGCAAAGAAAGCAGGAAAAATATCGATTGATAATAGATTGACAAATTTATCTTACCAATGTATAGTAACTTAGTAGGAATACTAAGTTTTAAACTCTGTACATTTTTAAGAAAGAAGAGATATATTATCATGAAAATTTCAACAAAAGGCAGATATGCCATGAGACTGATGCTGGATCTGGCATTGAACAACACAGGAGCGCCGATCAGTTTAAAAGATGTTGCGAGACGTCAGGAGATTTCTGACAAATATCTGGAGCAGATCATTTCTGTTTTAAACCGTGCCGGTTATGTGCGTAGTGTGCGCGGAGCGCAGGGGGGATATCTGCTGCGTAAAGCACCGGAGGAGTATACCGTTGGAATGATTCTCCGCCTGACCGAGGGATCGCTGGCACCGGTTGCATGCCTCGACGAGGGAGACGATGTTGACTGTGAGAAACGGGAAGAATGTGTTACCCTGATTCTCTGGAAAAAGATCAATGATGCCATCTGCAGTGTTGTGGATCATATCACATTGCAGGATCTGGTTGACTGGCAGAGAGAAAAAAATGGGGATTATGTGATATGAGGTATCTCGAAGAGATATCTCATGCGATGTGCGCCTTATTAAAAAAGAAAAGAAAGTAGGAAGAGTATGAGTAAATTAATCTATCTGGACAATGCGGCTACCACACAGGTATACCCGGAAGTTCTTGATGCGATGCTCCCGTATTTTACGGAGCATTACGGTAATCCGGCAGCTATTTACAGCTTTGCAGGAGAGTCGGAGCGTGCGGTTGCAAAAGCAAGAAAGCAGATCGCAGATGTGATCGGGGCAAAGACCGAGGAAATTTATTTCACCGGAGGCGGAAGCGAGTCCGATAACTGGGCACTCAAAGCAACCGCAGAGGCATACAGCAGCAAGGGAAAGCACATTATCACATCCGCGATCGAGCACCATGCGATCCTGCACACGGCACAGTGGCTGGAGCAGCATGGCTTTGAGGTAACTTATGTCGGAGTTGATGAAAATGGTAAGATTAAGCTGGACGAGCTTGAGGCAGCCATCCGTCCGGATACAATTCTCATCTCTGTCATGGCAGCAAACAACGAGATCGGAACCATCGAGCCACTGAAGGAAATCGGTGCGATTGCAAAGAAACACGGGGTACTGTTCCATACCGATGCGGTACAGGCATTTGCACATGTGCCGATCAACGTGGACGAGATGAATATTGACATGCTCAGTGCCAGCGGTCACAAGATCAACGGACCAAAGGGAATCGGAGTCATGTATATCCGCAAAGGCGTAAAGATCCGTTCTTTCATTCACGGAGGTGCACAGGAACGTCAGCGCCGTGCCGGCACACACAATGTTCCGGGTATCGTTGGAATTGGAAAAGCAGCGGAACTTGCAGTGGCGAATATGCAAAAGAACACGGAGTATGAAATAAAGCTTCGCGATCATCTGATTGAGCGTGTGCTGAATGAAATTCCGTACACCCGCTTAAACGGAGACCGTACCGACCGTCTTCCGAACAATGCCAACTTCTGTTTCCGTTTTATCGAGGGAGAATCCATGCTGATTCTTCTCGATCAGGCAGGGATCTGCGGCAGCAGCGGAAGTGCCTGCACATCCGGATCGTTAGACCCGTCCCATGTGCTTCTGGCAATTGGACTGCCGCATGAGATAGCACACGGAAGTCTTCGTCTGACACTTTCCGAGAAGACAACCATGGAAGAGATTGATTATACAGTAGACAAATTGAAGGCAATTATCGAACGTCTGCGCAGCATGTCTCCTCTTTACGAGGATTTCGTGCGCAAAAACAAGGAGGAGTAGTATGTACAGCGAAAAGGTAATGGACCATTTTAATAACCCGAGAAACGTAGGAGAGATCGAGAACCCGAGCGGTGTCGGTACAGTTGGCAACGCAAAGTGCGGAGATATCATGCGCATGTATCTGGATATTGATGACAACGGTATTATTCAGGAAGCCAAATTCAAGACATTCGGCTGCGGTGCAGCAGTTGCAACCAGCAGTATGGCAACCGAACTGGTAAAGGGCAAGACCATTCAGGAAGCCCTTCAGGTAACCAACAAGGCAGTTATGGAAGCACTCGACGGACTTCCACCAGTGAAAGTCCACTGTTCCCTGCTTGCAGAGGAAGCGATTCATGCTGCTTTATGGGATTACGCAGAGAAGCACAATATCAGGATCGAGGGATTAGAGCGCCCGGTCAACGATATTAGTGAGAAGGAAGAGGCTCCGGAAGAGGAGTATTAAATGAAAGAAAAAGTAGTTGTAGGCATGTCCGGAGGTGTGGATTCCTCCGTGGCAGCCTATCTTTTAAAGGAACAGGGATACGATGTGATCGGTGTCACCATGCAGATCTGGCAGGATCAGGATGTCTTTGTGCAGTCACAGGAGGGCGGCTGCTGCGGACTTTCCGCGGTAGATGATGCCCGCCGTGTGGCAGAACGTCTGGAGATTCCGTATTATGTGATGAATTTCAGGGAGGATTTCCAGAAGTATGTCATCGACTATTTCGTGTCCGAATACGAAAAGGCACGCACGCCCAATCCGTGCATTGCCTGCAACCGCTACGTCAAGTGGGAATCCCTGCTGCACCGTTCGTTAGAGATCGGTGCAGATTACATTGCCACCGGGCACTATGCGCGTATCATGCAGCTTCCAAATGGGCGTTACACGATCCGTAATTCTGTCACAGCGGCAAAGGATCAGACCTATGCACTTTACAATCTGACGCAGGAGCAGCTTTCCCATACGCTTATGCCGGTGGGCGATTACGATAAGCCACATATCCGCCAGATTGCAGAGGAGATCGGACTTCCGGTTGCCACAAAGCATGACAGTCAGGATATCTGTTTTGTGCCGGATCACGATTACGCCTCCTTTATTGCACAGGAAACCGGAAAAGAGAGTATGCCGGGCAATTTTGTGGACGAGGAAGGAAACGTTATGGGGCAGCACCGCGGACTGATTCACTACACGATCGGCCAGCGCAAAGGACTGGGCATTTCTTCAACAACCCCGATCTTTGTCAGGGAGCTTCGCCCGGAGACGAATGAAGTTGTGCTCTGCAAATCCGAGAGTCTGTTTTCCCACGATTGCCATGTGGACAACATCAATTATATGGCGGAGGAAAAACTGACAGAGCCGGTCAGGGCAATCGGTAAAATCCGTTATTCCCATGCGGGAGCAGCGTGTACGCTGTATCCGCAGCCGGACGGTACCTTGCTGGCGCAGTTTGACGAGCCGCAGCGTGCCATGACACCGGGACAGGCGGCAGTGTTCTATCAGGATGATCATGTGCTGTGCGGTGGGACGATAGAAAAAGAATAGCATATAACAATAAGTCTGGATTTCAGAAGTAGTGAATCCGAAACAGTAATAATAGAATACCAGGAATTGTGAGTGTGCGAAGCACAGGACAGTTCCTGGTATTTGTGGTTTAAACGTCATGATTATATATATAAGGTTTTGACAATTTCCGAAAAATCAATATACAAGTCATCATAGATATTGACCTTGATTACAGAGTCAAATGTATACGGGACATTCAACAGGTCATTTTCGAAATAATTCACAGTGACAGTTTTTCTCTGTGGGTCAACAATCCAGTATTCCCGGACTCCATAATTTTTATAGTAATAGAGTTTGCGGATATAGTCATCCGATGGATTCCCCGGAGATACAATTTCGATGATGAAATCGGGAGCACCATTGCAGCGTTTTCCATCGAGTTTATCCCTGTCGCATACAATCATCAGATCCGGCTGTACAATCGTGAGTGGGGAATCATTTAGTTTCACATCAAAAGGAGCAGGAAATACCGAACAGCCCCCATTGTTTTTTCTTATATAATTACGTAGGGAAACGAGCAGTTCCGTCAGGATCGACTGGTGAAGCTGAGAAGGACTTGCCATATTATAAGCAATTCCGTCAAATACTTCCATACGTTGTTCTTCCGGCATGGATTCGTATTGTCTGAGATCCATAAGTTCCTGCGAGTATTGTATTGCTGGCATAAAAACTCCTTTCTTCTGTATAGCATAGGGAAACTAATTAATTAGTTTCCCTGTTTATGTTTTATCATACGGGAAAAAAGAGGGAAAGTCAAAAAAAATTTGTTCTTCCGAAAGAAATGTCCCCTTCTTCCGTCGCATCGAAAAAACTTATATTTAGAACAATCCACGCAAATCCGTCCCTTCTGCCAAATCCCAAAAGATCCCAGACCACACAGTTAAACAGCAATTTGTATTGGAAGAAAAACATGATTTTTCACATTCCCCTATTTACATAGTAGGGGAGTGGGGCTTATAATCACACCGTAGAACTCACGGAATACGCTGCGGTCGTATTTCATGAAACGAGGTGGTAAAACGATATGATGATATCCGCAAAAAGCAGATATGCACTGCGTGTGATGGTCGATCTTGCGCAGCACAATTCTGGAGAATTCATTCCGGTCAAAGAAATTGCCACAAGGCAGGGCATTTCCCTGAAATATCTTGAAAGTATTATGACCATACTGACAAAAGGGAAGATGCTTGAGAGTGCCAGCGGAAAGGGTGGCGGTTACCGTCTGATCAAACAACCGTCGGAATATAAAGTAATTGAGATCCTTCAACTGATCGAAGGAAATTTAGCTCCGGTCGCGTGCCTGTGCGAAGGTGGGAAAAAGTGCGAGAGCACCGCAGAGTGCACCACACTTCCGTTCTGGCAGGGACTGGAAGCTGTGATCAATGATTACCTTGAGAAGCATACCCTTGAGGATATGATTTCACAGAAGACGCATTCCTGTGAAAGTTAAACAACATGTTTTATATGGAGGAAATACAAATGTCGGAAAAAAATTTATTAGAGATCAAAGATCTGCACGTAAACGTTGAAGATAAAGAAATATTACACGGAGTAAATTTAGAAGTTGGAAAAGACGAAGTGCATGTTCTGATGGGACCGAACGGAACCGGAAAATCCACCCTGGGCTATGCCATCACCGGGCATCCGAAATATGCCATCACATCCGGACAGATTTTCTTTGACGGAGAGGACATCACAGAGATGCCGGTGAATGAGCGTGCCAAAAAGGGAATCTTCCTCTCCTTCCAGAATCCGTTGGAAGTTCCGGGGGTGACATTGAGCGCATTTATCCGTAATGCACTCGAGCAGAAGACCGGAAAGCGTGTCCGTCTGTGGGATTTCAAGAAAAAACTGACCGAGACCATGAAACTTCTTTCCATGGACGAGTCCTATGCAGAACGTGATTTAAATGTCGGCTTCTCCGGTGGTGAAAAGAAAAAAGCAGAAATTCTGCAGATGCTTATGTTAGAGCCAAAGCTTGCAATCCTTGACGAGACCGACTCCGGACTGGATGTGGATGCTGTCCGTACCGTATCAAAGGGCATCCAGCTTTACAAAGAAAAATGCAAGGGAAGCCTTCTGATTATTACCCACAGCACACGAATCTTAGAGTCATTGCATGTGGATGTCACCCACGTTATGGATGAAGGAAAAGTTGTGAAAAACGGAGATGCTTCCTTAGTAGATGAGATCAACGAAAACGGTTTTGAGGAATTTGAACAGTAAGAAAGGTGCGTGCGAAATGAGAGAAAAGAGTCAGGTAGAAGATATCGACCGCAGCATCTATGATATCCGCGATGAGGAAAAAGATGCATACAGAATGAAAGAAGGTCTGACCCCACAGATCGTGGAGCAGCTTTCCAAAGAAAAGGGCGATCCGGCATGGATGCAGCAGTTCCGACTGGAGTCCTTACAGATTTACAATGAGATGCCGGTTCCGGACTGGGGACCGTCAATTGAGGGACTGGACATGGATCACATTGCCACCTATGTCCGTCCACATTCCAAAATGCAGGCATCCTGGAAGGATGTGCCGGAAGACATCAAAGAGACATTTGAGCGTCTGGGAATCCCGCAGGCCGAGCGGAAATCCTTAGCCGGTGTCGGTGCCCAGTACGATTCCGAGCTGGTATATCACAATGTCAAAGACGAGGTTGCCGCACAGGGCGTTGTCTACACCGATATGGAAAGTGCCTTAAAAGGAGAATATGCGGACATGGTACACAAGTATTTCATGAAACTTGTCACCCCGCATGACCATAAGTTTGCAGCACTGCACGGAGCCGTATGGTCCGGTGGTTCGTTCGTCTATGTGCCAAAGGGCGTGCACGTGTCCATTCCGCTGCAGTCTTATTTCCGGTTGAATGCCAAAGGAGCCGGTCAGTTTGAGCATACACTGATCATCGTGGACGAGGGCGCAAGCCTTCATTTCATCGAGGGATGTTCCGCTCCGAAATATAACGTAGCAAACCTGCATGCAGGCTGCGTGGAGCTGTTCGTCAAAAAAAATGCAAAGCTTCGTTATTCCACCATCGAGAACTGGTCCAAGAATATGTACAACCTGAATACCAAGCGTGCCTCCGTTGAGGAAGGCGGAACGATCGAGTGGGTTTCCGGATCGTTTGGCTCCCATGTGGGCTGCCTGTATCCGATGAGCGTTTTAAAGGGGGAGGGTGCCAAAATGGAATTCACCGGTGTCACATTCGCCGGACACGGACAGAATCTGGATACCGGTGCTAAAGTGGTACACGCAGCACCAAACACCAGCTCCTATATGAATACCCGTTCCATCAGCAAGGACGGCGGAATCAGTACCTTCCGAAGCAGCGTGGTTGTGGCAAAGGATGCCAAAGGATCAAAATCAGCAGTATCCTGTCAGTCCCTGATGCTTGATTCCGAGTCGCGTTCGGATACGATTCCGGCCATGGACATCCGTACCAAAGACGCAGCCGTGGGACATGAGGCAAAGATCGGAAGCATCAGCGACGATGCTGTCTTTTACCTGATGTCACGAGGCATGACGGAAGAAGATGCCCGGGCACTTTTAGTCAGCGGATTTGCAGACAACGTATCCAAGGAACTTCCGGTTGAGTACGCGGTTGAGATGAACAACCTGATCCGGCTGGAGATGAAGGGAAGCATAGGTTAGGAGGAGAACAATGACAGAAATGACAATCAATAAACTTCCATCGAAGACCTGGTATTGGTTACATGTCAACGAGACCAAGCTTCCGTGGGACAAAGAACATACAACAGAACTTCCGGAGGAAACCGTGACAGCGGGAAGCACCGAAGAGGTACGCTTTTCCATTACCGGAGAGGGAAGATACAGCAGCAAAAAGATCCATATCACAGCACCGGCCGGTAAGCAGGTGACCGTGTTTATGGATTATCAGACAGAGGAAAAACTTGCCGTAAGGACAAGCCTTTCGGTGGAAGAACATGCACGGGTGCGTCTGGTGCAGCTGCAGCACACAGCAGAAAATTCCCTTGTGTACAATCAGATTGAGGGAGAATGTGCAAAAAATGCCCGTATCGAGCTGGTACAGATTTATCTCGGAAAAGGAGATATCTATTCCGATACGACCATCAACTTAAACGGCGATGCAAGCACCTTTAGGAGCGATATCGGCTATATCGGGCAGCACACACATATCATCGACATGAATGAAGTGGTCAACCACTTTGGAAAGCATACAGAGAGTGAGATCAACGTGGGAGGTGCCCTGCGTGACGGTGCAAAGAAGATCTTCCGTGGAACGATTGATTTTAAGACCGGCTCTTCCGATTCTGTCGGAAACGAGCTGGAAAATGTACTGATGCTTGGCGATGATGTGGAGAATAAAACCGTTCCGGTGATCTTATGCTCCGAGGAAAATGTCGTTGGTAATCACGGTGCAACGATTGGGGAACTTGATGAGGATACCATGTTTTATTTTGCCAGCCGCGGAATCGACAAAGAGCACGCGGAAAATATTATGGCAAGAGCAAACATTGACCGCCTGAAAGGAATCATCAAAGACGACAGCTTTGCCAGAATGATTGACGAAGAACTTGGGGAGGTGTAGCATGACCGATTATCGCAAGGACTTTCCACTGCTGTCGGAAATTGGAGAAAATACAGTCGATGGCAGGGAATGGATCTATATCGACAATGCGGCAACTTCCCAGCGTCCACAGTGTGTCATTGATGCAGAACGCGATTTTTACCTGAAACACAATGCAAATCCGCTGCGTGGAAATTATCCGCTGAGTGTGGAAGCAACCGAACTGTATGAAAATGCCAGAAAAGGCGTGCGTGATTTTATCGGAGCCAAATCCGCGCGTGAAATCATCTTTACCAGAAATACCACAGAGAGCATGAATCTTGTGGCATACAGCTATGGTTTAAACAATGTAAATGCCGGGGATGAAATCCTCGTTTCGATCATGGAACATCACAGCAATCTTCTGCCATGGCAGATGGTTGCGCGGCAGACAGGAGCGGTACTCCGGTTTATCGAATGCCGTACGGACGGATCGGTGGATCTTGATCAGGTAAAAGAACAGATTACGGAAAAGACAAAAATCGTAGCAATCACACAGATTTCTAACGTGCTCGGACGTGTGAACCCGGTCAAAGAGATCGCAGCCATGGCACATGAAAAAAATGCCATTATCGTGGTGGACGGGGCACAGAGCACCCCGCATATGTCAGTCAATGTGCAGGATCTGGATGCAGACTTCTTTGCATTTTCCGGACATAAAATTTTCGGACCGATGGGAATTGGTGTGTTATATGGAAAGAAAAAGCTGTTAAAGAAAATGCCGCCGTTTCTTTCCGGTGGCGAGATGATCGAATCCGTGACCCGCGAGAGCGCAAAATACGCAGAACTTCCGCATAAGTTCGAGGCGGGAACCGTAAATGCTGCCGGAGCCATAGCACTGCATGCTGCCATAAAATACGCACAGTCTGTTGGCTTTGACGTGATGCAGGAGCGGGAACTTGCCGTGACAAAGCGTGCGTTTGACGGATTGAAAGAACTTCCACATGTGCATGTACTTGGATCCGACCGGGCCGAAGAACACACCGGAATTCTTACATTTACAATTGATGACGTGCATCCACACGATGTGAGCGAGATTTTAATCGCCGATGGCATCTGTGTGCGTGCCGGACATCACTGTGCGCAGCCGCTGCTTAATTATCTGGGCATCAGCTCCGCCACCAGGGCAAGCTTTATGTTTTACAATACCGAAGAAGAAGCCGACAAATTTGTAGCAAGCATCGCAAGTATAAGGGAGCGAATGGGATATGGAAAATAGAAGTTTTTATAATGAAATCTTAACCGAGCACAACGTGCGCCCGGAGTTTAAACATGATCTGCCGGATGCGGATATTGTGCTTGAGGGTGTCAACCCGAGCTGTGGGGATGATATTTTCCTGAAATTAAAGACGGATGGCGACACGATTACCGATGGTGCATTTGTCGGGGACGGATGCGCGATTTCCCAGGCTTCCGCAGATATCATGCTTGGCATGATTGTCGGAAAGAAAAAAGAAGAGGCCCTGCAGATGGGGAAAATCTTTATGAAAATGATCAAAGGCGATGCCAGCGAGGAGGAGATTGATTCTCTTGAGGAGGCATCGGCACTCCGCGATATCGCCCATATGCCGGCGCGTGTGAAGTGTGCAGTCCTTGGCTGGAGAACTTTAAAAGAGGCTTTGCTCGGTGAGGATGCGGACGATGATGACGATGAGGATGACGAGTAATAAAGTCGGAGGTTTTTTCATACACATATAGATAAAAATACACGATGCTTCTTATAGAATACTTTACGAATTTTGTGCAGTTTCTGGCTCTGTTAAAATTTTGGAGTCTTAATTGTGGCAAAGCGGAGTAAAATATAAGGAGTGTCGTGTATTTTTTTAGGGGTATAAAATAATATCGTAAAAAGTAGTTGACAGCGTTTGGGAAAGGGTGTATATTCATAACAACAGATAATTCCTACTAAAGAAGTATGAAAATAAGGGATTAAATCAGAGAGAGTAAATTGGAGGATAATAAAATGGCAAATATTTATGAAGGAACATTGGAACTGATCGGACACACACCACTGGTAGAGTTCAAACACATCGAGAAGAAGTTTGGCCTTGAGGCAAGACTTCTTGCAAAGCTGGAGTACTTTAACCCGGCAGGATCTGTTAAGGACCGTATTGCAAAAGAGATGATTGAGCAGGCAGAGAAGGACGGAAAATTAAAACCGGGCTCCACCATTATCGAGCCGACATCCGGAAATACAGGTATCGGACTTGCGGCAATTGCAGCAGCAAAGGGATACCGCCTGATCATCGTTCTTCCGGAGACTATGAGTATTGAGCGTCGCAACATCATCAAGGCATATGGCGCAGAGCTTGTTCTTTCCGACGGAAGCAAGGGTATGAAGGGAGCCATCGCAAAGGCAGAGGAACTTCACAAAGAGATCGCAGACAGCTTCATTCCGGAGCAGTTTGAGAACCCTGCAAACCCTGCAGCACACAAGAAGACAACCGGACCGGAGATCTGGGAAGATACCGACGGAAAAGTGGATGCATTCGTAGCCGGTGTCGGTACAGGCGGAACTATCACAGGTGTTGGTGAGTATTTAAAATCCAAAAACCCGGATGTAAAGATCGTTGCCGTAGAGCCAGAGACATCTGCAGTATTGTCTACCGGAAAGGCAGGTCCGCATAAGATTCAGGGTATCGGAGCCGGATTTATTCCAAACACACTCGATACCAAGGTTTATGACGAAGTAATCCCGGTTTCCAATGAAGACTCTTTCGAGTATTCCAAATATATTGCAAAAGAGGAAGGTGTGCTGGTAGGTATTTCTTCCGGAGCGGCATTAAAGGCAGCCATCGAAGTGGCAAAAAGACCGGAGTTTAAGGGAAAGACTGTAGTTGCCCTTCTTCCGGACAGCGGAGACCGTTATTATTCTACCGATCTGTTCAAGGATTAAGATAAAGTTCGGAAAAAGTTCAGACTTTATTTATTCCGTTTTGCGGATGAATCCATTATAATATAGGCATGTGGAAACCAGACAGGAAAGTCCATGTGCGGAGAGCTTCATGGAAATTTATTTCCGTGAAGTTCTTTTTATTTAAAACAATTGGGAAAGTTTGTGCTCCGCTTAGGCAGACTAGAAATTCTGAGCGCATCCTTGGCAGACGGACACAAGCCGCGCCGCTGTCGAAACTTGAACGAACACAAATCATCAAAGGAGTCACGCAGTCACTTTCTGCAAATTCTTGATTCTGTCTAATTCGTGCGTATCGGAGAGGCCGCAGCCGGAGCCACCACACGGGAGTCCGCCGGAACTAAGAATTTCACAATTATTTATATAGAAAATTACAGGAGAAAAAGAGGAAATAGATATGAACGAATTAAGTAAAGTAGTAAATGCGCAGCTGCAGCAGGCAGCGGAAAACCTTGTCCGTAACCGTCTGATGTCGGATGAATTTTTGGATTTTGTGGAGGAAAATACAAAACCGCTGGATACGCTGATGGCATATTACAAGTGCGCAATCATGGAAGTAGAAACGAAGTTTAAAGTGTTAAACGAACAATTTTCGCTGGAATATGACCGTAATCCGATCGAGTCCATCAAGACACGTGTGAAATCGCTGGACGGAATCGTGCGCAAAGTGCGCCGGAAAAATATTCCGTTGACGCTTTCGGCGATTGAACAGAACATCAATGATATAGCAGGAATCCGGGTTGTGTGCTCTTTCCCGGAAGATATCTATCTGCTGGCGGACTGCCTGCTTCAGCAGGATGATATCCGTCTGATCGAACAGAAAGATTATATCAAGCATCCGAAGGAAAACGGATACCGTAGCCTGCATCTGATCGTTGCAGTACCGATTTTTTTACAGAATGAGAAACGGGAAATGAAAGTTGAAGTACAGCTTCGCACCATTGCCATGGATTTCTGGGCGAGTCTGGAGCACAAAGTGCGGTACAAAAAGAATGTTCCGGCAGATGAAACCGAGCGTCTGGCACAGGAACTGAGCGAATGTGCACAGATCAGTGCAGATCTGGACCAGCGGATGCAGAATATCCGTACCCGCCTGGCAGATGCGGAATTACAGCATCCACAGAAACAAAAGAAAGATGAACAGATCCTTCTGGATGTGCTGGGACTGTAATGCCGCTGGTGTTCACTGGTAAGCATGAGAACGGTAACTTCTTTATGCACTGTGCTCCCATGGACGTACTTTCAGATGGACACCGCGGCTGTCGGCGATGCGCTGACACGCCTTAATGTCTTCTTCCGGAAGAATATCCACGATCGACAGCTGCGTGTGTGGGATAAGTTTTCCACATTCTTCTGCAAAATCAAGCATTGCCTCATAAGCATGAGGGAAGGATGGGCGGGTTACTTTTTCGTACTTTTCTGCAGTTGCCTCATTTAAGCTGATGGAGATACTGTCTACCACTTCTGCCAGCTGTGGTACAATGTCACGTTTATAATACAGGTTTCCCAGACCATTGGAATTGACACGGATCGGGAGACCTGTTTTTTCTTTGACATATCTGGCACTGGCGATCAGATTCTCCAGTGCACAGGTCGGTTCCCCATAGCCACAGAAAACAAATTCTTTGTAGCCGGTGAAATCAAAGGCATCAATTGCGGCAATAATCTCACTTAAAGAAGGCTCTGCTTTGTGCCAGAGGGTATCCGCATCACCCACACCATCAAACTGTTTACGGATACAGAACGTACAGTTGCAGTCACATTTATTTGTGATATTTGCATATACCTGATCATTGTACACATATAAAATTTTTGCCATAACAATTCCTTCTTTCTATCGTATGGATTCATCAATTGCGAAATTCTTTTCCGGTTTTTTCGTTTTTACACGTTTGAATCTGCAATCAGGTCAATAAGAAATTTCTCGAAATTAACGCCATCGCGTCCCGGCGTATTTTCTTTCATGGTATCCCCGATACTGTGGGATAAAAATTTCCCGGCAAGCAGAATCGCATCTTCCGTGCATATGCCCTTTGTGCGGCAGCCGCACAATACAGAGGCAAACAGATCCCCGGTTCCGGAAAAACTCCGGTCAAAAAACGGCGATTCGTGCCGGTAAACTCCATTTGCAGTGGCAGCAATATTATAAATGACGGGATGTTTCTCATCACGGCATTTGACACCGGTGATCACGACATCCTGTGGGTGTGAGGCTTTTTTTTGCAGCCGCAGTGCCACATCTTCTGCCAGCTTCAGCAGATCCGTGTTCGTCCGGCAGTGGAGTAAGGCATCTTCCGGAATGTCTGCCAGCAGACAGGCTTCCGTCAGATTCGGCGTGATCACGTCTGCTTCAAGCGTCAGTTCTTTCATTCCATTTAACAGCCTCGGAGTAAAAAACGGATAAGCATTTCCGTCATCCCCCATAACAGGGTCAACCAGAAGAAGCGTATGTTCTTCCCGGAATTGGCGGATGAAATCAAGCACCTGCGAAATCTGTTTCGCCCCGGTCAGAAATCCGCTGTAGATGGCATCAAAATGTGCGTTATTTTTTCCCCAGGCATCAATATAGTCCGGTAACATGGCGGTCAGATCGGTACAGTGATAACAGGGATAACCGGTCTGGCCGGTCAGTACGGCTGTTGCAACTGGACAACACTGCACGCCCAGCGCGGATAATACCGGAATCGCTGCCGTGAGCGAACACTTTCCGAAACCGGACAGATCATGGATAACAGCTGCTTTTTTCATGGAAAACCTCCGAATTGGTGAAAATAGTTCTTTGTATCCTAGTATAGTGTGATCTTACTGTGTGTATATATCCAGAACAGAAAAAAAATATAAATCCAGTTTGTGAAAAATCATGGACAACCATTTGTGCTTTGATAAAAATAACGGAAAAAGCAAGGCTTTGCTGGACAAATATAGTAAAAAGTAATAAAATTATAAGCATATAGGGTAGGGTTTATACGAAAATCATAATAAGGAGTGCGTTTATGGAACTGATTTACACAACTGATTTATGCACCGGATGCAACAAATGCGTGCGCAGCTGTCCTGTACTTACGGCAAATATTGCAACACAGGAAGGTTATGTAACGGTAGACCCGGACAAATGTATTGTATGCGGGGAATGTTTTGATGTCTGCCCACATGAAGCGAGAGACTATTATGATGATACGGACCGTTTCTTTGAAGACCTTGCATCGGGAAAGAAAATTTCCGTGATACTGGCACCGGCATTTCTGGCAAATTATCCCAAAGAATACCAGCGTGTGCTGGGATATTTAAAGAGTAAGGGAGTCAGCCATATCTGCAGTGTATCGTTCGGTGCGGATATCACAACCTGGGGATATCTGAAATACATTACGGAACACAAATTTTTCGGGGGCATTTCCCAGCCGTGTCCGGCAGTAGTCACCTATGTGGAAAAATATATACCGGAACTGATTCCGCGGCTGATGCCGGTACACAGCCCGATGATGTGTACTGCTATTTATATGAAAAAGTACATGCAGGTCACAGATGAAATTGCTTTCATCAGCCCGTGTATTGCCAAAAAATTAGAGATTACCGATCCCAATTGCGGCGGATATGTTTCTTATAATGTAACTTTTGAAAAGATGATGAAGTATATCGGAAACGATTATGAAGGGTGTGAACCATATACCGATGAACTGGAATACGGACTGGGTTCTTTGTATCCGATGCCTGGTGGACTGCGGGAGAATGTAGAACATTTTCTTGGAAAAGAACAGGTAGTGCGTCAGGTAGAGGGCGAGCATGAGGCATATGAATATCTGCGTTCCTATGCAAAACGTATTCAGCAGAATAAAGAACTTCCGTTTATGGTAGATATCTTAAATTGTGCGAAGGGCTGTCTCTACGGAACTGCCACAGATCCTAAACGGGGAACGGATGATGTCATGCTGACAATCGCAAAACTGCGGAACAGCAAAACCAGTGAAAAACAGGAGAAGGCACACTTTGGCAGGAAGAGCAAAAGCAGGAGTCCGTGGGCAGATACACTGACACCGGAGGAACGTCTGAAAAACTTCATGGACGCTTTTGGAAAGCTGGACATCAACGATTTTATGCGCAGCTACACCAATCGCGCAGTACATATTGAGGAACCGTCCGAACAGGAGAAGAACCGCCTGTTTACAGAAATGAAAAAAGATACTTACGAGGAACAGCACAGGGACTGTGAATCCTGTGGATATTCAAGCTGCACCAACATGGTACGTGCCATCCACAATGGAGTCAACATAAAAGAAAACTGTGTGCACTATGTGCGGGGCATGGCAGAGGAAGAGGCAAAAAAGATTGCAGAACTTCGCGATCAGGAGCGGACGGAACAGGAAATCCGCCAGCAGAAGATTACAGATATCACAGACCGGTTTGTTACCCTGAGTGATAACATTGCAGAATTGAATACGGCAAATGAGGAGTCTGCAAATGAAGCAACCAATCTGGCACAGTATATTCAGGATATTTCCCGCCTGTGCGATGAACTGAATGAATCCATCCGCATTATGTCGGATTTCATCAGTGTATATAAAAAGAGCAATGAAGATATTTCTGCCATTGCAGGACAGACAAATCTGCTTTCGCTCAATGCCTCCATTGAGGCGGCGCGTGCCGGTGAGAACGGAAGAGGCTTTGCAGTGGTAGCGGAGGAAATCCGTACACTGTCTGATTCCACGAAGGATCTTCTGACACAGAACGACCAGAAAGCCGAGGCAATTCTCCCAAAGATTACACAGAGTATGGATTCGATCAAAGATCTGGTAGAAAGCATGAATACCATGACGCAGAAAGTGTCAACGATTGCCGCAAACACGGAAGAAATTTCTTCCCAGACGACCTATGTACAGAATATGACAGAAGAAATGCGGGATGAGGTGAAAGAACTGTAGATGAAAAAGGATGCGTATTACACATCCGGACAATTTGCAAAAAAAGCACATGTGACACTTCGCGCGATCCGGTATTATGATAAACAGAATATTTTAAAACCAAGTGCACGGACTGCCGCAGGAGCGCGGCTGTATACGGATGCAGATCTGGCAAAACTCCAGCAGATCCTTTTATTAAAATATCTGGGATTTTCGCTGGAAGATATCAGGGAGATGACACTTGCTGCGGCAGATCAGCAGTATCTTCTTGAATCCATGCGGATACAGAAGAAGCTGCTGCGGCAGAAAATGGACGAAATGCAGGCGATGGATGAGGCAATTGACCGCACCATAGAAGCCATCCAGACGGAACAGGCGATTGACTGGAATAGTATGCTGGATTTGATCCATCTGACGGCAGTAGAACGAAGCCTGAAAAACCAGTACCAGAATGCGGCAAATATTTCTGCCCGGATTCGCCTGCACAGGGAGTATTCCATCAATCCGCAGGGGTGGTTTCCGTGGATTATGCAGCAGTGTAATCTGCAGCCGGGGATGCGGATTCTGGAGCTCGGCTGTGGAAATGGAGCATTATGGACCGAAAACAGAGAACAGCTGCCTGCGGATCTATGGGTCGTTCTCTCGGACAAATCAGAAGGAATGCTAAAGGATGCCCGGCGTGCACTGGGAGAGGACAGCCGTTTTTCCTATAAAAAATTTGACTGCGAAAAAATTCCTTACGAGGAGGAAATGTTTGATCTTGTGATCGCGGATCATGTGCTGTTTTACTGTGAAGATATCCCACAGGTGCTTGCAGAATGTCGGAGAGTCTTAAAAAATGGGGGACGGTTTCTATGCAGTACCTACGGAAAGCAGCATATGCGGGAAATTACCGATCTGGTGCAGCAGTTCCATAAAGAAATCGTTTTGTCAGCGGAGGTGCTGTATGAGCGGTTCGGGCTTGAAAACGGAGAAAACCTGTTAGCACCGTATTTTTCGGAAATTCAGATGCGAAGATACGAGGATGCGATTGAAATAGCGGAAGCAGAACCGCTGATTTCCTATATTCTTTCCTGTCACGGAAATCAGAACCAGCTGCTTTTGAACCAGTACAAAGAGTTCCGGGAATTTGTTTCTGCCCGCGTGGCAGATGGATTTCATATCACAAAAGATGCCGGAATCTTCCTGTGCAGAAAATAATTAGAAAAATCTATAAAAAAGACTTGAAGGTGACCTAGCGTCACCTTTTATAATGGAAATAAATATAGAAATCGTAAATGCACACAGGAGGAAATGCTCATGACCATTATTGTAACGGGCGGTGCCGGTTTCATCGGCAGCAACTTTATTTTCTATATGTTAAAGGAACATCCGCAGGATCGCATTGTTTGTCTGGATTCCCTGACCTATGCGGGCAATCTGTCCACGCTTGCACCGGTGATGGATCAGCCGAATTTTCGTTTCGTAAAACTCGATATCTGCGACCGTCCGGGAGTATATACCCTTTTTGAGGAAGAAAAACCGGATGTGATCGTCAATTTTGCAGCGGAGTCCCATGTGGACCGCTCCATTGAGAATCCGGAAGTCTTTTTGCAGACCAATATTATCGGTACTTCCGTGCTGATGGACGCATGCAGGAAGTATGGTATTTCACGGTATCATCAGGTATCCACGGATGAGGTATACGGAGATCTGCCACTGGACCGTCCGGATCTGTTCTTCCATGAGGATACACCGATCCACACCTCCAGTCCTTACAGCACTTCCAAGGCATCTGCGGATCTGCTTGTTATGGCATATCACAGAACGTACGGCCTGCCGGTGACGATCAGCCGCTGTTCCAACAACTACGGCCCATACCAGTTCCCGGAAAAACTCATTCCGCTTATGATTGCAAATGCGCTGGCAGATAAGCCGCTTCCGGTATACGGAGAGGGACTCAATGTGCGCGACTGGCTGTATGTCGAGGATCACTGTAAGGCGATTGACCTGATCCTGCGCAACGGAACCGTCGGAGAAGTCTACAACATTGGTGGACACAATGAGATGAAAAATATTGATATCGTAAAACTCATCTGTGAATATCTCGGCAAGCCGGAGAGCCTGATCGAGCACGTACAGGATCGCAAGGGACATGACATGCGCTATGCCATCGATCCGACCAAGATTCACAACGAGCTGGGCTGGCTGCCGGAGACGCTGTTTAAAGATGGTATCCGCCTGACCATCCAGTGGTATCTGGATCATAAGGAATGGTGGGAGAACATCGTAAACGGGGAATACCAGAATTATTACAAAGAAATGTACGGAAAGAAAGGCTTATAAATATGAAAGTATTCGTGACAGGCGTTGCCGGACAGCTGGGACATGATGTGGTAAATGAACTGACAAAGCGCGGACATCAGGCAGTCGGTTCGGATATTGCACCGACACTGGAATCCTGTGCATCGTATGTGACGCTGGACATCACCGATGCGGCAGCAGTGGAACAGACAATCATGCAAGTACAGCCGGATGCCATCGTGCACTGTGCGGCATGGACCGCAGTGGATGCAGCAGAGGACGAAGAAAATCAGGCAAAAGTCAGAGCCATCAACGTAGATGGAACGAAATATATTGCGGACGCAGCGAAAAAAGTAGATGCCAAAATGGTCTATATCAGCACAGACTATGTGTTTGACGGACAGGGCGAGACTCCGTGGGAGCCGGACTGCAAAGCATACGCACCGCTTAACGTATACGGACAGACGAAACTTGGCGGGGAACTGGCAGTGGCACAGACACTCGGGAAGTATTTCATTGTGCGTATCGCATGGGTGTTTGGATTAAACGGAAAAAATTTTATCAAAACCATGTTGCAGGTAGCGAAAAATCACCCACAGGTGTGCGTGGTAAATGACCAGATCGGCACACCAACCTATACCTACGATCTGGCCAGACTGCTTGTTGACATGATGGAAACCGAAAAATATGGTTATTATCACGCGACAAACGAGGGTGGCTACATCTCCTGGTATGATTTTACAAAAGAAATTTACCGGCAGGCAGGACTCGCTACTGAAGTGCAGCCTGTGACAACCGCGGAATACGGTCTGTCAAAGGCAGCGCGTCCGTTCAACAGCAGACTGGAAAAAAAGAAACTGAAAGAAAATGGATTTACACCGCTTCCGACCTGGCAGGACGCGCTGGGACGGTATCTGCAGGAATTAAAGCGACAGGGGGAACTTTAAGATGAAGGGAATTATATTGGCAGGCGGCGCAGGGACACGGCTGTATCCGCTGACGATGGTAACCAGTAAACAATTGCTTCCGGTATATGACAAACCGATGATTTATTATCCGCTGTCTACACTGATGCTGGCAGGCATCCGTGATATTTTAGTTATTTCCACGCCGGAAGATACCCCGAGATTTGAGGCACTTCTGGGGGATGGAAATCAGTTCGGGCTTCATCTGTCCTACAAAGTGCAGCCGTCTCCGGATGGACTCGCACAGGCATTTCTGCTGGGTGAGGAATTTATCGGAGAGGATGCCTGCGCCATGGTACTTGGTGACAACATTTTCTATGGAAACGGATTCGGAAAAATTCTGCGCAATGCCGCAAAGGATGCACAAGAGGGACAGGCAACCGTCTTTGGCTATTATGTCAACGATCCGGAGCGTTTCGGTGTCGTGGATTTCGATGCGAACGGAAAAGCGGTATCCATCGAGGAAAAACCGGCACAGCCAAAGAGCAACTATGCCGTGACCGGACTGTATTTCTATCCGGCAGGCGTGAGCAAAATGGCAAAACAGGTGCAACCATCCGCCCGCGGCGAACTGGAGATCACCACCTTAAATGACCTGTATCTGCAGCAGAAAAACTTAAATGTGCAGCTGCTCGGACGTGGGTTTGCATGGCTTGATACCGGAACGATGGACAGCCTGCTGGACGCGGCGGCATTTGTGCAGATGATCGAGCACCGTCAGGGCGTGACTATTTCCGCACCGGAAGAAATTGCATATATCAATCATTGGATTGATCGGGAAAAATTACTTGATTCTGCGATACGCTATGGGAAGAGTCCGTATGGAGAGCATTTAAAAGCAGTCGCAGAAGGCAGAGTGAAATATTAAGAGAATGATGTGAAAAAGAGGAAAAAACAGTGGGACAGATAACAGTTGAAAAAAATGTTGGTGGGATCGAGGGACTGTGCGTGATCACACCCGCAGTTCACGGGGATGCCCGCGGATACTTTATGGAGACCTACAATGAACGGGAAATGAAAGAAGCCGGATTCGATATCCAGTTTGTACAGGATAACCAGTCCATGTCTGTCAAAGGCGTACTTCGCGGACTGCATTTCCAGATCAACTATCCGCAGTGCAAACTCGTGCGCGCTGTGCGCGGCAGCGTGTTTGATGTGGCGGTGGATCTGCGGGAAGGTTCCGCAACCTATGGAAAATGGTACGGAGTGGAACTTTCCAAGGAAAACAAAAAGCAGTTTCTGATTCCGGAAGGCTTTGCGCATGGCTTCCTGGTCCTGTCCGACGAGGCAGAGTTCTGCTATAAAGTCAATGACTTCTGGCACCCGAACGACGAGGGAGGTCTGGCATGGAATGACCCAAAGATCGGTATCCGGTGGCCGGATGTGACAGGTGAGTATCACGGAACGCCGTCAGCAGAAGGGTATTGCATGACGGATGGAACGTTGCTGACACTTTCGGAGAAAGACCAGAAGTGGCCTGGGCTGGAGAAAAAATAGAATATGGTGATAAGAAAAAGTGATGATGTATGAGAAAAAAAGAATATATCATCACTTTTTCTTATTAAAACAGAATTGGATTGACTACCGATGATGACGGAGATAGTATAAAAATATACTTTTGAGATAAAATTGTAAAAAACAAACAAACTTATTAATTCTACATATTACTAATGGAGAATAGGAATGACAATATTTAGAAGAGAAAAGAAAAATAATTGGGCTTTGATCAATCGTGTAAAATATGACGGCCCTTGTGATGGTTCGCCCTGGCTGATCTATAAATATCCGGAAGAGGACTTTGTATATGGTTCACAGTTAGTTGTGAATCAGGGACAGGAAGCCTTATTTTTTAAGGGCGGAAAGGCATTGGATTTATTCGGACCGGGAACGCATACGCTTAATACAGGGAATTTGCCACTTTTGAACAAACTTGTAAATCTGCCGTTCGGTGGAGATACTCCGTTTACGGCAGAAATTTATTATGTGAATAAAACTTCGAAATTAAATATGAACTGGGGAACACAGAACCCGTTTCCGGTAGAAGATCCGAAATACGGGATTTTGTTATCCATCCGGTCGCACGGTACATATGGATTGCGTATCGATGATACAAGAAGGTTTGTTGCGGAAGTGGTAGGTGTAGTTCCGTTGGGGGCAACCGTAACTTATGAATTTGTCGCAGCATATTTTAGTGGACTTCTTGTATCGAAAATTAAAAATGTCATTTCTGCATATATGATCCGCAGAAAAATTTCGTTTTTGGAGGTTACCGGATATTTGGACGAAATATCCGAAGATTGCAAAAACGCGGTGAAAGATGAGTTTGAACGATTTGGTGCGGAAGTCATAAATTTTTATGTGGAAACCATCATACCGCCAAAGAGTGACTATGAAAAACTCAGAGAATACAAAGAAAAATGCCTTATGGGAAAATTGGAATGAACAGAAAGAAAGCAGAATCAAAAAGAAAAAAATTTCACCTTAATCGGATTGCATTTTTATTTCCGATTATTTTTTATGCGATATATGCAGTGGTGTATCTGATTATTTTCCCGGATGCTTATGGGACGGGATTACACTTGAATAACTGGTTATTTAATAATCCGGAACATTTACTTTCTATTCTGCAAAATCCGGGCAAAGTTCTTCTTTCGACAGGAAAATTGTGGGCATGGAAAATTTTATTATATATTTTATGGACAGGATTCATTGCTTCATTATTTTATCTGGGATGGACAATCCAAAACAAAAAACCGGAATATCATCCGCAGGCTGTGCTCCGTGGAAGGGAACCATATCAAAAAGCCCTGCAGATAAATGAAGAAATAAAAGCGCATGAATATAACGTGACAAGAGAAGTAAAGACAGCGGTTCGAAATGTTATGGAATATTTGCGGAATGAGAGTGATTTTGGAATCGGAGATAATTCTGTGATTGCCTGTGAACGAGAGATTGCAAACTGCCTAAAGACGATAGAAAACAATATTCCCGCGTTATGCAATACAAAGACTATGGGAAAAACAGAAAAAATTATTATAGAAAATTGTAAAACCATTCTGATAAATCTCAAACTTCGAACAGAGAGAAAAAAACGATAAAAGGAGGCACAGGGATTATGCAGCATCAGGTTGTTGAGTTAGAATGTCCGGGATGTGCGGCAATAATTACAACAGGTACAAAAACATGTCCATATTGCTTTCGCCCTATTGTAATTACTTCGTTTAACAGTATCCGTGATTTTTCATCATGGGATCTGAATAAACAGGCCAATGTATATAAAAAAGCGATGGCAGATCATCCGGACGATGGAATATTAAATACGTCACTTGCTTTTTGTTACCTGAAATTAAAATTGTATGACAAAGCAATATCGTGTTTTGACAAAGCACTGGAAGATAATTTAGAAGATTCGGAGATCTGTTTTTATGCAGCAGTTGCATTGTTAAAGGGGAAAAAGGCATTTTTAACGTCGCGTCCGGTTATCAATAAGATAGAAGAATATTTAAATGCAGCGATTATGATCGAGCCGAGGGGAATTTATTATTATTTTTGGGCTTATATAAAGTATGACTATTATTACAGAAAACATTTTAGATCAACACCGGATTATCAGGAATTGTTAGAAACGGCTTCATCCAGCGGATATTCGGAATATGATGTACATAATTTGTTTGATCTGTTGGAAGTAAAGAAACCGGATGCCATGAGATGACGGAAAAACGTTTTTTATGCGATGATAAAGAAATTAAAAAATACGAATGAGAGGAAAGAAAAGATGAATTGTCCAAAATGTGGAAGAGAGATCAGGCCAACAGATAAGTTTTGTATTGCCTGCGGGGCTAAATTAGAAAATGATGGAGATGAGAACGAAAATTTCAACGCTGCATCGATGAGAAAACTGGCTGGGAAAACGGTAAATCATGCAGCTGAGTCTTTGATGGGAACAAGCAGAAATGGAATTGATTTTATGGTGCGCCGGTATTTTTTCGGTTTTGGAGATTTTATAGCTGTTTCAATCTGTGCTTTTGTGATCAGTTTACTTTTGAAACTGTTTTTGGGACATGAATATTTGATGGGACCTATGAATAAGTTTGGTTATTTTTGTTCCGTCATTGAAATTTTGGCGTTTTTAGTATTTGTTGTATCTTTAGAGGAGTCTATGCATGCAAAATCAAATGGCAGAGCGAAAACGAAAGTCGATGAGGTCACTCAGAAATATATTTCTGAGTTAAAATCCAGAGCAATTGAAAAATTCAATGTGGATGAGGAACAGTTGGAAGAAGTAGAGCCGGTTGTTATAGCCGGAGCAGGAACAACACCGCGTATAAATTCTTTAGGTAATACTGCAAATGCCAAAAAAATTGTCAGCCTTTTAGAAAGATTTTATTCGAAAGATCCATTTGAGGCATACAGGGTTGATAAGGATGCTATGCCGAGATACTTATTGATACAGACTACTGTTTATGCGTTTACGGATACACAATTGCTTGTGTATGTAGGAAATATTGATATTTCAACGGGCATGATATATGACGAGACGGTGTCGGAGGTGTTTTATTCGGATGTAAATTCTCTTGTGCAGCAGGAACTTTTAAAGAAATATAACAAAAAGTATTATACGGTAAAATATTTGATGCTGGATATCTGCGGAATTTCCAAAATAGCTGCGTTTGATACAAGATTAGTCCCTGACGTTAACGAACGCCTGGCAGGAATGGAAAGCTACATAAGAGAAAAAAAGAATTAAAGATTTACAGTGGGGAGAAAGAAAATGTTTTGTAGAAAATGTGGAACTGAGAATGAAGATCAGGCAGTATTTTGCAAAGAATGTGGAGCAAGACTGGTCTTGGGACCGTCATTGGAATCACAGATAAAGAAATTGGTAAAGCGGATAGCCTCTCTGCCTAAAAAATATAAAGTAGGTGCGGGAATCGGAATCGCAGCCGTCGTGGTGATTCTTATTGTAGTGGCCAATTTAAATTCTACCATCAATTTAAATAACTATGTTACGGTAACCTTTGAGGGTTATGATGGATATGGAAAAGCAACTGCGACGATTGACTGGAATAAAATTCTGGATAAATATAAGAAAAAGATTTCTTACACATCCAAAGCAAAATCCAAATATGAATATGCTTTATTCGGATATTCAATGGAAGAATTACTCGGGAATTGTGTTTCGGTGTCTTTAGAGAAGGAAGACGGACTAAGCAATGGAGATCGGGTAAAATATGTCTGGAACATTGATGAAAACCAACTGAAAAAGTATGTGGACTGCAAAATAAAGTATTCAGATGAAACCGTAGATGTATCAGGACTGGAAAAGATAAAAACATTTGATCCATTTGAAAATCTTACGCTTACCTATAGCGGAATAAGTCCGAATGGAACGGTTGCGATAAGTTATACGGGAGATGTACTGGATGAAGATGAATTTTATTGTGATACAGAATCCGGTCTGAGTAATGGTGATGTCATCACCGTTTATTTAAATTCGGATGATATGGAATATTATGTAGAAAATTATAAAATGATCCCTTCCGAGACGGAAAAGGAATATACCGTGGAAGGACTGGATAAATATGCATCTTCGGTTAAAGACATTAGCAAGGAAATGATTGCTGCCATGAAAAAACAGGCAGAAAGTGTAGTTACAGAATATACTGCAAAAATGGGTTCGGATTGTACGGTAGATTCTGTTACATTTGTAGGCGATTATTTGGAAAACTGTAAAAATGATAATTACGCAGATAAGCAGAATTGTTATGGAGATGTATACAAAATCAAGTTGCATGTAAAACCGTCCGAAGATTACAAGGCTGTTAAAATGGTTGAGTATTATGATGTTCAATTCCATAATATCGTTGTAAAAGGAAACGGGGAATGTGAGGCAGATCTTTCCGATTATTATACACCGGGTGAGAATTTTTCGAAGGACTGTTATTATGGGCCGGAAGATTATGACTATTATACTTATTATTTTGACGGATTCGAAACACTGGATGATGTAAAAAATGCCCGTGTCGACAGTGTGGCAGCAGACTACGATACTGATTGGAATATGGATGGAGGAGATCAGGCAGAAGTTTCGGATCAGGGGCTGTTGTGTTCGTACAGTACCAAAAGAAAAATCACCGAAGAAGAAATACAGGGGTATTTAAACAAAGACTATTCTTCCTATCATTTTCCGGGGGACAGAAGTGTTATTCAGATGATTATTAATGAAATGTATGCTTTGAATGGATATAAATTTCAGGATGAAGACTTGAAAAATTATTATGAAAAGCAGGATTGGTACAATAAGATTGAAAGTAAAACAACGGATATGGCAGAAATATATAGAAATATGTCAAAGACCGAGCAGGATAACATTAAATTGCTAAAAGAATATAAATAGATGGTTAAATAAAATATGAAGAAAAAATATAAAAATTTTATCGGCCTGTTGTGCATAACCGGAGCAATGTGTTTTTGCGTGGCCTGTGGCAGAGATGTGCAGACCTCTGTTTATTCACAGGAGAGAGCATCTGAGAATGTGATTCGGGATACGGAACAATCAGGAGAAAATACAGAGCAGGAAAGGAAAGCGGTTGTGCAACAGGCAACTGCACAGGAAGAAATACACAGTAGAGATACAGAGGATACGCAAAAAGATAAAAATACAGAAAACACAACAGAAAAACAAAAATATACGGTGGTTATCGATGCAGGACATCAGGCGAATGGAGATTCACGATTAGAGCCGATCGGTCCCGGGGCAAAGGAAAAGAAACCCAGAGTGTCAAGTGGAACGAGTGGACATGCCAGCGGCTTAAAAGAATACCAGCTTACACTTGATGTTTCATTGAAACTACAGGCAGAGCTTGAACATAGAGGGTATCAGGTTGTAATGGTAAGGACAACAAATGACGTAAATATCAGTAACTCGGAGAGAGCGGCCATAGCAAACGATGCAAACGCCGATGCATTTATTCGGATTCATGCAAATGGATCGGAAAATACTTCGGTACATGGAGCCATGACCATCTGCCAGACCTCATCAAATCCGTATAATGGAGATCTGTATGACAAAAGTCAGGCATTAGCTTCGGCAGTGCTGGACGATCTGGTGTCTGCAACAGAGTGTAAAAAAGAGTATGTCTGGGAAACGGATTCCATGAGTGGGATCAACTGGTGCAAAGTGCCTGCCACAATCGTTGAGATTGGATATATGACAAATAAGGAAGAAGATTTGAAGATGTCAACCGATGAGTACCAGAACAAGATCGCAGATGGTATTGCGGATGGGATTGATGAATACTTGCAGGGGAAATAAAATTACGTTATGATAACAGTAGGAAAAGATTGCGGAGGGAAAATAGAAAAGAGGTGAAAACTAAGCATTTGTGCACAGAAAACAAATTGCGATGTTGCGGGATCGTGATTCACACAAACAGGAGGAAGCAATTTGAAAAATGCACCAGATAAGCTCCAGTGGCATCCGGCGTTTTGCGCTGCTGCGGGGCTGGAATTCCATGAAGACATTGAAAGATTAGAGTTAAAGCCGGAATACAATCTGAGTAAAGAACCAATCCGCATCGATCTTCTTATTATAAAAGATAGGGAGTACGATCAAATTAAGAATGAAATCGGTCACATTATGAGAACCTATAATGTGATAGAGTATAAGAGCCCGGAAGATGCGTTGACCATTGATGATTTTTATAAGACAGTTGGGTATGCGTGTCTGTACAAAGGCTATGGAGAATATGTAGATGCAGTTCCAATCAATGAACTGACAATATCTATTTTCAGGGAAACCCGACCGGAGAAAATGTTTTTGACATTGCAGAAGCAGGGACATACAATAGAAGAAAAATATCCGGGAATTTATTATGTGACAGAACATTTACCGTTTCCAGCGCAGATTATTGTGACACACGAATTAGAGCCGGGAGAGCACCGGAGTTTGAGAATTTTGTCAAACCATGCGAAAAAAGAAGATGTGGAAGAATTCCTGAGGAAAGCAGAAAGAATGAATACACCGCGTGACCGGCAGAATGTAGAAGCAGTTTTACAGGTAAGTGTCAGGGCAAATGATGAGTTGTATCGTGAAATAAGGAGGGATGCGAATATGTGTGATGCGTTGAGAGAATTGATGAAGGATGATCTGGAAGATGCCAGAAAACTGGGAGAATCGGAAGGGGAAGTACGTGGAGAAGCAAGAGGTAAAGCCATGGGAGAAGTTGTAGGAGAAGCAAAAATTATTCTTAAAATGAACCGTAGTGGAATGTCCCCGGAAAACATTGCATCCATTACAGGTAAAGATCTGGATGAGATCAACGCAATATTGGAAGGAAGAGTTCCAGTGATATTATAAGTAGCATCTAAAAATAACATAAAAAGCAAAAAGTGATTCGTTAAGGAGAGAGGCGAATTTGTTGTCATTAACTGTCTAAGAATTACAAAAAATATGTACACCTGCACCCGAAAAGTGGATGGATGATTTGAAAACCCGAAGGGAGGAATAATTTATGAAGTGCTTTTTGTGCAAAGGTACTATGATCACTGCCACAACAACTTATATGACAACCTATAATAATTGCTACATCATTATTAAAAATGTTCCCTGCTTAAAATGTGATCAGTGTGGTGAAGATTATATTAATGGTGTAACTATGCTGAAAATTGAATCAATTATTGAAAAGCTGAAAACCATGCTGACTGAAATTGCAGTAGTTGATTTCAAAACCGCAGCATAAGTCAGAAATGATTGATTAAATTTGATTATAGACATGGACTAAGTAATACTATCGTGTTCAAGGGTTTATAAAAATATTAAATGATAATACGGATTGGAGAATGATTATGGAAAAATGTAAGAAGTATAGAAAATGTTTCGTAATTTTTATTGATATGTTAGGAACACAGACTAAAAGGGACATAGATAGTATCTATTCGGACTATTCTATTTTTCATTCGACGATACTGAGTAAAGATGGTAAATATATTACAGATGGAAGGGATGGAGGGATTACCTCGGGTGAAAAAATACGTATGTATGCTCATACTTTTTCTGACTGTGCGTATATGTTATACATGTATGATAATAAATCTTTAGGCAGTGATACTGACAAAGGAATGCTGATAGAGAACTCCTTATGTCATTTTGAACGAATAATGCTCAAATTATTGGGAGATGGTATTGTATTTAGAGGTGGGGCGTCTTACGGAGAAGTATTTTATGAAAAAGAAAAGAACATACTTTTTGGTCCTGCTATTAATAAAGCATTTCAATTAGAAGATAAGCAAGCGAAAAATCCGCGGATATTGGTTCCTGCTGATGTAGCAAATCTATATAATAACTATTTTCAGCAATGTGTTGAAAAATTTGACAATCCTAATGACAATTACGACAAGAGTATTCAGAAAATTTTGCAACTTGAAGGTATTGGAAATCCAAAAGAAATTCAAGGTAGGATGGTAGTTAAAGACGATTTTGACGATAAATATATTATAAATTACTTAAATTCCGTCAAAACAGTATCCTATATTGGCTTACCTGAAATTAGTACATTTTCCATGGATTTCGAGAAGACATTTCTTTCGTTTGCACAAGAGAAGTTAATCGAAGCCAGAAAGTATAATAATCTCAAAGTCAAAGAAAAATATGATTGGCTAATTAGGTATATTCAGTCGTAAGCAAGTGGATAGAAATCGATATATATACTATCAATTTCACATATTTCAGTTTAACGAAGAGACAAATTCAGAGTTGTAGTGTGGTTGATTTTCAATAAAATTTATCTCCCTTTTCAGAAAAGTGTCCTTAATGTATAGTTCCGATTAAAAACAGTATATTATACATACACCACTTTGCAACTTTTTCATAAAAAAATATCGTACAGGACTTTCTGATGTATAATGAGTTTGTCTAAAACACTACAAAGGAAAGTGATCCTGTATGACAAAAGCATTATACAACGAAAAAACACTGATTGGTAGACTTCATCAATATTTTTTGATTTATTTTGAGACTTTTTCTGTTCCGACAGCAGATACCTTGTTTCTGCTGATACTATCCATACTGACTCTGGAATCCGCACATTCTATCCGGTTTCTGTATGAGCATTTTTTATCCGGAATAACGGAAAAATCATTGACTGCATTTTATTATGCATGTTCCTATGCAAAGGTTGATTATTCCAGATTTATGAATACTACTGCCCAGATTGCTTTAAAGCTGATACCGGATTCATTGCGGACACAGCCGGTATTTTTGTGTGTTGATGATACGATGGTATCCAAATTTGGCACAAAATTCGAAAATGTTTCAAAACTGTTTGACCACGCCGCACACAACGGTTCCAATTATCTGAATGGACACTGCTTTGTGAGTGTTATGCTCTGCGTGCCCATCTGGAATGGAGATAAGGTATCTTATCTTTCCGTTCCCCTTGGTTACCGTATGTGGCAGAAAAGAGAATCCAAACTGGAACTGGCAGCCGCCATGATCCGGCAGGTTATGCCGGAATTCCACAGTAAGAAACATGTCATCATCCTGTGCGACAGCTGGTATACAAAATAGAACCTGGTATCAATTGTTGATGAATATCCAAACCTGGATCGGATCGGTAATGCAAGGATTGATTCTGTCATGTATGATCTTGCACCTGCACGTATCGGTCGGCGGGGACGTCCTGCCAAACATGGGAAACATCTTTCTGTTGAGACAGATTTTACATTATCCAATGAAAAGATCGGTGATTATTATACCGGTGTCCGTCGGGTTCTCACTAAGATCTTCGGCAACAGGGAAGTCCTTGCCTATGTCACTGCCACTGAAAAAGAGCATGGTACAAAACGACTGTTTTTCAGTACAGTTTTCCCGGAAGATTTAGAGATTTTCTGTGCCTGGCAGGAAAATGCACCACTAAACCAAACCGGAAGTGAACGTATGAAATACATTCCACTGTTGTTATACTCATTTCGATGGAATATTGAAACAAGCTACTATGAACAGAAAACGTTCTGGTCTTTTTGTAACTACATGGTGCGAAGCTGCAAAGGAATTGAAATGCTGGTCAATTTGATCAATATCAGTTACTGTGCCATGAAGATTCTACCCTATCAGAATGAACATTTTTCTAAATACCGTACAAAAAGCGTACAGGAATTTCGTTTTGAATTAAGTCAGAGTATTCGCAGCCAGATATTTTTTACCACTTTCGTGAAAAATATCGAAACACTTATAAAATCAAACGCTATGACAAAGGCTTTAAAACAGCTCATTTATCAGCAAGTCTATCATTTATAAAGTTGTAAACTGGTGTAAAAAGAAAGAAGGATTGAATAATTGCATGGGAATTTCAAAAAGAAGTATTGGATGTGATAGATGCAAAAATGAATGTCCGTTTTTGTTGGATATTGCACACAGAACATAGGATACTTAATTGGTGCTAAAATTATAAATAGTACAAGCTAAAATGAAAAATCTAAAATACACATATGTTTTGCAAATAAGTAAAAAAATGCACAAAATTACACTGTTAATTTCGTAAATGAATCAAAATCCTTGCTGATCTTTGCACATTGGTACAGATGCCGAAATCGTTTCTGTTGTATAATATCACAGATCAGGTGATATCCGTTTGCAAAAGAACAGGCTTTACCAGTTCCTACAACACATATATAATGTGTCAGTGACATCAGCCGGCCAGTACCGCCGAATTCCTTGCGTAGAACGGATCAGGTAATTGTTCAGTGCCAGTTTATCCTTGCACTGTCGAAAAAATACTTCGATCGTTCACCTAAATACATAACAGGACAGGATTTTATTGGTTGATAATGATACATCAGTGCTGAGAAAAGCCCGCAATTCTTTCGGCTTTTCAAATGCTTTTTCTGGGTGACTTAATAGAACAACAGCATTTTCGACTCCATTGAGTTTCCTTCATACCAGTATACATAATAGTTTTGGTTTTTAACGGTCACAAGGCTAAAATCAGAATGTGTTACGGATAGAAGTGTGACAAATTCACGGAGTTTCTTTTTGATCCCGAATGGATAAAGCATCCGGTTGGTCTTTAAAGAACTAATGGTATGAAATCTTTTTTCTGCAAAGGTAGTGATTATTTTTTCAGAAACATATTAACTGTCACAAAGAAAATATGACATTCCCGACGGATAAGGCCGTTCCTTCGCAATGTTTTGCACAATGTCAATTTTAGAAAAAGATTTATTGTACAAAACAAGAGCATAATTCAGGACAACGCCATTGCAGGAAAGCATGACAGCAACTGCCTGATGCCAATAATCTGGTTTCCCTTTTAAATGGGATTGATGGAAATATGCATTTTCAATAGGATGAAGAACCCATGACGAAGGCTTTGTCTTTGAAACTATCGTATCATCCACCATACAGAAAACAGGCTTTCCGGTGTGTAATGCTTCTGAATAAATAATTTCAATGACAGAACACTTCAACGTTTCCGTAAGTAAGGAATCATCCCATTTACCATTATTGAGAAATGGGGCAATGGTAGTTCCGTGACAGGAACTGTTTTTAGCAAAATCTGTAGTTTTACCATGATATCCTAAGATAAAAATGCTGATCAGGATATTCATAACATGATTTATTACTCGGTCGGATAGAATTTGCATAAGTTTAAATTTTTTGACTGGTTGTATATGAATGAAAAATGACGTATAGTATTTGTGAGAGACACCTTCTTTCTCGTGAATGTCGCAAATGTTTGTTTGGTCACTTTCATTATAAGGTGTCTTTCTTTTATGCAAAACCATGAACTTGCTCATTTATAGTAAAAATTAAATCAAAGTATGGTTTCCTTTGAAAAATGATGGAGATTGGGAGGACATGGGACGTTGGATATGAGCAGGTTTTTGGATGGCAACATGGAGAAAATAGAATTAGAAAAATGTAATACATCGTTGGAGGAAAATATGAATTATAGTAAAAATAATATAAAAGCATCGTGGCTTCATATTTCAGATCTGCATGTATTTCATGAGGCAGATACAACATTGATGTTGGATGACTATAGAAGCTTAGCGAAAAGTATTTCACCAGAATTTTTGGTTGTGACTGGTGATTTTCGCCATAAAAAATATAAAACTAATTTCTCACTTGCGAAGGATTATTTAGAATTGCTTATAAGTATTTTTGGGATAGATAAAAAAAATATCTTTTTTGTACCAGGAAATCACGATGTAAATTATTATGATGGTAGAATGGATGCCATTTCTGATATATGTTTTCGTACAAAAGAAGGTGATTATAATGCATATTCAGAATATTTATTAGGTAAGGGATTTTCTGACTATGATAATTTCGTTCGAGAATTTTATAAGGGCACAGATATTATGGATTCACGAATAACTGAGCCAAGCGGAGTACAGTGTATTACTTGGAATAATTTGATTAATATCCTTTTAGTAAATACAGCTTTGGTAAGTGACGGAGAAAATCATGGTCAAATTATTGATATAAATGCATTGAGTGAATGCAAAATTAATCCTAATCTACCGTCAATTATGTTGGGACATCATGGTATTGACTCTCTATTTCCTTGTTATTCCGAACGAATAATAGGGGTTATTGATCGCAGACAAATAAGCGCATATCTTCATGGGGATAGCCATAGATATGCAAATCATCCGATTTCAAAAATTTCTACACCTAACAATACAATTCCAAGTATTACTTGTGCTAAGTCAGCACCACAATCGGGAGATTTATATTCTGATATTGGCGTGATTTATTATGAATGGAAAGATGATGATAATACATATGTTCAAGCATATAGATGGACTCAAAATGGCTTTATTAAAGATCCTAAATATTATCATCATATTGATAAACAATATTATTTCCCTATGATATATAAAAAAGAAGATATTTTAGCTAGATCGCAGATTTTGTATAAACAAATTAAAAATATCATGAATAATCATGAGATATTTATGGCTGGAAAATGGCTAGAAGAAGCTGAATTTGCTTGGAAAATCAGTTTTCATGAAGGTATAGGCAGATGCTTATTAGTGTATTATTATGAAAAAGCAACTGAAGGGGTTATTGGTGCGCATCAACGAGCGCAGGAAATTTATCACGAATTAGAACTGATTTCAAATAGCGATTCTAATACACAAGAAATGCTTGAGGTAACAAGAAAATTATTGTATTTTGATAAAAATTAAAAGGAGGATAATATGTCATTTTTTGATTCATTAAAACGGCAGAAAGAAGTAGAGGCTAAAGAAGTAAAAAGCATTTCTTCATTTGCCACAGATTATATTCCAAACTTTGGTCGGTCAGAACAGATATCATTTCGTCCTGCTATAAATGGGATAAAGAGTAATAAACAGGAAGGTAAGCCGCCGTTTAGGTGGGAAACAACTACTGCTCCAGTTGGGCGTGCAGCCAGAATACCAAGCAATATTCCAACAACAGGGGAGAATGTAGTTGCAAAATATAATGGCACTGTTTTGTATTTAAAAAAAGCTTTGATGACCGATCATATTTCAGTAACTTATGCGACTAACGATGCGAATTATTTTGCAAAAATATATGTTTTAGATGTGCTTCGATTAGATATGTTAGAAAACAAAGTAAACCGTATGCTACAGGAAAGGGTTGCAATTCCGGGTGTTTGTTGGCCAGTAGATATACTTACGGATCATAGTGGATGTTTTGTAGGGATACTTGTTCCAATTTCTCAGGGAATTCAATTGACACGTTCGGTATTTAATGGTGCAACAGGTTTATCACAATTTTTCCCTCAATGGAATAAATATGACATATGTGTTTTAACCATGACAATATTAGATAAAATTAGAAAAATGCATGACTTAGGAGTAATGTTTGGTTGCATAAATCCTGCATCTATATATATTGTCAACACGAAAGAGGTGTATTTTGTTGATACAGATTGTTGGCAAATTGAAGGGTATCCAGCTCTTTCACGCAATCAAACCTTTACTCCACCTGAACTTTTGTGTAATAATACCAAATTGCTTTATTCAATGGATGAAGAAAATTACCAGATAGCCGTATTGGTTTTTATGTTAATGATGCCTGGAAAATTTCCTTATGCTAAAGGGAAAAATGCTGATGAGCGTAATAGTATCATAGATAGGGCTTTTCCATTTAGTGTAGGAGGTGGTATGCGACGTTCTCAGGATGCGGAACGTCCAAGTGGTATATGGCGAATAGTATGGGATCATCTATCATATCAAATGTGCAATGGTTTTTATAACACATTTCATTCAAGTGGAAAGTATGCTCAACCGGGAAGACGTCTCAACACTACCGCTTGGTTGAAAATGACCAGAGATTTTGCTAATGCGCTTACTATTTCAAATAGAACTGATTCATGTAGCATGTTTCCGCGCACATTTAGACATGATGGGAAACGGATATTTGAGAGATGCAGTATTTGCGGTCAAGAACACCCTGATTTTTATTTTATGCATAATATTCGCATTCGGCAAGAAAAAATAGATATATGGGAAAGAGGTTATAGGATATGCCTGCCCTGTGCTGGTGATCAATCAAATGTGTCTTTTAAATGTGAATGTTGTGGTCGTCAATTTTATTATACAAATAGGACAAAAGTGCTGCACGAAATTGGTAAAAGCGATTTTGATTTTAAAAAGCAGAGATGGTGTAAAGACTGCAAAAAAAGAACTATTCGATGTGGTCGATGTGGTCGTGAAGTACCAATTTATCAGATAAGAGAATTTGAAGATAGACTGCGCAATCTGAAAACTAGTGTCTGTGGGAGTTGTTTTAAAGAGATGATTGAGAAAGCTAAGATGGAGAGGGCGGTTTGGAAAAATTCAGTAGCTCGAAAAGAATTGTGTCGTGATTGTGGTAGATGGTTCTTTATTACAAATGGCGAGATTGAGTATTTTAGTAAAAAAGGATATAATTTACCTACACGTTGTCCCGACTGTAGGAAAAAAAGATATTAAATTGGGGAAAGGAGAACGTATATGGCAAATGAAGCTTATTATACAAGTGAACATTATAGTCAGCAACGTAGATTGCTTATCAATGGCGATCCTCGTGCGTTAATCTGTTTTTGTGTAGATGTTAGTCAGTCCATGGATGAATGGTGGATTCAAGAAGGTGGTTTAAGGCGTAATACTGGTGCAGGATTTTCAGATGGTCATAGTGTGAATTTTTTTGATTTAGATGATATTCGTCCAGGGTATGCTCATTATAAAAAAATCGATAAACTCAATGAGACACTTTGTAGCCTCTTGAATGATTTGAAATTTGATCGAGAACTTTGTCGTCAAGTGGCGGTATCAATTATTACATATAGTCGTTTTGCAAGCGTAAAATATGATTTTCTTGATTGTGAGGCTTTGAATATACAGTCTTGTAAATGTTCGGTTGAGAAGGCGGAAACAGCAATGGGAGATGGACTTCGTACAGCACTCGCACAAATGGACGAAATGCAAAATGATCTTAGGAATGCTGATAACGATTACTATACACCAATTTTAGTTTTTATGACGGATGGTACTCCTACTGATGATCCACGTGCAGAATTTGCGAAAGTTCGGGAACGTGTACAAAATGGAGAACTGTTTTTGTTTCCTGTAGGCATTGGAGAGGGTGCTGATATGGCAAGGTTACGAGATATGTTTCCAGTAGGAAAAGTACCACAAAGTTTTAGCGAGCGTTATAAAATGATTCAGCCAGAAGATTATGTAACTATATTCACGGAAATTAAAGATCATGTTAAGCGAAAACAAAGTGTAATGGTTTCAGAAGGAGATAGTGTACAAAGTGCGCCAGTTGTTAAGGATGAAAATGTTAATAACAATCAAATGGGAGAGAGTATTATGTATAGGTATTTATCGGGATTAGCTTAATTAGTATCTGCTGAACACATTCAGTGACTTTGCGGTAATCCCTGATAAAAAATGCTGGTATAGAAAACGGATGGAATGTGAGGATTCCAGTGCCAGTATGGATAGTATCAGCAGAAACAGGGTATCTGCTGTCGGAACAGAAAAAGTTTCAAAATATTGATGAAGTCTACCAATCAGTGTTTTTTCGTTGTATAATGCTTTTGTCGTATAGGGTCGCTTTCTTTGTAATGTTTTGGTCAAACTCATTATACATCAGAAAGTCCTGTACGATTTTTTTAATGAAAAAGTTGTAAAGTGGTGTAATGAATAGTAATGAATGGAAAGAATTGTTTTTATGGTTCTGTCCATAGCTGCATTATTAATAAAGTATTCAAGATTACCCAGTTGAGTTGGGAGAAAGGAACATAATCTATTTTTACGAAAGGAAATAATTGGATTACATGTGAAGAATATGGCAAAAGTAAAAGTTGATTTAGGAGTAGCAGAAGTAATTGAAAAGGTAAAAGATACAGAAACGGTTAATCAAGCAGATAAGACAACAGCATTACTTATTAGAGCTGTTCATGCAGCGTTGTCCCCGCTTGAAAAATGGGTTTTACAAAGAGAAAGCAATATTGAAGAAACGAGGAAATTGTTGGAGAGGAAGTTAGAGAATGTTCCTGTTGAGAATATAATTACGCCACCATCGTATATAGGGGTTCCTGCTTTACAGGCAATTTCATATTGTATGGATGACGAGAGTCTGTGCAATATGTATGCAGAATTATTGGCTCATGCAATGAATACGGATACTGTAAATGATGTACATCCTACATATGTGGAAATTATTAAGCAGATGTCACCATATGATGCACTTATTTTTCAAAATTTAGTAAAAGAGTTGGTAAAACCATGTATAAGTTTGCGATATGAAAAAGAGGATGCTTCAGGATATCCTATTATAGATTGTTTTGCATTTGATGATGTTGACAGATTTCCGATAATTCCTACTCAAGTTTCATTGGAAAATTTAGAACGGTTGCGTTTGATTGAAATAAACAAAAATTTTCATTATAGTAACAGGGAAAAATATAGGCAGTTAAGAAATTCAAGTGGGTTGAATAGAATTCTGAAACAATATGTAAATGATAATGAAAGTGAACTGCCGACAAATGAATATCAAATTGTTGTGAAAGAATTTGCAATCATGGTAAGAGGATTTGGTCAGTTTTTTGCAAGAGCTTGTTTGGGAACAAATTTCTCAGACATAGCATAGTGTATATAGGTAATTGCGAAACTCACTAAGTTTATTTGTAATCTTGATTAAAAACAAAGAAGAATTTGTACAACGCACGAATTCTAGAATGAAATGTGGATAAATTGACATTTTAGGCGCACTTTAAATAAGTTTTGGCTTTTTTGTGGGAGGTTCTATGCGATAAGTGGCTTTAAGCTTCGAATTAATCCATGATGTTTGATCTTATCTGCAAAAACAATAGTAATAAGTTGCGTGATGTCGGCAAGAATCAAATCTGCATGTAAAGCTCTCTCGTTCTGGATTCGGAGTCTTGAAAGACAGAGATTCTTTTTGATAGGGTGGTTGATGTTTCTTTCAATATCAGTTCTGATTTTGTAGGGATTATTCCGCTTATCATAAGCGCAAAATAATTCGACGGATTGCAACGCCTCATTCATAGATAATGATATAGTTATAATGTTTCGTGACTTTTGTGTTGAATTAAGAATACGGATAATTCGATGCTATGAAGATCAATATCGGATTTACACATAGTGCATTTCCGGTAATGCAGAAGATGGCTATGGATATATTAACATATCACCAGGCAAAGGAAATGGATGACAGACTTGTGTCGATAAAGGATATTGTGCATTGATTGATGAAATTTAAAAAGATGTGTTTGAGGCAGATGGAAGCAATATTATAAACATATTTTAGAAAAATTGCATAAATATCATGGTTTTGCTCATTATACTATTGAAATTTTAAAGCAATAGGTGTAAACTCTTATCAATTGTAATGTTCGACTGGAAAAAAAGTACTATTGCTAGGAGGAAAGGAAATGTCAGAAATCAGAAAAGAGCGGGTTTTGGATACGTTCGCCGCACACAGAGAACATAAAATTGAGTATGGTTCAAAAGCAGATACGGTTATGAGATTTGCACAAAATACCCAATATAATATTGACGCTGTCAGAAAAGAAAGAAAGTTTCGACAGATGGTATAAAATGAAAGCCTGATGTATGTCAGGTTTTTATTTTTCACAAAATGCAAAAGAGGGGGATCGGATTATGGAAATACAGACGATTCATTTATACAGAGATACGGATAGAGATATAGAGCCAGAGAAAGATGATAAGGTTTTTCGGGCAACAGATTATTTTGATCGTCTTATTGCAAAGGAAAGAAGGTTGATCGATACTTTTAGCTCCATAATGAATCTGGGACAGGACGATATCGTAAAAAATGATACTGCCATGCAAAGCTATACTCTATATTTTAGTGAGGATGATATGGAAGATGCATATGTGGTTGATATGTGCTTATCTCCATTTAAACAACATGAGCTGGACGGAATTTCTATGCCTTTTTTAAGCATTATTCAGATTCATATAACAACAGAGTCACTGCGTCGAATTAAACAGAATCGTGGTGTAGATGTCATTAAACAGTATCAGAATGATATTGCGGGCATATTAAAAGGATTTAAGGAGATAGATCAGGATATTTTTATCTATCGTGTATACAAAATACTTTCGGCGGGTGATTTTGCAGTTGTGGTCAGAAGCAGATTGCCGGAGACCTCGTTTAAGATATCGACATTGATCCGATGTCGGATGGCGGGGGCAAAAAGTGATGATGGTAAGTTTAATGCAAGTAGTTGGGCATTATATAAAACATATACGCTTTTAACTTTTGATGAAAAACTGATTAATAAGAATTTGGGCGAAGAGAATAACGAATCTGATGAACAGAAACCGCAGACAGGAAAATTTGTTATCAGAGGAAGCTATTCATGTAAATATTGGGCGGAAGAAACCATAAAGAATACATATCAGGAAGAGCAGGTGGACAGTTTAAATGGACGATATGATTTCACAGTTCAGATTTCTGAAAATGAATTTTATGAAATATATGATTGTATAAAGAACTATAGGAAAACTGAAGAAATCGAGCCAAATATATTAAACGGAAAAAAACCGACACAGGTTCAATCGTTTTTAGCAGCATTGTGCCAAAAACAGTATTTGTCATATATTAATATCAGGTACATGATTCCTAAGATTAATAATAAGTATAGAAAAATAACAAGCAGTGAAACAGTTATTATAGATGATAACAGAGATTCGAAAACCAGGGTACCGGAGTTAAAGGATCAGAATACAACATATATAGAGGAGTTGAAGCTGCAATATAAAAAATTAGAAGAGGGTTATAGAGAAATTCTGAATACGGAACAGAATGCTGAACAATATTTTAAAATGCTTGGTAAGAATATACGGGCATGCGAGTCATTAAACAATCAACCGGATACAAGAATCTATGTTGTTGGAATTGGCAAGCAGTTGAACACTGTGTTATGTGGAATGAAAGTATATCTTGAGCTTTATCAGAGAGCAGATAAGGCATCTAAGATGAATATTGCACGCTTAACGATCAACTATATTCGTATTGCAGTACATACGATAGACAATTATCTGGAACATGTCAGAAACAACAATCTGCAATCATTACAGACTCCAAATTACAATCTGGAGTCGAATATGGGGATGGAAAAAATTGTAATTGCATACAGTGAGTATCTGCTGAATATTATCCAATTCATGAGTGACAAGTTGAAAAATGGAAATAATCAAAGGAAGTTTTATCCTATTGTGGTTCCTGATTTGAACCAGCCGGATATTTGTGTGGAGACATTATTTATGGATGGGGCTGGAGATGACTATGCTGAGGAGCAGAAAATCAGGAAAAATTTTGACGGCAACCGTTATATGATGGTTATAGGAAGCCCGACATTGTCAGAGCTTGGGGATATACCGATTTTTACCGCAATGTTATTTCATGAGCTTGCACACCAGTTGCGCTATGAAAAAAGAAGAGACAGAAATCAGGTTATAAGATGTTTAGTCTTACGTGAGTATGCCAATCTAATTGCGCACAATATAGTAAATCTGGCACAGCATGCAACCGGGGTTCAGGATGAAGGCGGAAGATTAAGGAGAGTTTTAAATAAAGTCATTTATGAAGGATTAGATAAGAATGTTTTTACGGTTTCAGAAATAGCAGAGAACGAGTGGGATACGCCATTAATTTATTTTAAAGAATTTTTAAAACAATACATAAAGGACTTTAACTTTTATGTGGAAAATAAACTGGACCTTGCAAATCGTACAGAAAAGTTTATCAGAGATTTATTTGACGTTGTTGAACAAACGGAAGGTTGTAGGGATTATTTAATCTATTTATATGATCAGCTCAACAATGAAGAAAAAGAGCAGAATATTATTGCTTATCTGGAACAATTAGAAATAGCATCCTTTTTGGTTGCAGCCTTTGGCGTGGCAAAAGAATGTGGCATTGATCTTGAAAACAATGAGATCAGAAAAATACTGGATTTAAATACAGGCGAGGTGGTAAAGAATCAACGGGATGAGATTCAATTTGAACCTTTGTGGGGAGAGTTAAAGAAGAATACATCAGAAAAGCAGGATGCATTGCAAAAGATTAAGGGTATTTGGGAATCATATGTAAGGTTTATTGAAGAGTGGTGTTCTGATGTAGATTTTGGACAAAATGTTATCAATTATAAGAAAATCCACACTTTTGAAGATTACATTTATACAGAAATTTTTGAAATGTGGAAAGCAGAAAATAACAAGTTTAATGAAGATGAACTGGATGGGTACAGAGATTGGACATTACTTGGAAGATGGCTGCAGATTGATAATAATCAGAGGAAAGATACTTTCTGGGAGAATATAAGTTATTCTTTTGGAAATATACAGTTGCAATACGTTGACAATGTGGTCTCGAAGTATAGAGAAATTACATCGGATATTGCTATGTATTCCATGATGAACCTATCACCGTTTGAATACATCAAATTAATGACAACAATTTTGCCAGAAGATGATCTGATGAATCCGTTTAGTGTTGACCGAATGGTAACGGTAATTGCCGTTATGGAAGAAGATGCCAGCCTGAAAGCTGAAGATATTTGCACAACATTTCAGAAGAAGGAAGTGGAAATAGTTGAAAAGCTTCAGAAATTTTGTGATAATTTACGAAAAGTAGATTTTAGAGAGAAAGTAAAAGCAGTACTTAAGAAGATTATAACAGAAATAACAGATGCGCAAAATGCCGATTCATATATTGATATTTCGAGTGTGATTGAAAATATTGAAAGGTTAAAGGAAGAGGTTATCGATGAGGATGCAGAGGTGTTTTCTCTTATTGCAAAAATCGCAAAAGTATTAGAACGATTGTTATTAGATAATGTAAATTATATTTTGGTACTCTGTGAAAATGAGACACTTTTAAATGACTATCGAAATGGTGCTTCACGGATGAGGGAAATAATGGCATTGATCGATATAAATGATTTTTCAGCGAAAAAAATCAAGGAAATGTGTAACAGCAGCAGGAAATATATTAGTGAAAAACATTATAAAACAGGTTGTGTCAATGATAAAAACTTGAATGCAGAAAGTATAGAATTTTTATTGGATTTATATTATAAAAGAAAAATTAGAAATTCAAGATGGACAGGGGGGTTAGAGGATGAAAATAACCACAAAAATAATTCATAATCTGGGTGAATACATGGAATGTGTCCATGCTTTGGCTCAAGAGGGAGATCCGGCTGCTCCTGATATTCTTTGGTTTCGAGGAATTTCTGATATGAATCATTCTTTAATACCTTCACTGTTTCGTGGGAATGTTCGGGTTACAGTAAAAGAGGATGGTGGACAGTATTCTTCGCTTCATTATGCGGAAGATATTCGTGTACAGCATTATATAGCAAAAAATTATCATTTCTTTGATAAGGAGCCATCATCCAGGGTAGAGTGGTTGGAAGTTATGCAGCATCAGGGAATGAATACAAGAGTATTAGACTGGTCAGAGTCGAGCATACATTCATTATTATTTGCGATAGAACCGTTTTTGAATAATGAAAAATATAAAGATCAGAACCGTATGAAGTGTGTGCCGAGTGTATGGGTGCTGAAACCTGGAAAGTTAAATAAAAAGATTGTGGATGAACTTTTAAAAAGAACTGGAGTAGATGATCTGACGTACAATCTTTTCAAAGAACTTACGACTGATAAAGATGAATTATATAGAATGATTAAAAAATTACAGATAATGAAAAGTGATAGTTATAATACTACAAGCGCAACGGCGCATCTGGATTATATATATAATCTGAGCGCAATTAATGATGAAATTTTAAGAGATCGAATTCGGTTGAAACAACTGCTTATGAATGGTGCCATCATGAATTCTGTTTATTACGTACTGGGGCGTATCTATTCAGATGGATATATATTAGATGACAGAAAAATTCCACCACTTGCAGTAGTACATCCGTATCACTCTGAGCGCATTAAGGCTCAAAAAGGGGTATTTACTGTTTTCCCATTTTATAAAGAGCATGATGGAGATGAGAAACTTAGAAAACTGGGAATTAATCCAGATGGGATTGATAATAATTCATTAGCAAAAGATTTTTTGGTGAAAATTGTTATAAACAATCCGAAAGATATAGCAGGCGAATTGATAGAACATGGAATGAATGATAGTTGGTTGTATCCGGAAATGCCTATCGTATCAAGTGAAATTGAAAGACATAGAGTTTATTATTAACAAGCTTCCTGTACCTTTGACGGTTAGATGGATGTTTTCTAGATTTGAAAAATAGTTCCCGAAAAAATAAATTTCAAAAATTTTAAAATTACCCCTAAAGTATTCCAGACCCCGTCCGATATATATAACAAGTAAACAAGATAACAATTGTTTCTTACAAAATCGGATGGAATTCGAAGCGGAGCGTACGGCCGCATAGAAAACTGTCACAAACAAATCAAATTGCAGCATGGAAGCTGCACTGAATTCAAGGAGGAAAAATAATGGTAGTACAGCACAATCTTACAGCGATGAACGCTAACAGACAGTTAGGAATCACAACAGGACAGCAGGCAAAATCTTCAGAGAAATTATCTTCTGGTTACAAAATTAACCGTGCAGCAGATGATGCAGCAGGATTAACAATTTCTGAGAAAATGAGAAGCCAGATCAGAGGTCTTAACAAAGCTTCTGACAACGCACAGGATGGTATCTCTCTTATTCAGACAGCAGAAGGTGCTTTGAATGAATCTCATTCTATCTTACAGCGTATGAACGAATTAGCTACACAGGCAGCTAATGATACTAATACAACATCTGATAGAACAGCTATCCAGAAAGAAATCAATGCATTAACATCTGAGTTGGATCGTATTGCATCTACAACACAGTTCAATACACAGAATCTGCTTGATGGTAAATTCACAGGAAAGAATCTTCAGGTTGGAGCATTACAAGGCCAGAAAATCACAATCTCAATCACTACAATGAGTGCACAGGGATTATCTATTACTTCTAAAACTAACAATGTATTATCGTTTAAAGCTGCTGGTAGCGCTATGAAAGTATTCCAGAATGCAATTTCCAGAGTATCTACCATGCGTTCTGCATTAGGTGCTTTACAGAACAGATTAGAGCATACTGTTGCAAACTTAGATAACGTAGCTGAAAATACTCAGACAGCAGAATCTCGTATCCGTGATACAGATATGGCTGATGAAATGGTTGAATACAGCAAGAATAATATTCTTGCACAGGCAGGTCAGTCTATGCTTGCACAGGCTAACCAGTCTACTCAGGGTGTTCTTTCATTATTACAGTAATTCTGCACAGAAAAAGCATATCAGTTTAAAAAGGTCGACGTTTTTGTCGACCTTTTTTTAAACAGAACCTTATTGGAGAAAAAATGGAACAGTTGTTAGAAGAATTAAAAAATACTATTCTTGCATTAAGGCAGACACAGGATGATGCAATGAAGATGTATGAAGAAATGATGCCACAAATTATAAAGGTAATGTCCGAGCTGATCGAACTGCTTAATGGAGAAATATTGACGGATGAGAATCCAATTAACATCTTATTACAACAATTAAAAAATTTGGAAAACTCCTACAAGCAACAGGACATAGTAGTATTGGCAGATACGTTAGAATATGAGATTACAGACAGTATTGGATTTTATATGGATATTATAAATAATGTGGAGTAAAATATGTTCAACGAGATAGAAAAGAGAAGCATTTTAGGATTTATTAATAAACAGAATGTTATTACAATGAAGGACTTTGAGAGTGCTTATGAGAATAGAGATGAGATAAAGATCTATGATGATAAATCATTGGATGAATCAGATATTTTAGTGATTGAAAAAGATGATCAACAGTGGTATATGCAAAGCCGTTATAATGCAGGTAAAGCATGTACTGACTGGTTACTTCAATTTGAAAATAAAATTATTGATGATACTATCGTCTTGGTATTCGGTCTTGGGAATGGAACGTATATTGAAAGACTGATGGAATTAAATCAAGAGTGTATGATTATCATATATGAACCATGTGCAAATATATTCTGGCATGTTTTTGGGGATGAGAAAATTGCAAAAATGTTAGAAGATGACAGAGTGTTTTTAACGGTAGAGGGGATAAGTGATGGATTGTTTTCAGCAATATTAGAAACATTTATTAATTATGCAAATTTTTCATTTGTCATAAATGCGGTATTACCGAATTACCCACAAATGTTTGCAGATAAATATAAGTGGGCACTTGACAGACAATTGTATGAGATAAAAAGGGTTTTACTAAACCGGAATACAGAAGTGTATTTTAGTGAGGAAATGCTTGGAAATGTCATGAAATTATCAAAAGACATTATTGAACAGTATTCTATTGTACAATTGAACGAAATTGTAAAGGAAAAAGGTTTGAACAATATGCCCGCAGTTCTGATTGCGGCTGGTCCGTCTTTAGATAAAAATATTGAGAAGTTAAAGCAAATAAAAGACAATGTATTTATTATGGCAGTAGATACGGCATTAAATACTGTACTAAAACATGATATAATACCGGATATGACAATATCGGTAGATGGACATAAACCATTAGTTTTATTTGAAGATGAGAGAATTAAGAATATTCCAATATCAGTGAGCTTGGTTTCTAACGCTAAGGTTATTGAAATGAGCAGAGCCAAGAAATTTTATGAACTGAGTCAGGGGGAATATTTATCAAAATTGTATCATGCAATAGGAAAGGATGTGCAGGGACTTCCGACAGGAGGGTCTGTTTCTAACAATGCATGCTCATTGTTGGTTTTGATGGGATTCCAAACGATTATATTTATGGGATTAGATCTTGCTTATCCTGGAGGTGTAAAGCATACGCAGGAAGCTTATAATCAGGAAGATAAAATAGATTTTAATAACAAGAAATATGTTGAGATACTAGATATAAATGGGAATAAGGCATACACGGAAACGAATATGCAGTTATATTTAAAATGGTTTGAAACTTATATTCAGGTTAAAAGTCACATAAGATTTATAGATGCAACTGAAGGAGGGGCAATGATCCATGGGGCAGAAGTGAAAAGCATGGATGAAGTTATTAAGGAAATTGCAACAGCTGATACATATGACAAAGCAGAAATATGGAAAGGTATGAATCCTTATTTGGATGTATCAGAGCAGGAGAAGATAAAACAATTAATCAGAGAAATACCTGAAAACCTGGATATTATGGAAAAATGGATTAAAGAAGGAATTTCAATATATGAAAAATTAGACAAAGTAAATCGAAAAAGCAATGGTATGTCCGAAAAAATTGGAAAATATTTGAACCGAATAACGGAATTAAATGAATTAATTGAAAATGAAATGGTATTTGATCTGATTAAATATCATGCAATGGAAGTTGACTATGAAGTAAAAGGACAGGTTTTACATTATAATCGTACGGATACTATGTATGAGCAGGTAAAAGGGCTGATATATAACGGGAAAATGCTTTATGAAGGTTATATGAGAGGAATAAAATCATTTAGAAAAACAATGGGAGAATGGATAAAACAGTTTGAATCAAAGAAAGAATAGCAGATTAAGAAAAAATAAATATACCGATATATTAAATATGTAAATTGCAGGAAGCAATGGGTAGATGCAGGAGGCAAAAATGTTAAACGGAAAAACAATTCTAGTAACCGGCGGAACCGGATCTTTTGGAAATGCGTTCACACAGTATGTGTTAGAGCATTATGAACCGAAAAAAATCATTATATATTCCAGAGATGAATTTAAACAATTTAATATGGCAAATAAATTTAAAAAGTATAAGGATAAGTTACGCTTTTTTATTGGAGATGTGAGAGATAAAGAACGCCTTTACCGTGCTTTTGACGGAGTGGACTATGTGGTACATGCAGCAGCATTGAAACAGGTTCCATCCTGCGAGTATAATCCGATGGAAGCAGTGAAAACAAATATTAATGGTGCTATGAATATTGTAGATGCGGCACTTGATTGTGGAGTAAAGCGTGTGGTTGCTTTATCCACAGATAAAGCAGTTAATCCGATTAATTTATATGGAGGAACGAAGCTGGTATCTGATAAATTATTTATTGCAGCTAATGCATATGCAGGAGCAAAGAATGTATGTTTTTCCATTGTGCGTTATGGAAATGTAGCAGGAAGTCGTGGATCGGTTATCCCATTTTTTAGAAATATTGTTGCAAATGGTGGAACTGAGCTGCCGATTACGGACTATCGTATGAGCAGATTTTGGATTAGTCTGGAACAGGGAGTACATTTGGTAATCAAAGCATTGTCAGAGGCGAAAGGTGGAGAAACATTTATTTCTAAGATTCCATCCTTTAAGATTACAGATCTGGCACAGGCTATTCTTCCAGGATGTGAGATGCCGGAAGTTGGAATCCGTGAAGGTGAGAAACTTCATGAGGTTATGGTAACGAAAGAAGATTCGTTATTTACTTATGAATATGATAAGCACTTTATTGTGTATCCACATTTTGACTGGTGGGATGCATCGAAAATACAGGCGGGTGGTAAAAAAGTTGAGCCTGGGTTTGAGTACAGTTCTGGAACAAACACGGAGTGGTTGTCAACAGAACAAATAAAAAGACTGCTAAAAAAGTAGACAGGTATTAAAGGTGGAATAATATTTATGAAAAAAAAAATTAGCATCGGGAAACGCTGGGTGGGAGAAAATGAGCCTGTATTTATAATTGCAGAAATGTCAGCAAATCATAACATGGATTTTGAGAGAGCAAAAAAGATTATAAAAGGTGTGAAAGATGCTGGTGCGGATGCGGTAAAATTGCAGACATACACGGCAGATACAATTACCATAGATTGTGATAATGATTATTTTCAGATTACACAAGGAACGTTATGGGATGGTACAACATTGTACAAGTTATATCAGAAAGCGTATACTCCATGGGAATGGCAGGCTGATTTAAAGGCATATGCAGAAAGCCTTGGACTTATTTGTTTTTCATCTCCGTTTGATTTTTCTGCGGTGGATTTTTTGGAAAGTATAGATGTTCCTGCATATAAAGTTGCCTCATTTGAGATTACAGATATTCCTTTGATAAGGAAAATTGCGCGTCTGGGGAAACCAATTTTAATTTCAACAGGAATTGCATATTTAAAAGATATTGAATTGGCCATGCAAGTATGCAGAGAAGAAGAAAATGATAAAGTTATTTTACTAAAATGTACATCAACATATCCAAGCCCATATGAAGACATGAATCTAGAAACAATAACAGCCTTACAGAATACATTTGATTGTATTGTGGGACTTTCAGATCATTCAATGGGATACACAGTTCCAATAACGGCAATTGCAAAAGGCGCGAAAGTGATTGAAAAACATGTTACGCTACATAGAAGTGATGGTGGAGCAGATGCCGAATTTTCCATGGAAATGGATGAATTTAAGGAAATGTGTAAACAAATACGAATTGCGGAAGCTGCATTAGGAAAAGTAAGTTTTGATTTGACAGAAGCACAGAAAAAGGAACGGGAACATTCAAGATCATTATTTGTAGTATGTGATATGAAAAAAGGGGAAAGGTTTTCACCTGAAAATGTACGATCTATTCGACCTGGATTTGGAATGCATACAAAGTATTATGACCAGATTCTTGGGAAAATTGCGGCGACGGACATTAAAAAAGGAACACCGATGAATTGGAGTTTAATAGATTCGGGGGAAAATTAAATGTATGATAAAGTTTTTTTAAATGAATATGGTTTTTATGAATTAAAGAAAAAACCAAGTTTAAAATCTATGAAAGAAGACTTCGAAGGTTCCTATTACCAAGAGTCAAAAGGTAATTATGAACAGAAGTATACCAAAACGGAAAAGAATTTTTTTAAAATTAAGTATGATCAGAAAAAGCGTATAATTGAATCTCATGTACATTTTTCGGATAATCAGAAAAAATCTCTTTTGGATATAGGCTGCGGAGAGGGATATGCGCTTAAATATTTTTATGAAAATGGATACAAAGTTTTGGGGATAGATTTTTCGAGACATGGTATAACCAATAACAATCCTGATATGTTGCCTTTTTTTTGTCAAGGAGACTGTGTCACCATATTAAAAAATATGGTTAGTAAAGGGGAAAAATTTGACGTTATAAATATGGATCAATCATTGGATATGATGCTTGAGCCGGAAAAAGTGTTAAAGTTGTGCAAGAACATTTTGCAGAATGATGGTGTAATGATCATCAAGGTAGCCAATAATTATTCTGTTTTGCAAGAATATCTGATTAAGACTCAAAAAGTGGATCGTGAATTTTGGTTAGATGAGGAAGGACATCCTTACTATTTTAATAAAGAAGGTCTTATAAAGTTTTTAAATGCATTTGGATATAGATGCGAGAATGTATATGGGGAATCGTTTATAGATTTTAATCTGTTAAATGATAAAACAAATTATTATCGTGACAAAACTGTTGGGAAATCATGTTATTATGCGAGGATAGAACTGGAGTTGCTAATGGAAAAATTATCCGAGGAAAAAACATTGGAAATATATAGACTTTTGGGCGAAATGGGGCTTGGAAGGGAAATTATGGGTGTTTTTAAAAAAGAAATGTAGAGGTGTGAAATGTCATATTCAGTAATTGTACAGGCAAGGAGCGGTTCGACAAGATTGCCAGGGAAAATTTTAAAAAAAATTAATGACAAAACATTGTTGGAATACGGTATTGAGCGTATACAGAAGGCAAAGAAGATCAAAGAAGTTATAATTGCCACCACTGTAAATGAAAAAGATGATGTAATTGCCCAGATTGCAAAAAAAAATGGTATAAAGTATTTTCGTGGAAGCGAAGCAGATGTTTTAGCCAGATATTATTATGCGGCAAAAAAGTATGCCGTTGAAAATGTGATTCGCATTACATCGGATTGCCCTTTGATTGATCCGGATATTATTGATTTATCAATAGATAATTATGAAAGAAATGAATGTGATATATTGACAAATGTCCCGAATGATGGACAGAAATTAACGTATCCAAGGGGAATGGATGTTGAAATATTTTCCTTTGAATGGTTAGAAGAGGCTTTTTATAAGGCGAAAGAAAATTACGAAAGAGAACATGTGACACCATATTTATATACAAATGTGAAAGATGTATATTATGATAAAGCCCCAAAAGATTATTCACAGTATAGACTGACTTTGGATACAAAAGAGGATTTGGATGTAATTACACAGGTGATTCAGACATTATATAATCCCGATAAAACATTTCATTTGCAGGATATCATTCATTTTCTGGATTTAAATCCTGATGTGAGAAACATTAATTCTAATGTAAAACAGAAGGAAATTTAAAAATGATATATTTTAGAGCAGATGCCAATGAGACATTGGCATCTGGACATATAATGAGATGTATAACAATTGCATTGGAATTTGTTCAAGAGGGGAATGCGGTAACCTTTCTAATTGCAGATGCAAATCCTCGGGTCTTATTGGAACGATATAAACTGCCATATATTATTTTAAATACAGATTGGAATAATTTGGAAGGCGAATTAGAGGTACTTGTTCCAATTTTAAAAAACCCGGAAGATATCCTGATTATTGATAGTTATCTGGTAACAGAAAATTATATGAACACCGTCTACACAAAAGTTAAAACCGTCTATATAGAAGACCAGATGCAAAAAAAATATAGTACTCATATATTGATAAATTACAATTTGTACTATTTTATTTTCGATTATCCGGGAAAATATCAGGATTCAGGAACCAGATTATTCTTAGGGGCACAATACGCTCCATTAAGGTCGGAGTTCTCGGAGCATAAGGCATATGAAGTTCGGAAAAAAGCCAGAGATATACTTGTAATGTGTGGAGGAGGTGACGAAAAAGGATTTTTAAAGAGTTTTTTAAGTGAAATATCCGATATTGGAACATTACATTTTCATATAGTTATTGGAGCTTATAATAAGGATAAGAAAGAATTGAAAAAAAGGTATGAAGGCAGAGATAATATTTATATGTATGAAAATATCAGCAATATTAATGAGGTTATGAGAATGTGTGATATTGCAGTGTCGGCAGCAGGAAATACGTTATATGAATTATGCGCAGTAGGCACACCCACAATATTTTTTACATATTCATATAATCAAAAATATGATTATATTGGCTTTACAGAAAATGATATTATGTTATATGCAGGAAATATTGATGATGGGAAAGAAAGAATTATAAAAAACATAACAAGATATGTAACCTCACTTATAGATAATAGAGAGAAAAGATTTAAGATGTCAAACAAAATGACATATCTTATAGATGGTTTAGGTGCAAAACGGATCGTAAAAAATATACTGGAGGATGAAAAAAATGTTGACAATACATCAGCCTAATTACTGGGCATACCCGGGATTGATTGGTAAAATAATGCGTAGTGATAAATTTTTATTCTTGACGAAGGTACAATTTGACAAAAGTTCTTGGCAGAATAGAAATAGGATTCGGGTGAAAGAGGGGTGGAAATATATTTCCGTTCCGGTTGAAAATAAGGGAAAAGAAGGACAGTTGATAGCAGATGTTCGAATAAGCAATATGACAAACTGGAGAAATCAACACTTGAATGCAATTAAATTCGCGTACCAAAAGGCACCGTTTTATAATATATACTTTCCATTCTTAAAAGAATTGTATACAAAAAAATGGGAGAGTTTGCAGGAGTTAGACATTTATATTACCAATTTTGTTTTACAGGAGTTGGGAAATACCACAGAAATTTTATATGACAAGGATTTTGATTTTCAAGGTGAAAAAAATGAACTGTTGATAAATATATGCCATGAATTAGGCGAGAAGGAGTATATGTCAAATAAGGGAAGTGAAAATTATGTGGATATAGGAAAATTCAATGATAATGGTATTGATCATATATATATAAATTACGATGGGGCAGAGTATTCACAGGTTTATCCTGGTTTTGAGGGAGGGTTGTCAGTTTTAGATATGTTATTAAATTGTGGACCCGAAAAAACAAGGGAAATAATTATGGATGATAGGAATTATACATTTAGTGAGTGGAATAAAAAAATTTTGTGAAATAAAAGGAGAAAATCTGGTGAAAAGTAGAAATTTTTCGGAGTGGGTTTTTCTGGATATTGTAGAAAAAAACTTAAAAGATGTTATAGAAAAAAATACGGAAAAGATTAGAAATTCCAAAATAGTTTTTTTTGGAATTACAGAAGTTACGAATGTAGCAATAAATATTCTCTCCCAAAAAGGAATTTCAACCTATGCAGTTATTGATAATAATACATCAAGAAGAAAGATGCTTATGGAAAATGTATCCGTATATAAGCCACAAGAACTGTTACAACCGTACGACGAAAATATTCTGATTTTCATTGGGACTCCATATTTTGATGAAATGTCAAAACAGGTTGAAAAACTTGGATATAATAGGGAAAGTCACATTATTCGTTTTTTTAATCCACAGGAAATGATAAAACAGTACGGCTTATATAATTTAAAAGAAGTTACGGAAGAAGAATCAAAAAAAATTCAAATAGATGTTTTAGATTATATCAAAGAAATTTGTGAAAAAAATGGATTAAGATATTACCTTGCGTATGGAACTCTTTTGGGGGCAGTAAGGCATAGAGGGTTCATACCGTGGGATGATGATATAGATATTTATATGCCAATAAAAGACATTTATCTTCTATACAATATATTACAAAATGACCCAAAATATGAGATGGCAATGCCTGCGAAAAGTGAAGGATATTTTTATTTTTACCCGCGGATTATAGATAAACGGACAGTTTTAAAAATTGTAGATTTTCCACTTTTGATAAAAAGTGGAATAAGTATAGATATTTTTCCACTGGTAGCGCTTGGAGATGAATTAGAGCAGGCGAAAGAAAAAATGGACTGTGCGATAGAGGAACAAAGACATATTAAAAATATGATTTCAACTAGAAAAACACCAAAAGAAATACAAGATAGGATAGAACAGTTTTGGACAAAACAGTTAGATGATCAATATCTTTCGAAAAAATACTGTGGGAATATATTTGGACCATACGGTGACAGAGAGATTTTAGAAAGTTATATTTTCAAAAAATGTATTTCGCTTCGGTTTGAGGAAAAATCATTTAATGGTCCAGGTGAATACGACTTGTATTTAAAGTCTATTTATGGAAATTATATGGAGTATCCACCGGAGGACAAAAGAGTTAGTTCACATATATGGGTAGGCTATTGGATTTAAGGGAGAACAGACATGAAAAGAAATGCTATTATTTTAGCAGCAGGTAAATCTTCAAATTTTGCCCCATTTACATATGAGAAGCCCAAAGGAATATTTTGTGTAAAAGGTGAAATTCTTATAGAGCGTCAGATTAGGCAATTACATGAAGCTGGTGTAGAAGAAATCTATATTGTAGTTGGATATATGAAAGAAAAATTTTTCTATTTAGAAGAAAAATATGGGGTAAGATTAATTGTAAATAACGCGTTTGCAGAAAAAGGTAACCTTTATTCATTATATGTTGCACGAGAATATCTTGCTGATACATATATATGTTGTGCAGATCATTATTTTGTGGAAAATCCATTCATGGATGAGAATCCGCAAGGATTGTCATATAGAGCATGCACTTATTGTAAGGGTAAATTTCGGGAGTTTGGTGTAAATTATTCAGATGCAATGGTTATAACAGATGTATCGATTGGCGGAGTGGATCAGATGGCAATGGTTGGTCATGCTTATTTTAATGCTACATTTTCTGCTAAGTTTAAAAAATGTATGGAACAGGAAATTGACACTTTCAGAGTAGCAGATATGTTTTGGGAGGAATTTTATGCAAAGCATTTAAAGCAAATGACTTTGTATGTAAAAGAATTTGATAATCAAAGTATTCTTGAATTTGAGGGGATCGAGGATTTAAGACAGTTTGATTCGGAATTTTTACTTAATGTTGATTCTGATATTATATCAAACATATGTACTACTTTAAGGTGTGATCCAAATGATATTAATAATATTAATGTAATTAATGCTGGATTAACAAATGTTTCATTTGGGTTTAAAGTGAATGGAAATGGATATGTATACCGGCATCCGGGGGGGACCGCAGGAAATCTTATAGATCGACAAACAGAACTTTTTGCGCAAAAAGCTGCAAATAAGATTGGAATAGATAAATCTGTAATATATATGGATATATCTGGATGGAAAATATCTCATTATGTTAGAAATGCTGAGTATTGCGATTTTGAAAAATCTGACAAACAATTAGAACGGGCAATGGAATATTTACATAAGTTGCATCAACTGAAAACGGATTCTTCTATAAAGATTTTTGATAATATAATAGAGGGAAAAAAGTTGATGCAAATTGCATCATTGACAAAGGGAAATTTATTTCGGGAATTTCATGAAATAATTACAAAGGTTGAAAACTTATATTCTGAGATAAAGAAAGATGCACGAAGATTAGGATATGAATTAGTTTTGTGCCACAATGATACATATGCTCCAAATTATTTGCATAATGATGAGGGAGAGATATACTTAATAGATTGGGAGTATGCGGGACTTAATTATGATGCAAATGATATTGGATGTATTTTGTGTAGGTATGACTGGTCAGAAGAACAAATAGAACGATATTTAAAGGCATATGTAGGAAGAACACTTACAGAAGATGAGCATAGGTTTTATTATGGTTTTATTCCAGTTTCGGCGTTTTATTGGTTTTGTTGGGGGTTATATAAAGGAAGTGTTGGTGATGATGATAGTTTTTTCTTTTTACCTGCATATAGAAATTTGATAAAACATATTGATGTTGCTTTAGAGAGTTATAAAATTATTTAAATTTAAAGGAATGTAGGCATGGTTACAGCAATGATATTGGCAGGGGGTGTTGGCTCACGAGTAGGAGCTGAATGCCCGAAGCAGTTTATAGAAGTATTTGGAAAACCTATATTGGCATATACAATTGAAATTTATCAGAAAAATTCGCAAGTGGAAGCCATAGAAATTGTTTGTCATGAGGATTGGATCGATTATTTAAAAAAGATGATAAAAAAATATGATTTGTCAAAAGTAAGATGGATTACACAGGGGGGAAAAACTTTCCAGGAATCTGTAATCAATGGAATGAAATATCTAAAGGACAAATTAAATATGGATGATATTGTGATGATACATTATGGGGCAGCACCATTTTCAAGTCAACATATTATACAAGATGGGATAGAAAAGTGCCGAAAATATGGAATGTCTGTTTCATGTACACCTTGTTTTCAACTCATGGGGTCAAATGATGGAAACGGAAAAAGTAAACAATGGATTGACAGAGATAAACAAGTGCAAATTTGTTGTCCTCAATCATTTAGATATGGTTATTTGGTCGATATTTATGAAAGAGCTGAAAACAATGGATTGCTTACGAAGATAGAGCCACATACAACAAGTTTAATGTACGCTTTGGGGGATACTGTTTATCAGTCTTACGGAAATCAAACAAATATAAAAATTACTACTAAGGAAGATATAAAATTGTTTGAAGGATATGTATTGTTAAAGAAAAGGGAGAAAACAGAATCTTTGGGCAACATAAAATTAAAATAATAGGAGATAAAATATGATACCATATGGAAGACAAACAATTGAAGAAGATGACATACAGGCAGTTGTAGAGGTTTTAAAATCGGATTATCTTACAACAGGACCAAAAATTGCCGAATTTGAAGGAATGGTTGCTGACTATGTGGGTGTAAAATATGCAGTTGCCATTTCTAATGGAACATCTGCATTGCATGCAGCATGTTTTGCAGCAGGAATTGGAAAGGGAGATGAAGTAATTACAACGCCGCTTACGTTTGCAGCATCGGCAAATTGTGTGTTTTATTGCGGTGGGACACCGGTATTTGCTGATGTTGATCCGAAAACTTATAATATTGATCCGGCAGATATCGAAAGAAAAATTACTTCAAACACAAAGGCAATTATTGCGGTACATCTGGCTGGACAACCATGTGATATGGATGCAATTCATAAAATTGCAAGAAAACACAATCTGCTTGTGATAGAGGATGGGGCACACGCTCTGGGATCTGAATATAAGGGGAAAAAGGTAGGCTCATTATCTGATATGACAACGTTCAGTTTTCACCCGGTTAAACCAATTACGACGGGTGAGGGTGGTATGATCGTTACGGACAATGAAGGATTTTACCAAAAACTAATGCTGTTTCGAAGCCATGGAATAACACGAGATGAAAACCTTATGACTCGAAATGATGGTCCATGGTTTTATCAACAATTGGATCTTGGTTTTAATTATCGAATTACAGATATTCAGTGTGCATTGGGATGTAGTCAAATGAAAAAACTGGATAGATTTCTTAAACGACGTAAAGAAATTGTTTCGAGATATAATAAAGCATTTGCGGACTGTGAGAATATTGTTACACCATACCAACTGCCAGATACAGAGAGTGGATGGCATTTATATATCATTCAAGTTAAAAATTATGACAGAAGAAAGGTGTTTGAACAGTTGCGGAAGAAAGGAATTGCTGTGAATGTACATTATATTCCAGTTTATATGCATCCATATTATCAGGAGCATGGGTATAAAGAGGTTCATTGTAAAAATGCAGAAGAAATTTATTCCCATATTTTAAGTCTTCCGCTTTATCCAACTCTTAAAGAGGAAGAACAGGAGTATGTAATTACAACAGTTAAACAAATCTGTGAATGTTAAAAGTGATACAATATAATTTTCATAAAAGGTCAAACATTGTTTGAACTCTGTGATGAAAGGTATGAGAGGCAGCTATTTTCTCAAATGCATTGTGAGCAATTTCTTTTCGTTCATTTTCGTGAGTAAGAAAATAGGCTGCCTTTTCTGTGGCATCATCAATAGATTCATAATAAATAAAATCTTCTCCGGGAATGAAATATTCACATAATTCCTGTTGAAAATTGGAAAGTAAAAATCCACCACATCCAAGAATATCCCATGCGCGCAAAGGAATGCCGGTCTGTATTGTTTTTAAGGTGATATTCAAATTGATTTTACTGTTGTGAAATACGGATGGCATGGTATCATAGTAATCAATTTTTCCGCCATAAATAGCGTTTGGAAGAATATCATGGCAATTTTCATGCGTATAAACTACAACGTCGTTATTTTTAGAAAGCTGATTGAGTATATCTGTGCGGGCAATTGCTGTTGCACGTCTTCCAAGAAAATATTGCGCATAAATATATGCAGGTGTTTCGGCACCATCTCGGTTAGGAGTAACTGGGCATACTTTTTGCATTGCACTTAAAAGAGAATCAGTCAACGCTTTTTCTAAAAAGAAATCTCCATCAATGTGAGCTTGAATCATTGTTAGTGCGTCAAGATATCCTTTTGAATAATTATCAATTTTGGAAAGCTTATCGTATAAGCGTTGTTTAGGTTCTGTATATAAGGAACCGACAAAGGAGATGTCATGCGGAACAACTGTATTGACAGATTCTTTACATAAACGATTGGTATTTGCACAGAGAGGTAAGTAAAAGACGGTTGTAATTCCCTGGGTGTGAAAATATTCATAGGTATGGTAATCAAAAAGAAAAATTCGGTTATAGGGATTGATCACAGTGCAGGAATATAAGGTGACAAGTGGATTGTCATATACCCATGAAATATAGAGTACTTTTTCATGGGTACAGCTTTGGGATACAATTGGAAAAAAATTAAAAGTAAAAACAATATCATAATGATGTTGTTCTAATTCTTTATGTAATATTTGTTCAAATTTTGGATTATTTCGTTCAGTCATTTCTTGACATGTTCTGGTTGTGACATCATGTCCAGCTTCTGAAAAAGCTTCTATATATATCTGGTACACAGTAACTTTTCCATTCTAATAATAATATTTTCATAATATGTACTCCAATCACTTGCATTTAAACAGATTATAGCTGAAAATAAGAATATAAACAAGAAAAAAGGGGGATGGAATGAAAAAACATATATTTGAAATTAATCAACAGAACCTTTTATTAATTTATGAGGTTGTTCAAAGCTTTCGACAGCAAAGCTTTTTTGTTGGTACGTCAAAGCTGAGTCAATTATTAAAAAATATGAATGATGTGGCAGAGTTTATCTTTTCTCAGGAAGATTGCAAAGCAATGGCAGTAGAATTACAGCAGATCTTACCGCCATTGTTGCAGGCACAAAGTAATCAGGATTATATATTGCAGGCAGATATTTTAGAAGGAGATATGCTTCCGCTTTTGCAAAAATTGCAAATATGGCTGCAGGAGAACGCAGAAGTTCAATTGCAAGACTATCTGGAAGAAAATATGACCATATTAGAACAGACGGATAGAAAGTTATATTTGCGGCTGCAGGAGAATGAAACGAATAATAGAGATCTTTTTTATAATAAATATGAAATGACTTTGGCAATTAATGGTCAGCCAACATTACATGTCAGAAGAGGACAATATGATTTTTTTATGCACAGTACAGTGAATCCGGAAACGGAAGCAAAAATATTGGCGAATGAAGTATCTGCATGTGAAAAATATATTGTGATAGGGTTAGGTCTTGGTTATCATATTATGGAGTTATTAAATAGATTTCCGGAAAGCTATGTGATTGTTTTCGAAAGCGAAATAAATCTGATTAAGCTTAGTATGGAATATCAGAATTGGACAAAATACTTACAATCGCGACAGCTTGAGATTGTTTATCATCCGGATATTGCAGAGTTAATGAAGCAGACAGGATATATACAGCAGCCATATGAATTATTGGTACATTATCCGACGGTACAGGCGGTTGATGATGAAAAAATCCGGCAGTTGCTGGAGGACTTTTTTATGACTATAAGTAGTATGAGAGAGCAGAAAACATTCTTAGATTCTAATTTTTCTAAACTTTCTAAGATGCATTTACCGGAATGTGGTGTTTTAAAGCCGTTATTTTCAAAGAAAAATGTGGTAATTGTTGGTGCTGGACCATCTGTGAACGGGCAAATTGAGATGATGAAAAAGTACCGTAACAAAGTGATTATTTTTGCAACGGGGCATATAACGAAGTTACTTTTGCAAGAAGGAATAAGACCTGATGCAATTATAATAACAGATCCGCAACCACATATGTATAAGCAGATAGAGGGTTTGGATACTGAAAATATACCATTAATATTGCTTTCTACCGCATCAGCATCTGTTATAAATGCGTATAAAGGGGATATTTATGTCGCATATCAGAAGGGGTATCAACCGGCAGAGGAGATGGCAGAATCGTTAAATGCAGAGACTTTTGAAACGGGAGGCTCTGTTACTACGACAGCATTGGATATAGCTCTTAAATTTGGAGCAGAAAATATTATATTTGTTGGAGTAGATTTAGCATATACAGATGGAAGCTCACATGCAAAAGGCATTGGAAGAAAAATTACCAGCAGAGAGGGACTTCGAAAAGTAAAGAGTTGTATGGGAACAGAAATATATACAAGTAAAAATCTGGATATATATAGAAAATGGATTGAACGTCGGATCGAAAATGTAACCGGAACCGCTATTTATAACACGGGAAATGGGGCTATGATAAAGGGAACTCATAAAATGGTATGGGAAAAACTGGATAATTAAAAGAGATAGTTTATTCTCACAATAAAATATATTTAATGATTGCACAGTAGGGACCGGAATGCCAGAAACGGATATAAGGACGTGGAAAAGGAAACCTATCACAGGGGGGAATTGTATATTTCCAGAATCATTGACGAGGAGATGAAAAGCGATGATTTATTCTTACGATAAAGTATATTTAAGAATTGCACAGCGTGTATTGGGCGAGATGCTCAATTATGCCGTATATGATTGTGGATATGAGTTGAACGAGTATTATCGGCTTTTTACAGAATCTTCATACAGTGAGCGTTTTTCAAAAGGAGACCCATTTGTAATTGCGGGAATGTCAGGGGCAGAGCTGGCCATTCGTGTGATGGATGTGCCGGATGACGAAGTTGTTGCGCCGGGATATTATTTTGAAAAAAGCCCGGAATATTGGACCGGATGGTTGTTGGCATATTATCAATGGATGAGTGGGAAAACCTTTGCGGTGATACAAAAAGAAGTTCCAGTTGAGAAAATTCGTGATTTATATCAGCCATATCATGAGATGGATATTACGCAGGGAGTGCAAAAATTAAGAGAGATTGCTCAGCAGAACAGGGTAGAAAGTTATCTGAAGTTGTTACGGAAAAGAGCCGGACTCAGTCAGAGCCAGCTTGCGGAGGAAACAGGGATTCCCGTCAAGACGATTCAGCAGTATGAACAACGGAGGAAAGACATTAACAAAGCGCAGGCGGAGTATGTTATTAAACTTTCGCAGGTGTTGTGTTGCAAACCTCAGGAACTGATGGAGATAAATGAATGAAAAGCCTGCTTTTCATTCATTTAAGGATAGGGTATACTATATGAAAAAAGGCAAAGACCGTGTTGATTGTGGATTGATCTGGTAAATATTGTCTGGTTGGTGCGCCTGAAGGGCATAGCAAGGGATACTACACCAGCATCCCAAGCGTTCCCACCACAATCAGTACCAGCCCCCCGGCTTCTTTTTTTCCAAGTTTCTCATGAAATACAAGATAAGAAAACAGAATGGTAACCAGAATACTCAGCTTATCGATCGGCACAACGACACTTGCCAGACCATCCTGCAATGCGCGGTAATAGCACAGCCAGGAAGCACCGGTGGCAAGACCGGACAGGCAGATAAAGCCAAGTTCCCTGTGATCAATCGTGCGCACGCTGTCCTGCTTTTTCGTGACAAACACGACAATCCATGCCATGATCAGCACGACGATGGTACGGATGGCAGTTCCCAGATTGGAATCAATGTCTTCAATGCCGACTTTTCCCAGAATAGAAGTCAGGCTGGCAAAGACGGCAGAGCCAAGCGCGTAGAAGAACCAGCTCCAGCCTTTTTTCCCGGAATTCTCAGAAGAAGTTCCCTTTTTCGTGATCATCAGGTAGGTTCCCGCGCCGATCAGCACCACGCATAGAAGTTTCAGTGGGCTGATGCTCTCATGCAGGAAGAGAAAAGCGAGAAGAATGGAGAGGATGACACTCGATTTATCGACCGGGACCACCTTATCCACATCTCCGATCTGCAGTGCACGGAAGTAGCACAGCCAGGAAGCACCGGTGGCAAGTCCGGACAGGATCAGAAATGTCCAGGTTTTGGCAGAAACACTTCCGATGCCGTGTTGTGCCCCAACCAGAAATACCATGATCCATGAAAAAATAAGTACAATAATGGTACGGATCGCCGTAGCTGTATTGGAATCGGTATTTTTGATACCGCATTTCGCCAGTATGGAAGTCAGTCCGGCGAACAGAGCTGACCCAAATGCAAATAGAATCCACATATACAATTTCCTCCCTGAGACAAGCGTAAAATGTTTTGGGGCATTTGTCAAAACTTTTTTCTTGTGATATGATAATTTTATCTTTTTCAGAGGTGACAGAATGTTTGAAAAAAAACAGATCATATACAGTGAAACACAGGGAGTCTGTCAGGTAGAAAATATTGTTTCGCTCTCCGCATCACGCAGGGAGCGAAAAATTCCGTACTATGTGCTGCGCCCGGTATTCGACAAATCCAGAGTATCTTATATTCCGGTAGAAAACCATCAGGTAAAACTGCGGGAATTGTTTACCAGGGAAGAGGCAGAGGCACTTCAGGGAACGGAGGAAACGAAAAAAGACGAAAAACTGAGACAGGCCGTGGAGTATGTATTAGGAAAAAAGGAGGGATAGGATGGCACAGCAGCAGCCACAGCAGGCAATACATAAATTTGTACTTGGAAATAAAGAACTTGAAGGAAAGACAGCGGAATTCCAGTATGACAAAGGCTGGTACAGTATTACGGATATTGTAGGGGAGGAACGCAATGTAATCTACAAATCCCGCAATGCGCAGGAAGCCTATATGAAATGGAACGTATATATCGGCCGCAAAAAAGAGAGACCGTCATCCGCCAAAAACAGCGATGCGGATCATGGAAGCCGTGCGGATGGAAACAGAGCAAACGATTCCCGTGAGCATCGGAGCCGTGATTTCCGCGAAAAGCGTGACATGACGGATCGGCGTGGAAATAACAGGGGACGTCATTGACATATAAAAACAGCACCGGGCAGGTGAAGACCGCGGTGCTGTTTTTGTTTAAAAAGTGAGCGGAGAGCATGGGATTCGAACCCACGTTGCGTCTATTCGACGCAAACCGCATTTCGAGTGCGGCACCTTCGACCTCTCGGACAACTCTCCAATGAAATTCATCTCTGATGAATTTCCTACGTACATCGCTTCCGCGGAGCGGAACTTTCATGCGATGTGCTCCTTGAGGTATAGCGTAAGCTATATCTCCTACGTACATCGCTTCCGCGGAGCGGAACTCTCATGCGATGTGCTCCTTAATAGTATACAGAATTTACATACATTTTTCAAGTCGCTTATCTTGTGAATGAACAAAAATTATACTATAATACAAATGTGTATGTGAAAACATTTGGTACACAATAAGAGAATATGCAGGAGGAAACGTGCATGATGAAGATCGGAATGCTTACCAGCGGCGGAGACTGCCAGGCTTTAAATGCAGCCATGCGTGGTGTTGTAAAAGGACTTACTACGAATGTAGACGAACTGGAGATTTATGGATTTGAAAATGGGTACAAAGGGCTGATCTATGAACAGTACAGAATTCTTACAGCCTCGGATTTTTCCGGAATCCTTACCAGAGGTGGAACGATTCTCGGATCTTCCCGCCAGCCATTCAAACAGATGCGTGTGCCGGATGAAAACGGTCTGGACAAGGTAGAGGCCATGAAGTCCACATACCGTAAGCTCGGACTCGACTGTCTGGTTATCTTAGGTGGTAACGGGACACAGAAGACGGCCAATCTGCTTCGCGAGGAAGGACTCAATATTATTCATCTTCCAAAGACCATTGACAATGATATTTACGGAACAGATGTGACATTCGGTTTTCAGAGTGCAATTAATATAGCGACAGAGACTATCGATTGCATCCATACAACGGCTGCTTCCCACAACCGTGTATTTATTGTAGAGGTGATGGGACACAAAGTAGGATGGCTTACCCTGTATGCAGGAGTGGCAGGCGGTGCCGACATTATTCTGCTCCCGGAGATTCCGTATGATATTGACAAGGTTGTGGATGCGATTCATAAGCGTACAAAAGACGGAAAAGGATTTACGATTCTTGCAGTTGCAGAAGGTGCAATCTCCAAAGACGATGCACAGCTTACCAAGAAGCAGTACAAGGCAAAAGTTGCATCCCGCAGGTATCCATCGGTTTCTTATGAGATTGCAGATCAGATTCAGGAGAAATGCGGTGTGGAAGTCCGCGTTGCGGTTCCGGGCCACACACAGCGTGGCGGTAGTCCGTGTCCATATGACAGAGTATTATGTACCCGTCTTGGATCTGCCGCTGCCAAAGCAATTATGGATGGAAAATTTGGCTGCATGATCGCCATGATCAACAACAAGACCAAATGTGTGCCGCTTGGAGAGGTGGCAGGCAAGTTAAAGACGGTTGATCCGGACAGTCAGATGATTCAGGAGGCAAAACGGATCGGTATCAGTTTTGGAGATTAAATTTCCTGATATCCGGCAAAAAGGAGAAGAAAAATGTCTTACACGGCTTTATACCGTAAGTTCCGTCCCCAGGAATTTGAAGATGTCAAGGGACAGGAACATATTGTTACAACATTAAAGAACCAGATCAAAGCCGATCGCATAGGACATGCTTATCTGTTTTGTGGTACCCGGGGTACCGGAAAAACCACAGTTGCAAAGATTTTTGCAAAAGCAGTAAATTGTGAACACCCGGTAGACGGAAGTCCCTGTGGAAAATGCCCTGCATGTCAGGGTATTGCCGCTGGGACTTCTATGAATGTCATAGAGATTGATGCGGCTTCCAACAATGGTGTCGACAATATCCGTCAGATTCGGGAAGAAGTATCTTATCGCCCGACGGAAGGCAAATACAAGGTTTATATTATCGACGAGGTGCATATGCTCTCGGCAGGTGCGTTCAATGCGTTGCTTAAGACTTTGGAAGAACCACCGGCATATGTAATTTTTATCCTTGCGACCACGGAAGCATACAAGATCCCGATTACGATTTTATCCCGCTGTCAGCGATACGATTTTCACCGGATTTCCATCGATACGATTACTGACCGTCTGGCGGAGCTGATGCGCACGGAGCAGGTGGACGTCGAGGAGCGCGCCCTGCGTTATGTGGCAAAGGCAGGAGATGGCTCCATGCGAGATGCGCTGAGTCTGCTCGATCAATGTATTGCCTTTCACCTGGGTGAGAAACTTACCTATGAAAATGTGCTGGAAGTGCTCGGCGCAGTGGATACAGAAGTATTCTCGGCATTGCTGCGTCAGGTGCTGGCAAAAGATGTGACAGGTGCAATCCTCACCGTGGATCAACTGGTAGATCAGGGACGGGAACTGGGACAGATGGTGAACGATTTTACCTGGTACATGAGAAATCTTTTGCTTATCCAGAGCGCGGATGATATGGAGGATGTGCTGGATATGTCGGCGGAGCATCTGGCAGCTTTAAAGGAAGAAGCGCAGATGGTGGAGCCGGAAACACTGATCCGGTATATCCGGATTTTTTCGGAACTGTCCAGCCAGATCCGGTATGCGGCGCAGAAGCGTATTTTGCTTGAGATTGCGATTATTAAGCTGTGCCGGCCACAGATGGAAAAGGATCTGTCGGCGCTCAATGAGCGTATGGACGATATCGAACAGAAACTGGAAAGCGGAGCATTTGTTTCGGCAGCACCACAGAGTACCGTCTCGCCGGTGAGCAGCGGTGCCGATGGGGCGGGGACCGGGACACCGGAGAAGCCGGAGCTTCCCAAAGCGATTCCGGAAGATATTAAACAGGTGATGCAAAACTGGAGATCGGTTATCTCGGAGATGGGTGGTATCACCAGACAGTATTTAAATCAGGCGGTGCCGACACTCGGACCCGCAGGAGAATTACTTCTGATGTTTGATGATGCCAATGCATTTGCCTATCTGAATGACAATAAGGCAGGGTGTATTGACCATTTGAAAGAAATGATCACACAGCGGTGCGCAAAGCAGGTGGAAGTACAGCTTCGCTTAAATGAAGGCGGGCGCAGTGCGGCCAATACCGTACCGGATTTGCGTCAATTAATCAATTTTGATATTGAGGAAGAAAACTTCTAATGGTATGATAATACAAGACAACTCTGAATCATCAGAGAAAATGAAATAGCAGGAGGACCCCACATGGCAAAAAGAGGTGGATTCCCTGGCGGTATGCCGGGAAATATGGCAAATATTATGAAGCAGGCGCAGAAGATGCAAAAGCAGATGGAAGAAGCGCAGAAGAACTTAGAGGAGCAGGAAGTGACAGCCACAGCAGGCGGTGGAGCGGTAGAAGTGACCGTTTCCGGCAAGCATGAGGTGACAAAGGTAAAACTTGCAGAGGAAGTCGTAGATCCGGATGATATTGAGATGCTTGAGGATCTCATCATGGCAGCAACCAACGAGGCAATGCGTAAAATCGATGAAGCTTCCCAGCAGTCCATGTCACAGATTACCGGTGCATTGGGCGGAGGACTTCCGTTCTAAATATGGATTATTACAGTCATGAGATTGCGAAATTGATTGAGGAATTGTCTGCACTTCCCGGAATCGGAGCCAAATCTGCGCAGCGGCTGGCATTTCATATTTTAAATATGCCGCAGGACCACGTGGATGCACTGGCCTCAGCGATTGTTTCGGCAAAGAAAAACGTAAAATACTGTAAGTGCTGTTTTAACCTGACAGATCAGGAAATCTGTCCGATCTGCAGTGATACTTCCAGAGATCACAAGACGATTATGGTAGTGGAGAATACCCGTGATCTGGTTGCATATGAAAAGACCGGAAAATACAATGGAGTCTATCATGTGCTGCACGGTGCCATTTCCCCGATGCTTGGAATCGGACCGAACGATATCCGCTTAAAAGAACTCATGGTTCGTCTGGAGCAGGATGTGGATGAAGTGATTATTGCTACAAATTCCAGCTTAGAAGGCGAGACGACAGCCATGTATATCAGTAAACTGATCAAGCCGACCGGGATTAAAGTGACACGGATTGCCAGTGGAGTACCGGTTGGCGGAGATCTGGAATATATTGACGAAGTGACTCTCCTGCGGGCATTGCAGGGAAGAACGGAATTATAATACACCACCATTTTAAGAGGAGGAAAGAATAAATAATGAATAATTTAGAATTGGAAAAACTTGCGAATGAAATCCGCAAGAGCATTGTAACTGCAGTGCATAGCGCAAAATCCGGCCATCCGGGTGGATCTTTGTCTTCTGCAGATATTTTTACGTATCTGTATTTCGAAGAAATGAACATTGATCCAAAGAATCCGAAGATGGAGGGGAGGGACCGGTTTGTATTATCCAAAGGACATGTGGCACCGGCTTATTATTCCACACTTGCGGAGCGTGGATTTTTCCCGAAGGAAGATCTTGTGACACTGCGCCATACAGGTTCGTATCTGCAGGGACATCCGGATATGAAGCATATTCCAGGTGTTGATATGTCCAGTGGATCTTTGGGACAGGGCGTTTCCGCAGCGGTTGGTATGGCTGCAGCCGGAAAATTTGATAACAAGGATTACCGTGTATACACATTAACCGGAGACGGTGAGATTCAGGAGGGACAGATCTGGGAGGCTGCTATGTGGGCAGGACACCGTAAGCTGGATAATCTCGTGGTGATCGTAGACAATAATAATCTGCAGATTGATGGGGAGATTGACAAAGTATGTTCTCCGTATCCGATTGATAAGAAGTTTGAGGCATTTAATTTCCACACGATCGTGATTGACGGAAATGATTTCGACCAGATCCGTGCAGCATTTGAGGAAGCGAAGAAGACCAAAGGTCAGCCGACTGCCATTATTGCAAAGACCATCAAAGGAAAGGGAGTTTCCTTTATGGAGAATGAAGCCGGATGGCATGGAAAAGCTCCGAATGACGAGCAGTACGAAATCGCTATGAAAGATCTTGAGAAAGCAGGTGAAGCATTATGTCAGAAGTAAAGAAAATTGCAACCAGAGACAGCTATGGAAACGCATTGGTAGAACTTGGAAAAGAGCATGAGAATCTCATCGTGCTCGACGCAGATCTGGCAGGTGCTACCAAAACCTGTATTTTCCAGAAAGAATTTCCGGAGCGCCATTGGGACTGCGGTATCGCAGAGTGCAACATGACAGGTATTGCTGCAGGATTATCTACCTGTGGGAAAGTTCCGTTTATCAGTTCTTTTGCAATGTTTGCAGCCGGACGTAATTACGAGCAGGTTCGCAACTCCATTGGCTATCCACATCTGAATGTAAAGATTGGAGCTACCCATGCAGGAATTTCGGTCGGAGAAGACGGTGCTACCCATCAGTGTCTGGAGGATCTGGCTCTGATGCGTGAGATCCCTGGTATGGTAGTGATCAATCCGTCGGATGATGTGGAAGCACGCGCAGCAGTACATGCAGCATATGATCATGTGGGACCGGTTTATCTTCGGTTTGGACGTCTGGCAGTGCCGGTGATCAATGACAGAGAGGATTACAAGTTTGAGATCGGAAAAGGAATCGTATTAAAAGAAGGTACGGATGTAACCATTTTTGCGACAGGACTGGAAGTGTCAGAGTCCTTAGAAGCTGCAAAGATGCTGGAGAAAGATGGAATTTCTGCAGAAGTAATCAATATCCATACCATCAAGCCGATTGACGAGGAACTGGTTGTTGCATCTGCAACAAAGACGAAGAAAGTCGTAACCGTTGAGGAACATTCCGTAATCGGTGGACTTGGAAGCGCGGTAGCGGAAGTATTGTGTGAAAAGGCACCGACAAAGATGATGCGTATCGGCGTGAATGACCGGTTTGGAGAATCCGGACCGGCGGTTGAGCTGATTCATAAATACGAACTGGACGCAGAAGGAATTTACAAAAAAGTAAAAGCTTTTGCAAAATAATACAGCAAGTACAAAGGAGGCTGTCGTATCGAAGGATATGGCAGTCTTTTTTTGCCTGAAGTCTGGAAATATGTCCGGTAGTGTCGTACGATTTTTTTCATGCCTGTCAGGTTTTTCCAAAATTCTACCGGATGGTGGTGATACTATATTCTGGAAAAACGGATAAGGAGGCAGGATATGATAGATATTGCAGAAGGACCGGGACGTGACCTGAAAAATATCAGACAGATCGGAACACCGGCAGAGGGGGATCGGATTTACATAGAAAATGCGGCGTATGCCAGGGTGCATGAAGAAACTTATGAGGAGCGGAGAGTGTTTATCTTTATGGGGCATACAGAGTGCGAGCAGGGTGTATATATGACCTTTGTAGAGGCTGCCATTCCGGTAAGGGATATGGAGTTTTCACAGAATCTGCCGAGATGGGGAACACATGCGTGGTCGGATGTATTCCGTGAGATTAAGAGATCTTATGAGAATTCCATTATTGTCGGATGGGCGTTGGATTGTAAAGGATATCCACCACGCCTGACAGCAGAACTGGAAGCTATCCACAGAGAACAGTTCGGAGGTGCACATCAGGTTCTTTTCCTTATGGACAGTATGGAGGGGGAAGAATACTTTTATCTGCATAAAGGCAACCGGCTGCAACCGAAAAACGGGTTTTATATCTATTATGCAAGGGAACTGCATGAGATACGGATCCCGGATGTGACGATTGAACTGCCGAGACGTGGAACCCGGCAGATGCTTCCGGAGATTCTGACGGAGAGCAAAAAAGAGAATGAAAAAGAAGAATGCAGCAGTTCAAAGAGCGAACGCAAACCAACGTCGTATGCGATGGCTGCCGCAATCGCACTGCTTTTGGTTCTGACCGGGGTCGGAATCTGGCAGCAGCGAATTCCTATTCCGGGTCTGGAACAGACGGTGGAGACGATAGGGGAAAAAATCCGCCATGTGTCACAACCGGCAGAAGTCCTGGTGGGAACTGAAAAAAATATAGTGGAAGAACAGACGGAGAGCGCAAAGAGTACGGAAACCATCAGTGAACCCATGCAGCTGATACCGATTGAAGAGGTTCCGGCGGGAGCGGTGAAAAAGGCAGAGGAAGCGGCTCCTTCCACACAGCCGGCCGAGGAGAAAGAAAAACCTGTGGCGGTAGAAAATACACAAAATTATTATGTGGTACAGCAGGGGGATACGCTGAGTGGGATCTGTAAACAGGCATACGGATCAATGAAAAAATTAAAAGAGCTTGAAAAGGCGAATAATCTGGAAGATTCGGATGATATCAGGGTTGGACAGAAATTATTACTTCCGTAACGGGGATTGCAATGCTATAATGATAGAAACGTAAGCGAAAAGGAGAAAAATCGGTGGCTGAAAAAACGGAATTTAAAACCGTAGAGACAAGTCAGGAAGACCTGGAGGAACTGGAAGAAAAAATCAGGAGACACAGGCATAAAATAGCCCGCAGAACGGCACTTGTGATCGTTACTGTTGTAGCAGCAGTGATTTTTGTAGAACTTTGGTCTGCACTTCGCACATATTCAGGATTTGAGGTGCAGGCATCGGCGGAGAGAAAGGACAGTGCGGCAACGGGATATAAGATGTTCCAGGGAAAAATACTGGAATATGATAATGACGGAATCGTGTGTCACGATACAGATGACCGGCTGATCTGGAACCAGTCTTATGAAATGACTGCGCCGGAACTTTCCGTGTGTGAACAGTATCTTGCGGTTTATGATCGTGGAGGGACATTTATTTATATCATGTCGGAACGCGGACTGGTAAAGAAAATCGAAACGGCAACACCGATTGAACGTGTATGTGTTGCCCGTCAGGGAACGGTGGCTGTGCTGATGAAGGAGGATGATGTCTCGTATGTACGGCTTTATGACAAAAAGGGACAGGAACTTGCCAGTGGTGAATTTTATCAGGAAAAAGGAAGTTTTCCTGTAGATATTGCGCTGGCTCCGGATGCGCAGAAACTGGCAGTAGATATGCTCGACGTGACAAAGGGCAAAACCTGTTCCACGGTTACTTTCTATAACTTTGGTTCGGTTGGGCAGAATGAAATCGACAACAATGTGGGAACGTACAGTTACAAAAATACGATGATATCGGAACTGGTTTATACCGAATCCGGAAAACTTCTCGCGATCAGCGATGCCGGACTGATCTGGTTTGACGGAGCACAAAAACCTGCGCCGAAAAAACAGATAAAGTTTGAACGGGAGATACAGAGTGTCTTCTATAATAATAAATATGTCGGTATTTCATACAGCGATACCCAAAAAGAAAACAGCTGGCACATAAAAGTCTATGACATGAATGGTAAAACGGTCATGGAGAATGATACAGAGATCGCATACAACAGAATCGAGCTCCTCGATAATAATGAAATATGTGTCCGGGATGATTATAACTGTGAATTGTTTACCATACACAGCATCCGTAAATTCCGTTATACGTTTGACCGGCAGCTTTATAACGTATTGTCGGGATCGGATGGTCAGAATTATACATTGGTATTAAACGGAGAAATAGAAGAGGTACGATTACAATGAACTGGTTATTGATACTGGTTGTATTACTTGTTGCCGGAAATATTGTCTGGGGATTCTTCCGTGGTTTCCTGCGTGTGGTTTATTCAATGGCTGCCTGGATACTGATTCTGTTTTTTGTTACGTTTGCAACGCCGTATGTTGCAGACTGGATGACAGAACACACAGGTCTGGATACCAGAATTGAAAAGAATTGCAAAGAGAAATTGCAAAATGCCGTGGCAGGGGAAGAAAAAAGTACAGAAGAACAAAACACGCAGGAACAGAAAGATCTCAGCGGTCTGGGAATGAAACTGCCGGCAAACGTATGGAACCAGATAGGGGACACACATAAACTTGCGGATGGCTGGATGGAGCAAAGCGGACTGTATAATACGATTGCGTCAAAAGCATCATCCCTTGCCATGAAAGCGATTGCATTTGTTATTGTTATGCTGATTACGGTGATCGCCTTTCATCTGATTGCCACTGCGATTGATCTGGTGGCAAAACTGCCCGTAATAGGAGAAGTAAATCATATGCTTGGGGGAATTGCCGGATTGATCAAAGGACTGTTGCTGGTATGGCTGGTATTTGCGTTTGCAGCAATGGGGGCAGCGACAGAAGCCGGGAGTGTTGTGATTGATGCGGTATATCAGTCGGAAATTCTGCAATGGCTATATGAAAATAATTTAATACTGACGATTCTGCTTTCGTTTTTATGATTGAATTGTGGTTTGTAAGCACCCAGGGAACAATATCTTGTGGTGCTTATATTTTTGCAAATAAAATGTAAAGTTTTTGTTGACTTTAGGTTGTCTGCGTGATATTATATCTAAGCTGACTCGTGACGAGGACACTGATACAGGCACTGGCAGGAAGCTGAGTGATGGTTGGTGGTCATGATGATGAAAAAAGTTGTTGACAAACAATGACAAACATGATAAGATATCAGAGTTGTCG
>ERZ773248.147-NODE-147-length-103504-cov-15.979758_pt1 | contig 103504 bp, 169 predicted proteins | sample MGYA00580518_ERZ773248 | MGnify/ENA primary metagenome ERZ773248 (study PRJEB29015, sample SAMEA2737762) | human gut metagenome | biome: human gut; feature: human-associated habitat; material: faeces | place: China | collected 2012 ...
CAGTTTTAGCCTTATCAACTCTATTCTGTGCATTGCCAAGACCAGGATTATCAACTTTAATCTGATTCTGCATTGCTGCGATTGCAGAACCACCAAGAGAAATCGTATCAGAAACGGAACTTAAAGACTCCATCTTAGTCTTTAATCTGTCAATCTTTTTCTCTGCCTTTTCTGTAGGCATATTTACGATTGTTTCATATAATTCCAGAAGTTTGTTGTTTAACTCCTGAACTGTGTCTTTACAATCTCTGGATGCATCATAATAATTTTCAAAGTTTTTAATATCTTTTGCTAACTGTTTACCAGAATCAGAAGAAGTGTCAATGTCCTCAACTGTAAGAGTGCCATTAATTACTTTATTCTTATATTCTTCGCTGAGTCCGATTGACTCTGCTTTTTTCATATAAGCATCAGAAGCTTTTTCATTAGCGGCAATCTGCTTCTCAGTTGCTTTCACCTGTCTCTTCAATAAATATGTCTTGAAAGCAGAAGAGATATAATCTGTAATCTGATTAGAAATTTGTTCTACGGCTTTTGCAAACTTTTGAGTGTATCTTTTGATTCCATCAAATGCTTCGGTAGAATCTTTTGTTGCTTTAGTATTGTCTTCTGTAGCGGATGTATCTTTTTGAACAGCACCAGTATGTTGCTGAGTCGCAGGAGTGTCTGATGAACCAGATGAAACCGATGTTTTATTGGTATATGGTTGGTCTTGTGAAAATTTAAAACTTCCTAGCCCAAAAGCATTAGAAAGAGAGAAATCACTTAGACTGCCTTGAGCATATGCCCTAGCATGACCAGAAGTAGCACCATATTTTAATAAATCCTGTGTCTGTTTAGCGGAAAAGATAATATCATCTTTTTTCACATTTTCAAAATGCGCTCCACCAGGAATAAGTGACCATACTCCATCACGCACCCTTGATTCCATTCCAAGTTCATTCATTAATGCAACTTGATCGTGGTCTACAGATATTTTCCCATTTGCATATGCAGGTGAAAAATCAAAATTATCAAGACTACCAAAAGCATACGCTCTTGTACGACTAATAGATGTCATTGTACCTGTCGCTTGAGCACCTTTGCCTTTAATATTATTTGTAATATTATTGGTAACATGATTTGATGTAATAGTAACAGTCTTACTATGAACACCAGCAATAGCACTAACTAAAGCATTAACTGCATCTGTACCACTTACATTTGCTGTAACGTCTACAGATTTACTATTTACACGCTGAATAGCAGAGTATAAAGCATTGGTTTCTGGCGTACCATTGACGTTTGCCGTTACATCAACAGATTTATTATGTAATTTATTAAGAGCTGCGTCTAATGCTGTAATTTGTGGCAATCCATTTACAGTTGCCGTAACCGTAACATCTTTGTTCTTATTAGTAATAGCTTCAAATTGACTATCCTCTAATTTAACAGTAAGAGGTACAGTTATTTCACCATTCTGAATGGATTGCAATTCTGCTCTAGCTGCATCAACTTGAGAAGTATCAATGTTAAGAGTAGTAGATAAATCTTCATCAGTCATATTAAGAAGAGAACTAATATCTGTCCCTTGTGCTAATGTAGCTTTCACCTTAACCTCAACATCTTTATCTTGTAGATAGGAGAGTGCTTCTTGATAACCAGAATCATCTAATTCAAATTTTGCTTTGAATGTAGCTTCATCATTCTGAGCCATATCCAATAACTCTGATGGAGTTTGTCCATCAGTATCAAGAGCAACTTTAATCTTATAGTCTGTCTCCGTCTTAGCGATTAAATCGTCTAATTCTGTAGCTGCTTCTGGATTAACCTCTGTATCAATTTCAGCTTTCAGTCCATTTAATTCATCAATTTTAGATTTTAATTCGTCTGCTGACATATCAGCACTATCAAAGTCTAATTCAATATCAGAACTAATATCACCAGAAGACTGTAAATCTTTAAGGGATTGTACTTTCTCAGAAGTTGTATCAGCAGTTTCACCTGCTTTTTCAATATCTGAATCATCAACCTCTGGTTTGATAACACCCATTGCTTCAAGAACTTGACCTAATTGAGATGCTTCATCTTTACTAAGTCCAAGAGTTTGACAAATACTATCTAACGCTTGTTCCGCAGGTTTTAATTCATCACTGTCATAAGCACCATCAAATAAATCAACGCCTTTAACTTGATCAGAAGTAAATCCTTTTAATGTTTCCATTGCGTCAGAAACTTCTTCCTGCCCTTTTTGAATTTTTGATACAGTGCTATCAAAAACTTCTTCTGTAGTAGAATCATCAAACTCAGGTTTAACAGGATTATCAATAGTTGCATTTTTCAACGCTTCTTGATATGCAACAGCAGCTTGTGCAGCTTTTTGACGCATATCATCTAAATTAAATCCATATGTATCAGCGTAGCCTTGCATTTGCTGTTCAAGATAATTAGCAACACCCATAGCGTTATCTGCACCACCAAATTTATCAGGATTAGCAAGAACTTCTTTCTTGTAATCATCCATTAATTTAATGGCTTCTTTTGCTGTCTGTTGTTGTTTGTTATACTCATCCGCTTGATGCTCAATATAATATTGCATATTGTCAGATAAGTCTTCAATATCTTGACTGTATGCTTTTACCTCATCTCTTTGTGCTTGAATCCTAGTTTCACTATACTCAGATGGGTTATCTTCCATCTCTTTTAGTTTAGCTTTGGAATCTGCTAATTTAGTATAAGCATCACCAAGCTTTAATACACCATCTTGAACATCATCAACAGTGTTGTCATGAAGTCCATAGTCTTGCATTTTCCCAAATGCCGCACTAGCAACATCTGTACCCGTAGCAAGGGCTTCGGCTGCTTCGGCTGCATTATGCGCCTTAATTGTCCATTCACCAGTTTGCTGATTAAATTCTGCTAAGTCATGTGATTTCAAATCGTTAAGGAAGTTCTTAACACCCTCATCACCTTCTTGCAAATATCTATTTGCTTTAGCATAGTTCTCAGCAAAATCCGCAGGATCAGTTGCACCAGTAGGAGAAATCATAGCAGCGAAAGACTTAAATGATTCTGTACCTGTTAATCCTTTTTCGAAGTCCTTATATGCTTGGTCAAGTCCATTAACAATATTGTCATATGGTGTACCTGCTGTTGTTGCACTCTGACTCATCATCCATTTGTTATAGTCAGAGAACATATCTTTCATTTGTTGATATTGCGCATTGTACTGAGATTGCGCTTGTTCAATACCTGCTATGTCAGATAAGATTTGTTTCTGTTTATCCCTAGCTGAATTTTTCTCATCCTCTGATTTTGTAACATCATCAATGATTTTCTGCTGTTCTTGATAAGCTTCATTTTGAAGTCTGATAGACTTAGCAAAATCTTCAACTTTCATATCACGCTGTTTCTTGATAAGGGTTTTTACAGCATCAGAGTTCATTGTGACACCTTCGGCTGTATCTCTAAATAATCCATCAAGATTTGCGTCTTTAAATGCATCATTTTCACTAACTAATGATGAAAGCGCAGTTTTAACGGCTGTTATGGAATCTGCTGTCATGCCAGTTCCAGAAATAGATTCTGACATTGCAGTTGAGAGAGAAGAGTAGGCGGTAGTAGTATCAGTTACTACTTTTTGCATATTTTCAAGAGTGAGACGAGATGTGTCTTGGACATTCTGAATCTGATCAACCATTTCTTCAAATGATTGTCCATCGTATTGTGTATCAGACAGCATAGTACCAAGAGTTTCTAAATCCTCAATACTTAAATCTCTTGATTTAATACCTGTTGTATCATCCCATCTTTCGGCAACTTTTGTTTGAATACCTCTTAGTTCTTCCCATTGGTCTTTGATTCCAGAAGCTTCCCGCATTTGTTCACGTGAAAAACTTTTACTTTTTTCACTAGCTTTATTAAGAGCAGCATCTGCTTCTTTCTGCCACGAATCAAATGATTGTTTAGAACTATCATCATTTATTGTAAATACATCATTTAATGCATCTTGAATGTCTTTATTTTGCAGTTCTTTGACAGCGGATTGACTCCAAGATTTTAATTTACTAATTGCTTTATCACCAGTAAACCCATTTTTCTCTAAATCTTCATATGAAAAAGAATTTATTAATGATGTAAGTTCACTGTCTATACTTGGAACATCATCTAATAAATTTTGATAAGCTCGTTGTTCTTGAAAGAATGCAGGGATATAACTTTTTAATTCATCAGCAGAGTTTTCACGTTGATTTCTTAAAGATTCTTGTGATCCAATAATAGTATTAAGGAAATCATTAGTGTCGCTATTAGCTTTAAGTTTCCCTTGCGAGTCGTTTAATTCATTTATTAATTTACCGAAGTCTTTTACACTAACTCCTGCATTATCAAGTGCGTCTACGAAATTACCATCATCTAACCATTGGTTTAAATCTAAAAATTTGTTACCACCTTTGTTTTTAAAAGCATTTTCATATGCAGATTGGAATTTTTCCAATGATTGTAACTGTTGGTCTGTACCTGCTTCCTCCCAAAACCAATTTTTATCTTGGTTAACTTCCGCATTTAATTTGTCGATTACATCTTTAGCATTTTTAACACTTTCAGTATATTGATTGACTTTTTGTGTTTTAAGAGTAGCTTTTAATGTATCAACATCTGTTGCAGCTTTAATAATCGGTTTTCCTAGTGAATCATATCCTGATACCAATTCTGGAAATTGTGTTGCAATCTGAGATGCCAATTCTTGATATTCAGCATATTCTTCGTTTGTTAATCCAAGATTTGTTCCTAAAGAACTCACGCCTTTTGAAAGAGTAGTATATTTTTCGCCATTTGTTTCAATCCAGGAAGAAGATTGTGCCATCTGCTCATTTATATTTTTATAATTCTGGATTACTTCATCACCAGATTCAATTGCACGTTCTTGTTTATTAGATACATAATCAAATGCTGTGGCAATACCTTGAATTGCGGCAGAGACAGCAAGATTAGCCCCAATGTTAATTGCTGATGCCTTAAATACTGAACCAACATCTTTTAATCCAGTTTTAAACGCATCCCATTTGCTTGTAACAACAGGAACTGTTCCACCTTGGCGTTGAATTGCCGCCGTTAAATTTTCAGTACTTGAAAGTGCTGCCTTATCAACATTATTCTTTTGATCTAATTCGTGAATATAATTACCAATATAAGCACCGTATGTTCTTTTAAAATCATTTGATGCGTTTGCATCTCTCAGAACAGCATCAACATTAGGAGCATTTCCTGCTCTGTATTGAGAAGCCATCAAACCCGATACTGTTTTAAGCGTATTATTTGTTGCAATTTTATTTTGCATATTAGCAATTGATTGAGCTACCTACGATTTTTATATACTTGGGATGTATATTGTGCTATAATGCATAAATGAAATTACTATAAACAAGGTGAGAGATAGTTATATGGGAATTATAATATTTTTAATTATTTTATTCTTATTGAAATTACTAGCGGATGGATCATTGGATTTTATTTACCCTATTATAATAGGAATATTAGCCATTATTTGTCCAATAGTGAGTTGTATATTACTTTATGATGGTGGACGTGAAATATTATTATCGTGTGCATTCCTGATTTTGATTACAATAGCAGAATTTATAACAATAATATTTTTATCATCTAAATTTCTTATTAAATCAAATACCAAAAAGAACAGAAAAGTAATTGGATATATTCTAATTACCACCTCTGTATTGTGTATTTTGTTAATTATAATTCGTTGTTTGATTGTATTATTATAAACGAGGGAGATTTACATATGATACTAGAAGATATAATTAATATACTAACAGATAAATTGTAATTGATTCAGAACATTTCAATTGAATATTTGAACTGCGGATATAAATAGTAAAATATATAAATAGAGGGCTAGTATATACTAACCCTCTTAATACTTACTATTTTATTCTATTTCAATATGGTCTACGTTTGACATCCTAATCATGTAAATATGACTATCGTTTTTTATATCATCATCTAAATAATGATTTTCATATTCTAATAATTCATTTGTAACCTTATCAAATTTCCCATAACCAAATACCGCAATATACGGATCGTCTTCATGTTCTTCAACATTTCTAAAATGTCCATATACATAGTAATTATCATCTTTAACATATATTTTCAAATTCGATCCATTATCTAAATCAATAACATCACGCCATATTCTTCGATATTGTGTTTTACCTGAAATAAATTTCATGATTTTACCCAATCTTTTAGTATGATAACATATTCCAAAGATAATGGATAAAACCAATCCCATTATAATACTTATAACAGAACGCACATAAACATTTGTTTTGAATTGTTCTAAAGATTTAATCCATATAAAGATAAGTTCAGATACAGATAATAAAATATAACTAAACACGCATGAAAGTATAGCGGTATATTTATTTGAAGTATTTGTACCTGTTATTATTTTAAAAATGATTAAACATAAAAATCCTGGAATAAAATACTGCAATATGACGGGTATGTTTTGAATAATTAAGTTGATTTCTTTAATGGTCAATCACTCCTTTTTATCATCTTTATTTTTCGGCTGTGTATTAGATTGTTGATTACGATTATATTCTTTTGCGTGTTTATATTCCATACTAGCAATTTCAAAAATTGGTATTTCAAATTTTGTGTTTTCTTTTTCATTCTGTCCCATAATATACTTCTCCTTTGTATTATATTAATTGATACTTCCAGTATATACCAATTAATATAAGAAGTATAGACAAAACTAATGTTCTTTAAGGTGATTGAATATCTGTATAAGTAGTGAATTATATAGTATTACATTTAAAAATACACAAAATGACACACTATAAACTGTCATAATATGACAAAACATAGGTTCTTAATTTACAAATATGGTAGTTATTGGTAAGATAATAACAAGCATTTTATAAATAGTTTTGCGGATTATTATCATAACGTTCATATTCATTACTATTTGGATAAAAATATTTTCCAATCAAATAAAGTAATTTCATAATTACTATTTGCAAACTACCACATATAAGCCAATAAATTTCATAGATGATTCTCCAAAATGTTTTATATAATTTATTTTTACCGTTATCATATTGCTCAATAATCCAAAAAGAATGATTTGTTACTATTGTTTCTATAACATTTGGATAAAATGTTAGTGCTATATAACGGTATAGTATATAAATAATTTTAAACATTATTGAATCACCACCTTGAGGATAAACATGACTAAGAAAGAAACAATTAAATTATTTTGTGAAGAATATAAAAATTTATACAATTTGGACGTAACACCTGAAATTAAACTGCGTAGAATAAAACCTGTAGCATATATTAATGGTAAAGAAGCTTATGATGGAATTTACAAAATTTATGTAAACAGAAAATATATTGCTCATAACATTGTTTATATGAGAGCAGCTTTATATCATGAGATGACACACATTGCAGATTCTATAATTTTTAAAAACTTACCATATAATGAATTTTTAAAAATTATGAGTACATATTCAGAAGTTCACGCATCCGAAATAGAATTTGAAGCATTGTTGGAATATAGATCTATGCCTATAACTCCAAAAACTATGATATACAGTGTAATTACAACTAAAACAATTGAAGATGAGATAAAAGGTTATATTACTCAATTTAAATTAGATTTTTATTCAAAAACATTCAATTATTTATTTTATACAATTGGGAAAATAAGAACTTTACAAAAATATGGTCTTGATTATGAAAGAGAATTTTTATATATGATTTCAGAATTTGAATTTATACATGAATATATAAAACTTATATTACATTCTGATGACATTGATTGTGAAACAATATTAAAAATATTTGACATTCTTCAAGAACACCGAAAACATGGTGATGTTTTATTAAATAATAATTCTTTATAAACAAATTAAAGAGACTGTTATCAGTCTCTTTAATTTGTAAATGATATATATGTCATAACTGTCAAGCAAACAGACATAATAGCCATACAACTCAATATCAAAATTCTATACATCTTATCATTCATAATTGCACACCCCTTGTTATTTATTTGAATAAAAGTATAACACGATATACTATTGCATTTAATAGTATGCAAAATTGTTGGATTAAATTACATAATCGTATCAGTAATTCTATATTTGCAATATTTATATATGTCGATACAAATTATATATAAATAATTTCCCATTACTGATGGAAGGGTAGTATATAGAAACTATCCCTGAATTTATCGGGCATCCATCTTCCCTATCGCTAGAGTGCATTTTCATGATTATATTTCATAACCATGCTTTCGTTACGCTCGTTGAGGTCGGCATCCATTATAATGAAGCCCTACCTGCGGATTACTTCGTAGTTTGGATTGTTACTATACCGCATCCTTTCGGATTTGCCACTTATACCTATTAAATATAAGTTTAGTACCAAACTCATGTGACATAGCCTTTTGAACTATGAAAGTTTCCCGTTCTGAAATTCAATACAGAAGAGTAGCGCATTACCGCTCACTCCATTTTAGAAAGTCACCAGAGAGTCCTTGCTTATAAATAAGCTCGTACACATTACTGCTAAACTCTCAAGCGGCATAAGTCATTTTGAAAAATGCATGGGGCGAATCCCATGTACTCTTACCGCTGTTGTTTTTACCTTGGAAAATACCTAATCCAAGTGCCATAACATTAGGCAAATTAACAAGCTTGCTATCTGATTTTGCAAGTTTTGTCATTACACTTAAAGCTTTTGTACCAGTATCTACAATACCTTTAAACATATCGGAGCTAATTGCACTGGTAGAAAAATCTTGAAATTGAGCCTTCAAATGAGAGAGAGAAGCTTCAATACCTTTGTCCCAAGATTCGAGTTCTCTTTCACCTGATCCATCTGCATCGTTTAATGCAGTTTGAAGAGATTTTCGAGCAACGTCAAAATTGGTCATGAGGGAGGAAACAATATTACCCTGGCGTTTGCCCGCTATAAGTTCTGTTAAACTTGCCTGCTGAATATCTGTTAAATCTTGCCACTTAGTAGATAATTCATCGAGAATATCATATGTAGATTTAAACTCATTTTCATTTTTCATAATATCCACACCACTAAGAGCCATAACTTCTTGTCTTAGTTTTGCGGTTGATTCTGCCATACCTTCGGTGTCAAGACCTGCTTTTTCCATGTCAGTTGACGCACCTCTGATACGCATTGAAATTCCTTGTATTAAGCGTGATCACAACTCACGCTAACTGCTATATTGATATAAATTCATCCTTTCATATTCTTTTAAAATAAAATCTTTCATATTATCACGTTCCCAATACGGAATTATAATCAAAGGAATATTATTTTTCTTACAATAATTTATTTTAATGTCATCTCTTGTTTGATTTATTTTAAATTGTTGTTCAGCCCAATCTTTACCTTTTCCAGCAAAATCCACTGGAAAATAATGTTGTTCTCCATTATATTCATATGCGATATTATCATTTTCATCGTATAAATCAAATTTAAGTAATCCAATATATCTACAGTCACTAAATGTATGTTGTGGATGGCAAAAATGTCCAAAACTTTCTAATGTTTTATTCATAATTTTTTCACCAATAGTTCCATCGCAGTAAGGACATCCACTATGTTTATATAAGATTGCTGATGGACGAGTAAAAAATGTTCTATCACATTTTAAACATTTAAAACGTACATTAACATGCGCAGAAATATAAGGTTCATCTAAAACTAAATGTTTGTCTTTGATTAATGAATTATACTCTTCGGTTGAATATGCAAATTTTTCATGTAAAAGTTTTCTTGAACAAGTAGGACAAATTGTGTTTCCATCTAAAATATTAGATGGTTGTGCTTCAAAAATTGTTCCATCTATTTTACATTCAAACTTCATTTTAGTTGTAGATGTAGTATATTTGGATTTTGCAATAAGATAAGGATTTTTATACTCTAAATCCTTAATGAACTGTTCATGAGATTTTCTTTTTGAAAGACTTCGTTTAATTTTTCCGCATTCTGGACATCCAGATCCATTTGTTATTAATACTTTTGGTAAAGTAGTCCATATATGACCACAAGATTTACATCGGCAAGTAATAGATTTTTCATTTCCTAAATATTCAGAAATAACTTCTACATTTTGGTCTTTTATTAAAGGAACAATATCCTCTGTGGTTTTATATCTTCCTGCACAATAAGGACAACTCTTTTTATAACTTTTAAAATGCGACCAATCACATGATTGAATACCTTTATCTCTATGTTTCTTACATATATATTCAATCATTGTTCCTTTATGTGGGTGTTTATGAGTTCCACAAAATTCGTTATCTAATTCATTACATTTATTTATATAATCTTGTTCAGTGTATTTCATATATTATTTTTTATTTATCAATATAGCGAGTTCTTATACTTTCGCATAAGAGTAGATCATTTCTTAACCACGTTCTAAAATAGAACAGCAGTCATACCTTTTCCATTTAAAGGATTTTCACCTACACCATTTGTGGTTTGTGCCGTACTCCTGTTGACTTAGATATTCAGGATTTTTACCTTTATTTTATAATTCTTATAGAGAATATTTCTAAGTCCCGACATGGGGATGATCGTTTGACACACCCCTATTCGGGGCTTTGCGACCAAGCTACCATTCCTAATTTATATAAAATTAGTAAATTCTCCACTTAGGCTTTTGACCATATGGGATCTCTATCGTTGTATTACTTTCGTTACATTCATACCAGCTTATTTCATCCGTATTGTAGTGATAGAGCTTTAGGTTTTACTGGTTTTAGGATATGTTCAACTATGCACATTTCTGTACATAAAGACAATTTCGATAAAATTTTGTCTTGAATGCAGTACCTACACTATCTGGATCTTGTACTACACTATTTGCTGCCGTAATTAAAGCTACAGTTTCTTCAAATGTGTTGTTTGCAGCTTTCATTGATGAAGCGGATCGAGTTAAACCATCAAAAATACCTGCCGTATCAATCGGTTCAGTATTCGCAACCTCATTTACAACATCAACTACTTTAGTGACTTCATCAGCATTCATTTGGAATCCTTTTAATGTAGAAATTAATCCACTAGATGCGGATTCCTGTGTCATATTATCTCCTACTTTTTGTAATAGAGATGTAGCGTCTGATAATTTTTTGGCATCATCTAATTTATAGCCTAATCTTGACCAATCAGCAGTACTACTAATAACATCACTAATTGTTGATCCATATTTTGTTGCGCTTTGAGATGCTTCATCCCAATATTGTGATAATTGTGTACCAGAAGCATTACTAACTTTTGTTAATTCAATCTGTGCTGCATTTACATCTTTAACAGCAGAAATTGCTTCTGTTGGAAGTTGAACCATAACACGTTGCAAGCCAGCATAAATTCCAGTAAACTGAGCAATTTGTCCAAGCGCACGTTTCGTTTCACTCCAAGTAGAATTACCACTTAATCCTTCCGCTTGGATTCTTGATTTTAAATTTGTAAATGCCTTATCATAACTAGCTTTTTCTTCAACAGTTGTCATAGAACGATATTGTTGTTCTAATGCTTTTAACTCTGCACCATATTTCTTAACAGCTTTAGAATTTGCGTTCATATAAGAAACAACTTTGTTTCCAGACGTATTAGCAATCGTAGGAGATAATGCTTTAGAAGATTCGTCTCTAATTTGAGATAATGTGTTCTTGAAAGTATCTCCTGCTTTAGTCATGTCTTGAAAGGCTTGTCGTAACTGTTGTTTACCTAAAACATTTGATCCATTATAATGATTTTGAAGTTTATCTAAAGCCTGATTATATGAAGCTAGAGCCGTTGTAGCTTTTTGAATATTTGCAGTATCTTGAGTTCCATATGCACTAAGTTGTTTACTCATTCTGGATGAAGCGGCTGCATATTTCCCTGTATCAATATTATATTTTAATTTTGAAGAATTTATCTGGCGTTGAAAATTTTGCGTATACTGTCGTGCTGCATTCTGCGCAGAACGTGCCATATTGTTATTATTGAGATTAAGGTTTATTCCTTGTCTCTGAACATTTTGGAGTTGTTGTATAATATTGTTAATTTGATTTTGACCTTGAACATTGAATTTAATATCAACAGATTTATTTTGCATTTTACTTAATTTCTGTTCAAGCTCATTAACTTTTTCCGCACCATGAGTAGCAACATTTACGTCTACTTGAAATTGTACTCCCATAATAATTTATTCTCCTTTCTTACAAAAATAAAACTCTCCGAAAGAAAGGAGAGTAAACTATATTATTGCTTATTGAATTGTCTAAATATCTGCGATATAATATAAAAGAATCGAAGCTACGCGCTGAGAAGTGCAACTTGTAAACACCTTTGCTTATTAAGAAAGGTATAACATCTCATGAAAATCTTTATAAGTTCTGTGAGTTCTTCACAATTTATTTTCCTGAATGTTACATTCTAACAGAAAGGAGGTAAATCGTGATTGATCTCATACTTGATTACGCACTTAAATTTGCAGGTCTTTGGGTTGTATGTTTCAGTATCAAACATATTTTCACAAAGAGAGTAAAGAATTTCCATTTTCACATCGGACTTGTGGATATAGATATTAATTGCTCATTCTACAAAGATTAAGTGCTGAAAAATAGGAGAAGAGAGATCATATGAAATTTTCATGATGTATAAGAAAGGGAAGTTACTATGTTTTCATAGTGACTTCCCTTTCTTTTTATATCATATCGCACGATGAAATTTAGGATTCATTTTTGTTTAATTGTTACATTGTTTTTTTTTATTTGATACGTTCCACAGAGTATGTTATAATATTAATCGTGGAACGTATCTGTTCCACATCTAAAGCCACCAAGTTTTCCAAGATATGTAAATATTAAGGAAAGGAAGGTGATTGCATGTTCATGTGTGCTTAGCCATACATAGTACATGTCGATGCCTACTGGCGTTTCCGTCTACAAAGATGGGAACATGTGTCAGAGCATTGGCGATCCTTACCGAATCGGTAAGATAACTTCCTAATCTTGAGTCTTGGATTGAACTCTCTGATAAAGATTCATGACATTTCTTATAGATTCTTGGTGGCTAACCTCTTAACTAAAATTAGCTTTTACAGCTTCTATAATATCTTGTACAGCATCATCCCATGTACCAGGAGTACCCAAAACGCCACTGCCTTGATTTTGTATGTCAGTCATAATCTGCAAGCCTGAATGTTTGCCGTAAGGATATTCCGCTACATTCAAATGAATATCATAATGGTAATTTCCGTTACCACCAGATACACCAGATGAACGGGGTGAACTTTCATATGTCCCAGTTCTGATATATTTTACAGGCGATCCACTTGAATAAAAATTCTGAATATCTGCTTGAGTCTGAGCAAATCCTTCAGATTCCGCAGCTTCAACTCTTGGTCTAATAATTTGTGCATCAATTGCATCCATAATTATTCCCATAATAATTTCCTCCGTATATGAAATAGGAGAGTAGTACTCTCCAAAATTTCTATTTATTTCCAATTTAACACATGATATAATATATCCAAGCAATAGATGATTATCTTTCGTACAATAATCCGTTAGCACGATTTATTGTTTAGGTTATAGTTCTCCTGTGCGAAGTACATATGTACTCAAAACGTATGACTAGGAGGTGACAAATGATAGCGATTCTACATACATTTTTTAATTGTTGTGTAACACCAGCAGTTTTGTGTTATATGTTGAATTGTTTGACAAAGGTTTATGCGATCCACCAGATTGTTCATAATCCGAAAATGTCAAATGATAAAGCAAAATCAATTGCAAAAATTGTTAGAACTGATTTTGTGAAATTTCATTTCTAATATGTAGAGTCACAGCATTTGTCGATTTGCCTATTTAATGTTACATAACATTAGTCATAATCCTCCATATCCACAATTGAAATATATTGTGGGTATTTTTATTTCTTCTTGTCCATTTTCGTCACTTTAGTTCCAGTCTTGTTATTATTCTTGTTACTAGATCCATCATTCATTACATTTCTGGCACTGAAATTTCCTTTCTCTTTCTTTAGTTCCTTATTTTCTTCCTGTAATTTTTTAATTTGATCATTTTTAGCATCAATAATATCCTGGCTAGCTTTGTCGATATTAAACGCCGCAGCATCTTTTACAATTTTAGTAAAATTCTCCGCATTAATTTCAAAACCAGATTCTTTTAGTTTTTCCATAAAAGATACTCCATTCTCAATCATTTCTGGTGTGAGAGCAGTAAGGTCAAGATTTGCAAGATTCTCAAATGCGTCAATAAACACATTTACACCTTTTACAATTCTTTCCATATCTGGATGTGCATGAATAATATTCTGTTTAGTCCATTCAAGTTTGTCATGAACCATTTCATCTACAAAATCCATAACCTTAATATATCTTTTATAACTTCCATTTCTTGAATCAGTGTCAGGATTAATAAAATTATCAACCAGACCTTTTAAATCATCGTCTGAAAGATATAACTTATACAGATTTTCTCCTTTTTCAAGTTCATATCCTTCAATAAAGTATTTTGCAACGGCAATAATTCTCGCAGGTTCTTCCATCCACGGAATATATTCCCCTGTGTTATCATCCCAAAATGCACCAAGAATGAGATCAATTGCATTTAACTTATCTTCAAATGTAATATTGTTTTTGACTTTTAATAATGTTTTTTTCATATTATAAAATCTCCGTTTCAACTAAATATTCAGCTCACTCAAAAGTAACTCTACATCATATCTGTAGTTCACTTTTAGTTTCTCTTTTTCAATTAAAATAGGACTTGCATATTCAAGCAAATCCTGTTCATTAAAACTTTTCTTTTCTATATGTGAGATAAGATTATCCCAGTCATTTATATTTAAAAAATATGTATGATCAGCGGAACGGAAGTCCAATACAAATCCACTGATTACACGTTTATAATTTGCAAATTCTTTTAATTTTTCAATTTGATAATAATGGATAATTCCTTTTTCATTTTTATCACGTTCAAAGCTACATGAACCTTGAAACGTTTTTAATTCAAGCGTAAGAAAAAGATTTCGTGTACCATCAAATACCATCAAGTCACATGGACTATGACGACTAAATCTAAGTTTGTTACTTGAGCCTACGTCAAAACCTTGTGCTGAATCAGGTGGACGATAGGTGAGTGTGTAATTTGGAACACTTTTCTTAAAATCATCTTCAAATTGTTTACCTACACTTCTTGCCATTATTCATATTTCCTTCAAATTGTGCTTTCTTATGTTCTTTCTCTAGTCTAAGTTTTTGCCATGCTTCATATGGCTTTTTAGTTTCTGCTTTAATAAAATAAAAAGCTAATTTCCCCTCATTTATTTCTGATGGAATAGTCCATACGGGTTGAATTTTATAATTACTTAAATAAAAAATAATCTGTGGCATATAAGTGATAGGAATAACTCCATCTTCTCCAAACGCCTCAAACACTTCTTCTAAGCTATCAAATACTTGTTTTTTCATATCATATCTTCTCCCAAAATCGTAAAAAATAGGGATACAAGCCATTAATTCATAGCTAGTATCCCTACTAATTATTTATACTAACTACGATTAATTTATTCAGATTCATCCTTTTGTTCCTCTGTTGTAACATCATCAGCTAACTCAACTTCCGTTACTTTCTTTTGTTTCTTTACTCTTGAAACAGGTTTTACCTTTGTAGGCTTCTTTTCTTCTTCTAATTTACAAGTGATAGAATATCTATCATTTTCATACTTTACGAATACAATATCTTTATCTGTGTGATCAGATGGCATTTGAATTTCTTTTCCATCAAAATCAACAACCATAACATACTGATTGCGTAGTAATACTGTACATTCTTTTGTCATTGTGGTTATGTTCTCCTTTATAAAAGAAGTAGGATAATATTGTATTACCCTACTTCAAAAAATATATTATTCAGTAATTTCAATAATATCCATTACATCGCCATCTTCGTTCTGAAGAACACTTAGTTCTATCTCAATTTCCGCAGGATCACCATCAGAAGAGAATGATAAATCAAGAGTTCTATTAGGAGATGCTTTGTAAGCAGTAATTCTGACTGGTACAAGATTTCCCTTCTCGTCTTTATCAACTGTCTCCATCTGAATGAAGAAATCTTTTGGAGTTTTCTTATTATTGAAAGAAATTTTCTTTACGCCTGCTGTCTTTTCTTCAAGATAAGATACTTCATAAGTTGTACCTTCTTTAATCTCAGAAGTAGTTGTAGCAGTAAATTCTTTTTCGGCAACAGTACCCTCAATAATCTTTCCAGTGTCAGGATCAACAGCGTAAACTGTGCCTGCTTTTGGTGTGTTTGTCAGAGTAAGTTTTCCTTCTGCTCCACCTGTTACATTTTCTCTACGAGCGATAAGTGCAGATGTTTCAATTTCTCCATCAGAATATAGTGCGTAAATCTGGAAAGGATGAACTTGGAAATTAAGTTTCATAGTACCCTCAAGTGGATTATCAAATTTAATATCCTTTGCACCTTTTTTATTTGCGTATACTGCATCAGCACTAAAACCAGCAGTAGTAGTATTGCAGAAATCTACTAACATCCAAGGTTTCATTGTAGCATAGTCAAGGATATGTACATCGCAACACTGACGGTTTGCCATATTAAGCTCTTTAGCCATAATATTTTTCCTCCATTTTCTTAAAAATAAAATAAGCCACTGAATATCAGCGACTTTTAATTAATAGTTTTCATTATTTAATTTTGTTCATATACTCCATAGGTTTATAATCCTTAGAGTTTTTGAATGAGAATGAATTAGCAGCCATCATATCATTTATATCTGCTTGTCTTCCCATCCTGTATTCTAAAAACATCTTCATGAATTGATAATATGTCATATCCCAAACATTCAATATATTGATTCCCACTTTGTTGTGCGTACAATATTTTACAATCATATTTGGCAATGTATAATCATCATCCACAGATGTTTGTTTTTCTTTTTGTTCACTCTTATGTTTTGCTAATTTTTCAGCAATACGTTGAGCTAACTTATTTTTATATTTCGGTTTTTCAACTTCTTTCTCAGATTTAATCCCTAATATAACTTGCAGAAACGCACGAAATTCATCAAAATTACTGTTATCAATTTTCCCCGTTTCGTTAAAGATTTCCTTTCCATCATCGTCCTTCTCATAAGTGCCAATGAGAAAAGCATTTTGTTCTGGATTATACTGAAAATCATCTACAACAAAGAAACTAATCATGTAGGCAAGAAAATCTGCACGATTCATTCCGAATGTAAGTAAATTGTAAATAGTATTTTTTTCTTTTTCTTCATCACTGAGGGAATTGAATTTTTCAGTAAGACCGAATGTTTCAAGAAATTGTTTCTGAGTAATAGAAATATAAGAGAGAAAAATATTGAATTGTCCATAGGTTATATGCCTTATCTCTCTAAGAGTAGGGCATTTAACATGACCTATACCTTCATAAAAATAAGGTTCATCACAGAGATAATCATAATCTGAAAATCCGTTCAAATATTACACCTCCTTGATTTTAAAATCAGGAATGCTATATTTGAGTTGTCGTCCATAATAACTGGACTGTGGAACAGTATAACCAATGTCATCAAGACTCGGTTTTCCAATTCCTAAATCATCAGAATCCCGTAGAAGCCTTTCTATAATATCTGTAAGAACATCTGCTCGATTACCCATGTAACTTTTTACATTAGATTCCATTTGCATACAATCACGATGCACGAAAATCCAAATATACAAGTCCATAGATTTTACGGTACGATTTGTACCTCTGCAAACTGTTTCTACACAGACAAAAGACATAACTTCTTCCTGTGTTCCATCAACATAAGGATAATCAAATACTTGTTTATACTCCATGTCATTTTTCTCGTCATCAGTAAAATCTTCCTTACGCAACATTACTTTTGCAAATTCATCAGATTCTAATAGACGAGAAATTACTTTTGACTTGACAAAAGCCAAATCTCTAGCAACTGATTTTGCCATAATACCTCCGATTTATCCTGTAATAGTAATAGTTGTTTCAGATAAAATGTTACTTTCATTGTCAAGAACTTGTAATATAAACGTACAGTCAATTGATTTATCATCTGTACATTTTAGCTGTATTTTATTACCTGTGATATTTTGAGTGATTTTGAAGTCTGATTTGACATTCCATGTGAAGTTTGGTTGATTTTCAGAATCAGAGAAAGTGACAGTCCATGTTTTTGCTCTTCCATATCTGAGAGTGTCACCGCCTGTAATTGTTACAGATGGGGGTGGATTGTCTGGTTCTGATGGTGGAAGAGTAGGAGTGGTGGGGGATTTGTAGTTGCAGATCCACGCCTTTGTTCCATTTTCTAGCTCAATCAGTTTATCTGTGACTTCATTAAATTGCTCATAAGATAATGTAACGGTCATAACACCACCTTTATCGACATATCTAACATCAGATAAGAAACCTTTCTTACCAGTCATTCTATATGCGTCTGGTGGATATACTCCATCATAGTCTATGACAAATCTATTGGTACGATTAAGTTGTTTCGTTTCTTCATCAACAGGTATAGTCAGACCGTATTGATAATCACCAACGGTAATAGTAGAATTACCTTTTTCACCCATACTATATTTAGTGTAGTCTTCTGAATATCCCCAACGCTCAACAATTTTACCATCTGCATTTTGCCATCTAATCATTAACTGACATAAATACATATATCCACGATTCCATACTTTATCATCAGTATCAAGTAATGTAATTATCCAAATTTGGTCATTCCATTTAACATAGTCACCAAGTCTGATAATATCATTATGTCTTGATTTTATTTTCTTCTTATATGTATTATTGTCGGTATCTCTGATAACCATTAACTGCATAGGTTCATTATTTACTAGAACATCTTGTGTATCAAATGTATCTTCAAAATGTCTATCAGCATGTTTGTTTATTTTTGCTAAATTTTTCTCACGTTTATTTTTTGTACCATAAGCATTTTGCAATTTCATATAATACTCAATATCCATAGGTTAATCCTCCTCATACTGAGCATAATTAATAAACTGTTTCAATGCGTTAGTTTTTCTATCTCGATTTTTGTAATCATCAATCTTGATAGATACATCATGTTCCAATTTAGCAATAAAATTACGGTAACTTGTTCTTTCATTTCCTGGTGAAAATACACTTAAATCAGATGGCGTAAAATTAATTTCCATTGCATGAAGGAGAGATTCATCCCTTTTCATATAAATAAGAAACATAATTTCAACAACCAGTTTGATTTCTTTAGGCAATAATTTAAAACCAATTTGTTGTACATCTTCATCATAATCTGAAAAATCTACATCCAAATTCGAGAGGCATGATAATTCATCAAGTGCCTCACATAGATAATTAGTAGCACGAGTCTGAGCAATTTGTATCGCTTCACTAACATCTATATTATAATAACTAAAAAAGTCCTCATCCTTTTCTATACGATCATAGAATTTGTTGAGAATTTTTTCAAATTTTGTAATTTCTTGAGGCAATTGAGTTCACCTCCCATATTAATTTTTTCTAGGTCTACCTGGGGATTTTCTAGTAGATTTCGCTACTGTCTTTACTTCCTCAGTTTTAGCAGAAGCAGTATCAACTACTTCCTTTTTATCTTCCTGCTTAGATGTATTCATCTGTAGTAGAAGTGCTTTCATTTCAGCTAATTGCTGTTCAAGTTCTTCAACTTTTTTATTGCTTGGTACTACATCCGCATCATCTACAGAAATATTTGATTTGATTTGATTATTAAACAATTCTCTTGTGCGTGTATCAATGACATTTGCCATATCCAATGTAAGTCTATATCCTTCTGATTTTAACTTTTGAAACTGTCCACGCACTCTATCAAAATCAGAAAGAGTAGAAATAGAAACAATTTTAATAAGTCCTTCTTTTGTTGGATTCAAAAGAATATCTCTAATTTCACTAATCTTTAATACTTTTGACTTGTCAATACGAAGCTCATCATATAGATCATCTTCAATATCCTCTGGAAATTCTAAATTTCCTGTCCTAAATGCAGTTCCGTTATTTGCATAACGAATTTCATCTAGTGTAAGTGGAATAGTTGTAGGTTGACCATCTATAGCAGCTTCAAGAACAGTGCTTTTACCTGGGGCGATATTAATACAAACGCAATTATCGTTATAATTTAAAATAGAAATATGTTTAGTTTCTTGAATATTAATAACAATTCCTCCTAATATTAGGAGGGCGTTTGCACACCCTCCTTAAAATTTTTGTAATAAAAAAGATTACTTACTTAAAGTAACCTTTGCGAAATTTTCAATATTTGTAAGCATGATTCCATATGTGAAATCTTTTAGCATAATATGAACTTTCTCACCCTGATTGTTCATATCTTGATATGTATGAATTTCACCCTTCATATCAAGATTTCCAATTTTTCCAGCTACACCATAAATACGCTTATCTGGAAGTAGGAGAGAACCTGTACCAGTTTTCTTTGCGCCAGAAATACCAGCAATACCAATTCCATCATATGTTTTAACAAGACCATATCTATTGAAATCATCTTTCATAGTATTACTCATATATTGTGCAAAGTTTGGCATACGTCTAATAGCTTGAGCATACTTATTAAGTGTGATAATTACACTATCGCTTGCTCTATCGTTGAGGTAAAGAGAAAGCTTATCCATAGCCTCAAGTGTTGGTGTTGCGCCATCAACAGGAATTAATTGATCTCCACCTTTAACTGCATCATCTGCTTGAGCAAGTGCATCAAAGAATAGTGCGTTCTGGCAAGCTTCTTTCATAAATGTAGTAAGAGTAGCAATTGATTTAAAGCCATTCTTACGCAGGTCTACATAAGATAGATCAGTTTCAACCTGACGGTTTTTCCATGTAGGTTTCAGTACAGAAATATCAATGTAGGAACGATCTACATTACCGCCACGTGCTGCCTCATATGCAACAAGTGTATTCTTTGGATCTTTGTGACCTTCATAATCATCAAACTCACCAACAGAACCTCTTTCAAAAATTTGATCCAGAAGTTCATCTGGTGCATTATAAATTTCTTCATTTACAGTTCTATTAATGAACTCAGCAATTGTACATTCTGGATCTTTTCCAGTTTTTCCAATCTCCCTAGCCCAAGCATCAGAAATCTCAGCGATTTCTTTTTCCTCGGCATTAAGTTCTCTTTTATATTCGATTTTTTCAGCGACATCAAAGAGTACACCCTCTTTGCTCATAATGTCTTTAATTTCTGTATTAATAGCCATTGTGTTAATTCCTCCTTATCTTAATTACGCCTGTGCAACTGCATCAGTTTCTACACGAATCATAATGAGATCATGACCATTATCTTTAAATGGTTTCTCATATACATATTTGGAAGATCCAGTTGTAAGTTTCTGCCATTTTCCATCTGCACCTACAGATACAGGTGTACCATCAGCAACCTCACCAGAAAAATCAGCTTCTTTATACTGGTCTGTTGCAAACTTTTCACCATCTGTATATCTTTCAAGTCCAAGGAACTCACCTTTGGCAATCTTTACAAAATCTTCATCATAGTCTGACATATCCACTCTTGCTGCATTAATGCCAGTTGGAATGCGCTCTTTTGTTGCTACATAAATATTTGCTACAGTTTCAATTTTTGGAAGCTCAACAGTAGTAGCATCTTTGATTACAACACCCATACCTGTAACAAGTGCTACACCAGCTTTGTGCATTGTATCTTTTGGCTGTGCGCCGTTACGTCTAATATCACGAATCATTACATTTTCCTCCTATTATCGTCTTAATAAAAATTTAGTCATGAAAGAACTTGCGCTTTCATTCACATCGTCAGTTTCTAAACTTGCTGTTGCGGTCACAGGATTTGGTTCTTCTGTTTCAACATCCTCTGCTACATCAGCCTCTTCTTTATCAAAAGAAGCAATATATTTTTCTGCGATTAAACTATTGATGGCAGTTTTGTCTCTTGCTTCAATTAATTCTGCAATTTCAGCTTTTGAGATTTCTTCCTCGGTGAATAATCCACCTTTAAGCATATTTTTCTTTAAAGATTCTTTTTCCTCTGCAATTTCAGCTTCAATCTTTTCTTGCTCTGCTTTTTCAACCTGTTCTTTATATGGTTGTAATTCAGAAATCTGCACATTAAGTTTGCCAATTTTCTCACCTGCGGAGATAACAGCTTTATCTTTAATTTCAAGTTCTGCGGTTAATGTTTCGATTTTTTCATCTTTTTCAGCAAGAACAGTATTAACATCTGATACGGAAATAGTAAGTTTTACATCTTGTGGTTCAGAAACAGTTACTTCGTCATTCTCAACTGTATATGTAAATAACTTATAATCTAACTGTGTTGGAGCATCATCAGACTTAAACCAAACAGTATGTTCTTCTGGAAACCAATAAGAAATATATCCCCAATATTTAATTGCATCTTCACAAGCTTTGTTAATCTTTCTAAACAAATCACGATCTGTTAAAGAAGCTGTTTCTGGTTCTTCTGGATTACCTTCTGGCTCAATAACAGATTCAGCAGTTTCTTTTGTTTCAGATGTATCTTCTGCGCAAGAAGTTTTCTTTTTCTTTTCAGCAGTTTCTTCATCTTTTTTCTTTTTGTCTTTTTCTGTTTCGTCTACAGAATCAGGTGTTTCCTTTTCTTTTTCTGTATCTTCAACAGAGACATCTTTCTTTGTCTTTTCAGCCAAATTCATGTCCTCCTTTTCTTCAATATCTTCATAGTTTGCTATGTCAGTATTTGAAATATCAGCAAGAAGAGCAGAAGATAGTTGTTCTTCTAAGTCATCCATTTCGGCATATTCAATTACACCTGCTCCTGGAACAGCAGGATTTCTATTGCTGCCTAAAATACAATTGCCAATAAATTCAAAAACTTTATAAATTTTATTAGCACCATCAGTAACTACATCAGTTGCAGTTAATTCCCATGAGCTGCTAATTTCTCCATCGTCCCATAATTTATCGAATACTTTAAAGTATTCTGGGAATCGTGAAGTCCATAATTTAGTTTTGATTAAAATACATTTTGGCGTACCATCATAACCATCTACTTCACGTTCCTCAATCCATGCGTCTGTCACACTACCAATCGGAACAGTGTCAAAATGACTTTTCTTTTTCCCATCTTTAGTTTTTTGAATGATCAATTCATGACCACCAAAATCTACAGGTTGTCCGAAAATATTCTTTTTAAGTTTGGCTACAATTGGATATCCAATGATTGTGTCAAAATATTTTTCACCTGCTTCTTCTGGAATAATTCTTCCATATGAATCAGGTTCATCTAACACACTGATTAAAAAGACAGCTTCCTTATAATTGGTATAAGACGCTATAGATATGGGGCGACTGTTTAGAATAATATGTTCATTATCCATTTCAATCACCTCGTTTAAGTTGTTTTAGATTCTTGATAGTTACTATCATATTCTTGTTTCGATTCGTTTACAGAATTTCCCTTTGATGTACTTCCTTTAGGTCTGCCACCTTTAGAATCTTTTTCTTCCTGTTGCACATCTTCTTGTTCATCTTGATTTCCAGAAGAGTTATAAGATGTTGGATGTGGAATAAAGATTTCATCAACTCCATTATCTTGTTCTGCTTTTCTGCGTTCCATTTCATCATTGAAATTCATATCCAATGTTTCATATGCTGTGCGAAATGAACAATTTAATTTAGAATACAAGAACTCTGCAAGATCCTTTTTCATTTCAAACTCTAATAATTCTGCATCGAGAATATGTGGAGTAGGGCAGTACTCAATAGGTATCTTTTCTTCTGTTAAAACAATTTCATACCATCGTTGTAAAATTACTTCTTGACGTTCAGCAATCTTATTGATAGTACGCATAAGCTGTTTAATAGAAATATTTGCCGTACTTACTGTTTGTTGACCATCCGTATTTAAAAATGAAATTCCTAACGCAGAAGTAACACGGGAACGATATTGTTTTACAGTGCTTTCATTTGTAAACTCTACAGATGGCTCTACATACATGACTTTTTCCACACATGGCGGTGGAGTATAAACCACTGTGGGATTAGCCCATGCTGCCATTAAACAGGTATGAGCATAAGCCATGTCCTCAAGACCTTTTTTATCATAAGTGTCACCCATAGTTTCTTTACGCATAATCTGAGTGATAATCTTTTTTGCTTTAGCTTTTGCATTAACTGCATCTGCTTTGTCGCAAGTATCAAGCATAAGTTTTGGTTTCAATGCCTTGAAGATAGGAGAAAGTCCATAAGCTCTACCAAGATTTCCAAAACGATTAACACCTGTGCGTCTAATGTCAAGTCGTGCATATTTTTCTCTTGCAACATAAGCATCAATAACTTCTTTTGGATAGTTATTTTTTATTTCTTCTGCTGTATTTTTAAAGAATAATGGTTTATTCTTTTTATTTTTTAATGTGGACTTTTGAAGCCTATTTGATAATTCTGTTGTATCAACTAATACATATGGGATTCCATTTAAAGAATAATCAGAAATAATAGCTACACCCAATGGATATTTGTCAATTACATGATGATAGATTCCTTTTGCTTTCTTTGAACGGAGATACTGAATACAGTTACCCTCATCATAAGTAGAAGTAATACCAGTAGTCATGACATCATTTATATTCACTTCTTTGTGAAATCGTTTAATAACACCTTCGGCTTTGTCTTTTATATCCTGATCATATTCTTTAGGGAGATTGTCAAATGAATATCTGACATTTGCATTAAGATTTGATTCTATAGATTCATGTACCTTACCAATAATATCATCTTCATTTTCGGCTTGTCGTACTAATTGATTAATTTTCTGAATTTTAGATATATCACTTTGAGCGTTTAATGCTAATTCTTTAATATCATCTAATGTAGTTTCAGATGATGTAGAAGATGAGGATGCTTCATTGAATCTGACGGAATACTGTTGACCGCCTTTATCAAAACTTTGCATTGCTTCATACATCCAATTTTCAGATTGCTTTTTAATCGCTTCTGCTGTAACAAGGACGGTTTCATCTCCATCATTATCTTGTATGCTTGAAGCAATTGTTAATTTATAATCCTTGTCAGGATTGTCAATATATTCTGGTTCTTCTGATTTTGACATGAAATCCTCCTTTCTTTAGAATGATATTGATGATGCACAGATGGGGGCATCTTTATAATTTTCATTTGCTCTATACATTTTCTTTTTATTGTTTGTTTCAAGTTCACAAACAAAACTTAGTCCATACATTAAACTTGTGGCTCTATCTCTTTTCTTACCAGAAACAATACGAGTATATGTCATATTATTTTTATCAGTAAAATCTTGTTTGATATTACTAAGTTCACTCTGTAAAATATCATGTTCCATGTGTTGAAAGAACTCTTCGTGAGAAATTCCACCACTTTTATATAAACTATCTAATTCCGCAGATGGTATTAATAATTCCAAACTCATATCCTCGAAACATGATTTCATATATGGATAATATAAATTTATAAATCCATTTAAACCGTGTACATTTCTTATAAGTGGGAGAGCATTTTCCAATAGCGTTATATCTTTTTCGTCATCAGATACAATTGGTGGATATTCAGTAATTTCACCCGTTTTTGGATCGACATATTCCCAAGGTTCATAGAACATACTCGGCAAACCTGCTCCTGCGCCATTAGCATCTATCAATAACTTTACAGTGTTAGGGAATCTAATATGAATTAGCTCCCTTAGAAAATCTCTTTGAGCATTTAGTTTCATGCCATTAACTGTTTTTGTATAAACTAACTCCTTTACATATGTACCATTTGGACGTGGCTTTAATTTGATAACATGAGTACAAGAGTTATCAGAACCTTTTTCATCAGATACCGCAACATCATGTGTGACAACATAAATACAATTTGACTTCTTTGGTTGTTGCAATTCACATCTTTCTAATACACGACATGGATTAGTTAATTCATATGGATAATAACTTTCTCCACTAGAACCTACAAAAACACCCTCAAATTCATAAGCAAATTTATCCTTAGTCATCTGTGGCTTTTCAAGCTCTTTTTCAATATCCTCTTTATCAAATAAACCTGCTTGTACACCTACTTGATAAGGGAAGCAAATTGCCATATAATCTTTATTACCCTTTATCATAGATTCATAATGATACATAAATCTTTTATATAAAGGACTTGTTTTGAGATAAGCAGAAGAAATAAATATTACTTTACCTTTTTCACTCATTCCCCAACGAATTGCCATTTCACGTTTGGTTTTTGTCATAGGAATAAGAATTTCTTCAATAATATTATCCTTTACAAGTCTGGCTTCGTCCACAAGAATCATATTAAAACGCCATGATCTTGCACCATCACCACCACGATTTTGATCGAGAGTAATTGCACGAATTTCACTTCCTGATTTCAGTTCACAGACACAATCATCTTGTCCAGTTTTAATAGGAAAGTTTATTTCTCTAGCAACAGCTTCTTTTTTAGATAATTCACCTTTGATTTTCTGAATAATTACGTTACGAGCCTGTTTTGAATTACCACTTGCAATACCAAGTTTAATATTTGTATATAGAATAGAAACACATATATAATAAACTGCAACAATCCATGACTTACCTAAACCTCTACATGCGATCAACATTTCACTTTGGTAACGTGACATAGCACGCAATATTACACGCTGAAATGGAAAAAGATTTATACCCAATATATCCATTGCAAATTCATCAATATAATATCTATAATAAGAAATAAATTTTGTCCATGCTTCGTAATCAATACTTTCTTCTCTAATAACAGTATTAGAATATGGATTATCTAAATTCTCTCTACCTGTATATTGTTCACGAGCCTTTTTTAATCGTTCCGATGGTGATTCAGTCATATATTTCATGGCAATCACCTATAATGATTTCTTAATTGTAGATAAATAATCAAGAAGTTTATCTATTTCATCTTTTTCAATGGGTTTATGTTCTGGAATCCAGTTATGATTTTCAACCATTTCGGTAATCTTAGAAAAACTACTGATACCAACATCGTTTACACTTCTGGTACTTTCACTAAATTTTGCCGATTTAGAAAGAGTATCAAATGCTTTTGTAGCATTGTCATATTTTTTATCTGCACCCTCAACACCATTCATCATGTCGTCAAAAGTTCTATCCATTTGTAAACTTGCTTTTGCAATTTTACGAGCATAATCTCTATGGTTTTCAGTGATAATTTTATAATCACGTTCCAGTCCTGCATAATACGAATTGAGATAATCAATATCTGATTCTGTATAATTACCTTTCCATTCATCACTCCAAATTAAAGGCTCTTTCGGTTTTTTAGCTTTAGGAGAACTAATAATATCAGAATGGGTATTTTCATCTGTTTCTACATCTGTTAAATCATCAAAATATAAATTATTTTCCATAGAAAACAGTGAAGAATATTTATTTACAATTGCATTTTTTTCGCCAATTGTACGATTATTACTCTGATGCATATGTCCTTCTGATTCTGCGTCAGCCCAACTTCGTTGACGATCTTGACGCATTGCTATAAGAGTAAAATATTTTTGTAATATTTCTTTTCCATGATATTTTAATTCATTTTCGTCCATATAACTGTTTTCTTTAAGCAAAGATTCTTCACTACTAGCAATCAAATCATAATATAGGGGTTTATCTATCTGCATCAAAAGACTTTTCAATTTTATATAATTAATTGTACCATCAGTATTCAAAGCTGAATTTTTACAACATTCTTTACAAATAGGAACTCTATTATCCAAAGAATACATAGGACTATATGATAAATAGAAGTCTGTCATGTTCTTTGGATGATGGCAACAAGTACAGACCTTTTTTCCTTTTTGTTGATTTGCTGGCGTTGCACCAGTTTTCTTAGTAGGCATAACGCCACCTCCTTTTACTTTTATTACAATCATTTCCAAGTCTGGAAATGCTTTATTGTCTTATACAGAATGACTATATAATATGAGGGCAATACAATAGTCGTTCTGTTTTCAGATAGAAAGTAAATTTAAAAAAATATAAGAAACAATAACAGTGCATCTAGGGTACGATAATCACCCTGTATAAGACAACAATAAAAGAGCCACCCACATTATCGTGAATGACTCTTATAACATAGAATAAATCCATGCTTTCTTATTTGACTCAGCAACATTACTAATAATTTTAGCGATTAAATAACTATCTGTGACTGAAAATATATCTCCGTCAGTCATTAAACTTGCAGTAGGAAAATCAACATATAATGCCACATCTTCATCTGTAATAATATTTCCATTTTCATCTAGTTTAATATTTGCCCCATTTCCACCAGAGCAAGAGAGAAGTCTACTGGCAATAATGTAAGATAATACGTCCATTATTCTGTGCCTGTATCTTTCCAACCAAATGAAAACAGCATATAGATTTTCACTGTGCCTGATTCATTTCCTACAATAGCTTGACTTCCCATTGGAGCAGGAGATTCAAGACCAGGAATATTTGCAAAATCACCTGTTGCACCATGTTCCATAGTAGGAAGTTTTGCAATTTCTTCAATAGCATCTACGCAAAATGTTTTGATTGCTGAGTTTGGATCATTACCAACTTTTAATATATTAGCTGCCACTGCGACACCTCCTTATTTATCTTCTGAGATAGTTACATCCACTGTATATTCAATAGTTTTTACAACTTTAATGTTTTCATGACCATACGTTGCATCCAATCGAATAACTTCTGCTTTTAATTTTTCTAAATCATCTGTCTCGAATGGTGTAAATGTTTCCGTATTTGATGCAGCAGAAGTGGTAGTACCATATAATTGCCACAGTGTTTTACTATCATTATGTTTGATTAATATATTATACATTTTCGTATCTCCATTTTATATACAAAAAAGAAGCCACCAATAAGGCGACTTCTCATAAATTTTAATATTAAGTTTCTATATATTATAATCCCTTGAAAAGATTCTTCCAATAGTTAAATCTTCCTTGGACAGACTGAGCAGAAGATGTACCACTGGTACAATACTGAACATAGTCCATATTATTACCATAGCTGTTTACAAATGCCTGTACAATATTTACAAATTCGTCAAAGTCCTTTTCATTCTTCACACATGTATATGCAGCATATAACATCATCGGAAGAGAAGTAGACTTGAGATTAAGTTTTTCTTCAAATTTTTCATCTAAAAATGACAGAGCAGATTTCAATATAACAATATCTTTCTCATCAACATGCTCATTATACCATTCCACAAATGTGTCAATATCTTTTGCTCTAAACGATGTAAAATCATTATCATCTGTAGTATTAATTAACATAAGTGTCTGACGCACAATATCATTCGAAACATCTTTCTTTAATTGTGTTGGAGATAACACTTTTGCAAAGAATGGATGATTTGCAACATCAAAGATAATTGCACTAACTTTATCACTCTCTAATGACTTTCTTTTCTGAGTGTTTGACAATGGTTTTCCACCATTTTGTCTACGGAACATTTCACGAATATCTTCATCTGTACAATCAGAGAAAATATATTGTATCATTTCATAATCATTGATTTTATCTTGGACAACTTCATCCAACTGTGAGAACTTCTTACCTGCAATGTTATATACAGTGCCTTCAATTGCCACTGGTTTCAGCTTTTGATTTAATTTGAAACCATCAGCTAAGAAATCTCTGATTGTTGTGCTACGCTGAACCCCATCAAATACATATCTGATTTTATCTTCTTTTTCTTCTGAACGAATAGGATCAACAGGATAGTTGCGAAGCATTGAGTCGATTAATAAGCTTTGCTCATAATTCTTCCATTGACCTTCTTTACGTTGCAGTTTGTGGAACATATTGTATTTTTCATTTTTCATATCTCTTGCAAATGACTTGACAGTTTGTGTCTTTCTGTTGAACTCCATATATAACACCTCCAATTTTTTGATATTTTTACATTATCACAATTGGAAAATATTGTAAAGGACAAGTTTACTTTTAGATAGGGCAGTAGTAAGCTGCCCTTTTCAGGAGAAGAGATCATGTGAAAAGCTATATCTCTTTGAAGAATAAATATGAAAAATATATAGAAATGTATTTGCCCGAAGCGGTTTGACATTCCGATATCTTACGCTTGTTTCCATATAGGTGTGTTTGGTCTACACTACGGGCTTTGGGGATTATGAAAATCCAAACATATCGTTAATTGTATCCATGTCATGATTTTTCGCATAAGAAGACGTGGTAGAAATATCGCTATGATGACATAATACCTTTACTTCATCAAGAGTGTACTTTCTATTTGTGCCATCTGGATTTTTGAGTCTATCATCTTCCCCTTGTAATAGACATTCAACTCTACTATGACGCATTGTGTGGGTAAAGATATTGCATTCTTCGCCTCTAACATCAGACAGAATTTTTGATATTGAAACTATACGATTATATAAAACATCTGGATCAGTTATAGCTTCCTTGTTCTCACCAGTACCCTTTATCCATAATGAATCAATATCATCATCACCACGCCATTCTAAATATTTACCAATAAGTTCCTTTGTATCATCTAAATATACTAATGGGAACTTTTTACCTCTTTTGCCTATTACTATATTTGTCTTATTTCCTTCAAGTAACCCATATTTTTGAACCTGGAATAATTCATTTTTTCGTCCAGCAGAATCAAATCCTAAACTCCAAAGAACTGCTAATTGCCATTTTTCTTTTTCAACTAAAATATTACGTACTTTAATAAATTCATCATAAGTAAAGAAAAAGTCATCATCGTCATCCTTAACTCTTGTTTTTGGAATACCTCTTACTTTCTTTGCAAAATTAATTTCATAATCGTAATCATCATCTTCTTCACAAAATGTCAACATACTGTTTACTGAACTTTTTAATCTATTAGTCCTAGCCGCGGACATATTACATTCTTCTGTAAAATATAAACTTAGACCACGAAAATCCTTTTTCTTTAACTCTAAAATACATCGGTTGTCCAATTCTTTCAGTATATAGATCATGATAATGCGTAAATCATTATGATAACCTGCAATTGTCCCCTTACTCATTTTTCTTTGTATATATTCTGCAAGGAAGTCATCAAGAATCCGTTTATTAGATTTATTTACTTGCTCCCATAATTCATCTGTATAAAAACTATTATAAATTCGTCCTCTTTTAGACAATCTCAATCACTTCCTTTCTAATTTTTTATATAATAAAAGAAGTCACTATTTATTAAGCAACTTCTTTCTTTTTAGGTCTTGTATCTCTGAGAAATGACTTTGAATAATCTAATTCACCAACTTCTCTGATTTTAACCCAATCTATATTGTTTTGATTAAATTTTTCAATTTCTTTCTTTAACTCAAGAGAACTATCATTTAATATTTGTTCAAAATTACTTTTTGTTAAATCACATGGAAAGAGTATAAAATAAATTAGATTATGCGATTTTAACATTTCTTCTTTTGTTTGTAATTTTAAACGATAATTTTCTTTTGAGTTTTTATTTATTTGTTTATTGTCATAAAACCATGTTTTATATTCTGCTAATATTCCTGCAATTTCAATATAAATGATTTTATTATTGATTTCTATAACATAGTCACAATTCATATTGCCAGTATATTCTGAAATAAATGTTGAATATTTAACATCTCTTTTATAATCTTTATTATATACAAAACCATTGTCTCGTAAATATTTAGAAAACATATACTCAAACTGACTTGTTATATGTTCTCCATCATCAAAATTAAATGTAATACCAACACCTTGTTTTCCAAGAGTAATATCATATCTTAATAATAAATCTTGTAACTTGACTCCATAGAATTTCTTGCATGATTTATGTAATGAAGTAATATTTACCCATTCGGGATGTTCATTTATTTCTCTAGTGGTAATAAAATTTCGATTTTCAGATTTTACAAAATTACATATATCTAAAATCATATTGTCTAATTCTTCTTTTGAAGATACTTGTCGATCAATCATAGATTCAATGTTAATTTCTAATCCTAGATCTTTCTTCATTTTATTTAAACTACCCCAATATTTATTAATTTGCCCTATAGTTACTTTTCCATATCCACTACCTCTAAAGTCATCATACATAAGTGGTCTGTCATAACATTTTGACATATTTAAAATAATATCCTTACATTCTTCTTTTGTCATAACTCGAGTATATAATCCCATCCATCTTTTCAAGTCATCATTACTTTTGACAGTTTTATCAGGGCAGTGATTAATGAACCAACGAATATTTGGTAATCCTGTATTTTTATATTCTTGTGTTCTTGATAATGAATATAAATCTATACTATCGTGATTAATTATATATTTTTTGAATTTTTCAATATATTGCTCATAATATTTTTCATTTGCGATAGATTTTGTACAATCAATTTTGGATAATTCATCTTGCAAAGTCGTATCATTTTGTTTACAAAGACTTATTATTTTACTATAAGAACAATTAAATCCATTTTCAGTTGTGTATTCGTTATATTTAGGGAATCTATCATTATTAGAATAAAAAGATTTAATAGAATTAATTACTGATTCAAAAGATATACCATTTTTAAAATCTTTATGTTTTGTATCATGATCACATATATACAATCCATGATTACGTTGTATATTTTGATTATATTTATGATATTGTAGTTTTCTCTTTTTATGGCAACAATCACATTCTACATCTATATATTGATTTGATGAAGGAAGCAAATCAGAAATTTTAATCTTAATTGTTGTTCCTCTAGGAACTCGTAATCTTCCATCTTTATCTTTGCTTCGTGGTATTTTGTAACCTAAAGATTCATAATAAGAAGTTGTAGAATTATCTAATCTAACTTCTGTGTATTCATTTACAATTGCCATTTTTAAATTCCTCCTTCTAAAGTATTTTCTTGATACAATAAAAGGACTTAATGCTGTCTCACGACATGAGCCTTAATAGAAAACAGTGGAAGAGGTGTACAGGTATTTTCCTCAAACACCAGGTAGCTACTCCCGATGTTTCCACTGTTTTCAAAATCCCAATATCAGCTATGACACCGACATTTGGTGATTTGGTTTTATCACCCAATCATTAATTCTCCATTGAGCAAAACAATCCGATGGAAACAAAAAAGAGTGCATAAGCTATGACACCCACGCACCCGAAAAGGAGATCTATGTCCATTATAAAGATAGATTACACTTTGAAAATACGACAAAGCATATGTAAAGTTTCAATATCCTCTTTAGGAAGAGTTACATTTACATATTCTTCGTCATTCATATCACAATCTACGCAATCATGATGACAACAGCAATCGTAACAATTGCCTAACTCTAAGTCATCTGCGAAATCGTCATATTCATCGTCAATATCTTCTTTCAACTCAACAAAGTAAGTTTTATCAGTTTCTACTTTTGGTAAAAGTTTACTACTACATTCATCAAGAATATAAGTTGCATCTGCTTCATTCAGAAGATAACCGTCTTTTCGTTTAGCAGGCTCAACCCAGATTTCAGGCGTATCATGATTACTAATTCTTGCACATAACGTAATTAAAAATTCATCTTCATATCCGTCAGTCTCAGGATCATGAAAATTTACATTAGCAAGCTCATAATCATATTCTGTAAGAATATTAATGATTTTTCTTGCGTTTTCGTACTTTGCAAAAATTGAAATATCTACAGTTTCATCTTGCTTAGAAGGATAGTATCGTCTGTTAAATTCAGAATCCATAGCTTCACAAAATTCATAAACATCTTCAAAACAAATTGTTGGAATTTTATTCATATAATCAGTCCTCTTACTATGCATTAACAAGTTCTTTAAGTGCTTTTGCTGGTTTAAATTTAGGAACTTTACATGCTGGAACCATAATTGCAGCCCCTGTCTGTGGGTTCCTAGCCTGTCTTTCAGCTCTTTCGGCAACTTCAAATGTTCCAAATCCAACGATAGAAAGTTTCTCACCTGCTTTAAGAATTTCAACTAATGACTTAGTAAAAACTTCTAAATAAAAATCAGAATCTTTTTTGAATACTTTTTTCTCTTCATCTTCGTTCATTTCAACTGCATTTTCGTACATATGATTAATAAAATCTACTTTTGTCATTTAAAAATTTCCTCATCTTTCATATATTTTTATATCAAAATAGGAGAGTAGCGGTGTACTCTCCATGAAATTTATTTTAATGCTAATTTAAAAGTACCAACATCATCTCCGTAATAAACTTTGAGAATTTGTGTTGGAATATTATAAAGTCTTTTGCTAATCGAATAATCATCTGAGCCAATAACACTACCATTGATAGTAGTTCCATCTCCCTCTTTAGGACTATGAAAATGTCCCATATGAATATCGAATACATCTTGTCCAAGTAATTTTGTAAATGTCCTATTTACAGTTGTTGGATTATCATTTGTTCCATGTGTGCATACAATTAACTTTCCATCTCTGAGAAAATATGTCACGAAATCTTCAAATCCACTATCAATTACTTGAATATCATTGTTTCGTAATTCTTTTCTAATGTAAGCAGGAATGATTCTTTCATAATTTGACTTATTTGCTGCATCAGATTTTCCTTGCATTGTACGCCCATGATTCCCATATACAGAATATACTGTAATATGAGGAATTTCAGATTTAAGCAAAAGAATAAAATCTGTGAGAATATTACTCACATCTAATACTTGATCAATAATATCTTCTTGAGCTTGAGCGATTGTTGAACCATGAATAATTCCTGAAATCATATCTCCTAAGATTTCAACATTCAAATATTCTACTGATTCTCTATGACACCAAGCAATTGTTTTGTTAGCGAGTTTTGTCATACGTTCACGTAATACATCAATATTATATGTATTAAATATAGAATCTACTGTTGCATAACAATGCAAATCACTTACCAATAAACTTGCTTCATTTCCATTTTTAATAGTATAATTACATTTTACAAACGGGCGTGGTTTTCGCTCATCTAACTTTAATTCGATATATTCTTTGATTGCTTCAACTCTTGAATATTCTCTTAAAACTGCACGTTTTTCTCTATTTGCATCTTGTAATCGTACACGTTCCATATATTCTTTTTCACGCAATTTTTCAAGACGCACAAATTCTTCATCTGATGAATATTCTTTTTCCATTTTATCTTGCATATATTTGTAAACACTATATCCACTGTATTTACCTACATACCAAGATTTTCTAATAGAATCTCTATGCATATCAGAATGAAGATCTTTTTTGGCTTTTTCCCAGTTTTTAGAATTTCCATTTTCAACAAATTCTACAAGATAATCAATTTCTTTTTGAGTCAATTTAGAATTATTTATATCATCCACCACCCAACTTATTCTTCTTCTGGAAGTTCTACACTAATATTGAAGTCAATTGTTTCTGTTCCTTCTGGTAAGGCATCAATGACTTCTTGAGTAATGTTTTCACCTGTATCTGTATCAATAAGATTTAGGCCATGTAATGAAATATTTTTAAGCTGAATATTCTTCTTACGTGGGGTGGTTTTACTTTTAATTTCGTTAATTTTGATCATGTTTTCTTCTCCTTGAATCTATATATTTGCAACAAAATAGAAGAGTAGTGATAACCACTCTTCCTAGATAATTTCGTCTAAACTTTTAATAGTTCTATCTGCAAGTCCATATTTTACTTGTTCTTCTGAACTAAAATACCAATCTTTTGCTTTATTTCTCTTAAAAACTTTCGGATCAATAGTTGATCTTTCTAAGATAAATTCTGCCATATCATCAATCTGTTGTTTATAAATCTTTTGTGCCGCCTCATTTTGCTCAAATGTGCCGCCTCCACCAGATGTACTTCCAGAATGAATCATAGCTTTTGAATATTTTAGAGTATATTTTTCATGTCCTGCAAGTAAAAGTAACGCACCGCCAGAATAAGCAGTACCAATATTTACTGTAATTACTTTTGTTTTTGACATTACCATTGTTTGAGCCAATGAAAATGTTTCCACAAGTAATCCACCAGGGGTATCTAATAAGATAATGATTGGTTTTCTTTCAGAAACAGGAATGTCCTTATCAATAATATTATAATAAATGATTGCTTTTTGAACTTCTAATACAGATTCATCAATTTCATAATCAATATAAAAAATTCTATTTTCAGCCAATCTATAATAATTCACCAGTTCTGGTGATGGTAATGACATATTTTCTAAATTTTGAGGTAAAGCAATATCTAAAACTTCTATAATAATAACCCTCTTTCTATTTTATATTTACGCACTATAATTTGAATATTTTTCTAATTCATTATTTGTTGCATAATGTGCTGATAAAAATTTTCTATCATTATAATTTCTTGGTAACGCATTTCCACCTATCCATCTTCCAACTACGGAAGGACTTTTATTTATTGAATTTGCAAAAGATGATATACTGTTATATATTTTATTATCGTAAAAAATTTTTTTTGAACATACCATTGATATATTTTTTGCAGATTTTAATCCTCTTCTGTATTTTCCTAATTCTGAACTATAATTACAAATTCCGATTTCTGATCCTTTAATTAAATATTTATGTATAGTGTCCCCATTGATATGAAGCATTTTACCAATATCATATGTTGTCAATAGTTCATTTTGTTCCCAAAGTATACATGATTCAAGTAATATTGAATTTAATGAATTATATTCAATTTTATCCCAATCAATATCTTTATAATTAAATTCTAATATTTCGTCTAAATTAGAATTAATAATAGAATCAATAATCCATTGTTTATTAGATTCTCTACAATCTAATTGAATATATTGTTTAATTCCATTATTTAATGCAGATTCTTTTTTTATTAAATCAATTCTTTCTTGTTCAATAAAATTTGACGAAAATGCATCTTCATAGTGTTGTCTCCCATGCGTTTCAATTATCATATTTTTAGATGGAATATAAAAATCATATCTATAATTTTCGCACCAATTGAAATCTTTCTTACTTAACTGAAAAATATAGTCTATATTTAATTCATCTAATAAATTTCTAATAAATTTTTCAGGATATGAAATACCATCCCCACAATAAGCACAACCAAATCCTTTTCGATATAATGTATTTGGAGTAAGTTTTTTCTTATCTTTTCCACAATAAGGACATATCATATTTATTTTTTTATTACTACTATATGTATATTTTGTTGCATCTTCTGGATTTTCAAAATATTTAACCATCCAAGGAGTAGTAGTAGCTATATCATTTATTCCTGGGACAACTTTCTTTCCAGTACATACAATACAGCCATATTTTTTTAAATTTCCTTCTCTTTTTGGTGTATCATATTCGTATCCACATTTTTTGCATTTTACATAATACGCTTTACTTTTCCATCCATGAGTATCCAAAGCATATGTCTGATTGATTATTTCCAATCCATTTACAACATCTCCAACATTATATAAATATGGTACTAGAGGTACGTATTCTTTTGCCATAATCATCACCTTGTCCTTTCGTTGTATTATTAGTGAATATAAAAAGACTGCCGATTACTCAGCAGTCAATTGTTTTAAATCTTGTATAAATTTTTCTGTTTCTTCAAAGAAGAAAACTGTTGCATTTTTTAATTTATGGTTTTTCTGCAAATCAACTATTGGATTTCCGCAATGTAATAATTGTTTCGCAAGAAAACTATTGAAAATAGGTTTTGTTTTAATAATAGATACCTCGATTTTCGTAATATTTTTATAATGAAATTTTTGTTCCGCTATTAACGGCAACAACTTTTGTAGATTTTAAGCAATCTGCAATTGCATTTTCTAAGTCATGTTTAAATTCTATTTTATTTGAATCACTATGAACTAAATAAATCTTCTCACAATTAATAGATTTGTAATAATTTAGCATCTCATTTCTTTGCATATGACTTGAGAACGATTTCAAATCGTAAATTTGTGCTTTATTCTTATAAGGTTTACCATTAATATTAATTGTTTTATGGTCTTTTCCATGTTTAATCTTCCAAGCTAATGTATTTTCGCCTGAGTAGCCCATAAATAATATACAGTCATTTTCATTTGGTAAAATACTTTGTGTCCATTTTACAGACCGTCCTGCTGTCAACATTCCAGAACTACTTAAAATAATTTTTGCGCCTTTATCTGCAATAGCAGCTTTGCTAGCTTCTGGTTGAATAACTCTTTTAATATTATTCCATGACATTATTTCATCAAATAATTCTTTTTTCTCTCCATCTAAAATAGAAGAATAGCAATCTAAAAGTCTATTAGCCAACGGGCTGTCAATTAGAATTGGTATTTTAAAATTTTCATCTTTACCAAATAATGAGTATAGAATCCACAAAATATATGGTGTTCTATCAAGAGAAAATGATGGAATTAAAACACGACTATTATTGTCAATACAATATTGTTCAACAACTGATTTTATTTTTGTGACATCTTTTTTATATGTTTCTTTTGTACATTGTCTTTCTTTACTTGCATATGTACATTCCATAATTGCAATATTTGCCGATGTAACAGGTTTAAAATTTTCAACAAAAACTCTTGTGTCTTGTGTAGAAATATTTCCTAAGTCACTAGAAAATAATATTTTTCTTGTACGAGAACCACCGTTTATATATACTTCACATTGTTTTGATAACAATATATGACCTGCATCTGTATATCGAATGGCTAATTCATCAGATAAAGAAACTATTTTATCAGAATCAATTTCTTCAATATACTCAAGTGTTTTATATACGACATCTTCTGTATAGAATGGTTCATAATTTCTATCATTTTTCAAATTAATGACTTCAACATCACGACAATTTATAAAACTACTATCAAGCCACATTTCTCTTAAAATAGAAGTAGAACCTTTTGGAACAATAATTTTCGCATTACATTTTCCACGAGCATATAATGTCGGAATCATCCCTATATGATCTTGATGAACATGTCCGATAATAATATATTGTAATTCTTGTGGACGTATTTTTTGAATATATTTCATATTAGCTTTATAATTTTCTAATACAGTGTGTTCACCTTGAATCATCCCACATTCAAAAAGATAACAATTATTAGAAGTTTTTATTCTAGTACAGCTACCAGTAACTCCTTCCGCATTGCCACCTATAATTTCAATGTTTACTTCATGCTTTTTCTTTCCGATGGTAACTTACCACCTTTCCTATATATTTTATCTTGTTTTTCTGTCATTTATATTCCACAACATTTAATCCATTATGGTAATCATCTAATGCCTTATTAATAGCATTGCATTCTCTATAGTAGTATTTATTCTTACCACTATATGTCTTAAAAATGTCTTCATGGAACTTAAATCCTTTCTTCATAAGGTATTCCATTTCTTTTTTACTAATTGCTTTTATAACAATTCACGTCCTTTGCATTTATTTCTCCAAGTAGGAGAGTAACGTGTGGAGTAGGATTTGAACCCACGAATCCAATAAGGATTTCCAGTTTTCAAGACTGGCACATTAAACCTGACTCTGCCATCCACACAATTTTATTCCAATCGTCATTGAGTAGTAACGATGATATTTTATTATGGCATATCAAAACATACTATTAACACGCATTTTATGAGTCGAATAGCATAGTAATCGACACTCATTGTTGGGTGTTTTATAATCAAATATTGAATTATCTTACAAGAAGATATATAATTATAAGAAAAAATATATCGGAGGTATAGAATATGTACGATACACGATTAGATCACAACCAAATTAAAGACTTAGCCGATTATATTGCTAGAAGAAAAGCAACAAGCGTTACCCAACCATCAGAAACAAATAAATTTATTGCAGAATATTCAAGAACATATTCTGAGGTTTTTGCAAAATTACTTGATTTAAACAAATGATATTAAAAATCAATCTTATTGTTTACTTTAATTTCTTCAATAATTCTATCAAAAAGATGTTTTGTTGTGGCTAAAGTGAATTCTTCATGTGAGAGAATTGTCAAAATTTTATCTTTGATTTTATTTTCATTATCATGTATATAAGGTATTTCATCTTTTTCTACATACATAATTTACCAACTTTCTAACTCATTTAAGGGGACATCTCATAACGTCCCCTATCGCCAGTATATTTAAGAGAGTTTGATTATTCCTGGCTAATAGCAGAGATAGGATTTGAACCTATGACCTTCTGGGTATGAGCCAGACGAGCTTCCAGACTGCTCCACTCTGCGTTATTTTTTATAAACAGAAAATCAACGATTGCACCGTTAAAAGAAAGGCGAAACAACAGTGCAACCGCCGATTACTATACCAACATATTTTCTATTCAGATATTCACAACAGACTAAGATTTCTTCATAATTTCAACCAATTTGCTAAAAATCTGTACAAAAATTGCACAAAATCTTTTAATTTCATCTGAAACACAAATGTTTCGATCGAATTTGAATAATTCGTCCCTTTAAATGTTTAGGCTTTTCGCCCGATATATTCTTTTAAGAATTAATATTAACGAAACGTATATTGTTTTATCGAATTAACAAATTGTTGAAATATCGAAATAATGAAATCTTGTATTTTCGCATTCTCGTAACGCAATGACGATTGATGTGCTCATCTTGAGAATTTTAAGTATCAAACATACTTACCTTTTATATTAATATCCAATAATTTGATGTGAAATAAAAAATCCATCACAATATTTTAGATTTTAATATGATAATTCTGGTATTGTCATCCTACCTCGCAGCATCACAGTTCATCTGCATCTGAACCGATTGACCATCATAAATCAATCTTAGTCTCTTGTGAATATCCGAATAGAAGAGTAGTGGTGAATTTTACTTCACCACAATATCATCTAGCGTATCATTCATATCATATTTAGGTTTAAAATCAATTTTAGTAGTAAGCTCAAGCTGATCAAGTTTAGTTGAAACTTCATCTGTTTCTTTTGTTAACTTCTTTGCAAGTGCTTTAACTACATTTCTATCATAATCCAGTTGAGTAACTTCTTTGATAGTGTATGTATAAGCAACCTGCTCTTGATTAACGTTGAATCTATAATCTCGACCTTGCTTTTCAGTCTCAGTAGCTTTTCTACCAGCCATTGTCTTGAAAACTTTAGCAAGGCTCTGTTTTGTTTTATTCATAGCATAAGAAGAATCTAAATCAATCTCAGTATTTTTCTTAGCTTCTGCGATAGCATCAGACAACTTTTGCTTTTCTTGAATTGCATCCATAAGAAAATCCACCAGTTGAGTTGGCGTAAAATCTACATTATAAGATTTTGGAACTTCCAAAGTATCATCCGTTGCTTCTGGATTAGCTTTGCTTTTCATATGTTTTTGGGTTGTTGTCATGACAAATGATACATTTCCAAGATATGTCTGTGCATTGCTGATAAGGTTTGTAAGAAAGTTCTGATAACGGTATGCTTCTTTTAAAATCATGTACTGATTCTCCTTTTTGATTGATTATTTTATTAAAACATTTCGTCTTTCATTGTATTTTAAATGTATCCACGTATATATCTATTACATAATAAGAAAATTGGCAATAGTGTCGGAAACCCTTGTAAATACTGGGTTTGCGGACATTTAAAAAAGTCTAGTGTATAAATTATTCTTTATTACTCCACCATTTTCTTTTTGTTTCAAGCCGTTTATCTTCTTTACATTCTGTACAATACTGAATATTTTTACTTGTTTTTCTTATTAATCTATTACAAATTTTACATCTTGTAAATTTTCCATCTTTTATATAATTAAGATACTCATATCCTAATTCTCTAAAATCAGTAATATATAATATTGAATTATTAATAGTATCAATAAAATTAATTTTCATATTAAGATTATCATTCTTACTAGAAAAAGAAATATAACCATTTGATTCCAAGTCATTTAGTAATAAGAATTTATCCTCTCTATGTTTAACAATCACTCTTGCAGTTTTAAATATTTCTTTTATATCTGAATTAATCCAATTGTTATTATTTGTAGATGTAATATTATATAATTTTGCAAAACATAACATTGTGAATAATAATTTTTTATGATTCTTCGTTTTTGCAGATTCAATAGTATCTAACTCAGATTGAGTAATTCCGATATGTTCAATATTTCTTAATTCATATTTCTTGCCTTTTCGAGAAATATCTTCAATTATATCTTCCCATAATACAGGATTATAATTTTTATAATTATTATTCATAAACTCATTAAGTTTTTCAGAAGTTTTATTCTCTGATAGTTTTAATTTTTGACGATAATATTTAGATAGTAAAAATAGAGTAGAAGTTGGTTTATTACCAACTTCTCCTTTTTCTAATATCGTTTCTGCTTGTTTTGTTTCGTTTAGTACAACTGACATTCATTGTCCTCCAAATCTACATTTACTTTAATTTCAGTTTCTTTCATAGAAAATTTCATACCTAAATACTCAATATTTCCATTATCATCAAGTGTTGGATATGAGATTTTATAATTCTTACGTCTTAACAAATTCTGTATAAATACTTCACCACAAATATCCCATGCAAATTGTTTACTATATTTAGATTTTGAATAACATAAATCTAAAACAATATTACATAACTCATCTTCATTAGGACACTCTAATAGGCATTTTTCTTTAAATTGTTCTTTTAGTATATATTTTTGAATTTGACGTTCATCTGATTTAAGCCTTTCGGATTTAGCATATTGCATGTAACTAGATATTTCTTTTCTATAAGTTTCATATATTTTTTTAATTTTCTTATACACCGCATCTGAATATGTTACATTACTCTTCATAATAGAATAATCAAAATTTTCATTAGAAGAGTAAACAAGGTTATCAAACTTTTCTTCAATTCTCCAACAAATTTTATTAATTGTACATTTACCCATACCGAGTGGCATTCTATCATAGTAACACTTAATAAATTTATTTTCTTCTCTTGTTTTATTCTCTTTGTACATTAATTCATCAAGAGAAATTCTAAATCTCATAAGACACTTTTCATTATTTTTCTTACGATAATTATTTAATTCTATGCGTTCTGATGGATAAATATATTGCATAAAATAAGGCTTTTTATCTGCGATAATTTTTCGATTGATCCAAAATTCTTTTTTCTGGTGAGAGTCTTTTGCTTTTGTAAGTTTATTTGAAATCCAGTTATACCAATTATCAGGCATTGGTTTCGCCTCAATCCCTTTAGTTTTATCAATCGCATTTTGCTGGTATAACTGTCCACATTTGATTCTATAATCGAGCAAATTATATTCTCTTGTTCCTTGTGTGAAATTCGATTTAACTTCAAACATTGATGTAATTTTATTTGTTACTCCACCTACGGCATTTCCAAAACTATTAATATTTGATCTCATAATATCATCATCTGTAGGAATACATTTTGGAGCTTTTCTTTGCACACATACAATAGCAGGTAATCGTTTAGTATTTTTTACTAATAGATCAAATGAAGTATTAATTACACAATCTCCGTCTTTATCAAAACCATTCATCGCATCCGCACATGTATCCCAACTATTAAAAATAGTAGGAGTTGTCATATATTGATAAAATTCATCCATTGTTTCATTATGTACAACTTCAAGAAGCCTGATATTATTATGTGAGGTCATTGGCGCACGAAAACTTACAATTTTATCAACACCTTTATCAATCCAATATTTAGAATAGACTTGTCCAGCTTTTAATAGTCCAGTAACTTTCATTCCAAACATGGACTGACATAAAGAATACGGATCTCCTGATACTAAGGAATAATTTGCAGGAACTTTTAAAACCCCAACTTTAGCTTCATCAATACGCTTTCTAATCATGGAGTGAATCTGGGATTTGATAAATGGATCATTAGCCATTTCAGGTTCAATCATCAATGCTGTTGCAAATGAACTATCTAAATGTTGAATATTTTTCTCATTAAGTCCTATACCTTTTGTGTATAATATTGTTTTTCTATAATCATCATCTAAAATTTCTTTAATTTCATTTACAGTTGGTGCGATTAATTCATCAATTTGTTCATCTGTAAAATCATAACTTTGTAAAAACTGGTAATTCATTGTTCTTACATTTTCTAATTCTTCTTCCGAAGCTTTTGTAATTGCAAATGTATAATGATTCTTTTCACAATTTTCAAGATATGATTCAAGAGAAGAATAGGAGTCCCACAATTTTAGCATCGACTCTGTTAAAATGAGTTCTATTTCATTAATGTCATATGTATTCCCCCACACATCTGTTATTTCTGTAAAACCATGATCTTGTGCAAACTTCTGAAAATCAATAGGAAATACAGCACCTTTACAAAATGAATTTCTAATAACACAACCAGGTAATAAAAAATCTTCTCCGATTTCATATCCCCAACGTTCCATAAGAGATGGCATAGCAAGTCCATATCCGTCACTATCGTTTAGCTCTACATCTTTATCTTTAATAAATTTCATACTTGGTTGGTCAAGCCCAGTGTCATCTAATTCAATTACATCTGATTTGAATTTTGTAATACAATCATGAACAACAACGATTCCATTTGGCATTGATACAGGAATAGAAGAGCTGCACACCAGAGCAATATAAGCTTCAAGTTTTGCAGGAGCAAATTCTTTTTGTAAATTTCGACCATTATCTATACGTTTTTTTAATTCAGGTAGTAATTTTTCATTTACAAATACTACAGTATTGTTTTTTACTCCACCAGTAGTTCCAAGTAACCATCTATATGTAATATTGTTGATTTTAAAGCCATGTTTATAAATGTATTCAAAATCTTTAACCTTATCAATTACAACACACACATAATCCTTTTTGAATTGATATTTATCCAAATCATTATATAACTTCTTGATTTTGGGTCTTGATATAGATAAATTTTTCTCAAATTTTAATTTCTTGATTTCAGATTTAATATTTGAAATTTTAAGTTCTGTATCTGTGATATTATTTATCTCATCAATAAATCTCATTATTTGACTTTCGCTTAAAGCAATAAGCTCTTGATTTTCTCTTGCTTGATTTGGTGTCAATTTTAAATTCCATTTTTTTCTTCTAAGTCTTGAAGAATGAATTTTAAATACATATCTTTGTGATGTCAAATGTTTACTCAAATTATGATACCTCCAATTACATTTTTAATTTAATATCGGATAATTTATAACAAGTTGCATAAGAGTAATTCCTTAAATATGCATAATCTCTTACTGGATACGGATATTTATTCGAAGGTCTACCTGTTGGAGATGGATAATGAGATCCGCAACAATAATAACTATTTGAAATGTTTTTGATTTTAATATAATTTTTATATCCAACAGTATAATCAAATATATTCATCATTACATGAAACGTCCTTTTAAAATATTTTTGTTGTTTATATTTAGTTTTTAAATATCCTCTCCATGAATTAAGTTTTCCTATTTCCTTAAATGTCGTCTCAGAAATATCATCAATAACATATAAAAATTTATTTTTAAAATCATAATAAATATGTGACATTTTTTCTAATGTATTTATTCTTTTATTTGACCCAAGATACTTTTCAGTTCCACAAATCCAAATATCACATATCCCAACTGCTTGATATAATTCATGTCTTTCAAAATATTCAGAAGCAATAGGAGAGCACTGATATTCAATTACATATCGTTTATTATTATACTCAAACATAATATCAGGACGTTGTTTTGTTTCTGGTATCCATCCTTCTAATATTGCATTTGTAACACCGTTTTGTTTCTTGAACCATTCATATAAATCTCGTTTACCTTGAATATGTTCTTCTGTTTCTGATTCAGAATATTTATCTTCACATTTTTCTTTATCCATATGTCTAAAATATGGCGTTTTAACTTTACCATGACAATATTCATATGGTCTATTACATACAGGACATAAAATAATTTTCTTCTTAGTCCATTTTTTTAACTGTTCTTTTGAGTGTGTTCCATCATAACAATTTATGATTTCGTTTGCTATTTTCCCAGTTAGCATTTTAATCTTCCTCCATAATTCCAATCTCATAATTTAACCAATCAGCTAAGTCTTTCTTATAATCAATACATTCCCAATGAGCATAATCGTCGTCATCGTTCCTAATATATTCTTCTCCGTTATAAATTCCATTTCCGCAAATAGAGCAGTAGTGATTACAATTTTCTGGAATATAATTAGAACACGTTGATGGACAATAGCTCATGTGACAATCTGCACACACCATTAAGCAACACATCCTTTCTCTAACTTTTCATATGAATAACCATCATTCGTTGTATAATATATTTCTCTAATTCCAAGGTCTCTTATTGCTTGCATACAGCTTGCACAAGGTCTAGCCATTCCACACACAATATCTTTCCTAGTACGATATATGTACAACTTCACCTTTGAAAAATTAATATTCAAATGTTTTAGTTGATTTATACAATTGATTTCTGCATGGAGTTTTGGTAGAAGTGATTCAGAATTATCAAAATCGTTGTCATCTATTCTATATCGGTTATAATACTTCTGAGTTGGGTGGGTTTTATTTGTATTACAACCAATTCCGATAATGCGATTCTGATAAACAGCAATACATCCGATATGTACCTTTGGAAAATCAGACACCTGTGCAATCTGTTTGGCTTTTGAGAAATATTTGTAATCCATTTTTCTCATGATATTAAACTTACTTTCTATTCTAATCTATATATAATGTTTTAAAAATTAAATTATTTAGCCTAACAACTTATCCAATTTTATTGTGAAATTTTCTACGTTAATCTACATATAATGTTTTCTGAGTAGAAACGACATTCTAAAATAGTTTTATTTAGGAATTTTGGGTTGATATAACCAGATAAGTAGAAGAGTAGTAAATTATTTATTTTTTTGACATTAATCCACTGTCATGTAATCTTCTCATACGATCCGCAGCAATACGTTTTTGTTCTTCTGTCATTTCTCGTTTCTTTGCTCTAAATGAGATAAGTCCTTTATCTGAAATTAGATAACTTTTTCCACGACCTGTATCTTCAATAAGTTTATACATATCAGGATTTATTTTGCAAAGCTTATCCAATCTGGTCATTTGAGTAGAATCTGATGTATAAACTTTTGCATAAGATTCATCTCTCATATAACTAATGTGCGTTTCTTGCTCCTCAATTCCTACTGATAAATTTTTAATTGTTTCCATTATTTTCTTCAACCTTTCTATCTCTTTTCTCAATGTTCTGTAAGCACCGAATATCAAAACTCCAAGCAGATCCGATTTTATCAGCATTAATGGAACGACTCTGATTTTTGCCTCTAGTAATAACAAAATCTGCTTCGGTAATATCTCCACCGTATCGCATATGTAATTCTTCTCTACTTGGCATGGTGTAATATTTGTTATAGCTGTATTCATGGTTTCTTCTGTTTTCTGTTTCTGTCATAATTTAAGTTCTCCTTTGATTTAAAATTCATAATTGCATCACTCCTTTGTTGTGATACTGATTAATAGTTATATGTGTATATTCTCTAAAAGCTCCACCTGTTTCGATATTTCATCTTTATAGTCATAATTTTGATCAATAATGTGATTATCTCCATATTTCTTGAAATGTCTATAATCCGCAAATACTTTTGATGTAGTAATAAATTTTTCTTCTCCATTACTCGTATATTTTCTTCTCTTCATCGGAACATATTTAATAATGTTTAATGCATCTAATATTTCTACCGCACGACTTACATATCTCTCAGATATTCCTATTTCATCAGAAATGGTTTTATATTGACGATAGCAGCAAAGTGGTTTGTCAATTGAACGATTCATATTTAGCCTGATATAAGCCAAAACCAATAATATATAAGCCGATGACATACGAGATAAATCTATATCAGAGTATTGTAATTCTTCCTTATAATTCAAAATTGCTTCTAATTCATCAAAATAAATTATTGCAAATTTATCTGGTATATCAAATTTCTCTATATTCAATTCTACTTTCAAATACTCTATGGAATTTTTATGCTCAGATATAAGTGATTCAAAGTCAGGATATTCAGTAAAATAATCCAGGTGGGAGAGTAAAAGTAATGTTTTATAATACTTTTGATTGATTTTTCCATCTCTATAGTTTGGTTTGAGTTTTGACCAGTGGCAAAGCTCAGTAATTGAGAATGCCACCGTGTCATCAAGTGAACGTCTTGCGCATAAATATGAAAAGATAATCACTCGTTTATCCGTAAGAGATGTGTCATAAATTATTTCTTTTGGGATCTTTACATAATTAGGCAAGTTTATTCACCTCATCTAATTAACGATAATCTTCAAAATTTAAAAATGATAATCTGTTACTTTTTCTTACGCAAGAATTGTATTTTCTAACTAGAATATATGTAATTCTAATAACTGGTTTCTTATCAAACTCACTCAATAACGATGCTTCTTTTGCAATATCATTGGCAAAAATATCATTGCTATCAACAAAATCTTTGAATTTTTTAATATCTACATCAGTTGGATACCATTCTTTAAATAACTTTACTGCTTTTAAAAATACAGCTTCTACAGATTTTGTATTCCATTTCTTTTTACCTTTTTTCTTATCATATGGGAATAGATACGAAATAAACTCAAGACAAGAATTTAAATCTTCTGTTGTCATATCAGCCATAGTAGAAAAACATCTAATAGATGGATTTCCATTTTGATTACATGGGATAGTATACCCATAAGCATTTACTAATGTACTTAATTGATGCAAATATGGATCATTTGCTTCCCATAAGGATTTCATAACAGCATTTGATTTTTGTGGTTCTCTCATAATTGCTTCATATGCAAAAATAGCATTTAACTGTTCTTCTGTTAAATCATCGGCAACTCTGCACATAATTGATGTATTTGACTCTAACCCATTCTGGATTCTCCATAAATATCCTGCACAAGTATGTTGTCCAGATGGCTCATGATATGTACCTGTTTTGGTATCATAACTTAGAATTGGATCAGTTACGAAAAAATCTGACCAGTTTTTGCCAATATTGATAGCTCTATCAGAATCAATTTCTCTTTGACTACCAATACAATGAGATTCAATCTTAAACACATTAACTAATTCTCTTCTTACTGCAATTCCTTTTAAACATTCTGGTAACTCCATATTTCTTTTACTCATTTACTAATTCCTCCATGTCTTTCATTAAAATATTCATTTTTTCTGTTGCATCATTTATAATTTCTCTTAAATGTTCTAAATCAGAACTATTGAAATTATCAAAATCAAGATTTGAACGGATATAACTAATTGATATATCAATATTGTCATTTACAATTTGCTTGATATTGTTAAGTTCCATATCATTATTAATCTTATCCCAATCAGCATCACCAGATTTCATTCTTCTACAAATGTCATTTGCCATTTTATTTTCTTCTGAATTTTCTGGTAATAAAATTACTCCGTTTTCAACTACACGTTTTTCTTTCTTATTTTCAATATTATTTTGTGAGTTAGTGTTTTTTATTTCTTCTTTTTTATTCTCTTTCTTTCCAGTTAATTCTCTATATCCTGCATTAATGCTTTTTTCACCTGAGAGAACTTCTTGTTTTAGTTTCTCGTTATCTGAATTGAGGATCTTTGCACCCATACGGTAAGTTTCTTTTCCAACACCAGCGAGTTTGGAAAGTTTTTTGGTAGTATCAACTGAATCTCTATCCATATTTACCAGATTTGGTAAATATGGGTTATTCCTATTTTTATTTGCTTCTGATACTGCCTTTGATTGATTTTCCTTTGCCTGTTTTTCATAAATTGGTCTATACTTCTCTGTAATTGCAATTTTCTGGATAGGAGTGAGATTACGGCGACCAAGTTGAATATCCAACATCCATTCCATAACTTCTTCTTTTGTCTTATAAGCAAGTGTACCGATAATAGGTTCTATATGATGTTTCTTGCAAATATCATATCGGTTATGACCATCTACAATAAAACCTTGCCATTCCATAATAGGGAAGTTCCTATCAAAACCATTCTCTACAATATTTTTTTCAAGTTGCTTATATTCCTCACTTGTAAGTGGTGGAAGTAAGTCTCTCAATTCTGGATCAATTTTTAATTCTCTCAATTTTGTACTCCTTTTATATTTTTAACATTCTGGCAAAATTGCCGTAAGCTTTATTCGTTACATTTATACATTCTCTAAATCAATTCTCATACAATCAATATCATTACCTCAAATCCTTTATCATATTAAAGTTGTAAAGAAAAACCCGTTTAGGTACATATATATGTACCTAAAAGTATAAATTTTCTTCATTTGGGTACATATATATAGTCAGTTTGTGCAGTCAATATCCATATAGACTCATATATAACAAGAGAAGAATATTTACACTTCGTGTATTTTGTTTGATTTTATCTTTGTTTTTCTTTAAAACTATTTTACCTTTACTTTCTCTAAAATTATCTTCATTATTATCTTCATTTAGGTACATATATTTATACCTAAAAATTTTAACTAGAATTATTGTGTAATCTCAACATCATCTTCATATACTCCTTTTTGTATATTCTCTCTTTGCTGAATATAAGCCTTAATACATTTTTCAATCTCTGGTTTATCAGACTCTCTTAACAGAGATCCAATAATTGATAGTATTAATAGATTCTCCGAATGGATTAAATCAGCATAGTTGTAAATCTTATTTAATTTCTTCTCTAAATCATTCATATGTATTATTTTTTTCTTCTTTCTTTTAGAATTTCATCACATGTTTTAATTGCCGTTACAAAGTAACCAGTATCGCATTTGACATTATCTTTAAGCTTATTGAAATAAATCTTCCATTCTAAGATAGTATCAGTGGATTGTTTTTCTAAATCTTTCTTTAAATTACTATAACCTTTAGTGCTATTTTTAATTTTCTTGCTCTTAGTAGACATTTATGTGTTTCTCCCTTCAAATTAATTTTTGGTATTATTTTTATTTGTTTTTCTCATAGTGGTTGTTTTCCTTTATTTGTGAAATTTCTTATTTGTATTGTTTTTGTTTCTATCAGCAATGAATTTAAAGCAGCTCATTTCTTCTTGGTTATTACTTCTCTGTTTGGTAGAGTTATTTTGTGTTGCGTATGAGTTAATTATCTTTTGAGAAATTCTTCTCTTGTATAAATTCTCTATATCAGCTTTATAATTTTGTGCTGTATATTCTGTTGAATACGGATTATATGAAAATTGATTCTTTTCTTTTTCTAAATCTGATATTGACTTTATGAAATAACATATCTCTCTGATTGATTTACTATTTCCTCTTGATGGATAGTAATAATATGGTTTTGATGTTAATCCTGGTATGTATATTTTCTTATCGGCAAGATACTTGTTTGTTATGGATTTGATTTTGTTTAATGTTGCCGATGAAAGAATACTGTTACTTTTATGATGATTGAATATTTCATAGAAATATTGTGGATTAAATTCAATATATCTATCAGATAGATGTATTCTCCAATAATCACAATCTAAATTTTTATGTTTATTTCTTATATAAGTAGAATATGAGATGATTGGTTTGTTAATCGGTAAGCAGATTAATGGTGATGTTAATGTGTTAATTTCTGGATATGTCATTTGTATAATCTCCTTAGTAGTATTTTACTTGGCTTAAAACATCAATTAAAATTAAATATCGTATAAGATGTTTAATATGGTTGTCTAATTCTTGCTTATAGTGATGATAAGAATATTTTTCTGTTACTAATGGATATACCAGTAACATTGGATCAATATATAATCCGTTTTCATAAAAGTAATATTCTGTTTCACATTGAATAAAAGTTTTAGTTTCTTGCGTAATCATTTGCAAAATCTCCTTTTTATTTTTTAATAATATTTATTTCTCTCTTTGCGGATTGAAATATTTAGTTTACATGTTTCTGGTTATAGATTCTCCATTTGAAATAAATAAGATCTATTTTTTTTACTGGTGAAAATTTTGGGGTAGATGGGATATGAGAGTAGTGGTTTTCTGTAGATGTAAAAGTACCCCTATCTTTCTATCTAATATTCTTTGTTTGAGAGATGTTTATTGTTTGTTGTAGATTATATGATGTAGATTTAATTTGAAAATTGTAATGCTTAGATGCTAAGTTGTTCAGGTGAGGGTAGTTGTGGTGTCTGCTTTAAGTTGTACATTAGAATAGTGAGCATAGAATTGATTTTAGAGTTGCGGATGATATGAGGTGGGATATGGAGTTTGGTGATTGCATCTTGAGATGTCACTTTTTCACTTCAAGTTTTTATGATGTATTTTGAGTGAATTTTTGTGATTAGAATTGTGCGAAAGTTTGACACAATTTAGATGAGTATTTTCTGGTGATGTGAGATTATGGACTTCGAGATAGATGTTTTGGGTGATAATTTTGATTGAGATGGGAGAGTGATGTGCGCTTTTAATAGGAAATAATTGCTGCGTTTTAGGTAGATGCGACAAGGAAATTTGTGATATTGCAAGATTAAGATGGAGTGAATTATTTGGAATTGTGTATAGATTAAATTTGTTATGTAATGGTATCACTTCGAGATGACTTCGTAAATTGTTAGGATTTGCAAGGAATTTTGTAATTAGGATAGGTAATTTTGGGTGAAAATTGGTATTTTAGAATTGTCAGAAAATTTATTTTGCGTTGATATACAAGGGTACGGTCGAACTCAGTCTCGAACTTATTTTGATTATTTTGGTTAATTGTGTGTAGATTTGGTACAATTTGTAGGATGGGATGAGGATGGTAAATTTTTTCTACTGGTGGTGAGTGTGGAGTGATGGATTACCAGTTTTGATTTTTTGGACGAGTAGTGTGAGTTGAATACATCAGGGAATATGACAATATCATGTTAAAATTATAAATGTAAACTATCCCCCGTCCTACATGTATACATCATAAAACAGGATCATAAACTATACTAAAATAGTAAACTATGCAATCCCCGAAAACCCTTGCTATTGTTGAATAAAACTAACTTTTGCACTTTTTGGGGAAGTGTAAAAAAGTCAAGTTTTGTTATTTCTTGACATTTTTGACAGGGGTAAAAACAAGGGGCGGTATATCAGACAAAAAATTTTGTGATGAAACTAAAAATTCATCTGCCATCATGGATAAGATTACGGGGACGGATAACGGGAGATAAGTGGATTAAATTGTGTATATGCTTAAAACAATTCAGACAATATACGATTATAGATGCATTATATAAGACTGATATAACTTACGTTTTTTAATATATAAATATTATATAACAGAGGAGTTCGACAGCATGTCAAGTATTTTTATTTGACAAAAATTCAAAACAGCATTCATTACCACTACTAATAATACTCATAACCACATCTTATAAATATTATAACCACATCTAATAGATATCAATACAACTACATATAGTTTTCAATACTACATACGTATTACAATCACATAATACAGGCAAAACTGGATGCTCCACCACACCACAAAATTGTATTACACTCACATAACATAAAAATCTGGACTCATACAACAATACTCCCACACCAGATCACATCCCACCTGTACACACTCCATCCCACATCAAACACACTACAAAATCATATTAACTCAATACATCACACCCACATAATAACGTCAAATATATCATACATAATCCACACTAATATACATAATAATATACATAATAATATACATTATATCTTCACACCACACCACACATATAACCTACATTATACATCTATATCTATCCATTATATATCATACATTATACCACATAATATTACTATTATAATACCTCTGATACATCACAATATACTACAATACATACACGATACAATATAACATAATCCCACACAATACAACGCACAATATACTTGCATTAAACATATCAGATTACATAAAACTGCATCATATCAGACCATCACAAACACTACATTCTAGCGCATTTTATCTCCATCCAGGTATTAAAAATATCACTCGATCACATCAAAAAAAACAGGACGCAAATACAACATAAAACAAGATAAATTTATCTCATAATCGCATAAAAACCACACTAAATAAATGGTAAAAACATACTCAAATCAGACAAAAATACACATACTTTACCGCAATGTTTTACCCATTCCAACGTACAAAAACAACGCTATTTTATACACTTTTTTGTATAAAAATACATCAAATAAACCGTATAAATATACAATATTCTTGCATAAAATAGCGTACATTTTGACGTAAAAATACGCTCAAAAATGTATTAAAATGATACACAAATATCATCATGCTGCACGTTTTAAACAGTCCAGATATAACCTTTTCTGTACATCCTACTTACAAAACAACCTTGTAAAATGCCGTATAAACGACTTTAAGCGCATAACCCTATATAATTATCATATCAGCATTAAAACGCCTTAAAACGTCAAATACAAGGTTATAACGCTATCTGTATATTTTGAGCATGATAACAGGTTATGCAGATCATTACTGTTGATATGAGTTATTTCCTATTATATGTGGTTTAAAAGATCACATATACACAATACATAACTATTAATATAATACTTAAATATCGTCATGCTGCGTTGGTGCATCTGGTATATATGGTACTTGTTTACTGTCCAGATCACGCTTGATAAGCTCTTTTAAATAAGCATTACAAGACAAACCATTAGTCTTTAAATGTTTTTGTAAACGTAATGCATCTTCTATATCTGTTGGATAGTATTTTACTGCAAACGTTTTTGTTTTTTCTGCATATTTCTTTACAGCTTTTCTATTACTTTCATTATTCATAATTTATTTACCCTCTTTTCTTTTATATATGTATGTATTCTCTACTTATTAAAAGGGTAGTAGATAATAATATCATTGTAACACGGTATAAGTCAATAATACTATTGTTTATTATACATAATTAACAAATGAGTATACTCATTTATAACTGTATATAGTGCATAATGCTAAAAGTGAGTAAACTCACAAAAATCCCTTTACAAATGAGTTTACTCATGCTATAGTAATACCATCAACAGAAGAAATTGAATAAATAAAAAACAGGATAAACGTAAAGGGCTATATCGTGAATGGTGTGGCAACCTACTGTGAGGAACTTGAAAGCAGTTCAAATTGGTAGCAGGTGGAACGATATGAAAGACTTGTAATCCTGTAAGTAGCACTGAAAAGAGGTGTGAGATCCGAAAAGATGATAAAATGGTTAGCCAAAAACCACATCAAGGACAGTTGACTTACATAATGAACAGGTGCACAATTCAAAATTTGTTGATTAAAAAATTATAAATGTGTAAAGGTGGTATCAAGATGTATAAATTACGAATTTACCACGAATTTGGCAAAAATAAAGGGAATTTGAAAAACGAAGAGTTTTTTGATTCTTACGCCAAAATGGTTTCCAGATATAAAAATTTTGGAAACGTCAAACCAACTGCATGGAAGTTGGTAAATAACGAATGGAAACGACTTGAAGGTTTTTAATCGTTTCCATTAACAAGTTAATCTAATAAGTCCCAAACAAGATTGAAACGGGCACACACTGAACCTTGAAATTGAATAAAGGGTTGACTTCCGAAAAAGTTACTAAAAAGCCCATGTGGGGCGGTGCTTGAATAGGAGTTCTGGGTATCTGCCTTGAAAGAGATATTAGTGTAGCTGTATAACTGAAAGTGTAGTAACAAAACAGCCGTTTGAAAAAAGGTTTTTAACGTGAAAAAACTCGACCGTCAACGTGAGCGACAGAGACTCACACGGAATAAAAAAATAGTTAGAGACGGGATAACAAATACATAAAAGCAACTTATTAACAATAACAAACTTGTAATAAGTGGCAAGTTACAAATTACGGAATATCAAGGCAATAAAAAATGGAGTCAAAACCATTTCAAAAAAAGAATGTGATGACCAAACTAAATAGTGGACGGTTTTATCTGGTATGAGTACCACTTAAAAAGATAGGAAATCAGATGACACGCAAGGGATAGCGTAATCATACAAAAAAGTCGGTTGCCCGTATCCGATCAAAAAACGGCGTAAGATGCAAAACAATCACGTAAGATTTTGTTTAGACTGAAATAGTTTGAAAGGTAACATCTATCAATGATACATAAAACTTTCCGATAACATACAATCGTTAAAAGCGGATAACTGCCGAAATAGTTAATTCTTGTGAATGCGGTTGATTCTATATCATAAAGCATTTACTTTTTTTTGTTTTACTTAGGTTGCAAGGCATTATCAACAAGCAAAGTTATTTGAAAGACGGGCAAAAGCGTAAGACCCGTGGCGGTGAGTAGTAGTCGAGTATAAATAATTTCTAATGTTGAATTATAATGGCTTGCAAAAATGAAAACAAAAAGAGAAACAATAAATAACAGGAGGAATAAACAATGATAAAATTTTATGTAACCTATGAAGAGCCTTTAAAAGGCAGATGCTTCACTGAAAAACAGATGCATGAAGTATACAGAGACATGGCAAATAAAACAGAATATCCATCATTTGACATCTGGTTTACAGATATGATTAAGTCTGGAGTATTTGAACGGGTAACAATAACAGCTCACACTTATGTGTGCGAATTGCCTGAAGCAATTCAAAATCAGATTATCCAGGAATGCAAGGAAACATTTGAAAGCCTTGCATTCCCTGTAGATGTCAAGGAAGAACTTGAAAACGTCAAGGGCTGTAAGATGTGCGACATTGAAGATACTATCAACGTCCAAAAATATTACACAAAATAAAATCCATGTTTTAAGGAGGTTTTACAATGAAAGAATGGCATATTATTCACGAATGCGATACAGAGAACGGCACACCAACACAATGGTCAAAAGAGATTAACAATCCTAAATATGGTCAATATGTATGGATTGAACTTACATATAATAACACTTATGACGTAGTTGCAAATGATACAGTTTTAAAGAATTGTAAATCACTTGCAAGTGCAAAACGTTGGGTATCAAGTAATTTATAGGCAGTAACATAGCACACAAGTAAATAACGCTTGTGTGCTTTTTAGTACCTATAAACAGAGAACTATAGAAAGGAAGATGCAACAATGCTCAAAAAGTTATTTAGAAGTCGTAAAAATTCATATACGACAGCTATCAGGAAAGACATTGCAGAAATTAAAGCAATGTCAAAATCTTATGAAGAAACACGTAAATAGGTTTTAAAGAACGTTAAAACAATCAACGCCTTGATGGAGAGATAAGCAATGAAAAGTAATTTAACTTATATCATTGGTGAGAAAGATGGAAAACTTCTCACGGCTACAGAATCAGAAATTATCAACAACGCATTACAACAGGAAAAAGATGGAGTTAATCCACACTTTGCATTTTATGACTATAAGAATCAACGTCCTGTTACTAATAAGGGTTGGCGTGTATGGTCAAGTATCAATCATGGTTGCGGTGTGGTTTACCGCCGTAATGATGGAAAAATGGTTATTGTAACAGGTGTGCAAGGTGATTTTGCATATATGTCATAAAGATAAGAACCTTACAAACAACACTAATACATAGAAAGAATGAGGGAAAGAACTATGATGAAAGAGAACATGAACGTAACAATTAACTATTTAAACGGACATTTTGAGGATTGCAATGGGAACGTTGATCTTGAGTATCTTAATGATTCAATAGAAATGGTTATTGACAATACAGAATGGATACGTAAGAAGTTAGTTAGTAATCGCCGTTCACCTATTCATTCTATTGTATGGTGTGGATTAACAGAACTTTGCAATATGGAACTGAATAGTGAAGGTTATAAGTGTTCTAGCGCACATTTGAAAAAATGGCTTGCTTCTCATAATCTGGATTATAAAACTTGTTTCACTGGATTAATTGAACAACTCACAGAAGAACGTGAAGAAATGTTATCAGAAAAGGAAAATAATTAATAGTAAAAGCAAATTACATATATAAGAATAAGAAAGGTTAAACAGGTGGAAATTATGAAGAAATATACAGAAGTACTTGCACAGATTGAAAATGCACGTGAGGAAATGAAACACGCTAAACAGGAAATTGAAAGTGCTGATAAAGCATACTCAAATATTTTTGAGGGATTAACACTTAAAGAACGTATTAACAAAAAGAAAGAATCAGAAGTTATTGAGAAACAAGATACATATTTCAAAACTGTTGAAAAATGGGCAAATGTAGAAATTGATTGCAAGGTAAAAATTGCATTACTGAAAAGCAATGCAAAACTTGCGTTAATGAATGATATTCTTGACGTTGTAGTAAGTGCATTTAATAAGTTTTCTAGTAAGCCATACGGTGAAAAGACAAAAGAAAAAATATCAAATGAAGTCAAAGAAAAGGTTAATTGTGGGGCTTATATTAGTAGTAATACTATTCATGTGTATACACTGGATTATGTCGGCAAAGAATATGATCTGGAAATTGGCATGAAAGACTATAATAACAAATTATTGATTGATAATAAAATCCAGAAATTTACCAAAGATGATTTAAAACTGTACAACGGAAATAATAACTATATTGATAACGTTGATACAGAAGTCAAATATATTCGAGATACACAGGCAAAAATTATTGAGAAAGAACAAGAACTCAAGAAAATGTGTGAAGAGTACAATAAACATACTGTTAATGGAATTGAGTGCATCACCATTCGTAGCAACGCAAGTACATCATTCTCACAAGCTTTATAATCACTAAATAGGGCATGACTGTAGAAATTATAGCCATGTCTCTTTTAGTGCTTATAATGGCAAATAACACAACAAGAAAGAGGGAAACTATTATGGAAAAGATTTACGGAACTAGAAGTTATTGGAAAGCGGTATTTAAACAGGAACGTAAACAGAAAATCAAGAAAGCACTTACATATATTTGCGCTTTCTTCTTATTTACAATGCCTGTTTGGATGTTTTTAGACTACATTGCAAAAGGATATTAATTATATATAAGAAAGGTGGAAAGAACTATGATGAACAGAATTAAGAAGGTATTACTTGCTACACTTGTAACAGTAAGCATTATCGGAAACGTAACAAGCGCACCTGTAAATGCTACAGAATATACGGAAGTGGTAAAAGCTGCACCTACGGTAAAAGTTATTGATTGTAATGACTTAACAGAGGAAATGCTTACAACAAGAACAGAGCACCGCATCATGTACATTGAGCGCATTATCGGAAAAGTAACTGATAATGCAAAGAACGGAAAAGTTCTCAATCCGCCGGAGGATGGTGGTTATTATATCAGTTATGCAAGCGTAAAAGGGGCAAGAAAAGGTGATCTGATTATTACCTATTGCGTATATAACCCATATAGCAATTACGATGATGATGTAATAGAACGTTGGGACTTTATACAGTGAGGAAGGTGGAAAACATGAAAGAAGTTAAGTATACATATCATCATACGGCAAGTGATAGAGGTTATATTCCAGTAGGAAAAGAAATCAAAGACCGTATAAAGGTAGATACGGAAGAGGTTATGTTATAAAGCGTAATAATCCACGCTCAAATAGGTTTTATCTCAAAGATTACTATATTAGAGAGGTGGTGGAACGTTAATGGAAATTAACATCTATACAGGTGGAAAAGTTATCAATGTAGAGAATATCGGAAATAGTTACAAGTTGACCACTGTTAATATGAATGATCTTGTTTCTGTTAAGACGGAAAGAAATGAGTTTAACAGCGTTATAGAGGCATTAAAGAATAGATAAAGAAAGGAATTTATGAACATATGAGCAAAGTATATACAACATGGACAGAAGCAACAACAAACGTAAATAAGGCTATGATAATGTTATTATCATGTCTTGATAGTGGAAAAAATGCATGGATTGAACTTAGAAAAAATGGAGATCAAGCATATCCTATTAAAATGAAAAATTCAGAGTTAGACAATCCTTTTAATTGGGAAATGTCATATAGTACACCAAGAAACGAAAAAGAGATGATGAATTATAAATATTTTAATGATACGGAAAAAGATTTAACATACAATTGGATTGCTTGTTTTGGTAAAGAAAAAGCAATTAAAAAATATCAAGATAGTAGAATAATTACAAAAGAACTTTTTGATGGTTATGGTATTTGTCATCCAGTAAGAATCGAAGATGCTAATTTTTATAGAAAAAATATAATTGGTGACAATTACAACTATAATTATTGGACAACATATTGGAAACCACGTAAGAATATACCGTACTGGATTGTTGATGATAATGTTGGCGATGTATTTACAATTTGTTTTAATGATGAAGCAGTCGACGAAGCAAAAACAATTAAGAAAACAGCTCAATTTATGATGGAATATGCGGATAAAATTTCACGATAAAAGTACAATTTCATGGAGGAAAATAATATGTTTATAATTAAAGATAAGAAAAATAAAACTATTACATATGATGAAGGGGATGCATACGCATATAAAAAAGTTGTGTATGGATGTTATTCATCAGAAGCAGATGCAACCTTTATTATGTCGGATATAATCGAAAAGAAAACAAATCGTTGCATTAGTACAGAAGTAACAGGATTTTATTACGGTGAACCTGACTTTGAATATACCGAAAAGTATCAGAACACACGAAAAGCGGAATTTTAGGAGGTGAAACTATGACAAAAGCGGAAAGCAAACGTTGTGAGAAAATGGCAGTAAATGCACTTTTTAAATTATATGAAGCTGTTGACGAATGGAACATATACGAATGTTCTAAAAATGAAGGGAAAGAAACAGAAGCGTCAAGAGCATTAGAACAGTATTGTTGTTTAAAGTTTTATGTAAAAGGTATATATGATATGTTGGTTACAATGGATTTTGAACATTATGAAATGGATAGACTTGCAGAAGAAATAAAAGCAAAAGGATGGGATGATTGATAACAAGTTGAAATTCACATTTTAACAGGAGGTAAACTGGTATGAATAAGTTTGTAGAATTAAAAATTTGTAACTATATTGATGGTACTTTGGATGTAGAAAGAGAAGTAAAATTTAAAATTACAAAAGAATGTTTACAAGATTATTTAATAGAAACAGAAGACGGCAGAACAATTAATAAATTTTTGGAAACATACAATAGTGATGAAGCAAGTGTTATTTATGAATATGCGAGTGATGATGGTAGAATTTTATCAGAAGAAATTACATATTGTGATGATTTTAATGAACAGTACGAAGACTTTATCAGAAGAACGCAAATGTTTAATCCTGATATGATTGCGGAAGAAATTGCGACAAAAGAAGATTATTATTGGCAATGTTGGAAAGTTCATTAAACCACAAGGGAGAAAATAAGAATGAATAGTTCAGAATTAGCAAGAAAGATTGTTGATTGTCTTTCTGATGGTTATGATGATGAAGAAAACAGAGAAGAAGCGGAAACAGAACTGTACAATGAACTATCACAACTTGACGGAAACAGTGTAGCAAAAGCTGCTCTGTTAAAGTTATGTGAAACGATAGAAGAATTAACAGAATGATGTTTGACCGCTGATAGGCATATGGAAATATTTCTGTATGCCGATTGAACGATCAAACACTATATAATAAGGAAGGAATTGATAACATGAAATTAATTGCAATGGCGGTAAAAGGAAAAGAATACTTACATTCAAGAACATATGCTTTCTTTGCCTCGGATAGAAGCGCAAAGAAAATTTGTGATATCTTGAATGAAAACAGATGGAAATGTAACACTGAATTAGAATTATGGCACGTTTACGATTATGATTTTGCACAAGACAATTATGTATATGGAAAATTTACTATATATAATGGTGTTGTGAAATTAAAAGCATTATAATATAATCAATAATATAAACAGGTCAAAACGTGATGGAGGGTTGAAACTATGACAAATTATGAAAAAGCAATGGAATTATTAAAACGGGAAAGAGCAGAAAAGCATAGAACATTTGACGATACAGGAATTATCTGTATCACAAAAGTAAATCATGATCATTTATGGGCTTGTGTACGTCCAGATGATACAGTAGAACTCATATGGGATTCTACACATCAGAGTTATGATGGAAAAATTTCTGATGATTTAACAAGAATCACATGGAATGTGAAAGAAGTTGAAATATTATGAACAAAAGAACATTCTATAAACTGCTAGCGGAAAAATACGATTTACCGCTTGCATACATCAAGTTTAAAGTTGATCCTATATACATATGGAACGGAAACAAAAAGCTATCTATGGACGAATTAAACGCTATAGAGAACGCTATAAGATGGGACTATGTACAGGAAGATTTTGAACGTGATCGCAACAGGAAAGAAAGTATTTTTTATGGAATGTAACAGAATAACATAGAATACCAAAAGGAAACTAAATTGAATTAGTTTCCTTTTTTAGTGGAAAATTGTGGAGGTATAACAATGACTAACAGAGAATGGTTAGAACTGATTGAACAAAATAAGGAAAGAATTATCAACAAAGGAATCGAAGCATATAAAGAATCTTTAGAGAATAAAAACTTGCGTTACATTGTGGAAATGGACGAAAACGGAATTATAACAATGTGGTATGACGTAGCTGGTGGAAACAGTTTTCATATGTCCACATATAGCGGAAAGTCTTTAGAATTAATTCATTTCTGTATGCAGAATTGGATTGATGATCCTATCCCTGATAACGACATAGAACAGAAATTACAGGAACGTGGCTTATACAATCATTACCTTGAAGAAAGAGAATTGCAAGATGTAGAGGATTGGGAAACAGCGGAAATTGTTATTATTAATAGTATAGATGAAAAATTACAGAGTGTTCTTGAAGAGTGCCGACAGGAAAGAAAACAATTCTACGTGGATGAATACGCCAGAACAGAATCAGAGAATCAGTTGGAAAATTTAAAGAACGTATTAGACAGTTTTAAATGTGAGTGATGGAGGTGTAAGAACATGATTAAAACAGACAAATTTTATTTTGGATTTACAGACAATATCAAAGAACCACGTAAAACAAAAGTGGAAAACTTATTTGACAAATTAATTAGATATGATGGAAAAATATATAATATGGTAGATTATCTTTGCTTAAAGCTTTTAGAAGGTTACTATCTGGCAAAAGTAGAGAACTATACATACTATAAGCGCAATGGCGAATTGACCAAACCGAAAACATTATATAAGTTTGTCAACAAGAATGAAAAGACTTATATAGAACTGAAAAAAACAGAATATGGTTTTGTTGAATACCTTATCAATAACGGGCTTGATACAGAACAAGCTATTGAAAAAGCCATTACAGACCATAAAGTATATATGGAAGAACAGAAACATTTACAGGAAGAAAATGAACGTGCTGTGCTGGAAAAGGCAGAACAGGAACGTAAAGAAGCAGAACGTATTAAGAATTTACTTGCAGAAGATATGGAACGTTTACCAGAAATGGAAACTAAAATTGTTGATGATATTTTTCTTGATGTATATGGCATGGAAAAGAAATGGAATTATAATTTATTGCCATTAATCCATTATTATGATATTCCATATTGCAAGAACCAGATTAAAGAACGCTTGCATAATGAAAATAAGGCAAGTATTAAAATCTTTGAGTGTGTAACAGGATTGAAATTGCCTAAAGGATATAAGGAAAGAATGCAATATCTGGAAAGTATTACAAGTTCAGATTTTAAAGAATCTGTTGAGTATAAACCACGTAAGAAAGCAGAACAGAAAGAAAAGGATATCCAGGAAGTTTACATTGCATTTCATAATAAAGATCATTCTGAATGGAGAAAAGTTATTGCGGAATGCTTTACTAAATATGGAATAGACTTCTTTATTTTATGTGATAATGCCGAATGGAAAATATCTGTTAAAAGAGTTGGTTTGCTGATTGCAAAAGGGAAAACACGTTCAGAAGCTATGGAAAATTTAAAAGTAAACATTGATAAGATGGGAAATGCAGAACAGATGATTGAGAACGCAAGAAAGACTATTGAAAAATCTGCTGGTGTAAATCCTCTATATAAGGAGTGATAGGAAATGACATATAAGGAACGTTACGGCACTGTAGAAAACAAAATCAAAGAAGAATCACAAAAATGGTTAGAACGTATTGAGAAAGAAGGTTATCTGTATTATGCGGAAGGATATAGTCAACATATTGACCTTCTAACCTATCCAGAATGCTATATGACAGAAATGGAAAAAACAGCTAAAGAAAAAGCATTGAAACATATTGAAGAATTAAAACAGAACGCTAACGGAAATGTAACTGTACATATTGTTCAATTAGCAGAATGGAACTATTTAAAAGATCAAGAGTTCCCATCATGGAGACAGTAAGATTATAGATGAAATGTATCTTTTATAGCCTTGTAGAGAATATATCTATGAGGCTATTTTTATTAGAGAAAATGAGGTGGAAATATGGATGAATTGTTTAATAAAAAAGAAGAACCAACAGAAAATAGTGAGATGGAAAAACGAATTGCAGAAACAGCAATTCACATTACATGGATATATACAGATTTAGCCAATGACGGAAAGGTTTATCCATTAATGAGTGATAAAGTCAATAGTTGTGAATTGATGGATTTTATTTCTAATATGGCAATGGAATTTGAAAGAACGGTCAAATATGATGACTGGATGACAGAACTTGACGAATATGCTACAGGACGCTTTATGGATAGCAATTATGCTGTTAAGAAGAAATATAAAATCAAAGTAACGGAAACATATGAAAAGGTTTATGAAGTCGAAGCGGAAAATTTTGATAAAGCGTGTACAAAACTAAAGCATATGTTTAATACAAGTGCGGAATCAATTCCACATGAATATGTACAGGATGGTAAATTATTCTATATAGAACAGGAGAAAAATTAAAATGTATACTTTAGGCTATTGTTTGGGAATTAGTCTAGCAATATTGATTATTATTGCGATATTTAGTTAATGGAGGAAATACATATGCAGAATTTAGCAAGCTTTATCGAATATACAGACGGAAATAAACTATATACACATACATTTATGCGGATGCAATTAGATAATGGGACAATAGAAGAAATAGACATGTTTACGGATGCCAAAGGAAAGAAATATAAAACACGCCTGGACGATTGCATAAGAATCGGTGGTAAAGGTGTTACTTCTAAAAGAAGAATGAGAGTGGAACTAATTAATACATTTGAAGCATTGTTGAAAGTATCTGGATTACATATAGCATAATTCGTTTGCAGTTAGTGGATGCTAGAATGGAAAATTTAGCATCTACAATAGTGCTTATGAATTATTAACTTAAAGAAAGGATTGAATTTTATGAAGAAAGAAAAGGAAAATTATTATCAAGAACTTGACAGCGCTTTAAAGGATTATGAAAAACATAAAATATTATGTTTGTTTTGGGATCGGCAAGATATTGAACGAATATGTAATCATATTTGTTTGTATGGAAAATGTAAATATATCACAGAAGAACAGATGGAAGAACTTGCGAATCGTTGTTGCAAAGTATTGGAAAGGATGTATAAAAAATGAAGAAATTTAGCATTGAATACCATGAGACATATTCAAAAACATACGAGATTGAAGCAAATACGCCAGAAGAAGCAGAAGAAATTTTAAGAGAAAGAATTGGAGATGGTACATAAAATGCACCAGAAGAATGTGAGAATAGCTGGTGTGATAACGTACAGGAAATGGAAAAAGATAGTAGCATTGATGATGTGTTTATAAACGAGGGAATTAAACATTGCTTTTTAACACGGAATAATGATGGGAGTTATAAATCAATAGAAAGTTTTGAAAGCTTGCACCATATGGAAAAATGCATATACATTAATTATGATGGAACTATCATTGATTATATCAATAAATTTACTGAGTATGCGGAAAATTATGATGAGGTTCAAGAATGCGTAAAATGGATAAACGATGCCAAGACGTTTGGATATAACATCAATCTCACTAATTTAGCTGAACATTGTGAATATATCGGAAAGAAACTTGTAAATGTAGCGGGAAGGTTGGAATCTTTAAAAGCAACTAACAGATGAAAGAGATATTTCAGAGAGGTGAACACTGTGGAAAATAATAATATTACATATGTAGAATTTTACAATGAAGAAACAGATGTAACTGTAAAACTTCCTGTACATGGAATTAAAAATGATTTCTTAAATGTAAATGAACGTGTGGGAGCATATGATGAACTTGAAAAATATCTTAAAGACGATGCAATAAGTGGTTTTGTAATTTTATATGCGTATAAGAAAGAAACAGATAAGGAGAATGAGATATGTCATTAAAACTTAACAGAATGTATAGATCAAAAGAAGATGGGTTGAACGATATAGAGTTAAAAAGATCAACTCTTAAAATGGAAATAGAGTTAGAAATTCTATTTAGAATTTTAATTGATAAAAAACTTGTGACTCATGAAGAAATAAATGAATATAGAATGCAGATATTTGATGAACCCAAATATAAAAATGTGTTTCGTAGTATCAAAAGACAGGAAGATCAAATTTTAAATCCACCAATTGATCCTGATTTAAGAGCATTAATTAAAACTATAGAAGCATCTGAACGTAGAACGTGTGTATGCCCACCTACTTTTAGATTTTAAAATAAATGAAACAAGAGTTTCTTTAGATAAGGAGAAGATTATGAAAGTAAATTTTGATATTACTAAAATTGTGTTTACACCATACTGCGATAATTATGACTTTACACTAGGTATTACGAAAGATAATGAAGGTGATGAATGCTATTTAGGAATAGATATTCCATGCAAAGACGATGCAGAATGGAGATTTTGGTTGTTATTTGAAAATGACAATGTTGTTTGGAATATTTCTAATGAAGATAAAGAGTGCGTTAAGCAGGAAGCAATAAAGCATTGTTTATCTAATGGATATTCATACAATGGAAAATATTTTGAACAGAGATAATAAAACGATGATTTACTGACAGAAAGTGAGGAAAAATATTATGAAGACGAATACATTAATGCCTGTTATTAAAGCAATATTAAATGATGAAGAATTTTTATGTGGTGGAATTTTTACTAAAGAAAAACAATATGCGAAAAAATACGATTTAACAATGGAGGAAATAGGTAATATTCAGACATGTTTATATTATGCATTGCATATAAAAGATGAATGTTACAATGAAAGAATTAACCATTTATGTGATTGAGAGGTGAAAAATATGCCATATAAAGATTGGGGAAATGAAAGAAGTAATATTATGAAAGTATATATGTTAGATGATTTTTGGATTGGAAGTTATTGTGTAACCTGTATTGCGGAAACGAAAAAGAAATGTATTGAAGCTGCATGGAAGAAAATCGGAGAGATGTTTCCAGGATATGTTGAGCAGTACAAGAATCGTTCTGAATGGGTGGAAGATAATTGGATCGAAGATAAGGTTGAAGAAATTACATTAGGGGAATGTATTATCAGATAAGGAGCATGGGCATGAAAGTAGAATTAAATCAGATATTTACAGTGAACAAAGGAAACAGAACGATTAAATGGAAAGTTATAGAGCATCCGTATTTTGATGGATTAACACTTGTTAAAGACTACTCTGGATTATACGGAAGAATGAAAAATGGAGTTTGTAAGGAAGATTATAACCATGTAAACGGATATACAACTTTAGAAACAGCTTATAATGATGCTTATACAATGAGTTAATGAAATGATGATTTCAGAAAAGGAGAAAATATGAATAATAATGGAAAAATCAAATTGGAACTTACATCAAAGGAAATAAGTATTTTATCAAATGGTTTGATTTGTTTAATTGACAATGTTTACAAAGCAGAAAAATTAACATGTGAAACATCTGTAATTAAAGCATTAGATGAGTCAGCGGAAATATATCAGAGACTCAATAAGAAAATTTGTAATTCAATATCAAGAATGGAGTGATAATATGATTTATTGTTATGTATGCGGACAGAAAAGCAGAAAACAGTATTTTGATTTTGTTAATGGGAAATTTGTGTTAGTAGATAGATGCTTTAATCCTTTTTGCAAAACATACAATAAATTCATAAATGATGGGAGAACTATATGGAAGAAATAGAATTAACATTACAAGACACGATTGATAAAAATGTAGAAGCATTATGGAAAAAATTTCAGAGCGTTCCTGTTGATCGTAACGGAAATCTTAAAACTGCATGGTATGCATTTTCAAAAGGAACTAATAAAAATGAAGTATATGATTGGTTCAACTGCCACCATAGTAAAGGATTGTCATATCTGATGGAAGAGGTGAAGAAAGAATGAAAAGGACAAATAAGCACGTATCATGTTGGGATAAAGACAAACGTGATTCTGGAAACTGTTTCCGTAATTATAATGGAAATTATACAGAAAGAGAAGAAAATATGGAGAACTTCAATTTTAACGTATGGTTGAGGGAAATGTTGCATAGGTGAATTATATTAGGTTTTAAGAGGTATTGTATGGGAAGAAGAGAATGGACAAAAGATGAGGAAACTTATATGTATAGAAGGTATCTATATCAATCAGTTGAAACTACAGCAAAATTTTTGAACAGAAGTGTATCATCTGTTAAACATAAGGCGAGGAAATTAGGTCTTAATCATTACTGCGGAGAATGTCTTGCTGCTAAAACAATAGCAAAAGCATTCAATTGTGACGTATCTGTTGTGATCAGATGGATTGAAAAGTTAGAACTTCCATGTAAGAAGTTTAAAGTGTCCAATTCGACACGATATCTGATTGATCCTGATAACTTTTGGGAATGGGCGAAAAATCATAAAACAGAAATCAACTGGCGTAAATATGAAACTGGTTCTATATTACCAGAGCCAGATTGGATGTGTAGTATAAAAAATTCGTACATACCAGAAAGGCATAGAAACAAGATCACACCAGAAGAACGAAGAAGAATTAAAGTTCTTATGAAACAGAATAAGGGTAATGTGGAAATCGCAAAAGAGATTGGAAGAACATATTATGCGACTGTTCATATTACAAGTAACATTTATAAATGATATTGGAGGAATGAATATGTACACTTTAGGATGTATAATTGCATATGTAGGAATTGCGGTATTTATTATTGCACTGTTGAGTTAATATAATTGGAGAATAATTATGAATGACAAATATTTTAAGAATAGAATTGAGAACAGTCCATTAGGAAGTGCAGGATTGGAATTATTAAATGCACAAGAGAAATTAACTTCACAAGAATACGAAATAGAAATGTTAAGAATCAAGGCTGCTAAATATAAAGCATTTTTCTTTCGTGAGAGTGATTTGGTAATAAAATTGCAGGAACAAGAAGAAGAAAATACAGATGCACTTATAGGTGAATTTGATGGATTCTGTTGGTCAAGTAGAAGAGCTTTTGCAGTATTTAGAACACTTGAAGATATGTATGATGAAGGTTTAATTACAGAATCAGAATACAGAGAATGTAAGTCAATTTGAAACGAGAATTTTATGGAGGAAAATAAATTGATTAAAGGTCAAATGACAGGATGGAGATTCCAGACAAGAAAAGAATTAGAACGTGCAAGAAATTGGTTGGTTGAAAGGGGACTTTTTGCTCATATAGATTATGAGAAAATGGAAGTTATTGTTAGTGGAACTGTAAATGATAAATGGGTAACTGATTCTAATGGAGATTTAATACGAATTGATTAGATGAAAACCAGTATAGAATAGGGAGAAATGATATGAAGCTTGGAGATATTTATGTAAATAAAAAAGATAAGTCAATTATTCAAATTGATAGCTACGCTACACACATGGGAGAATTTACAGAGAAAAGCATTGTTATTTTTAGACAAATGGAAAGACATAATGCCTATGAAATTGGCAGTGTTCCTAGTTTTAATGGATATGGATCACAAGAAGAAATTGAATCAGAATATGAATTATTAGTTTCGCAGGAAAAATTACAAAATTATTCTTATTGGGATGAAATTTTTGATATGGTTAAAAAAGAATAGATGAAAACCAGTTTGCAAAGGGAGTGAGATAATGATTACATTAAAAGATTTAGTAACGGAACAACAGATTTCTGACAGAACTGATATAGAAGTTATACAGAATTTCTTTCGATTAAATGATATGGAAGAAGATGGAATTGATTTGATAAGTGAATTGACAAAATCGAAAATTACTAAATTAAAGATGAAAACTTATTTGGCAAAAGAATGGATATGTATTCTTCCATCTAAATACTTATATGAAAAATATCCTTTAGATGTAGCAGATAAATTACATCTTCTTGAATTGAATTATTTAGTGAATGGTGGAGAATTATCAGAAAAATTACTTCAATGGGCGAAAAATAACATTTCTAGTATTAAAGAACCACAGGTTTATTTTAGACCATTAATTGATTATTTAGAGGAAAGAAATATTAAATTTAAAAATTAGATATAAGAATCTTACAAACAACACAAATATTACATATGTGGGAATGATTATGGCAACATCAAAAAATATTTATAAGACAATTTATTCGAGAAAATTAGCTGGGTATCTTCTACTCAAAGGATTTGAATTGGAAGAATTTCAGAAAAGCCATGCTGATGAAGATAGGACTATATTTTTATTCTATAGTTCTCCTGAGTTATTACGAGCAATGTCAGAATATAATAGATTGAACAATTATCTGGAAGTTGCGGTAAATATATAGCTGAGTGACAGATTGACTGATATGTGGTAAAATAACAGAAAGAAATTATCAGGAGGAGTAACTATAATGCAAAAGAAATGTACTGTATGTGGAAAAGTATTTGAAAGTCACTACGGAACGGAAGTATGTAGTGAAACTTGCCGAATAGAGCGTAAACATTTATATGATACTAATTCTAACACAAGAAGAAAAAATCATGAATCAAGTATTCCTGTGATAAAAATATGCCCTATTTGTGGAAAGAAATTTGAAACTTTTAGGAACAAATATTGTTCCAAAGAATGTGCAGGTGTCGCAAAGAAGAAAAATCTTCATCTTTATAACAGATATTATTATCAAAAGAAAAAGGGAATAAAAATTATGACAAGTGATATGGTATTAAATAATTTAAAGCAATTTATTGGAAAAGAATTTGATGAAGATGATATTATCTGTGCATTTGAAGATTACGAAGTTGATGGAGAGACTTCTGTTTATGTCGGAGATAGTGATAATAACAGATATGATAAAATTGCATATATAAATGCAGAAGGTTCTGAACAATTTTTATTCACTGTAAATTCAGAAAATATCATTGAGGACGTATGGATGGAATAAAAATGGATGAATATATTCGCTTTAATGGTAGTCGTATCAAAAACATACAAGGGCAGCACTTTGGACATTTAATTCCACAGAGGATTGTAGGAGTTAAAAATAAATATGCCATATGGGAATGTTTGTGTGATTTATGTGGTGGTATAAGACAGGTTTCCGTAAAGTTATTAAAGGGTGGTAGCGCAACAATGTGTGAAAAATGTATCAAAGAAAAAAGAAGAGAATTATTGAATAAAAATTGTTATAATGCAGATGCAATTGCGTTTAAAGACCTTACTAAGAAATAATTTGGATTTTGGACAGTTTTGAAAAAGGGCGAATATAAGAATAACACACAGATGTGGGTATGTAAATGTAAGTGCGGAACAATCAAAGAAGTTTCTCCATATCATCTTATATATGGTAAGAGTGTAAGCTGTGGATGCTCTACATCTTATAGTCTGATCGGAAAACGGATAGGTATGCTGAAAGTAACGGGAATTACGAAAGAAAATGGACTGTCTTGTATTTGTCAATGTGATTGTGGTAACACGATAACATGTACCGCATCTGATCTTGAGTGGAAACGCTCATGCGGATGTGCCGATGAAATAGAAAAAGAAAAACACACTAAAGCATCTATTGTTTTAAATGGTCAAAAGATGAGAAAAGACAATACATCTGGTGTCAATGGAGTGCATAGAGCTAACGGGAAATGGGGAGCTGCAATTACATTCCAAAAACAATCGTATTGGCTTGGTACTTATGACACTATAGAAGATGCTGCGAGTGCCAGGAAAGAAGCAGAACAACATTTATATGGTGATTTTTTGGAATGGTATATGACATCATATAGAAAGAAAAGCAAATGAAAGAATAGTTTCAGGAGGATATTAAATGAAATGTAGTTGGAAATATTTTATTATATTAAATGAAACTAAATATGGATTGAGTAATATTGTGGAGAATAAAGATTATTCTGGTGAAGGATTGCCATTGTGTCAAGATTTTTCAGTTGCGATTAATTTTTCATCACCTAATGAATTGATTGAGTGGGTGAAAGAAAATACAGATCTCAATATGGAAAATGGAGATTATCATATTGAAGGTCATTATCTACCAGATGAAATTTAACTTTCAAACTTTTGTAGAAATGGAGAGTATTATGAGAAGAAGAAATCTATTTATAGGTATCCCAAATGATAAATTGAAAGAATGTTATAATAGTTATATTAGAATGAGTTGTAAAATAGAAAATGAAAAAGAATTATTTTCTGATTTAGTGATGGAATACAAAACTTTTATAGAAAGTAATCATCCTAAAGCAGCGGAAGCAATTTGTCAAATGGATATGTTTAATGAGATAGCAAGAAGATATTTTAAAATTGTTGATATTGTTCAAGATAAAGATCTTTGTGAATTATTTGGAATTAAGGCGAATGGATAACTATTTAAAGGAGATATAATGGGAAGAAGTATTTATTTTACGGATAGAGAATGAGGTTATGTGTTTGAAGCAACTGATATTTTAGGCAATGCTTCTGATACAGCAGAACAAGTAAACGAAGACATGGAGAATGGTCTTGGCTCTGCTTTGCGAAAATTATACAAAGGCTGTATTGGAGAGTCGAAATACGCAAAGTATAAAACAAAACGAGGTTGAAAAATTGCTTTCAAGGAGGAAATAAGATATGATTAATGATTTTAAAGAAGGTTATTATGATGGATACGGTCAAGCCATTGAAAATGTAAGATATAATCTACTGGAATATTTAAAAAATCATAAAAATTTAACAATAGAAGATATAAATAAAATTTGTGATTTTTGTTCTGGAAACATTGAAGATAATTTAAACGGTTGAAAGATTGTTTTCATGGGGGTGTAAAGATGGGAGATAAAAATATCTTATTAACATATATTAAAGATGGAAAACAAGGATTCGATTGGTTTGATGATATTACTGATATGGAGATTAGTATTATTGAACGTGGAATAAAAGAAAATGAAATTTGCGATATAATAAAAATTAATGATTGCGAGGATGTAGAATTATCTTTTGTATGTAAGAATTGCATGGAAGGTGATAAGAATGACTGTTGAACAAGCTAACGGAAATTATAATTATATGTATGAATTTAGGATTGATAAGTCCTGGTATCCATGCCATTTATTAAATATTTCTGATGATAAATTACATGGTGTGATTTTCACCAGAAACGGATCAGTAATGCATGAACGATTACATGATATTAGAAAGATGTGAAAAGATGATTAGAGTAACAGGAGAAACACAGAAATCTGAAATTGCTTATGCAATTCAAAAATATAACAAATCTACCATTTATTCTTATGGTGACTTCTGTCCAAGCTATCTGGATACTTATATGACGTATGATACAGAGTGTGATCCTATAAGTTTCTGTAAGTTTGTGATGGAAAATTTAAAAGAAAAAGTAAGAGATAACGAAGGATTACCTATTCCAATGATTGTGATTTATACAAATTTAGATGATTTGGTTAAGATTACCGTCATTGAAAATTATATAAAAGAAATGGAAAATGAAAAATTAGTCGGAAATGTAGTATTTATGACACGATAAATCAGACATTTCATGGAAAAAGTTATAGGTACTTATAGGACTTTTTCGGCGGTAAAGAGCGGAAATGAGCATATAATTGCGTTGATATACAGTCAAGCTGATAAAATAATTACTTGCTACGTGAGTTGATTTCCTTTATAATAAGAATAGATATGATGGGAGGCGGTTAAGATAACAGTATCAAAAGCAAAAAAAGAAGCCAATGAGCGTTATTTTAAAAAGGCATATGCACAAGTTAAACTGTCTATGCCAAAAGAAGAAGCTGCTACTCTTGCGACTTATTGTGAAGAAAAGGGATATACAAAAGCAGGTTTCATAAGGCAAGCTATTAAAGAAAAAATGGAAAGAGACAATTAGAAATAAGACATCTTAATAGGTGTCTTATTTTTATACAAGAAATACAATGGTACTATTGTATAAATGTAACAAATAATAACTATGAATATTGGTACTAATTCCTATTGAAATACAATGGTACTAATGCTATAATATAATCAAGTTAAGAGAAAGGAGATATAGCAAATGACAAGTAAACATTATAAATACTTTCAACCGAATGACAAGGACAAGAAAGACGATCAGAGTGATTGTGTTATTCGTGCTTTGTGTAAAGTAATGAATAAGACATGATTGGAAGTCTTTGATGAATTACTTCCGATTGCAAGGGATATTCAATGTAATCCTAATAGTAAACCATGTTATAAGAGATATTTAGAGGAACGTGGTTTTGAGTATGTAGGAATTAGTAATAAGAAAGGTTCTAAACGTCCTACAGTGGAAAGTTTCACCAAAGATCATAAAGAAGGTACATACTTTTTAAGCGTAGCAAATCATGTAGTAGCATCGGTTGATGGAAATTTCTATGATACATGGGATTCTGGTGATTGCTGCTTATATGGATATTGGAAGAAAGCAAATTAAAAGAGTGAGTTTAAGAGGGAAATTTAATGAGAAGTATTAGAATTGGAGTTCCAAGTGGAAAATTAAAAATGGTTTTGTTTGAAGGAACAGAAGATGAAAAGACTTTTGAGATTAAATCTTTAAAACGTGGTGTACCTTATGTAACAGCTTATGGAACGAAATATTATTTAACAAATGAAGAGATTCAAGCAGCAAAGAAATTATTACAATTAATATAAGAGTAGCGATTTATGCAAGGTTATATTAATGAAGATTTTAAACTGGAAATAAAGTATTTCCATAGTGGAAAATAAAATAGTGTAGGTTCTCAACCGACCAAAGCGACAACCTACACTACTAAAGATAGGGATAATGCATAAATGACATATATCCAGAACTTATTATAACTTATTTTCTGGACTATTTCAAGTCGTAATTTCCAAATGATAAATAAAACTAAATACGGAGGAAACCAATATGGCAAAAGACAGAGAAACACCTTGCCTGTACTATATCTGTATGGGCGAATGTCAGAAATGTGATAGGTATAAGCCAAGAGCAAGGGTGAGACATCTTAACAAGAAGAAAGAGAAATTAGAGAAGATAAGAAAGAATGAGGTATATTAGCTATGGCAAAAATGATTGATGATATTAGAGAAAGACTTCTGGATCATGTGTTATCATTAGAAGAGATTGATTCTGTATTAGAAGAAAATAAGTATTTTCCAATTGAAACAGAAGATGATGATATTGATACATTGAAATATTCTAATAATAAGTCGCAGATATGGATTAAATACATGTCTGATGATGGAGAATATCTTGTATCAGAGATTACAATGAAGACTAAGAAGCGTGGTAAAACAGAAGTTGATCCATTTTACAGAGAAGAAGATATTAAGAATATGATTGATTACTTTAGAAACAATCATTATCACCAGGAATTTTTAATTACGATGTTTGGATTTCTGTTGGCAAGACGTATCGGTGATATTTTATCATTAAAATGGAGCGACTTCTACTATGAGAATGGTAGAAGAAAAGAAGTGTTAAACACTTTGATTGAACAGAAGACAGATAAAACAATTGATATTTCTGTCTCTAATGTCACATGGAAATACATTGATGAGTATTGTTCTATGGAGAATATTAACCCATTAGAACATCTGAATGAAGATATTTTTCCTAGAGAATCAAAAACTTATGCAAAAAACAAAGAAGAATATGATAAGGAAGTAAAGAAACAAGCAGCTTCATACAGACACCAGTTTAAAAAAGCTGCTGATTATCTAGGCATTGAGAATGTAAGTACTCATTCTTTAAGAAAGAGTTTTGGCTATATTGCGCATGAGATTAATAAGTATGATCCTGATTGTTTGGGAATTTTACAAACTGTATATGGACATACGGACACTGAGACAACGAAACGATATATCGGTGTTATGCGAGAGAAAGCAAGAAAATGTTTTAATAGTGTTGCACAGAGAATTGAAGATATAGATAACGGTGTAAAATCTGCTGTTGATAATTCTCCTGTAATTGCTATGAAAACTAATGATTTAAGAGATATTTTGTTAGAAGCAATCAAGTCTGGTAGAGAAACTAATGTGGAAGTAGATGCTGATACACTTAAAGATTTATTATCTAAGGTGGAATCCATACGTGTATCATGATAGAATAGGAGTAATGAATGAGATCAACAGAGAAGTATATTATAGAAAGAATACGGAGGAGTATAGGTTATGGATAGCTTTATGAATGAACCTGTTGAGGAAGAATATACATATAATGATGTTGTGAATGCTTATAATAGAAGTGGTGATAAGAAAGATGTTTCTAAAAGATTCTGTATAAGTGTTTCAGAAGTAACTAAGATTTTGAAGAAGAAAGAATAGAGGTATATTATGGATTTACATATTAAAACAAAGTTTGAAGTAGGACAGGACGTATATCATATTGAAAGTTCTCGTAAAGTAGTTGAATGTGAAAAAACATGTGAGTTATGTTTCGGAGCAGGAAGTTTTATATATAAAGATTATAAATGTAATTGTCCTAAATGTGGTGGACATGGTAAAATTATAGTTGATAGAAAAAATGTTCAAATTAATTCAGTGGATGGTATTCAGTGGAAAATTACATCAATTAAAGTTACTGTAGATAAAGATGAAAATATTATTTTAAGATATACTATAATTCCGCATAAACATATTAAGCAAGATTCTTATAGCTACGGATATAGTAAGACTACGGCGTTTGAAGAAGAATTGTTTGCTACATTAGAAGAAGCACAATCCTATTGTGATGAACAAAATAGGATACAGATGAAAGACTGATTTCAAGAATTAGTAAAGGCTTAAATGAAGACTACAATCAAATGCGTTGAATGTTGTTACAAAATTTATTATTATAAAGTATTGGTAACATTTTGATTTTAAAGAGGAGTTTATATATTGCCAAGTAAACAAGTTATAAAATTATGTGAAAAAATACAAAAAGATTGTGGCATAGTTTGTGTTCCAGAATCGTTTCATGTTATGCGTTCAAATTTATCATTTTATGTTTGGTATATGTATGTTGATATAGATAAATCTACAGGCTTTTCTAAAAATGCATTAGAATTAATAGGGGATAGTACAATATGTATGTCAACATATTATATGAAAGATTTATTAGAAGCAAAGAAAATAACATCTATTGTTGATTTAGACTGTAGTGAAGTAATAATTACACGAGATGATTATAGCTAATATGTATGAAAAAATATTTGATAAAATTCGACTTTTAAGGAGGTGTACAATGTATACAAAATGCACTTTTTGTGGTAGTAAATGTGGATATTATATAAAAGAAACTGTAAAAAGAAATTTATGTTTTACATGGGATGGAGAACCTAATGGAAGTACAGAAGATGTTGGTATTTACGCTGGTACAAGAAAATATTGTGTTGATTGTGAAAGGATAATTCCAATAAAAACAAAAGAATGATGTTCTATATAATATATGTAGGCGATGACTATTTGTCATCGCTTTTTTCAACAGAAATAACATCAGTAACATCACAATCAAGCGCATTACATATTTTCTGTAAGACAATAAAATCTATTTTGCTTGTCTTATTGGCGCATAAATTACTTATAGCAGACTGAGTTATGCCAGTTTCTTTTGCTAACCAGTATTGTGATTTGCCTTGTTTTTCAAGAGTTTCTTTGAGAATTACTTTCATTGATCTTGCCTCCAATGATTTAGTGATTTGATTATATCAAAAAAATTTATTTTTTGCAATAATTAGTCTTGACAATATATATTCTATAGGATATAATTTGGTACATAAGATAAAGAAAGGAGCTGCACACACGATATGATGGAGTTTAATATATTTGATATTCTTTATGTCAAAACAAATGTTAATACATCAATTAAATCACACGTTCAGCAGATCGAAAGACCTGTTGTTGTAATCCAGAATGATTCTGGAAATAAGTTTGCTCCTACTTTGATTGTCATGTGCTTAACCAGTAAAATTAAAAAGGTTGAACAACCCACCCATGAAGTAATTAAAGCTAGTAAATCCAATGGTTTAAAATGTGACTCAATGGTTTTAGGAGAACAAATTTTTACTATTGATAAGCGTGACGTAGTTGAAAAATGGGGAAACATTGACAATAAAGAGGACAGACTTTTAGTAGAAAAATGTTTTCTTGCAAACTTATATGGTAAAAAGAAAATCAGAGTGGAGGAATTAGCATGAGTGGAAGAATTGTGTCCGTAGATGAAGCTATAAGGTTATTAACTGAGTATAAGAAAAACGGTGGCGAAAATGTGTTGTTTTCTTCATTTGATTTAGATACAAGATCACCTGATTGTGAAGCCATTCCAATTAGCATAACCTGTGGAATTAAAGCAATTACAACTGGACTTCCGATAACATATGATAGAAACTTTATAATGTCTACATTAAAGACGCAGGATAAAAATAAAGAGAAAACAATATTGTTTGCGGAGAAGGGAATACGAAAATTGTAATTTTTAATAAATTTGAAAAAATACAAACAAATGTTCTGGTAAGTATTGACACGAACGGATGTTTGGTATATGATATAAACATCTTCACAAGAGAATAAAAAGCAAGGTTCTTATCTCGGTGTTGGCGCACCATATGAGATAAGAACCTTACAAACAACACAACATAAAAGATTAAGGGAATAATCTAATATGTTATAATTAGTTTAGAACTCTTGGTAAAAAATGTCAAGTAAAATCTTTATTAATCATAGCGTTTCTGCGATTATTCCAATAAATTACAACTAAATATAGAGAAATTTATAAATGAAAGTCGGCTTTCATCGTAGTTTTTGTACGCATTTTTTGGGAATTTAGCTCAATTTTGGGAGAGTGACGGTCTTAGAACTGTAGGGTATGGGTTCAAGTCCCATAATTCCCATTAAAAGAAAAATGAAAGGAGAGATATAGTTGGAATGTTTGATTACTAACGGCAAACAGTACATCCGACTTGATTCAAATGGTACTCCGCAAACGTGTGGTCAGGTGCTTGCTGATAAATTTTCAGAAGATAAAGCACGAAACATTATTAGAAATTTGCCAAAGCCTATGCGGAAATTTCATTTTAATGTGCAGCTTATCCCTGAGATCAACACATCCGTTAAGCAAGTTGAAGAAGAAAAGTTACCAGATGACATCAATGATGTACTAACAGAACTCGATGATTATTATGAGGATTATCAGAGAAATCCTAAATATGACAATCCTTACACCTATCACGGGGAAACATCTTTAGAAAAAGAAATGTCTGTAAATCATGTAGATATAGGTAATTTCTTTAAGATGGTGATTGAGTGTGTTTCTGATAGAAAAAATTATATTGAGAATATGGAATATCTTATCAAAGAATATGATTTAAAAATTCTTGATGTAAGGCACTTTATTAGAGATGAAGACACTAAGTTAGGTACAGTTGCAATGAGTAGAATTAGTTACTTGTTGCAATATTATGAACGTCAACGGGCTATATGTAAGAGAAATAGAAATTGCGCAAAGATTTTTCAATATCACGTTGAGAGATTTAAGAGCAAGAAGTATATGAAAGTGATTGATACGATCATGAACTCTAAATATAAATATAGGCGGTTGAGTAAATCTTATCTTGAGGATTATGCGAAAGGCATAACCAGAGAGAAGAAATAATTATTACATAGCAACTATTAACAGAAAGGAATTGGTGATACAAATGCACTATAAAGATATTCTGGAATCCTATTATGAGATTAATGAAGATCATCCAGAAAACTCAGCAAGGAAATTACATAATTTTGTAGATAAAATTCTCTCAGAGTTTGGTGGTATCACCGATTTTGATAAGGATGAGTGCTATTCAATAGCTAATTTATACATTGCAAAATACATAAAAACTCAATTAGAAGACGGAATTGAGGATTTAGATGAGAAAAAATTTGATGCTTTTATGTATTGTGGAATAAAAAATAAAATTAAAAGCTATATAACAAAGAAGAATAGAGGAAAGCGTTGCAAAATTATAACTACTAAAGAAGGTGATAAAGAAGTTAAACAGTATATTTATCCTGTTTCTTTAGACGGTATGAGTGCCGATGATGGAGAAGCTCAATACATAGATGTAATTCCTTCTGATTTTAATTTGGATAAAGAGTTGGATATATCAGTAGAAAATGAATCAGTACAATTGTTTTTGGATTCGTTACCAGATATTCAGAAGAAATTACTTCTTATGAAAATGGAAAATATACCTGTACATGAAATAAAGAAGTCATTAGAACTTACGGAAAACGCATATGCACAATGTATGCAGTCGATTCGTGAGAATAAGATGATTAATTTATTCAACAAAAATAGAAAATACCTTAATCAGATTCAAAAGGAGAGTAAGAAAATGGAGAACACAACTGTTAAAGATGAAGATTTAATCATGGATATTGATACTACAGACGGTTATAGGATGGATAAATACACTCTTGAATCTCTGATTGAGGATAAACAGGATGGAGAACTTGATTGTGAGTATATATCTCAGCGTGTTCCGTTTGTATGGACAGATGAAAAAGTAAACAAATTCTATTCAAGAGTATTAAATAATCAGCCTATACCAGAGTTGATCGTGTGTGAAATGGTTATACCTGGTATAAATGGTGGAAAGATTTCTTATCTAATTGATGGTCTACAACGATTGTCATATGCCGAAGCATTTAGAGAGAATCGTTTTCCAGTTGGAAAGAAAGGTGCAGAATTTACGAAAATCCGTTACAGAAAATATAAGTATGATGAAAACGGTAAAAAAGTGCTTGATGAAAACGGTAGAGCAAAATTCACAATTGAGATTTTCGATATTTGTGGAAAATACTATAAGGATTTACCAGAATTTTTACAGAAAAGATTTGATAAGTTCAATGTAAACGTAACAAGATTCTTTGATTGTACTCAGGAAATGATTGATTATCACTTGAGAAATTATAACAATCATGAAGCTATGAGTAAGAATCAGTATGGAATCACATGTGTATCAAACGAAACATCCAAACATATTAAAGATATTTCTCAGAAACATACTTTTATGAAGAACAATATTAAGTGTACTAATAAGAGTTTAAAGATGGGAATGCCGGAAGAAATGGTTTCAAGAGCAATTATGACTATGAAATATATTGACGATTGGAAGAAAGAATCTATGGATGTATATAAGTTCCTTGATGCAAATGCGGATGAATCTGATTTTAAACACTTAACATTCTTACTTGATAGACTTGCAATCGTATGTGATAAAGGTGTGAAAGAACTTTTCAACACTACCAACTTCAATATTTGGGTTGCAGCGTTTGATAAATTTATTGATTACGGAATGGATGACACATGGTTTGTACAGTTTATGAAGCAATTTATCAGTGAATTACATAGCAAAGAAATTAACGGACGTTCATATGATGATGTTAATACAAAAAATACAAAAGATAAGAATACTGTTAAGAACAAATTAGCAGTAATTGAAGATCTGATGAAAGAATATTTACATATAGAAGATTCTGTTGAAGAAATTACAGAAGAATCTGAACCAGAAACTGTTGAAAATGATTTATTTGACACTGCAACAGTCGAAGAATCACCTGATAAACCTATTATTGCAGAAGTAACGGAGTATTCGGCAATCGGGAACGTGGAAATTGAACACGTTGAGGGAGAAGTAGTAGATAACGATACGCTTGATTTTGTGAAAGAATGTGTTGATAAGAACGTAACGGACATTGATGTTTCTTATTATGAAGATGATTTAAACACTATTACAAAAGACGTACAGTCTAAGTTACTTGATGAGGTAAACAGAAAATCATTAATTGCAATTATTGCATATGCTTATATGCAGGATGAAAACTATGAAGAATGGTTTGAGAATTACTTTAAGAGAGTTGATACATATGATGCTGATCAGAAAAAGAATTATCTTAATATGAGAAACGATTTGATTTCTTTCAATAAAGGAGCAGTTGCATAAGAAGGGAGAATATATGCATGAGACTTTCAGAAATTAAAATTCCTACGGATTTTGAAAGCAGTATTCCAAATACATATAAATATAATAAATGTGAAAGGTATTATAAGGAGAATAATAAGCAGGATAGATACTTAGTTGTAAATGAAAATAATTATCTTATTGATGGATATATTATGTATCTGGTGCTTAAAAATAATGGAGCTGAATACGGAGATGTACGAATAGTCACATTAAACGGACGTAAATATACCGATAGACAGAGAAAACATTATGGGAAATTAATTCCAACAGATAAAAACGATACATACAAAAGAAAGCCTACTACATATGTATACGGTATTCATTATAAGGGATTCAATCATAAAACATATATGTGGAGAATACCTCCAACATGGACAACCATGATAAAGGAATTACAACCAGGAGATAAAGTCTATTGTAAAACAAGATTTGGAAAAGTTCCTGTAATCGTAACACAAATAGAAACGAAAGACAAAATTGATACGGATATGATTGTGAGAAAAGTTTGTTCACATAAAATAATTCGTGATGGAGAAATATTAAAATATGATAAAGGTAAAAATGCTTATGTGTAATCACAACTGGGTATTAATCGAAAAGCCACGACATTTAAAGTATGATTATAGCGGATTAGAAGTTGTAATTGGTAAATGTCGATGCACGAAATGTAAGAAGATAAAGGACAGGAAGATGATTGGACATCAGATTGGAAATATATTCGAGGAGACAGGATAAAAGCGTGGTTTCAAAATGAGGTACATAATATGAAAATTGGAGATATTGTAGTATATAACGGGAAAATTGGAAAAGTTATAAAAGATGTAAATGGTTTTAGATTTAAGCCTATGGGTTATGGACGATATTATATTAGTGATTTAGATACGATTTTTGATAATAGCGTAAGAGAAGCAACGAATGAAGAAAAGATAAGATTAATTAAAGAAGAATTTGTATGGGGATATATAATTAACATACATTGTATTGGAGAATATCAGATTATAGAGTATGAAGATAAAAACACACATGAGATATTTTGGCATGGATATGTTAATTATGAAGATACAAATTGTACTTATTCATCTTTAGATTCTGCATTAATTGGATGTATTGGAATAAAATATGAAGGTTTGGGTGGTAGAGCTTCAATGTATTTTGAAAGAATGCTTGGATTAGAGTAGCTGAAACTTGAATTTCAAAGAAAGGAAGCGAGATGCAATAAGTCAGGAATTTGAAAATGAATTTTATAAATTAGATTACATTCATAATTACATTTTAAATATTATGAATCACATACCGAAATATGTTTATGGCAAACCAAAACAATCAAAGAGACTCATTAAAGAATACATGTTGAAAAATGAATATGATGAATATTTTACAGAAGAAATTAATAATGATTTTTGTGAAGGTTTTGGATGCGCAGTTGATTTAATATTTAATGAATTTTTAAATGACATTCACGAGAAACATGAATTATTAAAAACAAGGGAGAATACATGAATATAATAGTTAGAAACGACAGATATGAAACAATATTGAAACTACATTGTGAAAAGAATGGTACATTGACTATTGAACCAGTACCATCAGAAAGAAAAGCATATATGATTGAAATATTTGCTGATAATAATGGAGAAGTTACATATAAGGTTGAAGTCTCAATGCCAGAAGAAATAATTGAACAGATTAGCACAGATGATCTGTTAAGAGAAGTGAGAAGAAGGATGGTAACTAAATGAGAGTTAAAAGATTATTGATTGGATTACTTGTATCTGGATTAGCATTTTCATTTACAGGATGTGGTGACGAAGTGATAAATGACAACGGAGAAAAGGTTAGTTCTTATGGACAATTTATAGAAATTAATAAAAAGAACATTGTATCAAGTAATGGTTTTAAATTTATTCAATATTTTGTATATGATAAAACCACCAAAATTGTATATGTATTGCAAGGCTTAAAAAATTTTAGTGGAATCGCACCATATTATGTATTAGATGAAAATGGCAAACCAGAAATTGCAATCTATGGAGAAAATTATAATGGATAATGGGTTATTGAGTTATCCGATTTTGATGGAAAGGATATTGAACTGGAATGATTAAACATATCAAACAAGGCGATAGAATAGGTGTAGCAAAACAAGTTCAAGGTGCAGTAGTTGACGTAAAATCACATCTAAGATTTACTGGGATGTATACTTTTACATATAATGGGGAACCCTGGACGTGTAGCGATTATGCATTTGATGAGGAATATAAGAATGAAGTGGATTAAGAGAAAGATTATTATGTGGCTATTTGGGTATGATTTTCCACGGTATGTAAGGCAGTTTTATAAAGAGCAGGATCAGATTATCAAAATGTATTCTGAAATGTTGCGAGAGGAAGAAAAACTTCTTAGATGGCTTAAATTAGCAGAAGAAAAGAGGTGTAAATAGTGGAAGAAATCATTAAGAATTATGATTCATATATATCAGGAATGAAGAAATCAAGTGCAGATAAGCTATTTTGGATGAGTAAAATAGAAGAGATTGATACAGTGGTTGATTTTGGATGTGCTGATGGTACGTTAATTAGACAAATGAATAGTGAAATGCCAGATTTACACTACATAGGATATGATAATAGCAAGGCTATGATTTCTCTTGCGGGAACAAGGACACCTCATGAACTAGAAAACATTCAATATGTAAGTAATTTAAAAGAATCTTTGAAAGAAAATAACCCAAATAAAACATTATTAAATTTATCAAGCGTGATTCATGAAGTATATTCTTATTCAAATATTAATGGAATTGATAAGTTTTGGAATAATGTTTTTGGATATGATTATGGATACATAGCTATCAGAGATTTTTGTGTAAGTAGATCAGTAAATAGAAATAGTGATATTAATGATTATACCAAAGTGATTCAAAATGCAGAAGAGAAGCAGATCATTGATTATGAATCAATATGGGGAAGTTTACGAGATAACAGGAATTTGATTCATTATCTTATGAAATATAGATATATAGAAAATTGGGATAGAGAAGTGAGAGAAAATTATTTTCCAATTACACTTGAGCAATTACTTAGTAAAATCCCTACATATAAATACGAGATTATATATTTTGAAGATTACATCTTACCATTCACATCTAATAGAATCAAACAAGATTTCGATGTCGATATTCACGACAATACTCATGTAAAATTATTATTGCAATTGAAATAAGGTGTAAATGATTGAGCTGTGTAGGGATTAGGGTTAAATATTTAGGTTATGTTTATAAGATGTATGGCAAAGAAGGTATAGTTATTGAAGACATTAGTAAAGAATATCTAAATGCTGTAAAAATTGAATTTGATAATGGTACAATTCTTGTTGTAGATAAAAAAGATGTGGTAGTAATCGAAAGTGAGGATGATAACATGGCAAATTTAGAAGGATATAAAGCAGTTGCAGTAACAAAAGAGGGTTATTACAAAAAGAAATATTATTATGCAATTTATGATGATGGAGAAACTTATAATGTAGGCGATAAAATTTTAGTTAGTGGTGCAAATAAAGACATCCTTACGATTGATGACATTATTGCGCCAGATGAATGTAATGTAAATATCACCGCCGAAGTTATCTGTAAAGTTGATGTTGATACATCTGCATATGATAAACGTATCGAAGAACGCAAAGAGAAAGCAGAACGTAAGAAAGAAGCTGATAAGATTAAGAGACAGATGGATAAAATGATTTTAGCAATGGATTATGAGATGTACGCAAGTAATAATCCTGAGTTAGCGGAGAAATTAAAAGTATACAAAGAGTTGATCGGAGAGAAATGAGCAAAGAAAAGATACATAAATTTCGTAGAAAGTTAGGCTGGATTGTTTTTATTGGTGGAATGATAGCAAATGTGATAATTTCGTGGGGATTTTTGTTCATGAAACCCGTCTTTCATCTGTTATTTTCCATTGCAGCAGGGGTATTTTCAGTCAAATTACTGGCAATTTCACTCTTAAAATGCTTTTTAGCTCCTGTTGTGTGGTATGCATTACTATGGACGATAGAAGTTATCACAGGATATTTAGGAGATTATTGATGGATAAGGAAAAAGAATTAAAAGAACGTATCGAAAACTGTATTCAGAATTATGTTTGGAAATTATTCACTGGACAAAAATTAACTATAGAAGAAATGGGAGGATATTCAAATGTCGGTTTTAAAAACAAAAGACGGTAGAGAATTAATTTTAAGTTGTCGTTGCGGATGCGATGATGGTATTCATTTCAAGATTGATAAGGATTTCGAGGATTACATGTATATGACATACACGAATGGAAACTTTTATCGTGATCAGGATGATACGTTTGTGCGTAATTTTATAAGAAAATTGCATAAAATTTTATCAATTATCTTTAATAGGGATTATGTTTACGCAGAAGCAATAAGAAGATTTTGAGGAGTTTAGAACATATATAAATAGCTTCACAGTACATAAAGAAAACTCCACTGACGTTGTGGACAATCAGTAGAGTTATTGGAATAGATCAAGACCAGTGATCTATGTAGAATATCATATCATGTTTCTATGGCTTGTTCAAGTCAATGTTTCCAAAGCGAATAAAATTGAATAGAGGTGAATGCAAATATAAAAGTAAAAAGATGTGAACAAGTAATTATTAGAAAGAATCATCCTAAATTTAAAATGATAGATCAACAGTGCTTTTGCTCTAAGAATTTGTATAATGAAGCAAATTATGTATTACGTCAAGAATTTATAAACAATGATAAATACATAAGCTATTATGATATGAATAGAGAATTTAAAACACATGAGAATTATAAACTTACATTCAGTCAACCTGCAAATTGTACTTTAAGATTGTTGGATAAAAACTGGAAATCTTATTTTAATGCAATTAAAGATTGGGGTAAAAATCCCAATAAATATTTAGGTAAACCAAAACTTCCAAAATACTTAAAGAAAGACGGAAGGTTCATATGGATGATTCCAAATAATCAACTTCATTATAACTATGAAAAGGGGACGATTCATATAAGTAATCGTTTAGTAAATGATTATGATTGGAAATGTCGTTGCTTAGGCAGAATAATTCAAGTTAGATTTGTTCCAAGAGGATCTTGTTATGTGATGGAAATTATCTATGAGACGGAAATTCCAAATACAAATAAAAAACCTAAGAGTATAGCAGCTATTGATTTAGGCGTAAATAATCTTGTAACTATGACAAATAATATCGGATTAAATCCAATTATTATTAACGGCAAGGGAATTAAAAGCATAAATCAGTGTTATAATAAAAGACTTGCAAAAGAAAGATCAATGCTGAAAATACGACATAATAAAGATTGGTCAAAGAAATTAGATATAATTACTTTTAAAAGATTTCAGAGAATAAAGAATTACATGCACAATACAAGTCATTACATTGTAAGTTGGTGTATTGAAAATAACATTGACACATTAGTAGTTGGTAAAAACAACAAATGGAAACAAGAATCTGAGATGAATAAGAAATCTAATCAGAATTTTATAATGATTCCGTACCAGATATTATTACAACAACTTAAATATAAGTGTGAAAATGTTGGAATTAATTACATTGAGCAAGAAGAAAGTTATACATCTGGAACAAGTTTCTTAGATGAAGAAAATCCAATTAAAGAGAATTATAATAAGAATAGACGTATTCAAAGAGGATTATTCAAAAGTAATTCTGGGCTATTAATTAATAGTGATGTAAATGGATCATTTCAGATTATGAAAAAAGTATTCCCAAATGCGATTAGTCGATATGGGATAGAGGGTGTTCTAACCCCTATAGTTATAAATGTGGCATAAGTTACATGATTTACTATGAACGTATTTATTATTAAGTACGATAGAATCTTGCTTTTAGGAGGTGAATAAATGAGTAGTTGGACTTACATACAGGGAACAATAACAGTATCACCCATAGGGCGTACACAAGCGGAGAAAAGGTACATTCTTGATACTGTATTAGCACATTTACCGATAGTTTCTGGTTCAGAGAAAGATATGGATGTGTATGTTATTCAGAAGAATGGACATAATGGATCAAGTTCATGTGATGAATTTGGAGAAAGAACAAATAATCTTGTTGATTGGCATGGAAACAGAACAAGAAGTAGAGGAATGTTGCGTGTGCAAGATGAATATATCTTAGTCGTAGATGCTGCATTAAGAGATAGAGAGTTTGATGAAACGTACAGAGAATTTATAAAGTGGCTTGTGAGATTAGGTAAAAGAGTCATGATTGATAATGTTCTTGTACAAATCAGTGGATATGATAAATCTACAATCATCAAAGATCATTGCATACAGAATGAAAAGTATTCATATCAGAATGTTTTCTTTAATTTATTTGAAGGCACAAGTTGGGTTAGAGATGATGGAGAAGTTAATTGGTGTGAATATATGTTATATCCAAGAGCCAAAGATTCTAATTATCCCATGATGTTAGCTTATAAATACTTCAATGATGAAGAAAATGATAAAGAAGTAGAGAGAAGAATGAAATATGAGAGGGGCAAATGAAATATATACAATATATAGTTGCTTAAAATGTTAATATATACAATATATTGTGTTAAATATTACATGAAATTGGCATTTCATAGACAAAATTGGAGGTAAAATATGTTAATTAGAAGTCAAAATGGAACAAAATTAATAGATATGTCTAGTAAAACAATATCAGTCGATAAATCAGGTTCAACTTTACCATATAAAAATGGATATGATGTTAAAATTTTATATGCAAATAGTTCTGTTTGGCTAGGAGAATATGATAGCAAAGAAAAAGCATTTAAAGTATTGGATATGATTGGCGAAGCACATCATTATTTTGAATCAGGATTTGAGATGGAAGTTTTTCAGATGCCACAAAATGATGACGTTAATGTATCTGGAGTGAAATGTAAAGAAAATCCCACATTAACCGCAAATGAAAAATTATTTCTTGATTTGATTAAAGAAGAATATACATATATTGCAAGAGACAAAGATGGTCTATTGGCGGTTTATCCTAGAAAGCCTGAGAAAAAATTGACATATTGGTTACTTGCAGATAGCCCAAATACTGCAAGAGATTTATATACTAGAGCATTAGATGTTGGTTTTGACTTCATTAAATGGGAAGACGAAGAACCTTGGTTAATTGAAAATTTGAAGAAGTTGGAGTTGAAAGATGAAAAATAGAGAAAAGTTTGCAAAAGAGATTTTAGATATTGCGTGTGGGGGTGGAGCATTTGCAGTTACAAAGTCAAGTAAAATTACCTCTTGCAATCAGATTAGCTGTGAGAAATGTATATTTCGTTCTGAAAAAACTTGCAGAATTAAGCGATATGAATGGTCACAATCAGAATATGTAGAGAAGCATACCATCACATTAAGAGAAAAGAAGTTTCTGGATATACTTTCACCAGAGTACAAATATATTACAAAAGATAAGAACAATGAACTTTATGTACACGATAAAAATTGGGTTTCAAATGATAGAGATCATAATATATCAACAAATATTTTTGGTAATATGTTTGATTTTATTAAATGGGAAGATGAAGATCCTTGGTTAATTGAGGATTTGAAAAAACTGGAGTTGAAAGATGAATGATTTAGATGATTATGAAGAAGATCCATATGACTACTGTTATGAATGTGGTGGATATGGTGATGATTATTATACGGACGAAGATGGAGAATTAGTCTGTAGATGTCTTGAATGTCCTATGAATCCTAATTCGTGGGATGATTAATACATATCAAGTAAATTTCTATGGGTGATCACCCAAATTATTTCCAAGAACAAAGAAATATTATTTTTTATCGGTCGGTTGCAAACGTCCGATTTACGTAGCATTGCAGAGTTTATAGAAAGGAATTTAGGTAAATTCTAGGATAAAGTAGTTGTGCAACTCCCTATAAAATAAGGGAATTTGAGTCATTTAGTTGAAAATAATATTTTATCAGAGAATGGATTAAGAGTATTAAGTCTATTTGATGGTATATCATGCGGTAGAATTGCATTGGATAGAGCTGGGTTTGAAATAAATGATTATTATGCTTATGAGATTGAACAAAATGCAATCAAGATAAGTAGATATAATTACCCATCAATTCATCAATGTGGTGATGTATTTGAGGAAGATTTTAGTAAATATGAAGGTATTGATTTGTTGATTGGAGGCAGTCCATGCACCTTTTGGTCAAGTTCCAAGTGTTCAAAAACGGCAAAACATAAGAGGGAAGTTAAACCAGAGGGTGATGGATGGAATTTATTTATGGAATATGTAAGAGCATTACACGAATCTAAACCAAAATATTTTCTATATGAGAATAATTATAGGATTGATGATTCTATACAAGCTGCAATTACAGAAAATTTAGGTGTTGAACCTGTTCTTCTCGATAGTCAGTTAATTTCGGCTCAAAGACGCAAGAGATTATATTGGACAAATATTCCAATAAAAGGAGAACCAGAAGATAAAGGAATTTTAGTAAAGGATGTGATTACAGATGATTATGAACTAATCAAACATTTTGATGATAGGATAAAAAATACATTAGTCAAATGTGAGAATTACATAAAGTATGATTTGAGTGGTAAAGGACATTATTCTCAACAGGATAGGATGTATTTTCTTGATAATAAAGCACCAACTGTTCCGAGATGTAGAACTGAAACTAAATTTAATGTTTGGTTAGGTGGTGAAACATATAAGAAAACTTGTCCTGTTGAGATAGAAAGACTTCAAACATTACCAGATGGATATACAGAATTTGGTATGAATGAAAATGGAAGTGTTGTAAAAATGCCTAAGACAAGAAGATTTGAAGCTATTGGAAATGGTTGGACTGTTGATATGATAGCTTGGATATTTAGTTTTATGAAGGAGAAATATAATGCAGATAACAGCTAAAAGTTATTTTAGTGGAGCAGGAGGGATGGATTTAGGAATAGAGGAATCTGGAATTAACATAATTGAATCATATGAGATAGATAAAAAGTGTTGCGATACTCTGAGAAAGAATTTTAAACATCATGTAAATGAAGCGGATATTACACAGATTACCGTTCTTGATCAGAATGACGCAGATGTATATATTGGTACATTTCCATGCACACGGTATTCAACTATTGCTGATATTTCAGGCACAAGAACAGGAGATGATTTATTTTTACATTTCTTTAGACATATTGCTTTGGCTCAACCAGAAATGTATGTAGTAGAAAATGTTCCTGGAATGCTTAAATTTAAAGTAGTTATGGAAGCATTAACAAAACTACCTGATTATTATGTAAGAGTTGAATGTCCTGTTAATGCAAATATGTGGCTACCACAAGAAAGAAAACGATTGATTCTAATTGGAAGTAAAAAACCATTTACCAATTTTGATTATCCTGATTCTCAACCGTTAAGGCTTAAAGATATTATTGAAAAGGATGCTTCGATTGATATTCCACAATATGTATATAATCGCATCAATGGAAAGTATAGAGATAAACCAATTATTTCAGATCCAGACAATGATGATCTTGCTCCAACTTGTGTAGCACATTACGCAAAAGATAAAGGAACAAGATTGATTAAAGACGGACAGAGAATTAGACCATATACAGTAAAAGAATATGCTAGATTACAAGGCTTTCCAGATTGGTTTGAGTTTTGTGGAACAGATAATGATGCTTATAGACAAATTGGTAATGCTGTTGCTGTTCCAATGGGACGTTGGATTGGTAAACAGATTGTAAAATATTTTAATTCATAATAAGAAAAGGAGAAAACACTATGGGAATTACAAGCAAACAGACAGGAAAATTCAGAGGAATGATGAGAAAAATCGAGAATGAGCAGCTTAAAATTAAAGCCGATTCCGTAAAACGTAAGAAGAAAGAAGATAAGAAAAATGCCTGATATTACAATGTGCCGTAGTAGTGACTGCCCTAAACGCAGTCATTGCTACAGGGTACAAGCCAAACCAGATAAATTGCAGAGTTATTCAGACTTCTCTGCTGAATGTTTTCAATACAATTTCTTGCGATTTTGGAGTATGAGTGAGGAAGTTGATAAGATGAAGGGTTGATTTCAAATGAGATGGTTAATCAATTATATACGAAGTTGTTTTTGTAAACATGGCTTGGAATTAATTTTTGATACTCAAGTACATGGTGAAAAATTAGATGGAAGTCGTTATGAATATCCATTATATCGTGTAAAAACATATCGTTGTAAAAAATGTGGAATGGAGAAGAAATATAAGAGTAACAGTTGAAAAGACTAATGAGGTGAATAATGTCTAATTATATTTGTTTAACGTCATCAAAGTTATCAAGATACAAACAATATATGTATGTTGATTGTAAGAATTATCTTGCTGATGATTTATTCATAAAAAATAAAATCACGGTAAAATTTGAAGGTGATTTCACAAAGGATAATTCTGATTATATTTTTGTGTATTGTAAAGTAAAGAAAAAAGATCATGATAAATTCATTAAGACTCTTGGAGAATTGAAAAATAAGATGTTAATTATGGGACATTCTGATTACGAATCATTTTGTGAAAAACAGATTAATAAGATTTTGTGCAAATTAAATTAGTAAAATTCGAGTTGAAAGAAATCTTTCATAGCATGGATAAATAGGAGGTAATTATGGTATATGGAGTATTTGGTGGTTGTTATAGCGACTGGTATATAGTTGGTTATTTTGGTAATCGTGATGATGCAGAAAAATATTGTTGTATCTCCAATGCTGATTATTATGTAGAACCATTAAAAAATTTAACAAATGAAAAAGATCTGTCGAAAGTAGAATTAAAGTATACTCATGAGGTTCTTTTTGATTATGATAAAAACAATAAATATACTATGAGAAAAGAACCAGATAGATATAGATATTATATAGATAATGAATTGCATTGCAATAGCATAACGAAAAGTAATAGACTGTGTAACTGGATAAAATTTGAAATTAATATTAGTCATAATGATAGAAAACTTGCTGAAAAAATTGCACAAGATTATTTGGCAGAATTACGTTCTTACGGTGATGGTAAAATTTATGATGAAAATATTAAGTTGATGAATGAAAAATTTGTAAGACCTTTTAAAGAAAAAGAAAGATTAGAAAAAGAGAAACAGCTAAGAGAAAAAGAGTTAGCTGAATTACAAAGGTTAAAAGAAAAGTATGAGTAAAGAACTAAAATGGTGTAAGCAATTCATTAAATGTAGCAGGTTATCAATGTATCATAAGAAAAGGAGAAACAATGATAAACGTGGTTGAAATGAGATTAGTTAAAATTGTAGATATGAAACTCAAAAAATCAGATAAGCAATTCTTGTTGGATGTTAAATTAGATACTGGGGATTCATATGTTTATGTTAGAGATATTGAAATTGCCAATATGGACAATGTATTAAATAGTGTAAAGATTGAACAAGATAACTTAACTGGCGATTGTATGATTTCAAGATTGTGCAAAAATAATTTATGGGTACTTAATAATACCATAGAACATGAACAAAAACCAAAAGAAATGACATTAGAAGATATTGAAAAAGCTCTTGGATATCCTGTGAAGATTGTTGAGGATAAGAAATGAATAAATTAACTATGTATATTATATGGATTTTATGTGCAGTAATTTCTATCGGGGGAATGTTAATTACGAAAAATTCTGATACGGTTTGGTTTATGGTAATTCCTTTTGCGGTAATGTTTGCAGAAGATTTATGGAGTTGAAAAATTTATTTCAAGGAGAGAAATAATACATGATTAAATATATTTGTGACTTATGTGGTAAAGAATCAGAGTATTTAGACAAATATTATATTCCAATGATGCATTCGGATGGTAAATTCAAATCAGTACAATTACATTTATGTGATGATTGCTGTAATAGAATTGATTTATTCGCACATGATATAGTATCTAAGGGCATGGAGAAAAGACTGGACAGGTTGGTAAATGTAAATGATGATGAATGAATGGAGAAATCGGATATACCTACATCCACCAGATAAAATGAATGATTTATATTATAAAGTTTGTTGCTATTGGAACGCAAAGACTGAAATATATGATTCTATTTTAGCTGACAGTTATAGTTATCTATATGACACAATGTATATTTCAAATCCTAAACTTCGTGGCTATTCTGCCGAATATTCCCGTCAAATATTTTTGTTTTGTCAACACGTACTTATTTGTGAATGTGATAAACCGTTTGATGAAAACTTATGGAAGTATATAAATAACAATAGATATACTGCTCGTCAGTGGATGAAAGAATATGGAAGATTAAAGTCTAATGGAGAATTAGATTTTATAGAACGATATAAACAATAATAAATAAATAAAAGGAGATTTAATGAATTACGAAGATTTTCTAAAACAAAAGGATTATATTCTGGAAAGTAGCGGATTTAATATTGATAAAGATAAATTAAATCCCATGCTATTTGACTTTCAGAAAGATGTAGTAAGATGGGCGTTAGCAAAAGGTAAAGCTTGTATTTTTGCAGAGTGTGGGCTTGGCAAAACGCCAATGCAATTATCATGGGCGCATCAAGTACATCTACATACGGGCGGTAAAGTTTTGATTCTTGCACCTCTATCGGTTGCGGATCAGACAAAGAGAGAAGCTGAAAAATTCCATTACAATGCAAAAGTATGTGAGAAACAGGAAGATTGTATTGATGGAATTAATATTACAAACTATGAGAAACTAGATAAATTCGTAGCAAATGAATTTGTTGGAGTAGTCTTAGACGAGAGTTCAATTCTTAAATCCTACACTGGTAAAGTGAGGACTTCTATTATCGAGAATTTCCAAAATGTTCCCTATAAATTAGCTTGTACTGCGACACCTGCTCCAAATGATTATATGGAGTTGGGAAATCATTCTGAATTTTGTGGAGTTATGACACGTTCAGAAATGTTATCAATGTTCTTTGTTCATGATGGTGGTCAAACATCTAAGTGGAGATTAAAAGGTCATGCAAAAGATGTATTTTGGCAATGGATGGCAAGTTGGTCTGTATTTATTGATAATCCATCAAATTTAGGATATGACGGTACAGATTATGAATTACCTAATTTGAATATTTATGAAATTATAGTTGATGGAGATGAACCAATCACTGAATCACTTACATTAACAGAGCGTAGAAATGCAAGAAAAGATACTCTTGAATTAAGATGTCAAAAAGCAGCAGATTTAGTAAATAATTCAGATGAACAATGGTTAGCCTGGTGTGATCTTAATGCAGAAGGTGATAGATTAAATGAACTGATTGAAGAAAGTAAAAACGTTCAAGGAAGTGATAAGAATAAATACAAGAGTGAAACAATGCTATCATTTTCTGATGAAAAATTAAAATGTCTTATCAGCAAGCCACAGCTCGCAGGCTACGGCATGAATTGGCAGAATTGCCACAATGTTATTTTTACTGGACTTTCTGATAGTTTTGAGCAGTATTATCAGGCTGTAAGAAGATGTTGGCGTTTTGGTCAGACTCAAGAAGTTAATGTATACATAATCATTTCAGCAAAAGAAGGTTGCGTAAAAGAGAATATTGAAAGAAAACAGTTAGATTTTATCACTATGAGGGATGCAATGATTAATCTAACTAAAGAAATTACTAAGAAAGAGCTTAAATCAACGTGTAGGCTTACTACACCATATGAAGCAAATACAACAATGAAATTACCAAACTGGGAGGAATTCAAATAATGATGAACGTAATTGATCAAGCAGTAGCAAACAGATATGCACTTTATCATGGAGATAGTGTAGAAATTACTAAGGAGATTCCAGATAATAGCATCCACTACACTATCTTTTCCCCACCATTTTCACAGTTATACGTGTACTCTAATTCAGATAGAGATATGGGTAATTGTAAAGGGGATGAAGAATTTTACAATCATTTCAAATATCTTGCAAAAGAATTATATAGAATTACAATGCCTGGACGACTTCTGAGTTTTCACTGTATGGATTTACCTCTTATGAAATCAAGAGATGGTGTAATTGGACTAAAAGATTTTCCTGCGCTCATGCTTAAAATCTTTCAGGATTGTGGATTCATCTACCATAGTAAAGTAACTATTTGGAAGAATCCTGTTACAGAAATGCAAAGAACAAAAGCACTTGGGCTTTTACATAAACAGATTAAGAAAGATAGTAGTATGAGTCGTCAAGGACTTCCAGATTATGTGATTACGGTTAGGAAGCCCGGTGATAATCCAGAACGAGTTGAACACACAAATGAATCATTTCCTGTTAATGTATGGCAAAATTACGCTTCACCTGTATGGATGGACATTAGACAGAGTGATACATTACAGAGAAAATCAGCAAGATCTGAACAAGATGAGAAACATATTTGTCCATTACAGCTTGAAGTAATTCAGAGATGTATTGAATTATGGACAAATCCAAACGATATTGTGTTTGATCCGTTTGGTGGAATTGGTTCTACTCCATATGTTGCACTTAAATTAGGAAGAAGAGGAATTGCAAGTGAATTAAAAGATAGCTATTTTGAGCAGTTAAAGAAAAATGTAGAGTCTGTGGCTGCCGAAGAACCAGAAGTATTTCCAGTTGGAGAAAAGAGTATTGAGGATGTAGTCGCATAAGCGGCTATATTCCTTACATAAAATACGGGTTTCACAGGAGGAATAATTTATGAGTTATATTATCAAATCGCCAGATGAATTAAAAGATCCATTCTTATGTTATTGTATTTTTCAGAGGTTTATGGAAGAAGCGGGAGAAGATTACATTGACTATAACGAGTTAATTGTCAAACCAATACCATTTATATTTTGGTTAAAAGGACGTAAGGAAATTACAAATGAACAGTTAGAAAAGCTTTTGAAAACAAAATATTTAGAAGAAGTGTTAGAGCAAGAATTATTTCCAAATACATATGGAGAAGCTGAGATTTCACAGAGTAAAGCTTATGTACTGTTAGCTGAATATATGTGTCAAATTTCAGAATTTAGACAAAGAGTTTTTGATAGTGTGAATGATAAGGCAGACAGTTTTGAAGATAGTCAATTTTATAAAGATGAAAATGGAATTAGTCTTGCTTGTATTATTGATGACGAAGATATGATTGAAACAAAACAGTATAATTTTGATGATTTTAAAAATATGACATTATATGAGTTTAATAAATTATCTTATAAAGAACAATTTAATGCAGTAAAGAAATTATCAATTGAGGAAACCGATAGTATTGATAACATATATTAGATGAAACACAGGTTTCATGGATAGAATAATACTATATATTGTGTACTGATGTTTTAATATACACAATATATAGTATAAAATAGAAAGGAGAACACAATATAAATGTGTATTAAATGTACATTTATAAAGTGGGAGCATTCTGATTATAACTTTTGCCCTTATTGCGGAGAAAGAATTAAAAGCACATTTGTTCCAAACGTTAAAGATATAACTTCAATCACAAATAATCTACATACAATTGAGAAAAGAAGGTGAATTTGTGTGGTATTAAAAGAAAGAGATAGTATAAGTAGTTCAAAAGAATATTATTGCGATTTAACAGAAGAATTAGATCAATTAGCAGGATTTAATACCACGGAATATCATCGTTATAAACATTATCTAATGTACTTTGAAAATAATTATAATAGATGTGTATATGCTATTCGAGTTCCAGGTAGAACAGTTGGAGGTGTGTGGATATATAAAAATAATAGAATATATAAAATTGTTACTGATAATATTTATGTCAAATTTTATCCAGATGATTTGGATGATAAGTTGGAGAAGTATATTGGTAAGAAGATTGAATTTGAGAGGTGAGTCAGATGGTTAATTTAATGAACACATGTGTTTTGGTCAAAACACGAAAAGAATATGAAGATATTTTAAATGAAGCTGAAAAGCAGGGATTTCACTGGTATAAAAAAGATGATGGTAAACCATTTGAACAATCCACATTTCCAGATATTTTAAAATTCTCATCAGATAATATTATTTGTAGAAGAAGTGGAATTTCTTTGGGTTATACTTTCTATGAAGCATCAGAACTCCTCGGCACAAAAGAAATGACAGCGAGAGAGTTTGCTGAGTGGATTGCAGATATAGGCAAGTGCGGTGAACGTAAATGTGCAGAATGTGTATTGAATAAAATGAATACTGAGTGTAGCTTTAGTTTATGTATTCCACGCAACTGGAAAGGCAATATTGATGAACTTCTTGAAATTGCGTTATTGAACAGAACTACAGTTTTATCACCAGAAGAGGAAGCAATTGATACGATTGAAAAATTTATTGAGAATCCAGATCACACAACATTAGACGATGAATTTGTAAATGCGTTGAAGTTTGCGGTGGAGAAGTTAAAAGAGGTGAAGTAGATGATAAAAATTAGCAAAATTGCCTTTGAAGCATTAAAAGATACGGACGGAAATGCTTCAATAAAACCAGTGGAATGGTGGAGAAAAAATAAGCTGGCATGTATTTGGTGCATATTGTGTCTACTGGCAGAGATTCCAATAGTAATATTAAGATTTGTGTTTATGGTAATTTGTTTTATTCCACATAAAATTTATGAGTATTTAGAAGACATGTCTTTTTAAGAGGTGAAGTAGATGGAGAGATTAACACTTGAAAATGCTATTAAATACATTAAAGAAGTAGAGCGAAAGAACAGAATAAACAAAGAGAGAAACACCATCATTATTCCTAACAGTTTTATCGGTAGTAAAGATTGTGCGGATAAATACGGACAAGTTGCTAAATGGCTAGAAAAACTAAAAGACTATAATGACTTAGAAGAACAAGGATTGTTGTTGAAACTTCCAATACCATTAAACACTACTGTTTATACAATATATACAAAACAATGGTGTTATTATGACGATAACTGTATGGAAGATATAGAATATAAATGTATGAATGGGGAGTTTTGCGAAAATCAAAAAGTAAGACACTATCTTCATATTGAAAAATTCAGTGTTCCAATGATTAACTTTATAAATAAAACTGTATTTTTAACCCGTGAAGAAGCCGAAAATAGATTGAAGGAGTTAGAAAATGAATAATGTGTATCTAGTAACAAGACAGAAAGATAATGTATTGGTTTCAGTTATAAGAAATAAATTAGATGATACTTATTCTTTTGTAAACTTGACAAAAGGGCATATATGCACTTGTAAATTTAATACCATTGAAGATGCGGTAAAAGATATGCAGATTAAAAAAGAAAATGGTGAGATTATAGATTATTTTGAGGTGAAAAATGATAAGTAATTTATTTGGAAGTTTATTCGAAGGAATTGGAATAATAACAAGTGTATTACTTGTTTATTCTGTTACTTTATTTCTTTATTCAAAATTTGATATTTGGCGTAAAAATAAATGTAAAATTAAATTGCTTTGTCGTCCACATGTGTATGAGATTAATTGGCTTTTTGAAGAAGATGGAGAATGTGAATTAAAATGTAAAAAATGTGGTAAAACAAAACATATGTATATTGATGTAAAGTCATTTGAAAAATTTTTAATAAAGAGCAAATAGGGAGTTAGAAAATGGATCGAAGAAATAGAAAGTATTATTTAGTGGAATTACCATATTGTCACAATGCATGTGTGAAAAAATTAAAAGAAATTAGAACTGTAAAAATTTCAAATCCTTATGATTTTGATAAAGATAAGGAATATGGATATGTAAATTGTTTAATTGGATTTTCCAATGATGTAGAAAATTCTGTTCTTACAGTTTTAAATTCAAAATGGGAATATGGTTATAAAGCAAAGTATAGAGAAATTACTAAAGAAATGATTGGACATTAAAGTTAAAACGGCAGTTTCAAGGACAAAAAATGAAAGGTGCGTAAAATGAAAGTTGGAATAACAGGACACAGAAATCAAAGATTAGGTTTGCCAGAAGATGAAACAGATGAGAAATGGACTCCAATTCAGTTTTGGATTATAGACGAATTGAGTAAATTTATAAAGACTTGTGCAGATAATAATGAACCACTTGATTTATATACAGGAATGGCTTCTGGGAGTGATATTGCATTTGCGATCGCAGGAGTGTTAATGCATTACATAAATAGCATTAAATTACACTGTATTCTTCCTTGTAAAGATTATAACTCAACACATAAATATTATAAATTTTTAAAGCTAAAAGCAACTGAATGGGTTGAATTATCAGATAAATTTTATAAAGGCTGTGATAACGTAAGAGATCAATACATAGTTGATAAGTGTGATGTTTTGCTAGCAATTTGGGATGGTAATAAGTCTGGTGGTGTTTGGTCTACCATTCGTAAAGCTCAAAAAGCAGGAAAGAGAATTATTTATTGTCCAAAAGAAGTACTTGAATTTCACAACTGAAATTATTTATGGAGAATAAGATGAGTGAAACAGTTAAAGCAAGGAATAGAAATACAATGAAAGAAGCAAAATCAAAAGCCGAAAGAATTGGATTTGTACCTTCTGCGTGTTTGGAATGTCTGATGTATCAAGCTGGATTAAGACCAGGTACAAATAATCATTGTAGTAAATGTGTCGATGGAATAGGTATATTTCGTGGATAAAATGTTGTTTTCATGGATAAGAAAGGAAAAATCTATGCCAATAAAAGATGATTTAGGAACTAGAATGAAAACTTTTTATGAGGAAATTCCAAAAACAAAACTTATGCGCCGCTGCCCAGTTGCTATCAGAATTGACGGAAAATCATTTCATACATTTACAAGAAAATTTGAGAAGCCATTTGATGAAGTTTTAATTGAATCTATGCAGAAAACAATGAAATATCTTTGTGAAAATATTCAAGGATGTGTATTGGGATATACCCAGTCTGATGAGATTACATTGATTCTTGTTGATTATAAGAAATTAAATTCTTCTGCATGGTTTGATTATGAAGTTCAGAAAATGACTTCTATATCAGCTTCTATGGCAACACTAGCCTTCAATGATTTTTTTAAAAAAGGTATAACAAAAGAAAATAGTGCCTTTACTGATGAATGGTTGGACAATGGAGATTTTAATCCAAAATATAAAGATGAAGAATTAAATAAATTATGGATAACTCATAAAAGAGCATCCGAAAAAGGTGCAATGTTTGACGCACGTTGCTTTAATATTCCGAAAGAAGAAGTCACAAATCTTATTTACTGGCGACAATTAGACGCTTCTCGTAATTCAATTCAAATGGTAGGTCGAGCTAATTTTTCTCATAAAGAACTTCAAAATAAATCATGCAACCAGATTCAAGATATGTTAATGGAACAGAAAGGTATTAACTGGAACGATCTTCCTATATATCAAAAAAGAGGAAGTTGTTGTATTAAAATTAAAGATAAAATTGATGAAGTGATGGTAAACGAACAACAAGAATTTGGAGAAGATAAGGTAACAAAGATAGTTTCCATAGAAAAGAGTCATTGGATCATTGATAAAGAAATTCCTATTTTTAAAGGTGATAATAGAAAATATATTGATAAGTTGATTAATGTAGGAGAATAAAATCTTATGACAGAACAAGAAATGATTGAATATTTAAAATCAACAGGATTATACGAATAACATGAAGATTTCTTTTATGAACAAGAAATGATAAATACAAATAAAACAGTTCCAATTAGTGATCTTATTGAAAGATTTATTGAAATTGATAAAGAATTTGAAGGAATGCCCTGGAATATATTACAAATTCTTACAAATATCAATATGATTATTCCTGTTGAGGATAGAAAATAACATTGAAATGCGTCTTTCATGAGGTGAGAAATATGTTTGAATTAGAATTATTTGATAAAATTCCAATGTCTGTTTATAAATTAATTTATGAACAAACTTTTGAACCACAAAGATTACAAAGTGAAGATGATTTATATTTTAAACATGGAATATCTGATCCAAATAGTTGCGATTATCATATGATGGATTTTGAAACAACTGAAATTTTAGGTGCATTTATGGATTTACGTCAGGTATCTCCAAATCAATTAAAGAGGATATTAATTTTAGGCTATTTATTTAATATGGTTTTTGGTAGATATTATACGGATAAAAATGAGGAGCATTAGAATATGAGTGAGTATGTAAATTATAGAGGTAAACTAAAATTAATTCACAAAAAAGAAAATGAAACATATGGTGATTTTTGTAAAAGAGTTGCATTAACTTGTCCTGGTTGTGATGAGAATTTGCCGAGTTATTATGACACATGGGAAGAATATCTTATATATGAATTTTATGATTATTATGTCGTTGTTGGTGAAAATGTGTATAGGATTATGTCAAAACAACAAATTGATTATGATGAGTCCACTTTTGATCTGACAAAGTTACAGGATGGAGAATATAAATACAATGTTAGATATTACAACGGTGGATGTTGTTTTAGTGAAGCTATTCAATATGCGTTTAAAGAAAATGAGGAATAATAAATGGATGGATTTACAGTAATTGTAGAAATATTATTTATGCTGTTACTTAGTGGGTGCGTATTAATTGGAAGGAACAAATAATGAGGTTAATAGATGCTGGTGAGTTAAAAGAACGATTTTGTGAAGAAACCTGTGGTAAGAACAGATGCGTTGGTTACATGGATAAATGTGCATGGATTTTATCAGTAGAAGAAAGTAAAACTGCTTTCGATGCGGAAAAAGTTACGGAATCGCTTATGAACAGATTTCGTGTTGTTTCCAATGATGATGACTTAGAGTGGAATAGAGCTATAGATTATGCTATTAAAATCTTAGAAGGTGGTGGAATTGAATGAGAGAGATTCTTTTTAAGGCAAAACGAATTGATAACGGAGAATGGGTAGAAGGATATCTTTTTGACAATGGATTTGACGGAGAAGAGAAAAAGTATTTCGTAGGTGGTTTAGTTATTGAAAAATACAATGGAACTGCTTGTGATGAGTGGGATATTACAGGAATTGATTTTTGTGAGATTGATCCAGAAACCCTCTGCCAGTTCACAGGGGAGACTGACAAGAACGGTAAGAGGA